>ERZ827522.6-NODE-6-length-319155-cov-59.044099_pt1 | contig 319155 bp, 277 predicted proteins | sample MGYA00519580_ERZ827522 | MGnify/ENA primary metagenome ERZ827522 (study PRJEB31778, sample SAMEA3449340) | human gut metagenome | biome: human gut; feature: human-associated habitat; material: faeces | place: United Kingdom | collected 2010/2012 ... | reverse complement strand
TTTCAGCCAATTTATTCCTCTCATAGTTTACATACAAAGTGATTTGTCCCCCTTATAAAGGCCGAGGTGGAGGCATTGCAGAATGGTATTGCCAGCCTCTACCCGGACATTAACGGACTTCCCGCCTTGAAAGAGGAAGCAGCACGTTTTATCAAAGCCTTTATCAATGTAGATGTAGCCCCCGAAGGTTGTGTACCAGTTACCGGCTCCATGCAAGGAACTTTCGCTTCATTCCTCACATGTAGCCAGTGCGATGAGAAAAAGGATACCATTCTCTTCATCGATCCCGGTTTCCCGGTACAGAAGCAGCAGTTGGTCGTGATGGGACAGAAATATGAAACCTTTGACGTATATGACTACCGTGGCGACAAGTTGAAAGCGAAGCTGGAAAGTTACCTCAGCAAAGGCAATATCTCTGCCATCGTCTATTCCAATCCCAACAACCCCAGCTGGATTTGCCTGAAAGAAGAAGAGTTGCGCATCATCGGCGAACTGGCAACCCAATATGACGTCATTGTGTTGGAAGACCTCGCCTACTTTGCCATGGACTTCCGCCAAGACTTGAGCAAACCGTTCCAAGCGCCTTACCAACCTTCTGTGGCACACTATACGGACTATTACGTGCTGCTCATTTCCGGTTCCAAAGCTTTCAGCTATGCCGGTCAACGTATCGGTGTCAGCTGCATTTCGGACAAACTGTATCACCGGGCCTATCCCGAGCTGACACAACGCTACGGCGGCGGCACCTTCGGCACAGTATTCATCCACCGCGTACTCTATGCACTCTCCTCCGGCACCAGCCACTCTGCTCAGTATGCTCTTGCCGCCATGCTTAAAGCAGCTAATGAAGATCAATACAACTTTCTTGATGAAGTGAAAGTATACGGTGAACGTGCCCGCCGCCTGAAAGAAATCTTCTTGCGCCACGGTTTCCACTTGGTATACGACAATGATTTGGGTGATCCCGTTGCCGACGGTTTCTATTTCACCATCGGTTACCCGGGCATGAGTAGCGGAGAACTTGCGCGGGAACTAATGTACTACGGTGTAAGCGCCATTTCACTGGTGACCACCGGAAGCCATCAGGAAGGATTACGTGCCTGCACTTCCTTTATCCAAGACCATCAGTACGACCAGTTGGACGAACGTATGGCAATTTTTGCCGAGAATCACCCCATCCAATAAAAAATATCCCTATATAATAATAAGGTATCTCTACCAGTTGATGCCGGTATCCCACCACAATCGGGTACCGGCATTGTCATCTCCACCCAGTGCCTCTACCAAAGCGGCATACTGCTCGGCATTCTCCGTCTTCAGTCCGCCGGGAAAGTTCAGACGGCGAATCATTGTCTCAGTATCTATACACCCGTCTTTACTGTGATTAAAGCGCACGGGGAATAGCCGGGGATACCCCGTCCGGCGCTGTTCCGCCCAAGCTTCACACCCTTCGGGAAACATGGCAATCCATTTTTGGGTAATAATCTTCTCCAGTTTCGTATCCCTATCCGCTGACTCCAGCCAGCGTGGCGAAACCTGACAACGGGCGGTAATATCATTCTCCATATCGTAGGTATCCACAAAATCGGCAGGCAACAAGTCGCTCTCCAGATAAGCATCGGACTGCAAGATGCCATACTGACGGAAAGAAGCCATTACCCCTTCTTCATAGCAGGTTTTCACCGACTCATCGGTCCATCCCCGTAGGGCAGCCTCGGCACGCAGGAACCAGACTTCTGCTGCCGGCATCAACACTGCATCAGTCTGCTGGGTAACTTTCAATTTTGAGAGTGTATTATAATAGTTATGTGCAAAGCATGTACCCTGACGAATGCCGCGATACTCGCCTGCAAACTGTTCATCCTGGCAAGTGGCAAAATAGATTTCACGACGGGGATCTTCATATCCGTTCAGTATGGACTCCATCGGCGCTCCCATATAAGCTTCATTCCAAACAAGGTTTATCTCGCCCAACGGATTGGTATATCCACTCGCCGTGGAAACCGCCACCGACTCGTCCGCCTCCCGAATGACTCCGTATTCATTATCCATCGCTTTACGGAATTCCGTTTTTGCCTTCTCCGGACTGGCTACCGCAATGCGCATGGCAAGCCGCATCCTCAACGAGTTGGCAAACTTTATCCAAGAGTCATAATCACCGTCCAACAACATATCGAAACGCGCAAACTCCGAAGCTCCCGGATGCTCGACAATATAATCGGAAAGTACAGCTACAGCCGTATCAAGTTCACAGAAAAATGCATTATAGACCTCTTTCTGCGTGTCGGGCATATAACGGGCTTCGAGATCGGCAAAATGACTATACACAATAGGGCCGTAATAGTCCGTGACACGGTGCATCACTTCCACCTTCAGTATCTTGGTAATGCCGAAAAAGGCAGGCATGCGATCACGTGTGGCATTCTCCGACTGATATATCTGCGGGAAAACATACTCATAGGTATGTCCCCACATGGCGCTGTTCCATCCATCCTGCAAGTTGTAGTCCGAATTGTGCGAACCTCCATTCAGAGGCTTGGCATCGTGCATGTAACCGCTGAACATGTCGGCATTCAAATTCTGGGTCAACTGAAAAGGCCAGTTCTTCCCCTTTCCGTAGTCGTAATTGAAATAGATGCCTTGCTGGATGATTCCAAGACGGATGCCATGTTCGTTATAGTCGGCCTGCAAGTTCTCGTCCGTCACACCGGACTTGTCCGTATTGATTTCCTTAAAGTCTCCCGTACAAGCCAGAAACACGAAAACCATGCCAATCAGTACTATAATCCTCTTCATATCAAGTCTCCCTCCCCCTCTTAAAATTCACACTTCAAAGAAAATCCCCAACTACGCGTGGTAGGCATACCGTAGACTTCAATTCCCTGGTTATCATTGCCCGTAGAGAGTACCAGGTCAGGGTCGAAAGGCGCCTTTTTGTAGAAGAAGAACAAGTTGCGTCCCGAAAAGGACAGTTGTGCCCGCTTGAGGACTTTGGTCTTTTCCATCCAGGCTGCAGGCAGTTGGTAGCCCACGGACAGCTCACGCAGCCTGATGTTCGTGGCATCATACATATAATATTCCGTCACCCCGGCCCGTCCGCCTACAACATTCTTATAAAATCCTTTCACATTATCTATCCGGTTACCTTCAAGCATTACATAACCTTTGTCTCTGGCCCGGGCCGTGACTTCAGAAACGCCATACATATCCATATCCGCCTGCGTCTGGGACAAAATATCGCCTCCAAAGCGACAATCCACCAGAAAATAGAAAGAAAAATTCTTGTAAGACAGCATATGATTCCAGCCCAGCATCAGTTTTGGATTGGCATTGCCCACTTTCACCGTATTGCCATCACCTTCCACCAAAGGCATGCCGGTATTGTCTCCTTCCGTGCCGTAAACGATATTGCCCGCATCGTCACGTACAAAAGCTTTTCCGTAGATGTCACCGATAGAGCCCCCTTTCACCAATTTCATGGCATAACTGGACGAGAAGCTGGTAGGACCGTAAAGAAACTCCTTCAGCGCTTCGTGCAGTGAAATTATCTTGTTGCGGTTGGTGGAGAAGTTTACCTCTGTTTTCCACTTGAAATGGTTTGTCAGCAAAGGAACGGCATCCAATGAAACCTCCCACCCCACATTCTGTATATTACCCGCATTGACATAACGGTAGGCATATTTATCGCCCGACAGAGTGGGAAGCTTGAAGAACTGGTTCCGGGTATTCGTCTTATAGAAAGTGGCATTCAAACCAATACGGTTCTTTAAAAAACGCGCTTCTATACCCGCCTCAAAGGAATGCGTCATCTCCGGTTCCATATCCTTGAACGGCGCGGCATCACTTGCCAGGAACTCTCCGCCCGCCGTGATATGCGAGGAAGGATTTGTGATGAACATGGGAATATCATTGCCCACCATGCTGTATGCCCCCCTTATCTTTGCCAGTGACACCCATCGGGGTAAAGTCATCAGCTTATTGAATATCAGCGAAAATCCCACGGAGGGATAGAAGAACCCGCTTTTCTCATGAGATGTATAAGCCAGCGTGGAGGACCAGTCATTACGGGCCGACAAATCAAGATAGACAAACTCGTTGTAGCCCAGTTGTGCCGTCGCAAACAAGGACTGCAATTGGCGCCGCGCATCAATCTTCTGGTCCAGCCCAGCGGAACCATTCATGATGATATTGGCCAGATTGAACACATTGGCATATTTCAGCGAAGCTGTTTTAGAGTCATAGCGGGTGGAGTTCACTGTCTTGTCATTGATACTGGCACCGAGCGCCGCGTTGAGAGAGAATGCATCCCACTGCTTTTTCATCATCAGTATGGCGTCTCCGTAATATTGGGTTTCCTGATAGTCCATCTCGATATAACGCCCATTGGCTCCCGCTAACGCCGGAGCGGTAGAGGCATAGAACTGCTGGCGCACCTTGTCGTTAATATAGTCTACATTGCCACGGGTCTGCAGGCTTAACCAATCGTTTATCTTCAGATTGGCAGATAAGGAGACTATGACATGCATACGGTTCTCCTTGCTCAATATGCGATTGGTAATCCAGTAGGGATTCTGCTCAAAATCCTCGTAGGAGGTATGCCAATTCTGTATGTTCAAGTTTCTACCCTCATCATAAACCTCGAAGTTCTCCTTATAATAAGCAATATCCTCACCCCGTGGAAAACGGTAGAGCCCCACCAAAGGATTCATGTAGAAACCACCCACGGTAGGCTTGTTCTTCACCACCTGGCGCATCAGGTTCATACTGCCATCTAACTTCAGACGGGAATTCAATAGAACGGAAGTCTCTCTGAAAGTGAGGTTGTGCTTCGAAAGGTTATGTTTCCCAATGATGCCATGCCCCGTAGTATTGGCATAGGAGAAATAGTTCTGCAACTTCTCATTGCCGTGACTCAAGGAGATGGAAGTTATGGAGGTGACACCAGTAGAGAAGAAGTCTCTCAGATTATCATATTCGGGAAGGTTTGCCCGTTCTCCCCAACTGTCCACACCGTCACTTACTCCATAGCGGTTCTGCATCTTGGGTAGTGCAAAAGCATTGTCGAACATCAGGCTCGTCGAGAAAGAAACACTGCGCTGCCCGTGCGACTGCCCCTTCTTTGTAGTAATCAGTATCACCCCATTGGCGGCCTGACTACCATACAAAGCTGCCGCTGGAGCTCCTTTCAGGATACTGATACTCTCTATATCCTCAGGATTCAGATTGGAAATGCCATCTCCTCCGTCACGGTTGCCGGCATTGGCCGTTCCACCTATGGCAGAGTATGCTTGCTCGGAAGTGGAGTTCAGAATGGGAACACCGTCTATCACATACAGCGGTTGGTTGTCACTCGCCACCGAGCGGATTCCACGGATACTGACTTTGGCTGAGGCTCCCAGACCGGAAGAAACCTGATTAACACGCACACCTGCCGACTTGCCGGTCAACGAAGTAATTAAGTTGGGCATTTTTACTCGCGTCAACTCCTCGTTTTTTATTAAATCTGTGGCGTAAGAAAGAGAATTTTCTTTCTTTTCGATACCCAAAGCGGTAACAATAACGTTATCCAGCTCTATCATATCTTCTCTTAGCGTGATATGAAAGGTCGAACGTCCTTCCACCTCAATATCCTGGGAAATGTAGCCGATAAACGAAACACGAAGCACTGCATTATCGGCAACCACCAGAGTGAATTTTCCTTCCGAATCCGCTATCGCACCATTGGCAGTTTCTTTCTCTTGAATAGTGGCACCGGCCAGCGGAAACCCGCTTTCATCCAGCACACGGCCACTTATCGTCACTTTAGAAAGCTGTATTTCAGAATGTCCCGGACGCTGCATACGCTCCATAAAATCCTCCGGGCAATCCGTCCATCCTATAGAAAACAGCCCTAAAATTAACGTATATAATGTAGTATATTTCATTGCATTAAATTGCCAATTACTTGCAAACTTAAGTATTTTCTCCGAATAAAAAAAGCCATAAAATCTGAGAAAAGAAACTTTTAAAATGAAAAACAGCGAAGAACTTTTGTTTATTGTGGAATATTATGTATATTAGGGGCATGTATAGCAATATAAATCTATTCAAGATAGAAACAAACCATGTGGTTCCTGCCCAGGGAAAGGTCTTGATTTCCGAACCCTTTTTGTGTGACCATATGTTTGGGCGATCCGTCATTCTACTGGTGGACCATACACATGACGGCACAATGGGACTGGTTCTGAACAAACCGCTCCCCCTATTCTTGAATGATGTGCTGAAAGACTTCGACTGCCCGGAAAACATACCTATCTATAAAGGAGGACCGCTCAGCACAGATACGTTGTTCTATCTACACACGCTCGAGGGCATTACCGGAGCATTGTCCATCGGCAAAGGCTTCTACCTGAACGGTGATTTTGAAGCCATTAAAGACTACATCATGCAGGGAAATCCCGTTAAAGGCAGAATCAGATTTTTTTTGGGGTACTCCGGCTGGGAGTACGAACAGCTGGGCCGGGAAATTGAAGAAAACACCTGGCTGGTAGGCAAAGAAAACATCAGTTCGCTAATGGACGAGGCGGCCAGCGGCACACTCTGGAAGAAGGCATTGTGCAAGCTGGGAGCAAAATATGAAATATGGTCGCGCTTCCCCCAGATTCCAACGTTCAATTAGTGCTGCGGAGAAGTTGCAACAGTACGACATCCTTATAGCACCCTCCTACGCGCCACCACTCCCTCAAAAGCCCACAACGCACAAAACCGCAGGATTCAAAAAGGCAGATACTTGCCTCATTATCCACCGAGATATGGACTATCAACTGTTTCAGATATAGGAAACTGAAAACATAGTCGCACAGCAAACGCAGCGCTTCCTTGGCATAACCATTGCCCTGATACTCCTTCCGTATGGCAATACCCACCTCTCCCCGGGCATGCATGGGAGAAAACTCTGTAATATCGATGGTGCCTATCACCGCATCATCCTCTACACGTATAATCATCATACGCAGCTGGCGGTCGGCAAACATATCGCATTCGGAATTCTCAATATATTGTTTCAAGACAAATCTGGAATAGGGTACGGTGAAGTTCGTCACATCCCAAGTCTGGGAATCATTCTCCATAGCATACATCACTTCCAGGTCTTCCGGCTCCATAGCACGGAGACGCACCCTTTCACTGCAGAAATAGGATTTATTCATATTTTCCAGTCGGTTACATTTCTTCTTCTTTATTGATATGCAGTTCTTTACGCAGGCGTCCCTCACCCGGCAGGCAGAACAGAGAAGCCGTCAGTCCTATCAGTGCACACAGTGCACCCGTACTGCTCAACATGATATAATAGGTGAAAAAGCCTACAAGCACCGGTATGGCAAGCAATGCCAGCCGCACGCCACTCCACAGCGCATAGAGGCGGAGGGCTTCGGGAAGCGTCACTACATCTATTTTCCGGATTAATACCCATGAAAAGAGTTTCAGGGCTATGGGTACGCAAGAGGCAGCCAGCAGAATGGTTACCGTCTCAGCCATATAGGTGGTACGTACATCTCCGGCATACATACCTACCAATCCGCCTCCGGTTTCTCCAAGTAGAACGAGCAGGATGGGAAGCATCCAGAAATAGGCAAAAGTTGTTCGGACACGCGCTGCGGTCTTCTTTATTTGTTCTTCCATTTAGTAAATTGATAGTGGATAATGAATAATTGATAATGGCCCCAAACAATCAGGCAGTTCCGGAAAATGGAGTGCGGTTCACAATACTGCGTCCCAGAGTCACTTCATCCGTATACTCCAATTCGTCACCGATGGAAATGCCACGGGCTATGACGGAGAGCTTCACGCCCAGTTTTTCCAGCTTGCGGTAGATATAAAAGTTGGTGGTATCTCCCTCCATCGTCGTGCTCAGCGCAAGAATCACTTCATTGATGCCGCCGGCGGCTACCCGCCGCACAAGGCTTTCTATCTGCAAGTCTCCGGGGCCAATGCCATCCATCGGCGAGATGACGCCTCCCAGCACGTGATACAAACCACGGAACTGTTGTGTGGCTTCCACAGCCATCACATCGCGGATGTTCTCTACCACACAAACCACAGAGGCGTCCCGTTGCGGACTGGAACAGATGCAGCACGTCTCCGTATCTGATATATTATGGCATACCTTGCAATATTTCACTTCATGCTTCAGCGTCACGATGGCATTGCCGAACGCTTCCACCACTGCCGTATCCTGGCGGAGCAGGTGAAGAACCAGCCTCATAGCCGTCTTGCGTCCCACTCCGGGCAACTTGGCAAACTCATTTACCGCCTTCTCCAATAATGTAGAGGGAAACTGTCCATTCATACTTAAAATTCTCCTATTGGCCACAAAGATAGTGCAAACCGAATGCAGAATAAAATGAACTCGTTCATTTTTTATGCTGAGGTGCAGCCTATCTTCGCTTTCTGGACAAAGATAGTGCAAACTTATGAAATTAGTGCTACCTTTGCCACACGTAAAACCCCAAAAAGGCAACAAAATGGATATTACAAACGCTGAATTCGTCATCAGTAACACAGACGTGCGGAAATGCCCCGCCGGTACATTTCCCGAATATGCTTTCATCGGACGCTCCAACGTAGGAAAATCCAGTCTCATCAATATGCTGACCGGGAGAAAAGGGCTTGCCATGACCTCTGCCACACCGGGAAAGACCATGCTCATCAACCATTTCCTCATCAACAAGAGTTGGTACATTGTAGACCTTCCGGGATACGGCTATGCCAAACGGGGACAGAAAGGGCAGGAACAAATCAAACGTATTATAGAAAGTTATATACTGCAACGCGAACAGATGACTTGTCTGTTTGTTCTTATAGATAGCCGGCTGGCTCCCCAAGCCATCGACCTCGAGTTTACGGAATGGCTGGGCGAGAACGGCGTACCCTTTGCCATCGTCTTCACAAAGGCCGACAAACTGAAAGGCGGCAGACTGAACACCCACATCAACGAATACCTGGAACAGTTGAAGGAACAGTGGGAAGAGCTGCCTCCCTACTTCATCACCTCTTCTGAAAACCGCATGGGACGGAAAGAGCTGCTGGACTATATCGAAAGTATCAACAAAAGCCTGAATAGCAAACAATAGACATAAGTAAAATGAAAAGATTAGTTTTTTGGCAACTGTTTGTTGCCGCACTACTGCTGACCGGCAATAGTCACGCACAATCCATCAAGGATTTGTTCAACAAAGAAAATATAGAGAAGGCGGTAAATGCCGTGACCGGCAAGTCAACAGCGGATATGACCGGCACTTGGTCGTATACCGGCTCCGCCATTGAATTCGAATCGGACAACCTGCTGCAGAAAGCCGGCGGTGCCGTTGCCGCCACAGCCGCAGAAAAGAAACTGGACGAACAGCTTGCCAAAGTAGGCATCAAAGCCGGGCAAATGTCATTCACATTCAACGCCGACAGCACATTCAGCGCCAAAGTAGGGCAAAAGAGCATGAAGGGAAGCTACTCCTACAATGCATCCACCCAAAAGGTCAACTTGAAATTCGCCAAGCTGATAGGTATGAATGCCAAGGTCAACGCTACCTCCACAACTATGGACCTGCTGTTCGAATCGGACAAGCTACTGAAACTGATAACCTTCCTCTCCAGCAAAAGCAGCAACTCCACTCTGAAGAGTATCGGCTCGCTGGCCAACAGCTACGACGGAATGATGCTCGGATTCTCATTACAGAAACTGTAACAACAACTTCCATACAACAAAAAAATCCCGCAAGCACCGAACAATGCTTGCGGGATTTTTTTATCTGAAAAGAGCGGAAAACGAGACTCGAACTCGCGACCCTAACCTTGGCAAGGTTATGCTCTACCAACTGAGCTATTTCCGCAATGTATAAAAGCGTGAAGAGAAGGAGACTCGAACTCCCACGACATAATTGTCACTACCCCCTCAAAGTAGCGCGTCTACCAATTCCGCCACCTCTCCAACTTACTTTCAACAATTCAAAGAACCGACTGCTTTACCTTGGTGCCCAGAACAGGACTCGAACCTGCATGCCTCTCGACACACGCACCTGAAACGTGCGCGTCTACCAATTCCGCCACCTGGGCATAGGTAATTGCAATCTAAACTGCGTTGAGCGGAAAACGAGACTCGAACTCGCGACCCTAACCTTGGCAAGGTTATGCTCTACCAACTGAGCTATTTCCGCGATTGCGGATGCAAAGGTAGATATTTTCCTTAAACCTGCAAACATTCCGCAGACTTTTTTCACACAGAAAAGTGTACATTTTCGCCAGGCATACAAGCAGACTTTTGATTATCAACTCATTCGCCCACGATAATCTTCATAAGAAAATTGCTTGAAAACTTCAGCTTTTCCTTCTTTTGTCCACATTGCAATGGCCGGATGGTGAATTCCATTGAACATATTCGTCTTTACAGTGGTGTAATGTATCATGTCCTCAAAGACGATTCTCTCCCCTATCTGCAGCTCATGGTCGAAACTCCACAGTCCCATATAGTCGCCGCTCAAGCAGGAGTTTCCTCCAAGGCGATAGACGTAAGGGCCCGCATCGCCCATCTCCGCTCCACGCACTGCAGGCTGATAGGGCATCTCCAGACAATCCGGCATGTGGCACGTAAAGCTAACGTTGAGAATGGCGGTACGAATGCCGCGGTTTTCCACGATGTCCACTATCTCCGAGCTCAGCACACCGGTCTGCCAAGTAAAAGCGGAACCGGGCTCAAGAATGATTTGAAGATGTGGATAGCGCCCCTTCAAGCCCTGCAACAGACGGACAAGATGCTCTACATCATAATCCTTACGCGTCATCAGATGCCCGCCTCCTAAATTCAACCACTTAATCTGTGAGAACCAGCGGGAGAATTTTCCTTCCAAGTGCTCCAATGTGTGTTCCAGCTCGTAGGAAGAAGACTCGCAATGACAATGACAGTGAAAACCTTCAATACCCACCGGAAGTTCTTCGGGAAGCGGGTCGGCCATTACACCGAAGCGAGTACCGGGTGCGCAGGGATTATAAAGCTCCGTTTCCACCTCAGAGTATTCGGGATTGATACGGATACCGCAGGAAATGCCGCTTCCCTCCGCCACCACTACCGGATAAAAGCGGTGGAACTGCGAAAGCGAATTGAAAGTGATATGGCTGCTGCACCGCATTATCTCCGGAAAATCGGCCTCGGTATAGGCAGGCGAGTACGTATGTGCCTTACTTCCGAACTCCTCCAATGCCAGACGGGCTTCGTAGACAGAACTTGCCGTAGAGTGGTCTATATACTCCCTGAAAATGGGAAAGGAACGCCACATGGCAAATGATTTGAAAGCGAGGATTATCTCCACACCTGCGCGGTCGGCCACACTTTTTATCAGTGCGAGGTTCTTTCTCAGCAATCCTTCTTCCATAATATAGCAGGGAGAAGGGAAAAGGGAAAAGTCTTTATTTGTCATTTTATATATATTTTTTTTACCATTTATGATTCCATCCTAATAAACACGCCACAAGGGGTTGACAAGCCCTCTCCAACGATTTAGTAAAACTTCGGAGAAGATTTACTAAATCGTCCTCCTCATTTTAGTAATTCTCCGGGGAATATTTAGTAAAACAGATGCCGCCCTTCTGCAAAGTCATTCTTTTGTAAACAATATTCATCACCCTATAACTTTGAAACGCGCGAAGCGCAGCAAAAGTTGTTTGTCTCCCGCATTCTTGAAGCGGATGGTGGCTTTCGCATTGTCTCCTTCGCCCTCCACTTTCAAAACTTCACCCAGGCCGAAACGTTCGTGCTCTATCAGTTGTCCCTGCTGTACACGGTTGGCAGACGCGCCGGCAGAAGGCGATGTACTTGCCGTATTTGCAGAAGGCGCCACCCGTTTCAGGTTACGTGGAACGGTCGGCGCAATAATCTGCTGCTTCGGCCGTACAGACACACGCTCTTTTCCTCCATACGGAGTATCTTCCTTATCAGGCGCAAAGCCTCTGGCGTTCTCCCTGCGGAAAACGGCAGCTTCCTCCTCTACCCTGCGGAACATTCCCGCATCCTGAGGCAGGCGCAGGAACCGTACGTCTATATCCTTCAGAAAACGGCTGGGACTGCCAAACTCCATCTTGCCGTACCGGAAACGCGTCTTTGCATACGATAGGAAACAGTGTTCTTCGGCACGTGTGATGGCTACATAGAACAGCCGCCGTTCTTCCTCCAATGCCCGGGGAGAGTCACCCACCATGCTGCTGGGAAAAAGATTCTCCTCCATCCCCACTACAAACACATTCTTGAACTCCAATCCCTTGGCCGAATGTACAGTCATCAGGGTTATCTTCTCATCGTCCCCATCCTTATCCGAATCCTGGTCGGTAAGAAGGGAAACTTCCGAAAGGAAGTCACCCAACAACACGTTAGGGTTTCCTTCCTCCTGCCGTTGGGCGCAAAAATCACTCATACCGTTCACCAGCTCCTCTATATTCTCCTTACGGCTCAGATTCTCGGGAGAGCTGTCTTGACACACATCATTGATGATGCCCGATTGGCGAATAATGTCAGCACCAATCTCGTAGGCATTCTTCTCCGCAGCATCTGTGATAAAGGCAGATATAAGTTCGCGGAATGCCTGCAACTTTCCCACCGTACCTTTATTGAAGTTCAAGCCATACGCCAACGGCTCACAAAGCACGGTCCACAAACTTACATTGTGCCCGGTGGCGGCAGCAATGATTTTTCCCACTGTCGTATCTCCGATACCCCGTGCAGGATAATTGATAATACGTTTGAAAGCCTCTTCATCATTGGGATTCACTATCAGACGGAAGTAAGCAATAACATCTTTGATTTCCTTGCGTTGATAGAACGACAAGCCTCCGTAAATACGGTAAGGCATACTGCGTTTGCGCATGGCTTCCTCAAAGATACGGCTCTGCGCATTGGTACGGTAGAGTATCGCAAAATCAGAGTAGGCATAGCGCTTTTCACGCCGCAGTTCAGCTATCTTATTCACCACAATATCCCCTTCTTCCACATCACTGTATGCCTGGTACACACCAATGGCCTCTCCCTTCTCCTTTTCCGAGAACACTTCCTTGCGTATCTGCCACTGGTTCTTTTCTATCAGGCTGTTGGCCGCGCGGACAATGGTCTGGGTGGAACGGTAATTCTGCTCCAGCTTGAAGACCTTCGTATCGGGATATACTTTCGTAAAGTAGAGAATATTGTCAATATCGGCACCACGGAAGGAGTAAATACTCTGTGCATCATCCCCCACCACACAGACATGCTGATGGTTCTTGGCAAGTTGCAGCACGATGCTGTGCTGTGCAAAATTGGTATCCTGATACTCATCCACCAGAATGTAACGGAACTGCTCCTGATAACGTGCCAACACCTCGGGGTGGTCTCGGAACAGCAGGAATGTGTAGAACAGCAAATCGTCGAAGTCCATCGCATCCGCCTGCCGGCAACGCTCCCAATATCTCTGGTAGATGTCGCGAAGCGCCGGAACCTTGGCAGCACGGTCTCCTTCGTAAGCCTCCTTGTTGTTGGCATAGCCTGCCGGAGAAACCAGATGATTCTTGGCATTCGAGATACGCGCCTGCACCATCCCCGGCTTGTACACTTTCTCATCCAGCCCCATTTCCTTGATAATGGAACGTATCAAGCTTTTACTGTCTGCCGTATCGTAAATGGTAAACTGCGAAGTGAAGCCGATATGCCCGGCCTCGACATGCAGAATGCGCAGGAACATGGAGTGAAAGGTTCCCATCCACAGATGGCGCGCCCTCTCCGGCCCCACCTGACGGGCTATACGCTCCTTCATTTCGCGCGCCGCCTTGTTGGTAAAGGTCAATGCCAGAATGTTCCAAGGCTGGTAGCCATTCTCCAGCAGATAAGCAATCTTGTAGGTCAGCACGCGCGTCTTTCCCGAACCGGCACCGGCTATCACCAGTGACGGACCGTCATTGTATAACACCGCGTTCCGTTGTCCTTCGTTCAGTTCCTCTATATAATCGGGCATATCCGTATAATCTTAAAATGATGATATTTTTTCTTCCTTTGTTTTTACGGAGGCAAAGATAAAAAAAGCTTCGGAGACGTACGAACATTTCTATAGGTTATAGTGTTTATATAGTAAAGTTCCAAAATTAAATAATTGAAACTTATGAATACAATATTAACGATTTTAATGATAACAGTTATGACTTACGAAATGCCAAAACTTCCCTACACCAACAATGCACTGGAACCTGTAATCAGTCAGCAAACCATAGATTACCACTACGGTAAACATCTGCAAACCTATGTGAACAACCTCAACAACCTCGTTCCGGGAACGGAATTTGAAGGCAAAGACCTGGTAACCATTGTTGCCACAGCACCGGACGGTGCCATCTTCAACAATGCAGGACAAGTGTTGAACCACACATTATACTTCTTACAGTTTGCTCCGAAGCCTGCCCACAGCGAGCCTACCGGCAAGCTGGCAGAAGCCATCAAACGCGACTTCGGCAGCTTTGAGAATTTCAAGAAGGAATTCAACGCGGCAGCTGTCGGCTTGTTCGGCTCCGGATGGGCTTGGTTGTCTGCCGACAAGAACGGCAAACTCCACATCACCAAAGAAGCCAACGGTAGCAATCCGGTACGCGCCGGTCTTGTTCCGCTACTCGGATTCGACGTGTGGGAACATGCCTACTATCTTGATTACCAGAACCGCCGTGCCGACCATGTGAACGAACTGTGGAGCATCATCGACTGGGATGTAGTAGGTAAAAGACTGAAATAAGTAACAAGGTCCCACTAAACATGTTAATGACGCATTCTTGAGCAACTAAGGTTCAAGAATGCGTTTTCTTGTTTAAAATAGCCATCTAACATATTTTAAAGAAATTCTTTGGCTTCTACCATAAGTATTCATTAACTTTGCTAAACTTAAAAGTTAAACAAAAGAAATGAAACTCATCGTAGTAACAGCACCCACATTTTTTGTGGAAGAAGACAAGATTATCACGGCACTATTCGAAGAGGGGCTGGATATTCTACATCTGAGGAAGCCGGAAACTCCCGCCATGTATTCAGAACGGCTTTTAACGCTGATACCCGAAAAATACCATAAGCGCATCATTACCCATGAGCACTTCTACCTGCAGGAAGAGTTCAGCCTGATGGGGATTCATCTAAACACCCGCAATCCCAAAGAGCCCCACGACTATTCGGGCCACATCAGTTGCACCTGCCATTCACTGGACGAAGTGCAGAACAAGAAGCATTTCTATGACTATCTGTTCCTAAGCCCGATATATAATTGCATCACAAAGTCCGGAGTCACGTCCGGCTTCACAGCCGAAGAGTTGCGGCAAGCAGGAAAAAGTAAGGTCATAGACAGTAGAGTCATGGCTTTGGGAGGCATTACTCCCGACAACATACTGGAGATTAAGGATTACGGATTCGGTGGTGCCGTTGTAATGGGTGATTTATGGAATAAATTCAATGCCTGCACCGACCGCGATTATCTGGAAGTAATCTGCCACTTCAAGAAGTTAAAAAAAATGGCTGATTGAGCCTTGCCTTGGACTGGCAAATCAAAATTTACCGTACTCTTTGTATTCAATACCGGCAGGCAACGTGAAATAGAAGGTGGAGCCTTCCCCTTTCTTAGACTCCACACCGATACCTCCCCCATAGTGCTCCACAATAGATTTGGTGATGGAAAGCCCCAACCCCGTACCTTTGATATTGTAGTTCATCTTCACAAACCGTTCAAAGATGGCATGTCTTCCCACTTCATCGATACCACAGCCTGTATCTGCCACATAAAAATAGAAGTTATGGTTGCTCAATCTCCTGCAACCGATTTTCACACTGCCCATTTCCGTAAACTTCAAGGCATTCCTCACCAAGTTACCTATGACTTGGGCAAAACGCACACGGTCTACCACCAAACGGCATTGAGGCAACCGTTCTACAAACTCCACCTGAATGCCCGTGGGATGCGAGCGCATATTCTCCGTCGTGCAGACTTCATCAATCAGCGCGTTTACATCCACTTCTCCATCGTTATATTCCAGGGTATTTGCCTCAATCTTCGAATAGTCCAGCAAGTCATTGACCAGTTGCAGCAGCGAGTCCTTGTTATCATTAATCTCTTTCAGGAAAGCCATACGGGTTTCTCTGTCCAGATTATCCATTTCGGCAAGCATGGTTGTAAAGCCTACAATAGCATTCAAAGGAGTACGTATTTCGTGAGTCATATTAGCTATGAAAGCATTCTTCAGCTGATTGGATTCTTCGGCAACCTCATTGATGCGCTGCAACGTCTTCAACCTTTTGCTCTTGCTGATGGAAATGATTATCATGATGACCAAGAGCAGAATGACAATTATCCCAAAACTATATACCAATGCTTCATTATTCTGATAGAAGTCATTCGTCCAAACATCGTATGCTGCCGTAATTGTCAATATCATCGTTTTTTGCTTGCTTATTGGAAACTATAAAATTATGGGAAGCAAATATACTAAAGAAAATACAAATAAATTAATAGAAACTACAGTTTTTTCCAACAAAATAGGCCGCATGCCATTACCAAGTAAAGCATGCAGCCCATAAATGTCATTATTCAGTATTATTGAAATCAGCCTTCAATGGCAGCCTGCGCCGCAGCCAGACGTGCAATAGGCACACGGAACGGAGAACAGCTGACATAATTCAAGCCAACTTTGTGGCAGAACTTCACAGAAGAAGGCTCACCGCCATGTTCGCCGCAGATACCGCACTTCAAATCCGGACGGATAGCACGTCCCTTTTCAGTAGCCATGCGCACCAACTGTCCTACACCATTCTGGTCGAGTACCTGGAACGGGTCTACTTTCAGAATCTTCTTCTCCAGATAAATCGGGAGGAAGGAAGCGATATCGTCGCGTGAATAACCAAATGTCATCTGAGTCAAGTCGTTCGTACCGAATGAGAAGAACTCGGCAGAGGAAGCAATGCGGTCGGCAGTCAAGGCGGCACGCGGAATCTCAATCATTGTACCTACCTTGAAGTCGATGCTGTCACCCACTTCTTCAAACAACTGGGCAGCCTCAGCACGAATCACTTCTTCCTGCTGCTTGAACTCATACAAGATACCGGTCAGAGGCACCATGATTTCAGGATGGGTTTCAACGCCTTCCTTCTTCAATTCCAAAGCAGCGCCCAGGATAGCACGCGTCTGCATCTGCGTAATTTCAGGATATGTATTTCCCAAACGGCAACCACGATGACCCAACATCGGATTATGCTCACAAAGTGCCTCAACACGTTGCTGGATATACTGGAGGCTTACGCCCATCGTATCTGCCATTTCCTGCTGTCCCTTCAGGTCATGGGGAACAAACTCATGCAAAGGAGGGTCGAGCAGACGTACAGTCACCGGACAACCGGCCATTGCTTTGAAGATACCCTTGAAGTCAGCTTGCTGGTAAGGAAGAATCTTAGCCAGAGCCTTGCGACGTCCTTCGGCGTTTTCTGCCAGAATCATCTCGCGCATGGCTTTAATCTTCTCGCCTTCAAAGAACATGTGTTCCGTACGGCAAAGACCGATACCCACCGCACCAAAATTACGTGCTACTGCGGCATCATGAGGAGTATCCGCATTGGTACGAACTTGTAGTCTCGTATATTTATCAGCCAAATCCATCAGTTCCGCAAAGTCACCGGACAGCTCAGCCGCTTTTGTCTCCACCTTGTCTTTATATACTTCACCGGTGCTTCCGTTCAAGGAGATATAGTCACCTTCTTTCAACAGTACACCATCCACTTCCACTGTACGCGCCTTGTAGTCGATGTTCAAGGCACCTGCACCGGACACACAGCACTTACCCATACCACGGGCAACCACTGCCGCATGCGAAGTCATACCACCGCGGGCAGTCAGGATACCTTCGGCAACTGCCATACCTGCCAAATCTTCCGGAGAAGTCTCGATACGTACCATCACCACACGCTTGCCGGCAGCATGCCATTCGGCAGCATCATCGGCAAAGAATACGATTTGTCCCGTAGCGGCACCCGGAGAAGCGGGAAGACCACGGGTCAATACCTTGGCTTGCTTCAGCGCTGTCTTGTCAAATACCGGGTGGAGCAGTTCGTCCAACTTATTGGGCTCACAACGCATCAATGCAGTCTTTTCGTCAATCATACCTTGATGGAGCAAGTCCATGGCAATCTTCACCATAGCGGCTCCGGTACGCTTACCGTTACGGGTCTGGAGGAACCAGAGTTTACCCTCTTGTACTGTAAACTCCATATCCTGCATATCACGGTAGTGATTTTCGAGTTTTGTCTGCAAAGCATCCAGTTCCTTATAGATTTCCGGCATAGCCTCCTCCATGGAAGGATATTTGCTGACACGTTCTTCTTCGCTTACACCGGCTAATTCAGCCCAACGTTGAGAACCGATTTTTGTAATCTGTTGCGGAGTACGGATACCGGCAACCACGTCTTCACCTTGTGCATTAATCAAATACTCGCCATTGAAAAGGTCCTCACCGGTAGCAGCATCGCGGCTGAAGCAAACACCCGTAGCAGAGCTCTCGCCCATATTACCGAATACCATAGCCTGAACGCTTACGGCAGTACCCCATTCGTCAGGAATTCCCTCCATCTTACGATACAAAATAGCACGTTCGTTCATCCAGGAGTTGAATACGGCACAAACGGCACCCCACAACTGCTCGTAGGCACAAGTCGGGAAGTCTTTTCCGGTTTGTTCTTTCACCGCAGCCTTGAACTTCTTCACGAGTTCCTTAAGGTCTTCCACCTCAAGCTCGTTATCCAGCTTTACGCCTTTAGCATGTTTCACCTCTTCTATAATAGCCTCGAACGGGTCTACATCTTCCTTGTTCACCGGTTTCATGCCCAGCACCACGTCGCCATACATCTGCACGAAACGACGGTAAGAGTCCCATGCAAAGCGTGCATTGCCCGTCTTGCGCGTCAGGCCTTCCACCACTTCGTCATTCAAGCCAAGATTCAGGATAGTGTCCATCATGCCCGGCATGGAAGCGCGCGCACCCGAACGTACGGAAACCAGCAACGGATTCTCCACATCACCGAATTTGGAACGCATCAGTGTTTCCACATGGGCAATGGCTTGTTCAACTTCATTCTTCAACAGAGCAACGACTTTATCCTGCCCCATTTCATAATATTCCGTACAAACTTCTGTCGTTATTGTAAAGCCCGGAGGAACCGGAACCCCTATAAGGTTCATTTCTGCAAGGTTAGCACCTTTCCCACCCAAAAGGTTTCTCATATCGGCCTTTCCTTCTGCCTGGCCGTTACCAAAGGTATAAACTCTTTTTTTGTCCATAATATAAATTTAAAGTTTTTGATAGTGATTTCTCTTTTCTGCTCGCAAATCTAAGTATATTTCGCAGACTAGAAAACTTTTTCAGAAAAAACTTTATGCTAAAATGCAATTTCGACATTGCAATCTTTAATATTTCATTTCATAGAGAGAAATCCCGAAAAAATGTCTATTTTTGCCGAAGAATTTATTAGATTGGTGTAAAAGTGGCAAGAAAGAGAAAAGAACTTCCCCTACTGGAGAAGGTGACAATTACGGATGTGGCTGCCGAAGGAAAAGCCATCGCAAAAGTCAATGATTTGGTGATTTTCGTACCATATGTCGTCCCCGGCGATGTAGTTGACCTGCAAATTAAGAGAAAAAAGCATCATTATGCTGAAGCCGAGGCTGTGAAATTCCATGAATATTCGGCAGTACGGGCAGTTCCATTCTGCCAACATTATGGTGTATGCGGCGGTTGTAAATGGCAGGTTCTCCCCTATTCCGAGCAAATCAAGTATAAGCAAAAACAAGTAACGGACAACCTCACCCGCATCGGCAAAATCGAATTGCCGGAAATCTCTCCGATATTAGGTTCAGAAAAAACTCAGTTCTACCGGAATAAACTGGAGTACACTTTTTCCAACAAACGTTGGCTGACGACAGAAGAGGTTCAGCAGAATGTAGTGTACGAACAGATGAATGCCGTAGGCTTCCATATTCCCAATGCTTTCGATAAAGTGCTTGCCATAGAAAAGTGCTGGTTGCAGGACGATATATCCAACCGCATCCGCAATGCGGTACGCGACTATGCCTACCAGCACAACTATTCCTTCATCAACCTGCGTACGCATGAAGGAATGCTACGCAATATGATTGTGCGTACCTCTACCACCGGCGAACTGATGGTAATCCTCATCTGCAAGATAGAGAAAGAGGAGGAAATGGCTCTGTTCAAGCAAATGCTGCAATACATAGCAGATACATTCCCCGAAATCACTTCCCTGCTATACATTATTAATAATAAGTGCAACGATACCATCACCGACCTCGAGGTACACACCTTCAAGGGAAAAGACCACATCTTCGAGGAAATGGAGGGACTGCGCTTCAAGGTAGGTCCCAAATCTTTCTATCAGACCAACTCCGAACAAGCCTACAACCTCTACAAAGTAGCACGCAACTTTGCCGGACTGACCGGTAACGAGCTTGTTTATGACCTTTATACCGGCACGGGTACCATTGCCAATTTCGTATCCAAGCACGCACGCCAGGTAATCGGCATAGAATATGTGCCCGAAGCCATTGAAGACGCCAAGGTCAATGCCGAGATTAACGGAATTAAAAACACATTGTTCTTTGCCGGAGATATGAAAGACATGCTGACACAAGACTTCATCAACCAATACGGCCGTCCCGATGTCATCATCACCGACCCTCCCCGTGCCGGAATGCACCAGGATGTAGTGGATGTCATTCTGTTTGCCGAGCCCAAACGCATCGTATACGTCAGCTGTAATCCGGCTACGCAGGCGCGCGACCTGCAACTGCTCGATGCGAAATATAAAGTGAAGGCCGTTCAACCGGTAGACATGTTCCCGCACACCCACCATGTGGAAAACGTAGTATTATTGGAATTAAAAGATTGAAAGTACAAGTAGTTTTCAATCGTAAATCGTAAATTGTCTAATCGTAAATTAAAACCAGTCGTGGCAAAAGAAAAAATTACAGCAAGAGCCCGCACACAATATACGGACTACATGGTGAAGGAACCGATGGAGCTCATGGAGTTTCTGGCAGCTAAAATGCCGGACGCCAGCCGCACCAAGCTGAAATCATTGCTGAGCAAACGCATTATATATGTGGACAGCGTTATCACTACACAATACAATTTTCCTCTGAAACCGGGTATGAAAGTACAAATCAGCCGTGAGAAGGGACGTAAAGAGTTCAACCATAAACTGATGAAGATTGTATACGAGGATGCCTATATCATCGTGATAGAGAAGATGCAGGGTTTGCTGTCCGTCAACACTGACCGGCAAAAGGAACGTACCGCCTATACCATCTTGAATGAATACGTGCAACGCTCGGGCAAGCAGCACCGTGTACACATCGTGCACCGCCTGGACCGTGACACCTCCGGCTTGATGATGTTTGCCAAAGACGAGAAGACCCAACGTACACTACGCGATAACTGGCATGACATTGTAACAGACCGGCGATACGTAGCCGTGGTGGTCGGCGAGATGGAAAAAGATGCAGGAACCGTGGTTTCTTGGTTGACAGACCGCAAGCTGTATGTATATTCAAGTCCGACAGATGACGGGGGACAAGAATCCATTACGCATTACCGTACCATCAAACGAGCCAATGGATACTCTCTCGTTGAACTGAACCTGGAAACGGGACGAAAAAACCAGATACGTGTACACATGCAGGATTTGGGGCATCCCATTATCGGCGACGGACGCTATGGACTGGAAGACGTAAATCCTATCGGACGCTTGGCCCTGCATGCTTTCAAACTCTGTTTCTATCATCCCGTCACGGGAGAGCTGATGCGGTTTGAAACACCTTATCCGGGAGAGTTCAAGAAATTGGTTTTGAAGAATAAGTAAAAAGCTGACATACAATAAAAAACGGAGCAATTGATTTGCTCCGTTTTTTATTGATAAGCATGTCGTCATTGCCGACGCATACGAAAAGGCTGTCCGTGAATATTATCTTGATATTCCCTCCAGCTATTATACCAAGTACCACTGAAAGAATAAGAATCAGCCATGGCTCCTTCAATGTAAGCCATGCTGCCATCATCATAGAATTCCAATTCCATCAGATTGTAAGCCCCACTAACCCAATTCCATCTGAAAAGCAAATAATTCGGGTCGCCATATGAACCAATAGTACCTTGGTTGCGCGCGTTAAAGGTCATAATCGTCCCCCTACCCCAAGTATATGCCCCGAAATCTATTTCTTCAGATGTATACCATTCACCGGGCAGATTATATTCCGTTTCTTCCTCACTATCACATGATGTCAATCCTAATACAAGGACAAACAACAATAACATTTTTGTGTATTTCAACATATTATTCATAAGCCATACTTTATTTATAATTAGCATCTACCATCATAACAACCACTCCATCCAGTTTACCGGATAAATAATGTTCGCGCACCCATACATTATCAAAGTACTTGATTTCACCGGCACCATAATTCAGAGTCAACCCCTCCATAGACTTATCCATCCATTTCCAAGTAAAAGTACGTGAAGTCGTTTCATAGGGACGGGACTCGCCTCCGCGATAATACTCCCAGATTTCCTGTCCAGAATTATCAGCCTTGGCAAACTTCAGCTGATGACTGCATAACACTTCAACTCCATCTTTGTTTTCCGTCTGATATTCTTCTATCCACGTCTTCCCACACAATTTGTCGTCGCTATTCTGCATGGTATAATATACATCATCCCCACAAGACGCCAGCCCAATCGTAAATACACACAACAGCAATATCTTCACATAATTCAAAGTCTTCATAAGTTATCGAGTTTAGTTAATACTTGCGGACAAACATACACAAAAAAAATGAAACACTTAATACTTATCCTGGAATTTCTTGTAGAAGACAAGGAATAAAATAAATCCCATCAGTGCAAACGGTACGCCTGCCAATGCGGGATAACGGTATCCTCCACTCAAGGCAAGACCTCCGATATAGGCTCCGATAGCATTCCCCAAATTGAAGGCCATCTGTACACAAGCGCCTCCCAACATTTCTCCTCCAGGGGCCACACGAATCATCAACACCTGCTCCGGACTGGAGACGGCAAACAAACCTGCCGTACAGAGTGTCATCAATATTGCCGAACACCACGGATAGGGCGAGAGTAAAAATATCAATAATAAAATAACACATATCATCCCTTGCACCACCGTACCTACCTTTCCCGGAGTGTACCGGTCGGACATGCGCCCACTGACCAGATTGCCGGCAACCATTCCGAATCCTGCCAGTACCATCAGCGCCGTAATGCTTTCCGCACTAAAACCGGAAACCTCGGTCAGCAACGGGGTGATGTAGCTATACCAGCAGAATACGCCACCGTTGCCCAAAGCCGTAGCTCCCAATATGAGCCACGGCGCCGGCTTCTTCAAAAAACGGAACTGCCCTTTAAATCCCGTATCTTTCAGACCTTCGACCTGCGGTACCCAACGCCAAATGTAGTACAATGTTATCAATCCCCAGGCACCTACCAACAGAAACGTGACACGCCAAGACAGCATATGGCTCAACGAGGTCCCCAATGGCACACCAAACAGATTGGCCACAGTCATTCCCGCTATCATAATTGAAACCGCCTCCGAACTTTTCCCCTTATCAGCCAATTTTCCCGCTACAATGGAAGCTACCCCAAAATAAGCGCCATGAGGAAGCCCGGAAACAAAACGTCCCAACAGCAAGACCCAATAATTGGGTGCCATAGACGCACAAATATTACCCACAATCATTAATGCCATCAAGACCAGCAGAATCTGCTTCAACGGGCGTTTACGGGCCAGGAGCAGCATGGGCGCACCAAAACAAACACCCAACGCATACGCAGAAATGAAATGACCGGCCACGGGAATGCTGATTCCCAAATCAGTAGCCACATAGGGCAAAATACCCATCATCGTAAATTCGGCAATCCCTAGCCCCAATGTGCCGAACGCCAATGCAATAAGACTCTTCTTCATACCTTAAAAAACAACCTATATTTTTTACCGGGCGCAAAGATAATGACATTGCATTCTCCAAATAAAAAGGATACCGAATTATTTTCAGTATCCTTCTTCATTTTTTATCTTATATCAATTGTATACCCACCTTTAAAGACTCCTCCCGGCGCCAAGTGCTGCATCCAGTCCTTATCCTTATATTCGCCCTTATAATGGGCACGGTCACAACGCCCGTACCACGGCTCGATGCAGACAAACGGAGCATTCTTGGCCGGAGGCGACCACAACCCCACCACCGGAGTGTCGAAATACAGACTGAGATAGGGTTTCTTCTCCTTATTATATAATGTAACTTCTTTCACTTGACTGTTTTCCAGAATCAGGGCATCTTTATCAAAGGAGTGTATGTCCAAAGGCAGCAGGCCATCTGTCAACTCAAGCAAATATTCCTTATCCGGAGCGGCACATCCTTTCTCGGAGATAAGGATATAGTGCAAACCTTCCGTCTTATCAAAGCCGAAATATCCACGGTCCGTTGTCTCCGTATCATAGTCCGGGTAATAGAAAGCCGGATGGGCCCCTATCTGGAAGTGCATTTCGCGTGTTCCGGTATTGATGACTTTCCAAAGCACCTCAATCTTCTTTCCCTCTATCCGATAGCCTATCTCAAGGCAAAACGGGAAAGGATATTTCTTGCGTGTTTCCTCACTGTCAACCAGTCGATAGCGTACCTCATCTTCCAGTTCAAGCATCAATTCAAAATCCATATCGCGGGCAAAACCGTGTTGCGTCAATGCGTAGGAAACGCCTTCGTGGCGGTATTCATTCTCCCAAACGCTACCTACAATGGGAAAAAGCACCGGAGAATGCCGTTTCCAAAAAGCGGGGTCTGCCTGCCAAAGATATTCTTTTCCATCATGCAAGATACTGCATAACTCGGCCCCATGTGGGGAGACTTTAATTGTCAGTTCTGAATTAGAAAGTGTTTTCATATCATATATCATTTTGTTATTTTCTCATATAGTGTGGCATCTCTCCGGGTATTTCCATCGAAATCTCCACCAGGCCACCGACTACTCCGTCCTGTTTCCATGCCGTCTGATAAATCATTTTCTTGACACCGTTCTTCTCAATGGTGTAGGCATTCACTCCCCCCGTCTCCAGCAGTTCGCGTATCTTGGCTTGCGATTGCGGGTTGTGGCAATCAAAGAGATTCTTGCCTATCAGGTCACCGTGTTTGGCAAACGTACGGCATGCTTTCTCGTTCATATATAGGATGATTCCCTTTGTGTCGCATACAGTTACGGCACAGTTCATTTCATTGGCCCATTCGTACATAATTCTTTATTTTTAATTGGCTATTTTCTATGCACTTGAAATGCATTTACAGAAAACTCTTCAAAGTCAAATGTCCTTTTCTCTATCGAATTATTATTGCATTAATCCTCCTTCTATGAAGAAAACGACTTCATTCAATCGTTCTTTATTCGATTCTTCATCTTTGAAAATAGCTGGAGTGAAGATTATCCTATCTTGAATCAGATTATCTACCAAATCCCACATGACTTCATGGTACAGCATCACCATTGCCACTTTTTCATTGTCAATACCATATTGGCTTGCTAAGGAGCCACAATTATTCTTTAGTTCCGCACTGATAGAGTTTACCAATTTTTCAGTTATTTGATGAAAGCGGTCTTGCCGTTTCTTTATAATAGGAAATAATACATCTCCATTATCATCTACCAGCCCATAAGGTTTTAACTGAGAAACGAGTTTGGCATCTGTTACTTTTCCGAACTGTGCTATTTCATCAGCACAATGGTCCATAATGTCGTTGTCAGGAGCAATGCCGCTATTGATATAAGTCAAAATCAAATTCTGTTCTCCGAAACCATTCGTACCGCATGCAAAGCCATTTCTTGATTCGTATAATACCCAGTAACAGCCACTCCAGCTTGTATAATTGTCAACATCCTCAAACAAGACTAACTTTGTCCACATTTTTCCATCCAGAAGGTATGAAAAAACAAGTGAGAGTACATTGTTCTTGAATCCCATTTCACTGATAGTTTGTGCCAATGATATAAAGTCTGCCTTTGTTTTGACATACATGGATTCAGCAATCTCCTTACTTAAGCTTCTTAGAGAATTGGTCTGTTCTTTGTCGAGAATGGGTATAGTAGCTTTCCATTTTCCTTTTGTTTTACTGACAAGTCCACCTACTTCCAATAACAATAATTGGCTATCAGAGCATTTAATACCCATTTCACGAAGTTCGGCTTGAGTACGTGGAGTCCGTAAATTGTATAGTATTTCCCAATTATTATCTGGCGTTACATAGTCTTCGGGCTGATGTCCGTTCACTGCAACAAACTGGGTTGCTTCCCATTCGCTATAAGGTCTTATCGATATTTGTGCTTTAATCATTGTGGTAACGGACAATAAGGCAAACAACAATAATAAGTCCGGATAATGTTTCATATATCGCTTAATTTTAGTTTTGTTCATCATTCATGCACTTCTCTTATGTAACAAAGATAACGTTTTTTTCAATTCCTCTCTCAAACCTATAACAAAAAACTTCCCGACTACCAATAAAAAACTTCCTAACTACTAATAGTAAAGTTTGCAAGTATAGAGATAAAGAATTACCTTCGCCCTTGGTTTGTCTATCCCAAGCCTTGGGATAGAAATCCCCAACCTTGGCATACACATCCGCAACCTTGGGACAAACTCTGTAAGCCCCAATAAACAAACGAACCTCATAACAACGCTACCATCATGGCAGAATACAACATGCAGGAACTGAACCTGCCGGGAGAAGACGGCAAACGCATCCTCTACCCACGAATGAAACTATACGGGCAGGTGGACTTGGAAACCATCACCGAAAAGATAGCATACGCCTCATCCTTCACACGAGGAGACATCATCGGACTGGTGCAAGCCATCACCGACGAAATAGCCTACCAAATGGGGCAAGGTTACTCCGTGAAGATTGACAACTTAGGAGTATTCACCCCTGCCCTCGGTCTGCGGCAAGACCGTGAACGGGAGACGGGCGAAGAAGGAGACACCAAGCGAAACGCCGTCAGCATCTGCCTGAAGGACATACATTTCAAGGTGGACAAAGAACTACTGTACCGTACCGCTCGCCATTGCCACCTGAAACGTTCCACCGACAAATTCCAACGCTCCTCACAAGTGTTTTCTCCGCAGGAACGGCTGGAACGGGCAAAAAAATACCTGGAAAAGAACAGCTTCATGACCCAAGCCGACTATTGCCAACTGACCGGCTTATTGAAGTCTGCCGCCTCCCGCGAGTTGCGCGAATGGATAGCCAATCCCGAATCGGGCATCGACTACAAAGGACGAGGAACACACAAGATTTATATTCTAAGGAAACCATAACCCACATCCATTGAAACCATAAAAACAATGAAGATACTACACACCAGCGACTGGCACCTGGGACACACCCTCTACAACTACGACCGTACCGCCGAACAGCAGGCCTTCCTACGGCAACTCACCCGCATAGTAACCGAAGAGCAGCCCGACGCCATGGTGGTAAGCGGAGATATCTACCACTACTCCTCTCCCGCTGCCGCCACGCAGAAGATGTACACCGACGCCATGCTGAACATCCATCAAGCCTGCCCCGGAATGGCCATCGTAGTCACCGCAGGAAACCACGACAGCAGCTCGAAACTGGAGATAGACAGCAGCCTCTGGCAGCACTTCGGCTTGAACGTTGTGGGAAACATCGAACGTACAGCCGAGGAAGTGAATCTGGACAAGCACATCATCGAGATAAACAATGAAAAAAAGACAATAGGCTACGTCATTGCCGTGCCCCACGTCTATCCGCAAAACTTCCCCCTGCTGGACACTGAAACACCGCGCGACCAACGGCATGCACGCTTCTTCCAGGCACTGCTGGACGAAGTGAAGAAACGGAATACGACACAGCTTCCCGTCGTCCTCATGGCCCATCTCTCTATTGAAGGCAGCGACCGTAGCGGGCACGATGAGAGTATCGGCGGAATAGAGTATGTTCCCCTCAGCGCTATGGGAGAAGGGTACGACTACCTGGCACTCGGACACATCCATTGCCCTCAGGACATCAAAGGCAGTCATCACCACGCACGCTATTGCGGCACTCCCCTCCCCGTCAGCTTCGACGAAACCTATCCGCACTCCGTCTCCATCATCGAGTTGGAGAAAGGGGCAGAGCCACAAATCAGTACAAGGGAAATTGAAAATCCGATTCCCCTCGTCACGCTTCCCCATGACCCGACACCTTTCGAAGACGCCTTGAAACTGCTGGAAGAATATCCGGAAGAGAAACCTGCATACCTCCGTCTGAACGTGCTGACAAAAGGCTACCTGCCCCCCGACTGCAACGAAAAAGCCTCGAACGCCGCCAAAGGCAAGGCATGCAAATATTGCTACATCAAGACTACCCGAGAGCGGCAGGCCGACACTGACGAGAGCAAGCCTATCTCCATCCAAGAGATGCAGGAAATGTCTCCCCTGGAAATAGCCAGACTCTACTACCGCGAAACCGAAGGAGAAGAGATGGACCCAGAACTTTGCCAGCTGATGGAGACTGTCATGCAAAAAGTGAAAAGCAAGAACAACTCCTAATCATTTGTCCGAACCATGAAACTCCAGAAACTGACCATAAAGAACCTTGCCTCCATAGAAGATGCCGTCATCGACTTTGAGAACGGACCGCTAAGCGAGGAATCCCTTTTCCTTATCTGCGGCGAGACGGGTGCAGGGAAGACAACCATTCTCGACGCCATCTGCCTGGCACTCTACAACGAAACGCCCCGCATGGACCATGCCGAGAACGAAAAATACAAAGACCTGAGCCAGACTTTCTCTGCCAAAAAGGAAGATGTTGCCATCAACGACAGCCGACAACTGATGCGCCGTAACACCAGTGAAGCATGGACGGAGCTGGAGTTTACCGGCTCAAACGAAATGCCCTACACCGCCCGATGGTACGTGGCGCGGGCACACCGCAAGATTTCAGGAGCCGTGCAGGATGTGCGCTGGACACTGGAAAACAATAAAAGCGGCGCACAGCTCAACAAAAAGAATGAGATAAAGGCGGAAATACAAGCTGCAGTGGGGTTGACCTTCGAACAATTCTGCCGCACCACCATGCTGGCGCAAGGCGACTTCACCAAGTTCCTGCAAAGCAAGGAAAGCGAAAAATCGGATATTCTGGAAAAGCTGACCGGTACAAGTATCTACTCCGAAATAGGTGCCGAAATATATGCCGCCACCAAGGAAAGACGGACGGAATACGAAAACCAGAACCGGAAGCTGGAAGGCATCCACATCCTGGCAGAAGAAGAAATCTCCACAATCAAGGAAGCCATAGCCACGCAAAATGCCGGAGTCAAGGAAGCCAATGAGCAGAAAACCATCGCCCTCGCAAAACGGGACTGGCTGAAGAAATACTCCGAACTCCTCCTCACCCGTGAACAGCAAAAGAAGATGTGGGAAGGGAAACAAGCGCAACTGCAATCGGACGAATTCAAACAGAAAGAACTGCTGATTAAGGAATGGAATGCCACCGCCGACGCCCGCAACTGGCTCTCTACCTTGAAACAGCAGCAACAGCAACAACAACAAAACCATGCACAAGCCGGAATGTTAAGAGCATCCTTTGCCCGGCTGGATGGAGGAAGCAAGTGGCTATGCGGTTTCCTGGAAGAGCAAGAAGACAAGCTGCATCGTGCCGAGAAGTACTTGCACGAGCATTCGCCCTTACTACCCATGTTCGAGCAAAGCCAGTCCATCATTACTGACCTGAAATCCGCACTCGATGCCCAGACACGCATCGGCACCTACAACGCGCACCTTGAAAGACTGGCCGCGCAACAACCCGTAAAGGCCAGAGAGCGCACCGACAAGGCAACTGCCCTCACCCGGAAAGAACAAGAGAACCATGCATTGCAAAACGAAATAAACCTCCGGAACAAGCAGCTTGAAACCATGGACCGCCCTGCCCTGCAAGACAAGAAAAACAAACTCGATGCCGGACGGGAGAACCTGCTGCAAGCCTTGAGCGCCTTGTCTTTACTGGCTGAAACGGAAAGGACACTGAACGAGGCAAAGGAAAACGAAAAGGCTTTGAACGCCAAAGTGGAGGCGTGCCAAAAGCAATACGTCCTCCTGCAAACGGCATTCGACAGCAAGAAAACAAGTTATGATGACATCCGCACCCTCTACGACAAGCAAAAGGAAGCCGTAGAAGAGTGGGCAAAGGAAGCACGCTCCCGGCTTGCCGTCGGAGATACTTGCCCCGTGTGCGGACAAGAAATAAAATCGCTTTGCAAAGATGAAGATTTCCAGTCTGTCCTTGCTCCCATACGCACCTCCCTGGAAACAAAAGAGAAAGAATACAAGGAAGCCGAGCAGGCATTGAACAACAACCGGACAGAATCCAAGACCTACGGAACGCTGGCAGAGAATGCCCGTCAGTCCACAGCAAGAGCGCTCCGGAGCTACAACCTTGCCCGTACTGACGCACAAGCCAAATGCGCCCAATGCAACGGCATCGGCCTCTCCACAACCACCGGCGAAACCCTGAAGAAGCTACTGGAAGAGAACAAGCTGGAAGCAGACAAACTGAACGAAAAGCTCACTGAAGTTCAAAAGCTCAGCGCACAAATCATAACTCTGCAACGGCAAAAGGACGAATGCCAAAAACATGTGGACGCTGCACGCCAAGCCTTCAACTCTGCCGACAAAGTGCTGAATGAGCTGAAAAACAGCATCGTCAATTACGAGTCGCTCACCGCCAACGAAAAGGAGAACATACGTGCCACCATGGACCGCGTCACTCCCCTCATCCTCTGGGAAGGATGGAACACGGAATGGGAGAACTCCCCCCTCTCCTTTATTGACCGCCTGACGCAAGCTACGCGCAACTACCGGCTGGCGCAGGAAAAACAAAGAGAACTGAAATCCGCCATTGCCCTTATCCACAAAGAGCTGGAAGGGATAAACATCAACAAGGAAAGCATCGATGCCGCATTCCCCGACTGGCGCAACGCACCTGCAGCAACACAGGAAATGGAAATCAAGGACCTGGGGATTGCCTGGAATAATCTGAATACACAAGCAAGCGGACTGAAACAAAGCATATCCTCCACCGCAGACCAAATGGCAAGGCTGCAAAAGGATTTAACCGGGTTCTATGCCGCTAACCCCACTCTCGACGAGGAGCGTATCACCGTCCTATCCGCTTGGTCCGGCTCCCGAATAGAAGCATTACGTGCCTCATTGCAGACACTTAAAGAGGAAGAAGTAGCTGCATCGACCGCCTTTCATCTGGCCACCGAACAAATGGAAGAGCACATCGGCCGGAAGCCCGAAATAGAAGAAAACGAGAACTTCGAAACCCTGGATGCACTCATCGCAAATCTCGAAGAAAAGATAACCGCCGGCAACCAATCCATCGGCCAGCAGAAGTTACGCCTGGAAGAAAACACTCGCAACATCGACCGGATAAAGGAAGAAAAGGAACGTGCCGACCGGCTGCGCGAAGAGTATCTGAAGTGGGATCGCCTCTGCCGCCACTTCGGTGACGAACGGGGAAAAAATTTCCGCAACATCGCCCAAAGCTTCGTCTTGAAAGAACTGCTGGCAGGCGCCAATTTCTATCTGCAACGCTTGACCGACCGCTACGAACTGGAATGCCAGGCCGGTTCGCTCACCATCCTGCTGCGCGACTTCCATCAAGGAGGTGCGGCACGTCCGGCATGCACCTTATCGGGCGGCGAAAGCTTCCTAGTATCTCTGTCACTTGCCCTCGGACTTTCTTCCCTCAGCCGCCAGAGCCTCTCGGTAGACACACTGTTCATCGACGAAGGTTTCGGCACACTGAGCAGCGACTACCTGAACACCGTTATGGACACATTGGAAAAACTGCACCAGATGGGCGGCAAGAAGGTAGGCATCATCAGTCACGTGGAAGGACTGAAAGAGCGCATAAAGACCCAGATACAAGTACGGAGGATAGACAGTTCAAGAAGCGAAATAAAAGTGGTGAATACCCTCTAAGCTGGTATCGGGATAAAGAAAACGAATGTTTTTTCGGCTCTTGATAGTACAAGCACCTGCATTATTGTGTATTTTTGCAGTCTCATAAAAAAGAAAAGACAATGAAAAAGTTCATGAAAGGAGTCCGGTTTACTCCTAAAAACTATTCCGACGAAGTAGAAGCCAAAATTCAACATTATAAGAAAGAAGGATATAAACTGCCGATGCGAAGCGCACTCCGCACCGAGGAGCAGTTGGCCGGTATCCGCGCAAGTGCCAAAATCAACACTGCCCTGCTGGATTATCTCTCCGAGAACATTCGCGAAGGCATGTCCACAGCTGAAATTGACCATATGGTGTATTGCTTCACCACAGACCACGACGCCATCCCCGCCCCCTTCATGTACGAAGGCTTCCCCAAAAGTGTGTGCACCAGCATCAACGATGTAGTGTGCCACGGCATTCCCAGCACCAGGGAATTCCTGAAAAGCGGTGACATTGTAAATGTCGATGTATCCACCATTTACAAAGGTTACTTTGCCGACGCATCACGCATGTTCATGATTGGCGAAGTCAGCCCCGACATGCAGAGACTGGTACAGGTCACCAAAGAATGCCGTGACATAGGCATACAGACCGCACAGCCCTGGGCACGCCTCGGTGACGTAGGCGCCGCCATCCAGGAGCATGCGGAAAAGAACGGATACAGCGTGGTACGCGACCTCTGCGGACATGGCTGCGGCGTCAAGTTCCACGAAGAACCGGATGTGGAACACTTCGGCAAACGTGGTACGGGCATGCTGATAGTGCCGGGCATGACGTTCACCATCGAACCGATGATTAACATGGGAAGCTACGAAGTCTTTATCGACGAAGCCGACGGATGGACCGTCTGCACAGACGACGGACTGCCTTCTGCCCAATGGGAAAGCCAAATCCTGATTACTGAAGACGGAAACGAAATATTGACACAATAAGGCGGACACTTCAAAACACCTATGGAGATAGTATTACTGATTATAGGGATAATCATCGGAACCGTAGTCGGCTATCTGGCGGCAGACCGCAAGTCTGCCGCACTGAGGGCAGAAATCAGCGGGACAAAGAAGGAAATAGAATTATTGAAGCTGCAGAAGGAAGAAGCCGAAGCGTTGCACAAGCGCATGAACACCGAGTTCGAGAATCTCTCCAACCGTATCTTCCAGAGCAAAGCCGAAGACTTTACCAGGCTGAATACCGAACACCTGGGCAATCTGCTCCGCCCGCTGGGCGATAACCTGAAGGACTTCCGCCAAAAGGTGGAACAAGTATACAGCACCGAAGCCAAAGAACGCTTCTCGCTGGGTGAACGCATCAAGGAACTGGTGGAGCTGAACAACCGCCTCAGCGAAGATGCCAACAACCTGACCCGTGCCCTGAAAGGAGACTCCAAAATGCAAGGCAACTGGGGCGAAATGATTCTGGAACGTTTGTTGCAAGCCTCCGGACTGATTGAAGGCGAACACTACTTCCGCCAGGAGTTTCTAAAAGACGAACGGGGCGAAGCCATCATCAACGAGGAAAGCGGGCAGAAGATGCAGCCCGACATCATTGTGAAATACCCCGACGAACGGGAAATGATTATCGACTCCAAAGTGTCGCTGACTGCCTATGCTGCCTACACCTCTGCCGAAAGCAAGGAGGAGCAGGTACACTTCCTGAAAGCACACCTGCAATCTGTCCGCGCCCATATCGACGAGCTCAGCCATAAAGACTACTCGCATTACGACGCCCAATCACCGGATTTCGTTATGATGTTCATCCCCACCGAAGGTGCCTACCTCCTCGCCATCCAAAGCGATGCCCACCTCTGGGAATATGCCTACAACAAAAAGGTGGTACTGATGAGCCCCACCAACCTAATTAGCGCCCTGCGCCTCTCGCTCGACCTTTGGAAGAAGGAGAACCAGGTAAAGAATGTGCAGGCCATCATCAAGCGCGGCACCATCTTATATGAAAAGATTGCAGGCTTTACCGACACCTTCCTCGGTATCGGCGACCGGCTGGCCAGCCTGCAAAGGGATTACGACAAAGCCTTCAACCAGCTCTCGGACGGTAACGGCAGTGTAGTACGCCAGGCCGAAATGCTGAAAGGCATGAGCCTCACTCCCAAGAAACGCATTTCTCCAAGATTGCTGCCCAAAGATACCATTCAAGAAGAAACAGAAGAGGAAAACGATAACATTCAATAAAACATCCAACATGAAAACTCTGAAAGACCGCATTCTCCTTCACCAAGAACCATTCATACGAGGTCTGTGTCAACAGGAATTACCACTGGAGAAGTAACAGCCATTCTGGCAAATGCACTGATTCATATCAAGGAATAAAGAAAAAGCGACGAAGAATCCACTCCACTTTCTTTCATTAGAGAGGAAATGCCCCGAACAAAAAACTCCGGCAAAGCCCTGAAGGACAAGCCGGAGTTTTTTTATCTCAAGACGGACAAGGAAGATTATCCGCCAAAGTTATCGAACATCAGGTTCTGAGCCGGAACGCCGAGGTCGTCGAGCATCTTCTCAACAGCCTTCGACATCGGGCCGGGACCACACATGTAGTATTCGATGTCTTCGGGAGCTTCGTGGTCTTTCAAGTAAGTCTCGTAAATTACGTTGTGTACGAAGCCCGGAGTGTACTTCACGCCCGCTGCATCGGCTGCCGGATCGGGACGGTCCAGTGCAAGATGGAACTTGAAGTTGGGGAAATCCTTTTCAATCTGCAGGAAGTCTTCCAGATAGAACACTTCATTCAATGCACGTGCACCGTAGAAGTAATTCATCACGCGATCTGTAGTGTGCAGTGTCTTCGTCATATGCATAATCTGTGCACGCAACGGAGCCATACCGGCACCACCGCCGACCCACATCATCTCCTTCTTGGAGTCGAATATCGGATGGAAGTCTCCGTAAGGGCCACTCATGGTTACCTTATCACCCGGTTTCAGGGTAAAGATATAAGAAGAAGCGATACCCGGCATTACATCCATGAAGCCCGGGCCCTGGTCTTTCGGCTTGAACGGAGGCGTGGCGATACGTACCGTCAGCATAATGCGGTCGCCTTCGGCAGGATAGTTGGCCATAGAATAGGCACGGATGGTTTCTTCGTCATTGCGGCACTTCAAGCCCAGCAGACCGAATTTCTCCCATGCAGGCAGATACTCATCACCGATAAGGCTCTTGTCGATGTCCTTATCATAATCCATCGAATATTTAGGAATCTTAATCTGCGCATAAGAACCCGGAACGAAATCCATGTGCTCGCCTTTGGGCAATGCAACGATGAACTCTTTGATGAACGTAGCCACATTCTTGTTGGAGATAACCTCGCACTCCCACTCTTTTACGCCCAGTACGCTTTCGGGAACCTTGATGGCCATATCGCCTTTCACTTTCACCTGGCAACCCAGACGCCAGTGATCTTGTATTTGCTTACGGCTGAAGTGCGGAGTCTCAGAAGGCAAGATTTCACCCCCACCTTCCATTACCTGGCATTTGCACTGTCCGCAGGAACCTTTACCACCGCAAGCGGAGGAAAGGAACACACCGTTTACAGACAGCGTATTCAGCAATGTAGAACCGGAAGCTACGTCCAGTTCCTTGTCGCCATTGATAGTCAGTTTTACATTACCCGAAGGCACCAAGAAATTCTTGGCAACCAGCAGGATAACAACAAGCAGGATGACAACCACGAGGAATACTCCAATGCTTGCTAATATCATATTCATATCCATTGTTTTATTCCTTTCTTTTAGATGTTCAAACCAGAGAAACACATAAATGCCATTGCCATCAGACCTACAGTGATAAACGTGATGCCCAGTCCTTTCAGTGGAGCCGGAACGTCAGAATAGACCATTTTCTCACGGATGGCAGCCAAGCCTACGATAGCCAGCAACCAACCGATACCGGAGCCCAACGCATAAGAGACAGCATCAGCAATGCCACCGATGAATTTCGGGTCGCTCTCACCCAGCGTGATGCGCTGCTGCATGAAAAGAGAAGCACCCATGATGGCACAGTTTACAGCAATCAGCGGCAGGAAGATACCCAGTGAAGCATACAGCGAAGGGCTAAAACGCTCTACAATCATTTCCACCAACTGAACGATAGCTGCGATTACAGCAATGAAAAGAATAAAGCTCAAGAAGCTGAGGTCAACGCCTTCAATGATTGCGTTGGCAGCCAGCACCTTTGTCTGCAATAAATAGTTGACCGGAAGCGTAACCACCAACACGAAAGTTACGGCGATACCCAGTCCTACGGCAGTCTTCACATTCTTCGATACGGCAAGGTAAGAACACATACCGAGGAAGAACGCGAATATCATGTTGTCCACAAAGATAGAGCGGACGAATAAACTTATTAAATGTTCCATATCTCTTCGATAAATTAAGAATTAAAGAATTAAAGAATTAAAGCAATGAGAACTTGTACTGCAGCAGAGCAGCCCATTTTTCATTCTTTCATTTTTCATTCTTCATTTATTTATTACTGCTTTTCCTGCAATTCTTTGTGACGTGCACGCTGATACCAGATGATGCAAGCGCAGAGAATCAACGCCATTGGCGGCATCAGCATCAAGCCGTTGTTCACATAGCCCAACTTCTGCAGAGGTTCATAGTTCAAGATGTTGAAACCGAGCAGCGTTCCCGAACCCAGAAGCTCGCGGAAGAAGGCTACGATTACCAGAATCTTGGCATATCCCAAACCATTACCCACACCGTCAAGGAAAGATTCCCAGGGACCGTTCTGCATGGCAAATGCTTCCAAGCGTCCCATCAGGATACAGTTGGTAATAATCAGACCTACATATACAGAAAGCTGCACACTTACATCGTAAGCAAAAGCTTTCAGAATCTCACTTACAATAGTTACCAACGCGGCAACAACCACCAGCTGAACGATGATACGGATACGGTTGGGTATCGTCTTGCGCAGCAGTGAAATCACTACATTGGAGAATGCTGTAATCACCGTCACTGAAAGCCCCATCACAATGGCAGGCTCCAGTTTGGCAGTAACAGCCAAAGCAGAACAGATACCCAATACCTGCACGGTAACGGGGTTGTTCAGTCCCAGCGGAGTAGAGAATACTTCTTTATTCTTCTTTGAAAACAATTGTCCCATATTCTTATTCCTCCTCATTATTATTAGTTAAAAAGTTCTTGTAGCTGCTCAGACAAGCCTTCAACATGGCATCCACACCTACAGAAGTGATGGTACCACCGGAAATGCCGTCCACCTGATAGTCAGGTTTCTCTACCTTACCGTTTTTCACAACACCGAGGACTACCTCGCCGTTCTCCAACGTTTTCTTTCCGGGGAACTCTCCCTGGAAATGCGTGCTGGCGATTTCGGCACCCAGCCCCGGAGTCTCACTGGCATGAGAGAAGTAAACACCATAAACGGTATCCTTGTCGCTGTTCAGCGCAACATATCCCCAGATAGCGCCCCAAAGACCGGCACCGTAAACGGGAAATACATATTTCTTCTCACCGTCAACCTCTGCCACGAATACGTGCAGACGGTTATTTTCTTTGGCTTCCTTCTCGTAAGCGGTAGCAAATGCACCGGTATTCTCTGTCAGAGTACCGTCAACGTTCATCAGCATATCGCCCTTTACATATTTATTATATTCAGCTTCGGCATCCTTCACGTCCTTGATGTTGAGTGCAGCAAGAATCTGCTTCTTCGTGTCAAGTTCCACATTCTTGTTCTGCGTCTCGCGCAAGGAAGAACTTACGAATGCCAGCAGGAATGCAACGATAACAACCATTACCGAAGCATAAATGATAGTATAACTATTACTATTGGTATTCATTTCTTTTCCGGTATTTAATTGTTAGACTTGATTGCACGTTTTTCGCGACGGCTGATGTTACCCTGTACCACACAGTAGTCAATCAGCGGAGCGAAGATATTCATCAGCAGGATGGCAAGCATCATACCTTCGGGGTAACCGGGGTTGAGCACACGGATAATGATAGCCATGGCACCAATCAGGAATCCGAAGATGTACTTACCAGTCTCTGTACGTGCCGATGTAACGGGGTCGGTAGCCATGAACACGGCACCGAAGCAGAAACCGCCCAGCACGAGGTGTTCGTACCAAGGCATCTGTGCCATCGGAGTGTCGGGACCGATTGCATTGAACACCCATGCCATGAAGGCACCGCCTACGAATACGGAGAACATCGTCTTCCAGCTTGCAATACCCGTCCACAACAGCAGAATGGCACCCAGAGCGATGGCGATAACGCTTGTCTCACCGATAGAACCCGGAATAAGGCCGGTCACCATGTCCCAGGAGAACTCCGGAACGGCGCCCGAGGTAGCGGCTGCACCCAACGGAGTAGCTACCGTCAGACCATCTACCGACTGTCCCAGACCGAAGATACTGTCGCCCGATACCCAAACGGCATCACCGGACATCTTCGTAGGATAGGCGAAGAATAAGAATGCACGGGTAATCAAAGCTACGTTGAACACGTTCATACCCGTACCACCGAATACTTCCTTAGCAAAAATTACAGAGAATGCAGTAGCCACCGCCAGAATCCACAACGGGCAGTCTACCGGAACAATCATCGGAATCAAGATACCGGAAACCAAGAAGCCTTCCTGAATCTCCTCCTTCTTCCACTGAGCCACTACGAACTCAATGCCGAGACCTACTACATAAGATACAATGATTTTTGGCAATACAGCCAGAAAACCGTAGATGAACATTTCCCAGAAGCCTCCGGCAGCACCGGTAGCGTGGAAATGCTGGTAACCTACGTTATACATACCGAACAGCAGCGCCGGTACTAACGCAATGACCACCATCGACATGATGCGTTTGCTGTCAATGGAGTCGTGAATATGCGTTCCCGATTTCGAAGTGGCATTGGGCACGAACAGGAATGTTTCGAAGCCATCAAACACCGAACGAAATGCGTGGAATTTGCCGCCTTCCTCAAAGTTCGGCTTTATCTTGTCGAGATAATTTCTTAACGCTTTCATTAATATATTTACGATTTTACGATTTACAATTTACGATTTGCCATACGCCCCGATTATGCCATTTCGGCACGAAGCATATCGAGCCCTGCACGTACGATGCGCTGCACTTCCACTTTGGAAGAACATACGAATTCGCAGAGAGCGAAGTCTTCGGGAGCTACTTCGTAGATGCCCAGAGCCTCCATACGGTCGATGTCACCTGCAATGATTGCTTTCACCAAGTATTCGGGGAAGATGTCCATCGGAAATACGCGGTCGTATTCGTTGGACATAATCATGTGACGTTCACCACCCTTGATACGGGCATCTATCACATATTCCTTCTTGCCCATCAACCAGCTGAAGTAAGAGCGGTTGACGCTGAACTGATTGAAACGCGGCATAATCCAACCCAACATTTCATGGATTTCATCTCCTTCGGGAATAACGGTCAATTGGCTGTCGAAAGAGCCGAGGAAGCCGTTCGGAGAAACTTTCTTACCGGTCAGCACGTTGCCGCTGATGTAGCGGAGGTCTTTGTCGGTAGTCACGTTACCTTTGAAAACGTTCGTCAACAGAGCGCCGACTTTCAGCTTGCAATAAGCGGGTTTCAACACTTCGGAACCCGTTACAGCCACCGTACGGGTCATGTCCACACGACCGGTATTCATCAGACGTCCGATGAAGAGTACGGCTTCGGCACTGATGGTCCAGACCGTTTCACTCTTCACTACCGGAGAGATGTGGTTAATCTGTACACCCACGTTGCCTGCCGGATGTGGTCCGTCAAAAGCTGTTACGGTAACGTTCTTTGCCTGCACAAGAGCAGCAGACTTTTGTTTTACACTAATACCCAGATACGTCTTTGCCATCTTTGACAAAGCGTCGAGTCCCGTCTGGAAGTTTGCTTCTTCTCCCTTCAGCGCGAATTCAAAATCGGGAGCCAGCGGATTGCTGTCGAAAGCCGAAATGAAGATAGCTTTCGGAGTTACCGTCGGATCAGCGATAACGTCGTACGGACGTTGGCGGATGAAAGCGAACATACCTGCTTGCAAAAGAGCTTCTTTTACTTGCTGGCCGCTCATCTTGGACGGGTCCATCTTGCCGAATTCCTCATAGTCTTGCTCAGTGGCAGCCTCTACGACGATGTTCAGCACCTTGCGGCGTGCACCACGCTCCACGCTTGTCACTACGCCGCTAACGGGCGAAACAAATTTCAATTCAGGATGATTCTTGTCGATAAACAAGGGTCCCCCGGCCATCACATATTCCTGCTCTTTGACCACCACTTTCGGAGTGATGCCTGTATAGTCATCGGGAACCAGCGAATAGAATCCCGGTTCCTTAACAGACACAAGTTCCTGGGCAGCAGCGCCTTTCAGGTTGATGTCAAGGCCTTTACGTAACTTAATTACATTTGCCATGCGTTTATTTAAAATAATGGTTTCATTAATTTGCCGCAAAAGTAGCAAAAAAGAACGTGAATAAAGAGTAAAAAAGAAAGGAATTACGGAGAAATTTCCGTAATCCCTTTCGTTAACGAACACGAGAACAAGGATTAGGGGTTAAGAATTAGGGATTAATACCCTGCGGAATCATAGTGCAGCCCACTAATCCTTAATCCTTAATCCCTAACCCCTAATCCTTATCATCACTTTTCTTCAGCGAACATCGGGTCCCATGCCGGCAGGCAGACGGGCTTTTGTTTAAACAGTTCCATCACTTTGGCGGGAACATACTTTGTCTCCACTACCAGACGGAACATGTATTCATTGAACCACTCGTCGGTCATGATGAGATGTCCCTGATAACCGGAAGCGGCTCCCCAACTGTTCTCTACCATCCATTTTACGGGCTTTCCGTCTTTGTTCAAGTCAACGGCCATCAAGGTCATGGCGTGGGAAGAGCCACTGGAGAAAGTCTGGATACGTTGCTTCTTGTCCATCCCGAAGGTGGTGCCCATCAGTGATTCGTAGTCATAGTTTTTCACATCGAGCAGACCGCGTTCGGAGTTCAGGAACTTGCCCACATCGCAAGAGAAGTACATCATGGTGCTGTCCTTCAAGGAGGCAATGGCCATCTCTTTGATGTCCTCTACGGGCAGGTTGACATAAGTCCAGTTCTTGCCGTCGTAACGGTGGCGGTCATAGTCTATTTCATAGCACTTGTAATACTCGCGACTGGGGTCGTTCATCAGCATTACGTAGTTGGTCAGCAGTTGTTTGTCTCCATATTTCTCAAGGAAAGACATGGGAGTGTGATGCTCTGTCTCCACAGGATTACCCTTGGCATCGTGGCGGACATAGTCGAACTCCGTGGGAGGTACACCGAGGTTCAGCACCAGCATGCGGTAGATGGTTCCGAGCATCGTAGTTTTCTCCTTCTCCAGAGCTTCGGGCTTGGCACCGGCGGCAGCCATGTCACGCAGTTGCAGACCATACTCTTTCAGCTTCAGAGAGATGAGGTTGGCCATGCGGGAGGTATTTTCACTGCTGTTTGTTTCGGGCATGGCATCTTTGGGAACAAGGCCGTATTTGGAAACAATGTCGGCCACACCGGTAAAGGTACCCCCATCGCTCAGCGGATGCTGGAAGAGCCATTCTACGGTCTTATCAGTCAGGGGACTCTTGGAGGTGTCGATGATGCCTTGCAAGAAGAGGTTTGCCTTCTCCAACTGGTCCCAGAAGAAGGGATAGACTTCGGAGAACTCGAAAGACTGGAAACCGTATTCGGCAAGAGTCTTGGCACGCATCACATTCAGCCCCGTAAACAGCCAGCAGCGGCCAGACGACTTCTGGTCGGTGATGCCTTTGGATTCTACCTTGATGGAGAAGTGGGTATCCATGCCCTGCATATTCTCCTGGTTGAGTGCCAGTTTACGGATGTCATTATTGCCTATGGCATTGCGGAGCGCCTTGTCGGCAGCCGTGCCTTGATAACTTTGCTTGATTTGTCCAAGCATTTCGGGGCTGATACCCCCTTTTCCCTCTTGTGCCTGCACAGAGAACAGTGCGGCACTCAGAACAATTACAGATAAAAATCGTTTCTTCATTCAGATTATGTGTTTTTAGTTATTGATGTCTTGCTTCGTGAAGCAGACAAAAGTAATGTCTTTTTTGATAATTTTAGTGACATCTTTAGATTTATTATCTATTACAGTGAAAACTATTCGGGATAAAATAGTTTCCTTTGCACCCACATTTCGTACGACATGAAAAGATATATACTAAGCATTATCGCACTGGTGCTGTTCGCCACCACCTTTTATGCCCAGGAACAGACTGCGGCCGCCACAAACGACAGCGTTCCTGCACTGACCAAAAAAGAACTACGCAAGCAAAAGGTAGCGCGTCGGAATCTGCATTACAATATTCTGGGCGGACCCAGCTACACCCCCGACTTCGGTGCCGTGCTGGGAGGAAGCGCCCTAATGACCTTCCGTATGAACCCCAGCGACACCACGCAGCTGCGCTCCGTAGTGCCCATGGCCATCGCCTTCATGTTCAACGGTGGCATCAATCTCTTCTCCAAACCGCAACTCTTCTTTAAGGGCGACCGTTTCCGTATCTTCGGAAAGTTCAGCTATAAAAATACGGAAGAAAACTTTTACGGCATCGGCTATAATACCAATAAAGATTATGTACGAAGCGACAGTACCAGCAAATACCGGTACAGCGGCGTGCAAATCAACCCCTGGTTCCTTTTCCGACTGGGCAACAGCAATATCTTTGCCGGACCTCAAATCGACATCAATTACGACCACTTGACGGAGCCCGGCAAGTTCTTGGTGGACGAACCCTCGTACAAAGAGGCAGGCGGTACGGCTAATGGCTATAACAACTTCAACTCCGGCCTCGGTTTCCTGCTGACATACGACAGCCGTGACGTCCCTGCCAACGCCTACCGTGGTATGTATCTGGATTTCCGCGGCATGATGTACGCCAAGTTCATCGGCAGCGACCAGACCTTCTACCGCCTAGAGATAGACTACCGCCAATACAAGTCACTGGGCAAGCGCAGGGTGCTCGCGTGGACGGCACAGACCAAGAACGTGTTCGGTGACGTCCCTCTGACGCAATATGCCCTCACCGGAACGCCTTTCGACCTGCGCGGCTACTACATGGGGCAATATCGCGACAAGTCCTCGCATGTGGTCATGGCAGAGTACAGACAGATGCTCAATACCGACCGCAGCACTTGGGTGAAGCGGATGCTCAACCACATAGGTTTTGTAGCCTGGACCGGCTGCGGCTTCATGGGCCCCACTCCCGGCAAGATAGAGGGTGTACTGCCCAACTATGGTGTAGGTCTACGCATTGAGGTACAGCCACGCATGAACGTCCGCCTGGATTTAGGCAAAAACACGGTAAACAACCAGATGTTGTTTTACTTCAATATGACAGAAGCGTTTTGAGTAACGCCCTGCCTACCTGCCCATCCCTTTCCTATGGAGAATGATGATTGAAAGCCTTTAATCGCCTCTCACTCACAAGGTTATTCAAGCTCACCTCTATAGGAAGCCCACTTCCTTATAACATCGGAACACCTTGAGAAACAAACATTTTATTTTTCTTTTCTTTTTCTTGCATCGGTAAAAGATTATCCATACTTTTGGCAATCACATTTCTTTTTATCAAAAAAGAAAGCAAACGAGCGGATACATGAAAGCCCTTGAAGTACTCTTCTGGATAAGTTTATTCATAGTGTTCTATACTTATATAGGATATGGTATACTATTATATATCCTGGTCAAGATAAAAGAATGTTTCCGTAAGCCTGCGCCCCGTCCGATGCCTGCCGACGATGCTTTACCCCCATTGACGCTATTTATCGCCGCCTACAACGAAGAAGATGTAGTGGATGAAAAAATGCACAACTGCCTGGAGCTGGATTATCCCGCCGACAAGCTACGCATCCTCTGGGTGACCGACGGCAGCAACGACCATACCAACGAACGCCTCTCCCACTGGCCGCAAGCCATCGTCCTCCACCAACCCCAACGCCAAGGCAAGACAGCCGCCCTGAACCGCGGTATACATTTCGTAGAAACGCCCCTTGTCGTGTTCACCGATGCCAATACTCACCTCAACCGCGAAGCCCTGCGGGAGATAGTGCACGCCTTCACCGACCCTAAAGTGGGATGCGTGGCAGGCGAAAAACGTATCGCCGTGCAAAGCAAGGACAATGCTGCCTCGGGGGGAGAAGGGCTATACTGGAAATACGAATCCACCCTCAAAGCGCTCGACGCACGCCTCTATTCGGCAGTAGGCGCAGCGGGTGAACTGTTTGCCGTGCGCCGCGAGCTGTTCGAGGAAATGCAGACAGATACGCTGCTCGACGACTTCATACTCTCCCTGCGCATCGTCATGCAGGGACACACCATTGCCTATTGTGCCAATGCCTATGCCGTAGAAAGCGGCTCGGCAGACATGCGCGAGGAAGAAAAGCGCAAGGTGCGCATCGCTGCCGGGGGCTTGCAGTCCATCTGGCGGCTGCGTCCGCTGCTCAACCCATTCCGTTACGGCACATTCTGTTTCCAATATATTTCCCACCGGGTGCTGCGCTGGTCGCTCACTCCTATCCTATTGTTCCTATTGCTTCCCCTCAACACAATTCTCATCTTTACGACAAGCACGCCATTACTGTATGCCATCATCTGGCTGTTACAAGCTCTTTTCTACCTCATGGGAAGTTGGGGGTACTACCTTTCAATGAAGCATATAAAAAACAAGATACTTTTCATCCCCTACTATTTCCTCTTCATGAACGTCAACGTCATACGAGGATTCAACTACCTGCACAAGCGCACAGGCAATGCAAGCGGCGCATGGGAGAAGGCCAGAAGGGCATGAAACTAATACTGTAAGAATGAAAAACATTTTGAAACAAGCTGAAAACGCTGAGAGACTGTTGAAGCTGACGTCCGACACCATGATTCTTCTGGACAAAGACGGTATTTGTGTGGATATTGCAGTTTACAACATCAATCTCTGGTTCTTGAAGGAAGACCAGTTGCTGGGCAAGAATCTGTTCCAACTAATGCCCTTATCCACTTATAACCAAATCTATCCGGACTTTAAAAAAGTACTGACGCACAAAATACGCTCTATCCATAACTACGAAATGGCCCTAAACGGTACCAATTATTTTTTCAAGTGCATCATGTCCCCTTTTGACGGAATGGTACTCTGCCAATACCGCGACATCACGGAACGCAGCCAGCGCAAGCTGGAACTCGAAAGAAAAAACCAAGAGCTGAATGAAATCCAAAAAGCTGCGCTTATCGGAAACTGGCAATACGATTCAGACACCAAGAACTTCAAATATGCCGGACACACCAATATCCTATGCACAGAGGAGACACAAGAAATCAATCTGAACGACTATCTGAAACTGATACTTCCCGAAGACCGGAAATCTTTCACCAACTGGCTGAAAGAAAACCTGAAAGGGAAAATGGAAAACAGTGTGGACTATCGCATCCTGCTCCAGGAAAAGATTTTCTATATACGTCTCAAGGCCTTTGCACGCGAATATCATAAAGACAAAAATACCATTCTGGAAGGATATATACAGAATATCACCGACATTCAGCAACGGCGCAACGACATCAACCTGCTGACGCATGCCATCGACAACTCCACCGAAGATATTTACTCGGCACACGAAGACGGTACACTGATATTCGGCAACCGCTGCTTCAAGGAGCGGCATGGCATCGGCAATACCCAAGACATCACGAAACTGAAAATATACGACTTGCCTTCGTATGGAAGAGACAAAAAATCGTGGAAAGAATTTGCAGAATGTGTCAAACGCGGAGAAACCTCCCAAGGCTATATTGTTCACAATCCGTTGCCACTGCGTCCGGAAGTACTCGCCATAGAAGGAAACGCCTATTGGGTGACGAGTGACAAAGGCGAAGGGACGGTCTGGACTTTCGGAAGGGATGTATCCACACGCATCCGGCATGAGCAACAAATCAAACAGTTCTACCTGATTTTGGACAAAATCATCGAAAACCTCCCGGCAGGCATTGTTGTGAAGGACATCAACAACAACTTCAAGTACCTCTACCGCAACCGCGAATCGTATAACCGCGAAATCCCCATACAAGAGGCATTGGGAAAGGACGACTTCGATTTTTATCCTCTGGAGACTGCTCAGGAAAAGAGGGCGCAAGACATCGAAATAGCCAGAACCGGCAAAGAGATGCACTGGATTGCGGAAGAACGCGACGGAAACGGAAATCCCATCTATCTGGACAAACGGAAGATGAAGATTGAAAGCAACGACTTCTCCCCCATCCTGCTGAACATCGAATGGGACATCACGGAAATGGAACAGATGAAACGGGAACTGCTCGTAGCCAAGGAGAAAGCCGAGACCTCCGACCGGCTCAAATCTGCCTTTCTCGCCAACATGAGCCACGAGATACGCACACCGCTCAATGCCATTGTAGGCTTCTCACGAATTATTGCCGAAAGTACCGACGAGGAAGAACGGCTAAGCTATTACGAAATAGTGGAATCGAACAACGAACGCCTGCTCCAGCTCATTAACGAAATCCTCGACTTATCAAAAATAGAATCAGGCATCGTGGAGTTCACCATCACGCCCGTACGCCTCCATCCACTCTGCAAGGAGATACACGACGCACATATTTTCCGCTGTCCCGAAGGAGTGGAACTGATATACGAACCCTCTGACGAGAATATCGTGATTGATGGAGACAAGAACCGGATTTTCCAGGTCATTTCCAATCTGATAGGCAATGCCTTCAAGTTCACCACCACCGGGCACATCAGTTACGGGTATCGCCGGGAAGGCAAGTATGTAGCATTCCACGTCACCGATACGGGTATGGGCATTGCACCGGACAAGGTGGACCGGGTATTCGAACGTTTCGTCAAGGTGAACAACTTTGCCCAGGGCACCGGATTGGGACTTTCTATCTGCAAAACCATCATCGAACGTCTGGGTGGCAACATATCCGTCACTTCAGAGGTGGGTAAAGGCACCACATTTACTTTTGTTCTCCCGCTGGAATCCGCCAGCAAAACAGAGGCGGAAAAGAAAGAAGAGGACAACCAGGAAACGACAGCAGAGACACACTCCACAGAGCAGAGGGGCAAAAATGCAGCCCCCGGAGCTTCCCCGAAGAATGAAGAGGCCGGAGCACTCCCTACCCCTCCTGCCAAGACCATCCTGATTGCCGAAGATACAGAAAGCAACTTCATCCTAATTAACGCCATTTTAGGCCGACTCTATCGGCTGAAACATGCCAAAGACGGTATGGAAGCCGTAACGATGTTCGAGGAAGTCCACCCCGACCTCATCTTGATGGACATGAAAATGCCCAACCTTGGCGGAATCGACGCCACTCGCATCATCCGTGAACTGGTACCGGACGTCCCTATCATCGCCCTTACAGCCTATGCCTACGAGCACGACAAGCAAGCTGCCCTGGAAGCAGGTTGCAACGACTTCCTTACCAAACCCTTCACTCAAGAAGTGCTGAAGGAAACCATCAAGAAATGGCTGGATGATAAAGGATGACTGAAAAAAACAGTCATCCTCCACTTTATGCAAAAATATCACTTCGCTGGATATAAGCTATCACATCCCCTTTATTGACCACATCCCCTTGCTTGGCACAGACTTCCACCACACGTCCGGTAAATCCGGTCCATATCTTCTCGTATTCGCCCCACGGCGTAGAGATGTAGCAGAACACCTCATCATGCTGGTACTTGCGTCCGATGAAAGGAGCAGAAGAAGGACCTTCGACGGAAACCTCCCAAAGCACTTGCCCCTTGGAAGGCGCGATTATCGGGTCTGCCTTGGCACGCTTCAGCTTCTTGATTTCCTCTTCCGAGTATCCGTTTTTGGCCATCGCCGCATCCTTGGCACGCTGCAGGTCATCCTCAAAACGTTTCTTGGCAACGCCGGATTTATAGTCGCGATACTGCCGGTCATGCATGGCAAGCTCGAAGAGTTCCTCGTCATCATCGCCATATTCCCAACCGTTTTCGTCCATCTCTTTCCGGTATGTATCCAGAGCATCCGGGTAGTTCAGCTGCGGGTCCGTATCCACGAACTCAAAGCCTTTGGACTTGGCCAGTTCCACTATCTCGGGCGCTAAAGTACCGGGGAGGCGTCCGCTCTTGCCCAAAATCATGTCCCACGTATGGTTGTCTATCATCGTCCAACGATCCTCTCCCTTTACCTGCTGCATGAGGTTCATCAAAGCCACATTCTTCACATACTGGCTGAAAGGAGTCACCAAAGGAGGATAACCCAGCTTGGGCCATACATATTCCACTTCGTCGAACAGCATGACGAGCAGGTCGTCCAGACTGAGTTCCGGCTCGTTCTTACCGCGTAGTATCATGTTGATGCCGGAATGCACTCCCTTCAAGTCGGCCATCATGGAGCCCATCATGCCACCCGGCAAACCGCACTTCAGCAAGAGTGAGGACATATGTTTATTGGTGGGGTCCATGAAATAACCCAAGAAATCGTCAATGAACTCCTGCGTCATGGCACGGGCTTTCATGTAGGCTTTCATGTTTATGTCGGGCACTTGGAAACCCAGGTCTTTCAGCATGGCCTGCACGGAGATGATATCCGGATGAACCTTGCCCCACGACATGGGTTCCATCGCCACATCGATGATGTCGGCACCGTTCTCACAGACTTCGAGAATGGAAGCCATGGAAAGTCCGGGACCGCTATGCCCGTGGTATTGTATCAGCACATCGGGGTGCTTCTCCTTAATGGTTCTGACAAGCTGTCCCAGCATACCCGGACGTCCGATGCCCGCCATATCCTTCAAGCAGATTTCAGGTGCCCCGGCTTCAATCAACCGGTCGGCAATACCGGCATAGTATTCCACCGTATGGACGGGAGAATACGTGATGCAGAGCGTGGCCTGCGGTATCATGCCCGCTTCCAGGGCATATTTGATAGAAGGAATTATATTCCGCGTCTCGTTTAATCCGCAGAAGATACGGGTAATGTCCACACCCTGGGCATGCTTCACCTTGTACATCAGCCGGCGCACATCTGCCGGAACGGGATACATGCGCAGTGCATTCAGCCCGCGGTCGAGCATATGCGTCTGTATGCCTGCTTCCCTGAAAGGTGCGGTAAAGGCGCGTACAGCCTTGTTGGGATTTTCACCATACAGAAGGTTTACCTGCTCAAAAGCTCCTCCGTTTGTTTCAACGCGTGCAAAACAACCCATTTCAACTATCAACGGAGCAATGCGTACCAACTGGTCTACCCGGGGTTGATACTTACCGGACGACTGCCACATGTCCCGGTAAACAAGACTGAATTTAATTTCCTTTTTCATCATAGTCAGTAATAAGAGATTTTTCCTTCGGTTAACTTAACATATACAAATATAAAGGATTATTCTGACATATAGTCAAGAATAATCCTTAAAAATTCATCACTGGCAATATGTTATATATCATATTGCTACTATCAAATTGTTATCAGATAAAATCTTTCAGTTCATCCTGCAACTTCTGGCGCGTAAAGAAGATGCGGCTTTTCACCGTTCCGAGCGGAAGGCCGAGGCGTTCGGCAATCTCGCGGTACTTGAAACCGGACACATGCATGGAGAAAGGGACTTTATAGTCGCGTGGAAGGGCATTGACGATGCGATGCATTTCTTTTAGGTCGTAGGCACCTTCGGTACTGGCAAAACCGGAATCTTGGGGCATGCTGAGGTGATACTGGTTGTCTGTCTGGTCTACAAAAGTTTGTTCGCGAACTATTTTACGGTAATTATTAATAAAGATGTTACGCATAATGGTATACATCCAACCTCTGAAATTGGTGTCGGGTTCAAATTTGTCTTCGTTATCCAAAGCCTTGAGAGACGTCTCTTGCAACAAATCATTCGCTTCTTCCCGGTCGGCTGTCAACTTGTATGCAAAGCGAAGCAGTTCTTCTTGCACTGCAAGTAAATCTTTTCTAAAACTGTAAGTATTCATACTTTGCTCAATTTTTAAATAGTTAATAATGGTTTAGGTTTTACGGTTGCAAGTATAAGGAAGATTTGAAGCTCTGGGGGACGGAATACGGTTTTTATTAGGGGTGAAAACTATCATTTGACAGTTTATACCCCCCTCGCTGATAGTTTATGGGTGATATTATGTACTGAAAGCCATCATTTTTCCGAAGATTTCGTAAATGTTATGTGATTTTTTTATAGCTTTGCCTACATATAGGAAAACACTTTTATTACATAAAAACACTTTATTTTATGAAATCATTTCAATTTAAGTCACTTCTTCTACTGGCTGCCCTCATCATTTCCCTGCCCTCCTTTGGACAAGGACTGAAGGCTTTCAAGCTGAAGAACGGTCTTTCCGTATATATATGGGAAGACAACACGAAATCAGACGTGTTTGGTATTGTCGGCGTACGCACGGGCTCAGTGAACGACCCTCAAGAATACACCGGACTCGCCCACTATCTGGAGCATGTCATGTTCAAGGGTACCGACAAAATCGGAGCATTGGACTGGGCTGCCGAGAAACCCATCTATCAGCAAATCATCGCCAAATATGACGAGATGGCCGTAGAAGCAGACCCTGCCAAGAAAGAGGCCATCAGCAAAGAAATCAACGAACTGACGGTAGAAGCCGGCAAGCTTAGCATGCCCACCGAGTTCTCCAACCTGATGGAAAGCATCGGAGGAAAGAATGTAAACGCAGGAACCAGCTTCGACCTCACTTACTATCACAACTCCTTTCCCGCATACCAAATCAACAAATGGCTGGAGATATCCTCACAGCGCTTTATGCATCCGGTATTCCGTTCCTTCCAGTCCGAGCTGGAGAATGTATACGAGGAATATAACATGTATCAGGACAACCCCAGCAGCGTGAAAAGTAACTTCATCCGCAGCAAGGCATTCGAGGGACACCCCTATTCACGTGACATCATCGGGCTGCCGGAACATTTGAAGAACCCGCGCCTCAGCAAGCTCATCGAGTTCTACGACAGCTGGTATACGCCGGAAAACATGGTACTGATTCTCGTGGGCAACGTAAATGCGCAGCAAATCAGCGGGCGCATCAACGCCGCTTTCGGACGTTTGCCCAAGAAAGCCACTCCTGCCCGCAAAACGTATCCGGACCTCGACATCAAAGGACGTACCCAATATACAGCCAAAATCGGTTACTATCCCAGCGTAGTGCTGGTATATAAAGGTGTACCTGCCGGTCATGCCGACGAAAAGCCATTGGAAATCGCCATGTCCCTCTTGAGTAATGGCAGCCACACCGGTACGCTGGACAAGCTGACCCTGGACGGCGAACTGACCGACGGCGGAGCCTCTTCACAGAATTTCCGCGAGCAGGGCCGCAACATCGTGGAGGTCATCCCGTTGTACGACGAGAACCAGCGCCGCTTCGAGTCCAACAAAAGCGCCGAGAAGAAGGCGCTGAAAGCTATCGAGAAGATTGCCAACGGTGAATTCGAAGACTGGCAAATCAATGCCATCAAGACGAACATGTGCCGCGACTTCGACCTGCAGATGGAATCGAACCGCTACAAGGGTATGGTCTTGATGGACGCCTTCATGAACGAGGAAGACTTGGGTAAGGTGCTCAACTATAAGGAAGAGGTGATGGCCATCACCAACGAGGACGTGAAACGCGTGGCCAAAGAATACCTCAACAACAACTATCTGGCCCTCTATGTAGAGAAAGGCAAGCTGGACAAGGGCAGCAAGATACAGAAACCGGGTTACAAACCCATCGAACCGCCCGTCGGCAAACAGTCACTCTACGCCACACAGTTCAAGACGATGCCCTTCGGACATGTGGACGAGAAGTTCATAGACTTCAGCGACGTGAAAATAAAATCGCTGAACGACCGTTCCAAGATGTACTACACACAGAATCCCGAGAACAACGTATTCAGCCTCACGCTGCGCTACGGAGTGGGTGAACGTGAATTCCCGAAACTGGGCATAGCCGCCGACTTAATGAACAGCGCCGGTATCATGGGAACCTATGAGCCGCAACAACTGAAGGAGGAACTCAGCAAGCTGAACGCCGCCTGCCAGGTTTGGGCCAGCGATGACTACCTCTACATTATGATGAGGGGATACGAAGAAACCTTACCGCAGGCCTGCCAGCTTCTCTCCCGCCAGATATTGATGCCGAAGCTCGACGAAAAGCAGTTGAGCCGCATCAAAGGCTCGCTGATGGGTACACGCCAGCAACGCAAAGACAATGTGAACACGCTTGCCAATGCCTTGTCGCAGTACATCCGCTACCAGGACAAGTCTTCCTACATCGACGAGCTGACGGACAAGCAACTGTATGAGCTCCAGATTTCCGAACTGACCGGCGACATCAACCGCGCCTCCAACTATGAAGCCGAAATCTTCTACTGCGGCACCATGCCGTTCGACAATGCCTACGACATCCTCAGCAAGAACCTTCCGCTGGTGGCCAACGAACGCCCGTCCTCCTCTCCGCAGGACAAGCCGATGGCTGCCGTCAGCGAGAACACCATCTACTTCCTCCCCAATTCGGATGCCGAGCAGGCACAGATATTCCTATACCTGCCTATGGACAAGTATGACAAGCAGGACGATGTGCTGCGCGATGCCTTCGACCAGTACTTCTCCGGTAGCTTCAACGGACTTATGATTAACGAAATACGCGAGAAACGCTCCATGGCCTATTATGCAGGCGCCTACATCATGACGCCCTCCCTGCCGGGCAACCAGACCTATCTGTACGGACACCTGGGCACGCAAAACGATAAGGTGAACGATGCCATGGACGTCTTCATGGGCCTGCTGACAGACATGCCGAAAAACCCCGAACGTATAGACAACATCAAGAGTTACCTGCGCCAAGAGGCCTTGAGCAGTCATCCGGACTTCCGCGACAAAGCCCAGTATCTTAAAATCTTCGAACGCATGGGCTACAAGGGAGACCCTGCACAAGAAAACCTGCCGAAGATTGACGCACTGACCTTTGATGACATCGTAAAATTCTACGAACAGCACATCAAGGGAAAGAAATACAGCATAGGTATCATCGGCAATCCCAAAAGCATCGATACCGAAAAGCTGGGCAAATACGGCAAGGTAGTGAAGCTGAACGAACGCAAGATTTTCAATACCAAAGATACGTTGTTCTAACCATCCGTTTCGTCAGAGACGGTTCATTGAACGGATGAATCCTCATCCCGAGAAACGGATACAATAAAATTCCCCGGCATTCACGACTGAAATGCCGGGGAATCTTATTTAAAACACCTGGAATGCTTCTCCGGAATGTCTCGAGGTTTGCTGGAAAATCCCTGAGATTCTCAGACAGCAGATAACGGACTACCCTTCCTGCTCCTCTTCATTGCCCGAAAGGATAGGCAGGCAAATCCTATACTTCACCGCCAGTATGCGGGTAACGAACACCGTCACACCGCCCACAATCTGACACACGAAAGACTCCATCCCCAGAAGATGGCACATCCAGTAGAAGGTTCCTCCCACCACACAAGCCATCGCATAAATCTCCTTCCGGAATATCAGCGGAATTTCGTTAATGAATACGTCACGTATCACACCTCCCGCAGCCCCGGTGATGCTGCCCATAATGATGGCCACCCAGAAGGGATAGCCCAGCGCGATGCTCTTGCCCACGCCGACCACCGTGAACAGTGCCAGGCCGATACTGTCGAATATGAAGAACGTATTGTGCAGATGGATGAGATGTTTACCGAAGAGGATGACCCACAACAAGGCCAGTCCGGTACAAATCAAGTAAATGGGATCCGTCATCCAGCCCGGGGTGACGTCCAGCAACAGGTCGCGTATCGTACCGCCACCAATGGCCGTCACAAAACCCACCACATACGCTCCAAACCAGTCGAACCGCTTGGCCGAGGCCAGGCGTATGCCACTGATGGCAAAGGCAAATGTGCCAATGAAATCGAGTATCTGAACAAATGTTGGCATTATCACTTTGAGAATTAAAAATTATAAATTATAAATTAAACATTGAATAAGTGTGTATTTTCAACAGACACTCTGAAAATAATAGGCAAAGTAACAAATAATTTCCCTAAGAAAACGTATTTTTGTCGTATCATTTTTCACCAACTACGACAATGAGAATAACAATCGTATCGGGCGCACGCCCCAACTTCATGAAAATAGCCCCCATCTGCCGCGCCATCGACGCCGCCAGAGAGGCAGGAAAGAACATCTCCTACCGCATCGTCTACACCGGTCCGCAGGATGACACCAGCCTGGATGCCTCGCTCTTCTCCGACCTTTCCATGAGGAAACCGGATGCCTACCTCGGTGTCACCGGACACAACCATTCGCAGGTGGCAGCCTCCATCATGCTCGCCTTCGAGCGGGAGTTGGACGGGCATCCGGCACAAGTCGTACTGGTGGTAGATGACATGACCGCCACTATGAGCTGCTCCATCGTCGCCAAGAAGCGCGGACTGAAGGTGGCGCACGTCATAGCCGGCACACGCTCTTTCGACATGAACATGCCCCGCGAGGTGAACCGCACCATCGTGGACGCCATTTCCGACTATCTCTTCACCGCCGGCATGGTGGCCAACCGCAACCTCAACCAGGAGGGCATGATACCCGAATATATCCACTACGTGGGCAACATACTGATTGACACCATCCGTTTCAACCGCCACCGCCTGGTGCAGCCCATGTGGTTCTCCAGCCTCGGCCTGCGGAAAGGGAACTACCTGCTGCTCACCCTCAACCGCCGCGACCTGCTGGAGAAGAAAGCCGTACTGCACTCCCTGCTCCAGACCGTCATCGAGAAGGCCGGCGGCATGCCTATCGTCGCCCCGCTACACCCCTACGTGCAAAAGGCGGTGAAGTCGCTGGAAGTGAATGCTCCCAACCTGCACATCCTGCCTCCGCAGAGTTACCTGCACTTCGGATTCCTCATCAACCAGGCACGGGGCATCGTCACCGACTCGGGAAACATCGCCGAAGAAGCTACCTTCCTCGACGTCCCCTGCATCACCCTCAATACCTATGCCGAGCATCCCGAAACCTGGCGCATCGGTACCAACGAGCTGGTAGGCGAAAATTCCTTCGCTCTCTCCGCCTCGCTCGACAAGCTGCTGCACGGAGAATGGAAGCACACCACCCTGCCCGACCGCTGGGACGGACGAACGGCGGAACGCATCGTACAGACACTACTGAACGGCAACAATTCATAATCCTCCATAAATTCTATCCCAAGCTTGCAAACGTCTATCCCAAACCTACGGACGCTTATCCCAAGCTTGGGTCTTTCTATCCCAAGGCTTGGGATAGAACTTTCTCCATACGTTGTGCAACTTTATCCTTTATATCCGGCAACTTTTCTATAAGGCTTCTGTACGTTTTTTATCTGTATCCGGTAAACAAGACATACGACTTTCACGTTCATTTAACCATATCTCCCGTTTCTTTAGTCTATATTTGCTTCTTGATTAACCTTAATTTGTTAACTTTGCGCCCGAATTATCTGTAACTTATGAAGCAAAGATATACAATTTACGCCCTTTTCCTGCTGTCACTGTTCGTCTCCATCAGCGCATCCGCCCAGATAAAGGGTGTCATCACAGACTCCCTCACGAACGAACCGCTGATGTACATCACCGTACAGTATGAAGGGAAAGGTGTAGGCGGCATCTCCAACGCAAACGGTGAATACCAGGTGGAAACCCGCAAAGGCTGGGATGAGCTGACGTTCTCCGCCGTAGGCTATATCACCAAGAAAGTAAAACTGAAACCCGGCACCCGGGTGCTGAACGTCAAACTGCAATCGGATGACATCATGCTCTCCGAGGTCGTGGTGAAGCCCCAAAAGGAGAAATATTCCCGCAAGAACAACCCCGCCGTGGAGTTCATGAAGAAGGTCATCGAGAACAAGAAGGCGCTGAAACTGGAAGAGAACGACTACTACCAGTACCAGAAGTACGAAAAGATGAAGATGTCGCTCAACGACGTCACCCCTGACAAAATGGAGAAAGGCATCTACAAGAAATTCTCCTTCTTCAAAGACCAGGTGGAGGTATCACCCAAGACCAACAAAATGATTCTACCCATCTCCATCAAGGAGACGGCCAGCAAGACCATTTTCCGTAAAAACCCCAAGAGCGAAAAGACCATCATCGAAGGTATGAACTCCACCGGTATCGAAGAGTTCTTCAACACCGGAGACATGCTGGGGACCATCCTTACGGACGTATTCTCCGACATCAACATCTACGACGACGACATCCGCCTGCTGCAACGCCGCTTCGTCAGCCCCATCGGCCGCGGAGCCATCAGCTTCTACAAATACTACTTGATGGACACGCTCATGGTGGATAGGCAGGAGTGCGTGCATCTGACTTTCGTTCCCCAGAACCCGCAGGACTTCGGTTTCACGGGGCACCTCTACGTGGTGAAGGACTCCACCTATGCCGTGAAGAAATGTACCATGAACCTGCCCAAGAAGACGGGTGTCAACTTCGTGGAAAACCTCGACATCGTGCAGCAGTTCGAACAACTGCCCGACGGAAACTGGGTGCTGACCGATGACGACATGACCGTGGAACTGCACTTTGTGAAAGGCATCCAAGGCCTGGAAGTACAGCGGACCACCAAGTACAGCGACTATCAGTTCACAGAGATAGAACCCCGCCTCTTCCGCCTGAAAGGAAATGTCATCAAGGAGGCGAACATGCTTGCCAAGAGCGACGAGTATTGGGCGAAAGTGCGCCAAGTGCCTCTCACCAAGAAGGAGAGCACGATGGACGTATTCATGAACCGTATCGAACAGATTCCCGGCTTCAAGTACGTCATCTTCGGAGCGAAAGCCTTGATTGAGAACTTCGTGGAAACGGGCAGCAAGAAACATCCCAGTAAGTTCGACTTCGGTCCTATCAATACAATGATAACCAGCAACTACGTCAACGGCACCCGTTTCCGTCTGAGCGGTATGACAACCGGTAACCTCGACCCGCATTGGAGCCTGAGCGGTTACGGTGCCTACGGAACCAAGGACAAGAAATGGTTCTACTCCGGGCAGGTGGCCTACTCCTTCAACAAACGCGAATACGTATTGTGGGAGTTCCCGAAGCACTACATCGCCTTCAAGTACACCTATGACGTGATGTCTCCCATGGACAAGTACCTCGCCACGGACAAGGACAACTTGTTTGTCGGCTGGAAATGGACCACGGTAGACCAGATGTCCTACATGCGCGATGCCACGCTGACCTACGAGCTGGAGACCAATACCGGCTTCTCCATCCAGGCCATGGCACGCCACCGCAACGACCAGCCTGCGGGGCAACTGCAATACTGGAAGAACAACGGAGAAACACCCGGACAGTGGGATGAAAAGAATACGCTGGTGCACGACATCACCACTACCGAGCTGGGTGTGACCCTGCGTTACGCTCCCGGCGAAACCTTCGTCAACACCAAACAGCGCCGCGTGCCCGTATCGTTGGATGCGCCCACCTTCACCCTCTCCCACACCGCCGGATTCAAGGGCGTGCTGGGTGGAGAGTACAACTTCAACTTGACGGAAGCCAGCATCCGGAAGCGCTTCTGGCTCGGCTCGTGGGGCAAGCTGGACGTAACGGCACGTGCCGGTGCGCAATGGAACACCGTTCCCTTCCCCCTGCTGAACCTACCGATGGCGAACCTCTCGTACATTACGCAGAACAACGAGTCCTTCAACCTCATCAACAACATGGAGTTCCTGAACGACCGTTACGCCTCCCTCAACCTAAGCTACGACATGAACGGAAAACTCTTCAACCGCATCCCGCTCATCAAGAAGCTGAAGTGGCGCGAGATGTTCCGCATCCGTGGTCTGTGGGGCACGCTGACGGACAAGAACAACCCATACAAGAGCAACAATCCCGACTTGTTCCTCTTCCCCATGCGCGACGGTGTACCCACCAGCCACGTCATGGGCAAGACTCCCTATGTGGAAGCCAGTGTAGGTATCTACAATATCTTCAAGCTGCTCCACATAGAATATGTACGCCGACTGACCTATACGGATATACCGGGAGTGAAGAAGGGCGGTATACGCTTCATGATATTAATGATTTTTTAAGAGTTACATACTATGCAACCATTAGCAGAACGGCTTAGACCAAGAACATTAGATGAATATATCGGTCAGAAACATTTAGTGGGACCGGGTGCAGTGCTGCGTAAGATGATTGATGCAGGACGTATCTCTTCGTTTATCTTATGGGGCCCTCCGGGAGTGGGAAAGACAACCCTGGCACAGATTATCGCCAACAAGCTGGAAACCCCTTTCTATACACTTAGTGCCGTGACCAGCGGTGTGAAGGATGTACGCGACGTGATAGAGCGTGCCAAGAGCAACCGCTTCTTCTCGCAAGCCAGTCCCATCCTCTTCATCGACGAGATACACCGTTTCAGCAAGTCGCAGCAAGACTCGCTGTTGGGAGCCGTGGAGCAAGGCACCGTGACGCTGATAGGCGCCACCACGGAGAACCCTTCGTTCGAGGTCATCCGCCCGCTACTATCCCGCTGCCAGCTCTATACCCTGAAGTCACTGGAGAAGGACGACCTGCTGGAACTGCTGCAACGCGCCATCACCACGGACACCGTGCTGAAGGAACGGAAAATAGAACTGAAAGAAACCACTGCCATGCTCCGCTTCAGCGGAGGAGACGCCCGCAAGCTGCTCAACATCCTCGAACTGGTGATAGATTCCGAAGCCACCGACCCTGTCCTCATCACGGATGACATGGTGACCGAACGCCTTCAACAGAACCCTCTTGCTTACGATAAGGATGGCGAGATGCACTACGACATCATCTCCGCCTTCATCAAATCCATTCGCGGCAGCGACCCGGATGGCGCCATTTACTGGCTGGCACGCATGGTAGAAGGCGGTGAAGACCCTGCCTTCATAGCTCGCCGCCTCGTCATCTCCGCTTCCGAAGACATCGGACTGGCCAACCCCAACGCGCTGCTGCTTGCCAACGCCTGCTTCGACACGTTGATGAAAGTGGGATGGCCCGAAGGACGTATCCCCCTGGCAGAAGCCACCATATACCTTGCCACCAGCCCCAAGAGTAATTCAGCCTATATGGCCATCAACAATGCCCTGGAACTGGTACGCGAAACGGGCAACCTCCCCGTCCCCCTGCACCTGCGCAATGCGCCCACCAAGCTGATGAAGCAGTTGGGCTACGGCGAGAAGTACAAGTACGCCCACGACTACCCCGGCAACTTCGTCAAGCAGCAATTCCTGCCCGACGAATTGAAAGACCGCCGTATCTGGGAGCCACAACTCAACCCTGCCGAGCAGAAGCACAAGGAACGGATGCAGCAACTCTGGGGAGAGGAAAAGAAATGGTAAACTATCAATTAAAATTAAAAATTAAAAGTTAGAGATTAAAAGTCGGATACAGAAAATCCCCACAACAAATAACTTATAACTCATAACTCCATGAATATAGTAGTATTAGACGGCTATGCCGCCAACCCCGGTGACCTTTGCTGGGACGAATTGCAAGCCTTGGGCGAGTGCACCATCTACGACCGCACCGCCCCTGCGGAAGTATTGGAACGCGCCGCTGGTGCAGAAATCCTGCTGACCAACAAAACCGTGCTCACCGCCGAGCACATGGCGGCACTGCCCGAACTGAAATACATCGGTGTGCTGGCTACCGGATACAACATCGTAGACACCGCCGCTGCCAAAGAACGCGGCATCATTGTCACCAATATTCCCGCCTACAGCACCGACTCCGTTGCCCAGATGGTCTTTGCCCATATTCTGAACATCACCCAGCAAGTGCAACACCACTCTGAAGAGGTGCACCGGGGCCGCTGGACAGCAAGCAAGGACTTCTGCTTCTGGGACACGCCTCTCATCGAACTGCGCGAAAAGAAGCTTGGAATCGTAGGCCTGGGCCACACCGGCTTCACCACCGCCCGCATCGCCATCGGCTTCGGTATGAAGGTATGTGCCTACACCTCCAAGACCAACTTCCAGCTTCCTCCCGAAATCCGCAAGATGGAGCTGGACGAGTTGTTCCGCGAATGTGACATCATCAGTCTGCACTGTCCCCTCACCGACTCCACCCGCGAGATGGTGAATGCAGAACGGCTTCGGTTGATGAAGCCCACCGCCATTCTCATCAATACCGGACGCGGCCCGCTCATCAACGAACAAGACCTTGCCGACGCACTTAACAACGGTACCATCTATGCCGCCGGCGTAGACGTACTCTCGCAAGAACCTCCCCGTGCCGACAATCCGTTGCTCTCCGCCCGCAACTGCTACATCACTCCGCACATTGCCTGGGCAAGCACCGCCGCGCGCGAACGCCTCATGCAGATTATGCTCGAGAACATCAAGGCCTACCAAGACGGCAAGCCGGTGAACGTAGTGAATAAATAAGCAAACAACATGGGAAAGTCCGCCGTAAAAGGTCTGTTCTACATCTGTCTGATAGCAGCGACATTCGTCTTGGCCACCATCACCATAATGGCAGCCTTCTCAGGAAATGTAGCTCCGGTCGATTCCGTCATCATGCCATTACTGGGGCTGGCAGTGCCCGTACTCCTGATTGTCAATCTGATAACGGCACTCTGCTGGGCATTGGCCCGTAAGCGCTGGGCACTGGTTCCGCTGGTGGCATTCTTCTGCAACTGGGGATATCTGACGTCTGTCTTCCAGCTCCACCTGCCGAAAGACAAAACCCCGGCAGGCAAGTATCTGAAGATAGCCACCTACAACATACACAACTTCGGAGGTGAGATTACCGGTTATTCCTGCAAGGAGATAGCCCGGTACATGCAGCAGGAAGGCGTGGATGTGCTGTGCTTCCAGGAGTTCGGAGACAACAGCGACTTCCCCACAGACAGCATACGGCGCGTACTCTCGCATTGGTCACATGCGCTCATCCCTTCTGAAGACTCCGTCAAGGGCGTACTGCCTATCGCCGTATTCAGCCGCTATCCATTGGCGAACCACCGTTTCATCACTTACCAGCACAGCTCCAACTGTAGCATGATGTGCGATGTAGTGATGGGTACGGATACCATACGTCTGATAAACAACCACCTGCAGACCACCAGCGTTAGCCAGAAGCGCAGGAAGTGGGAACGCGAGCTGGCCACCGATGACACCCGCCGCGAAGTCCAGGCAGCCAAAGATGCCGCAGGCACCCTGCACGAAAACTTCATGAAGCGGGCCACGCAGACTTACGTCATCAGCCACTACGCTAAGACCAGCCCCTATCCCGTGCTGCTATGCGGCGACTTCAACTCAATACCTTCCTCCTACACCTACCATCATTTGAGGAAAACCCTCAAAGACGGATTCCGCACTGCCGGAAACGGATACATGTACACCTACCGCTATGCCAAACGCATGTTGCGTATTGATTACATCTTCCACTCCCCTAGCTTGAAGGGTATCGAATACTACTCTCCGGACCTGGATTTGTGCAGCGACCACAATCCAGTGATTATGGAGGTTGAAATACAATAAAGTAAAGAAAGCCAAAAATAATAAGGGCTGTCCCGGAAATCCCGGAACAGCCCTTGCCTTATCATATTCTGCCATTCAACGGAGGTTATCTGCACCCGATTAGTTGAACACGTAACGGATACCGACTTGCAACTTCCAGCATTCGCTGTAGTTCTGATAGGTGTCGTAAGTCTTGGTAGGATATTCACCGTTCACCTTATACATGGAGAATACCGGAGTCAGGTCAGTGGCGCTCTTCACCCCTTCATACTTCAGGATTCGGTTGCTGTTGGAAACGGTATTGGTCTTGGAGATACCCCATTTGGAGTTGATGAGGTTACCCACGTTCATGATGTCAAAACTCAACTGGAAGCAATGCTTGGTCTTGCCAATCTTGAATTCGAAATCCTCCAGCAGACGGAAGTCAAAGCGGTGCACCCACGGAGCGCGGGCAGCATAAGCCTCGGCATACTGTCCTTTGTGATTCTTCAAGTACGAATCCTGCTCTACGAATTTCCAGAAGGCAACGCGGTCTTCCTCTGTCTTGAAGTTGATTTCACTATCGTCCTTCGGAATGTACATCAAGTCGTTGTTGATACCATCGCCGTTCATGTCGTTGGTGTAGCAGAAGCTGTAACCGCCGGAAGAATAGCCGGAATAGAACAGATTCAGGTGTGTGCCGCGAAGCAGGCCTTTGTGTCTGAAGGGGATGTAGTAGCCCACAGAAGCAATCACCTTATCGGGAACCACATACTGTGACCGTTGTGCATCCACATAATTGGAACCATCAATCGTGTTCAATCCCTGCCAAGTGGAGATAGGGTCGCTGCCCGGAAGACCGGAAACTTCTTTGGACTCCGTGTGCGTATAGGCCAGCATCAGCATCAAGTCATCCACCGGCTGGGCATTCACCGTGATGTTTGCCGTATAGCCGTAGCCTTTGGATGTATTGTCGAGTACCACGGCATTCTTGCCATTGTAATGCACGAAGTCGCCTGCATATTTCACATTCTTGTCGGGGTTGTCATAAAGAGAATAAGAGTACACCATGCGGTTATCCGCACCATTGAAACGTTGCATACCCGTATGCAACAGTTCCGTAGTTGTCACGTCTTTTCCATCAGCGCCCTTGACGGTGGTCAGCTTATTGTACTTCCATTCGTCGGGGTTCTTGATATTGATGTTGTTGATGGTAACGGCATTCACATTCTTCGTGAACATGAACTCTCCCGTCACGGTCAAGGGGAAAGATACGGGTACCTGATAGTCCACCGCGATAGACGACTTCCACACCTGCGGCATCTTGAAGTCCTGAGCCACACCGGAAATCTTGCTTCCCGCCACGTGTTTCTCAATCGTGGTGGGGAGGTTGAACTTGTCGATTATCTGGTTCATGTCCGTAATCATGCCGCCTGCCAACTGGTCCAGACGGGAATCATGGCCCACCACCTTTCCATTGTCATATTGGGTCTTAAAGGTAACGGAGTTCTGTACCATAGAAGCATTGGTCGGCATATTGGTGAAGAAAACCAACGGCAGACGTCCGGTAAACACACCCGTACCTCCACGTACTTTCAGCGACTTGTCCTTGAACACGTCCCAAACGAAACCTATACGGGGAGAAATCTGCCATCTGGAATCCGGCCACTTGCCAGTGTCGATGTGCTGCCCGTCGAAGTCAAGCTCATAGATGGCATCGTTTCTCTGGAGGTCGTCGTTGTCGAACATCAAGTTGTCGAAACGGATACCGTAGGTCAGTTTCAGACTGTTGCCGAGGTTCCATTCATCCTGGGCATAGAAACCAAGCTGGTTGAAGGTAACCTGAGCATTGGGGTTGGCCACACCGTTGAAGCCATAAGTCAAAGCGAATGATTCGGGAGCTGCGCCACTCAGGAAATCTTCCAGACTGTTATAGCGGTAATATCCCGTACCGTTACGCATATAGGCGTTGTTGGCAAACTGGTGCTCATAGCTAAGACCTGCCGTCAGCTTGTGGTTACCGGTGAAGAAGGTGAAGTTATCGGTAATGTTCGTAATCTTGTTCTTCACACCGTTGTTGTAGGTGAACAACTCGTAACCGGCGCTCATGTACGGTTCCAGAATCTGGTTTCCATTCTCGTCCTTGCCTGCCATGATGTCGATGAAGGGGAAAGGAGAAGAATTGGTGCCGCGCATGTCCTCTATATTGGTGTAGGTGAACAGCAACTGATTGGAAATCTTATCGGTGAAGCGGCTGTTCAAATCTGTCGCCCAAGACTGCACCTTGTTGTCCATGGAATACATGCTGTTGGCAAACGCCATAGACTGCGTACCTACGCGATAAGTATTGTTCAAGCGATATCCCGTATCGGAAGAGTTACCGTTCGGGGCATTCCAAGCCGTATTCTTCGTATTGTTGTAGCGGAGGCTCAAGCGATGGCGGTCCGTGATGTTCCAGTCGATGCGGGCCAGAATCTTGGTGTTCTCCTCGTCAGCAGGAAAACTTGTGTAAGAGCCTGCGTCGTAGCCGTACTTGTCCTTCAGATGGTTGTACACCTTCTCCATATCCGACTTCAGCGTACGGGACACCATACCTTTTGCCTCTTCACCGTCCTCACGCGCGCGATACTTTATAACCTCTCCCGGAGTCTTCTCCTTTTCGTAGTTTACGAAGAAGAACAGTTTGTTCTTGATGATAGGACCGCCCAGCGTGAAGCCGTAGGTAGTCTTGGACTCGTCGGAACGTGCTCCCAGGTCCTCGCCGTTGATGCGGTTACCGCGCATGTCCTGGTTGCGGTAATAGGTATAGGCAGTACCTCTGAACGTGTTCGTACCACTCTTGGTAATGGCGTTGATGCCGCCGCCTATGAAGTTCGTCTGGCGCACGTCGAAGGGAGCCACCACTACCTGCACCTCTTCGATGGCATCCATGGAGATGGGGTTGCCGCCGCCGGGGAGGTTGGAACTAAGTCCGAAGTTATTGTTGAAGTTGGCACCGTCGATAGTGAAGTTCGTGGAACGTCCGTCACCGCCGGCAAAACTCATGCCGTTGGCATAGGGAGAAAGGCGGGCAATGTCACTGATGCTGCGGTTCACGGTGGGAAGCTGCGTTATCTGTGCAGAAGAGATGTTGGTAGTGGCACCCGTCTTTTCAGCAGTGAACTTGGTCTTGGCAGCCGTCACAATCACTTCGTTCAGCAACTCGGAAGATTCACTCATCTCTACGTTCAGGTTGTATACCTCACCCAGCTGAAGGGTGATGTCCTTATAAATAACCGTCTGATAGCCGATATAGGAAATCTCCACCCGGTAGGGACCACCAGTGCGCATACCCTGGATAGAATAGCGTCCATCGACGTTGGTCACGGTTCCGTAGCGCGAACCGGAAGGCTGATGAACAGCCTGTACAGTGGCGCCGATAATGGGCTCATTACTTGCATCCGTCACCTTACCTGCCATAGAGGCGGTGGTGACCTGCGCATTTACACCTACGGCAGCCAGTAGCAGTAACGCTGTCAGTGCAATTCTTACTCTCTTTAACATAATGTCTTTTAAATTAGTTCCTAAAACGTTATATTTCTTAAAACACTGGCAAAGATACGCAAAATTATATATAAGAACATTACAATATGATTACATTTTTTTAAGGATTTATTCAATACAAGGCAGCACCACCGTGAAACGGCTTCCACGACCTTCCTCGGAGCGGAGTTCGATGCGTCCTCCCATCTTTTCGACGATGAGCACACAGATGGACAAGCCTAGCCCGACGCCTTGGGAAAACTCGCTACGCTTGTAGAAACGCTCAAAAATCATCTTCTGCTCGCTGTGCGGAATGCCTATGCCGGTATCTTCCACATAAAGATGTACCTCGCTCATGCCGGACGGACAACAATACCCCAGCTGGATGCTGCCTTCTTTCGTAAACTTGTTGGCATTGTTCAGGAAGTTGGTGAGTACCTGTGTCAGTCGCATGGGATCTACATTCACCTGCACATCTTCGGGAGGGAAATCCTTGAGGAACTGCAACGGCGGCTGGATAAGCAGGCTATGCGTCTGATAGACGTCATCGAGCAGCTGGCGCACACTCTCCCGCTGAAAGATGAACGAGAGGTTACCCGACTCGATGCGCGACAGTTCCAGCACATCGCCCACCAGTTTCAGCAGCAGTTTGGTATTGGTGTTGATAATGTCCACAAACTCCTGCCGCTCTTCGTCGGAGAACTCCGGCTCGTTAGCCAGCATGTCCGAGAAGCCGACAATGGCATTGAGCGGAGTGCGTATTTCGTGACTCATGTTATTGAGGAACGACTGTTTCAGTTCGGCTTGCTCCGCAAGCTCGCGGGATTCTATCAGCTCCTGCTCGTGGTCTTTCAGTTCCTGGATGTTCTGCAGCAGTCCGGCTATGATGGGTGCGTGTCCGGGGGTGTGGATGGTATTGTAGCTGAACTCCCACCACTGGAACTCGCCGGTGAAGTTACAGCGGTACTGTCCCTTGTGGTGCGTACGTTCGTGCCTTGACGCTATGTTCTTGCGGAAAACGGGTAAGTCGCCGGGATGGATGTAGGGAGTGATTTCATTGAGCAGAAGACGACCGGAGCGGTGGTGAATAAGCTCGCAGAACTGCGAGTCGCAGGACACGGAATCTCCCTCCAGTCGCCAGGCGTAGGTAGAATTTCCTTCGATGGCCAGGCAGAGGGTCTCATGCTCGTAGAGGAGGTTTCGCAGTGCCTCACGCTTGCGCCTGCGTTCGTGCAGTAGGCTGAAAGAGAGCAAGACTATCACCGTCAGCACGAAGACAGCGCCCAGAATGGAGCCTACGAGTATATGGTAACGATAGCGCTCCGAGAAAGGGATGTACATCACGGTGTACTCCACCGGAATGCTCTCGAGCGGGATGCCATACTTCTGCAGCACATGCCAGTTCAGCACGTACTGCTTAGCGCATTCCGTCACCTGCTGCCGGGGCATCCGCCCTTCGAGGCGTTCCTTGATACCGGTCGCCATGTATCTTATCTGGCTCTCCAGCGGGGTGAAATATCCTCCCAGCAAGTAGTCGGCAAAGCCGAAGCCCTCGTTGATGGTCTGAAACGTGGGATTGTCAAAGAGCATGCCCACGCGCTTGGTGGTATAGTCCCGCTTGGTATAGAGCAGCAACGTGTTGTCGCCGCGTCCCAGCCACATCAGATGGCGTATCGCTATGGAGTCGCTCGTCATGCGCACAATCTTCGTGGTGTCCAGCAGCATGTCTATGTTCTGCCGTTTCAGTATGGGGCTGATAGTCTCCCCCTCGCGCACGCAGTGATAGGAGGAACCAGCAAAGTAAAAGCCTTGGGCGGAGGTCACGATGTCGGGCCCCTGCCCTTCGCACTGTTCGTTCAGCGCGTGCCATATCTTGCGGTCCAGAAAAGTCTGGCCGTTCATCAGACAGATGCGTGCCTTGCCCATGATACTCTCTATCATGCGGATGGTGCGCAGGTAATCGGGCGTGTCGGCATAGCCCGTGATGTTGGGATATTGCAGGAGCAGGGAGATGTTGGGATAGTTCACACCGCTAAACACGACGGGTATTTCGTGCGCCAGCGGATGCCCGCATGCCATCAGCGCATAGGCAGCCTGGTCGTCGAGCACGGCTATTAGCTCGGCTCCCCAAGCGGAGAGGTCGTCCACGAAGCCGGCCATGCGGAAGTTCTCCACCTCCTCCATGTAGCGGTCGCAGTCCAGGTAGTATTCGCGTACATCGCAGTCCAAGCCGAGACGGCGGAACTCTTTCTGCAGCAGTTCCAGAGCTTTCGTGGCAGGCGGATAGCCCGGCTCGAAAGAGTGTATCAGTGCGATGTGCCGCGTCTCCGCATGGGCGGGGCAGGCACACCACACGAGGCAGAGGGAAAGCGTCAATATATATACGGTAACTACCGTTGTTTGCTTCATATCCGGAAGGTCCTTTCGACTTGTACCAGCAAAGATACGAATGTTTTTTAAGAATAATGGACTATTTCTTCTGTTTCTGTAACAAAGAATACGTTTTCTTAAATCATTGACACATCCCAACTTATCTTTCAGAGGATTTACCGAATATCCCTAAAGAACCGATTCTTCGTCCAGTATTCCAAAGTGGAGATCTATTTGTTCTTAACCTTCGGCAACACCGCATTCAGTACCATATATCCCAACATACCGGCAACAATCGTTCCCAGCAATACACCAAACTTCGCCTGGTTCAGCAGATCCGGATATTCTCCTGCAAAAGAAAGGTTGGCTATAAATAAAGATACCGTAAAACCGATCCCCCCCAACAAGGATACTCCGGCAACACTTCTCCAATTCATTCCCGGAGGCATTGAGGACAAACCACTCTTGACCGCCAGCCAGGTAAACAGAAAAATACCGATAAACTTGCCAAGAAGCAATCCTGCAGCCACCGCTATACTAACAGCTCCAACAACGCCACCGCCTCCACTGAACACCACACCGGCATTGGCAAAGGCAAAGAGCGGCAGTATCACAAAGTTTACCGCACCATGCAAATTGTCTTCCAGGGATTGCAAAGGACTAATTACATGATCAGAAGCGCGCTCCACTTGTTTTAGAGTGGCAATCTGCTCATTGGTCAATATAATATTATCTGATTTGGTAACCGGAAAATCACCGATAATGTCGCGGATGCGTTTAATGTATTTCCCGGCATCCAAACGGGGACGGGCCGGTATTACAAAGGCCAGTATCACTCCGGAAATAGTGCTGTGAATGCCCGACTGAAGGAACAAATACCAAATAATTACCCCGATAAGCAGGAAGAATATCTTCTGTGTCATACCGAATTTCCCCATATAGTAAAGGAAGAAATAAAGGACAGCAGCTACAATAAGATATCCGTATGCCACTTCGGAACTATAGAAAATGGCAATAACCAGAATACCGCCAATATCATCAACTACTGCAAATGCCGTCAGAAAAATTTTCAGACTCAGAGGCACCCGCTTACCCAGCAGACTGAGTACCCCCAATGAAAAAGCAATATCCGTAGCCATCGGTATAGCCATGCCGCGCGTTTCCGGAGTGCCCTGAACGACCAGAAGTGAATAGACAATGACCGGCACCAGCATACCGCCACACGCCGCTACAAAAGGTAAAGAGGCTTTACGAAAGGAAGAAAGTTCACCCACCAGCAGTTCCCGCTTTATCTCCAACCCCACAGCCAGAAAGAAAACAGTCATCAGGCAGTCGTTTATAAACTCAATCATTTTCAACGGATGACCGCCATGGGAGAACAAGTTGAAGTCTCCGATACGCAGATGCAGTTCCTGCAAAAGAAAGCCCTGATACAACGGAGCCATTGGTGAATTAGCAATAACGGCCGCCAAAATAGCCATCAAAAACAGCAAGATGCTCGCCGCTATATTCAGCGACGAGAAGTTTTTCACAGTACGTAAAATAATCATAAAGAAGTATATTTGATTTAAGATTTCATCCTTTCGACATCAATCCAGCTTCAAGACTGCCAGGAACGCTTTCTGAGGTACCTCCACATTACCAATCTGTTTCATACGCTTCTTACCTCTCTTCTGTTTCTCAAGCAATTTTCGTTTACGGCTCACGTCACCTCCATAACATTTGGCCGTTACGTCCTTACGCACAGCTTTAATCGTTTCCCGGGAAATAATCTTGGCACCGATAGCAGCCTGAATGGCGATATCGAACTGCTGTCTCGGAATCAGGTCTTTCAACTTCTCGCACATCCGGCGTCCCAACTCGTAGGCATTGTCAAAGTGTGTCAAGGTAGAAAGAGCATCCACCGGCTCACCGTTCAGCAAAATATCCAGCTTCACCAGTTTGGAAGGACGAAAACCGTTGGGATGATAGTCAAAAGAGGCATATCCCTTAGAGATACTCTTCAATTTATCATAGAAATCGATAACTATTTCGCCAAGAGGCATGTCATAGTATATTTCTACGCGGTTACCTGAAATATATTCCTGCTTCACCAGCTCGCCACGCTTGCCCAGACAAAGAGTCATGATAGGGCCGATGTAATCAGTAGTGGTAATCACCGAGGCGCGGATATAAGGCTCCTCAATACGGTCTATCATGGTAGGGTCGGGCATGCTGCCGGGGTTATGCACTTCAGTCATATTTCCCTGCTTGTCATAGATATTGTAGGAAACGTTGGGCACGGTGGTGATAACGTTCATGTCAAATTCACGGTCAAGGCGTTCCTGCACAATCTCCATATGGAGCAGCCCAAGGAAACCGCAACGGAAACCAAAGCCCAAAGCCAATGAAGACTCAGGCTGGAAAGTCAGCGAAGCATCATTCAACTGCAACTTCTCCAAAGAAGAACGCAAGTCCTCAAAATCTTCTGCCTCGATGGGGTACACACCAGCAAAAACCATCGGCTTTACCTCCTCAAAACCGGCGATGGCCTCTTCGCAAGGACGGGCAATATGCGTAATCGTATCACCTACTTTCACTTCCTTAGAGGTTTTGATACCCGAGATGATATAGCCCACATCCCCCGTACGCAACTCCGGACGTGGCATCATTTCCATTTTGAGCACTCCGATTTCATCCGCATCATATTCCTTGCCTGTATTGAAGAATTTCACTTTATCCCCTTTACGAATCACACCGTTCACTATCTTGAAATATGCAATGATACCACGGAAAGAATTGAAGACAGAATCGAAAATCAACGCCTGCAACGGAGCTTCCTCGTCACCCTCCGGGTGAGGGATACGCTCAATGACCGCAGCCAGAATCTCTTCCACTCCCATGCCTGTTTTGCCAGAAGCACGGATAATTTCATCACGCTTGCAGCCCAACAGTTCGACGATTTCGTCCTCCACTTCCTCGGGCATGGCGCTTGCCATGTCACATTTGTTGATGACGGGAATAATCTCCAAATCATGCTCAATCGCCATATAGAGGTTTGAAATGGTCTGCGCCTGCACTCCTTGCGAAGCATCTACAATAAGCAAGGCTCCTTCACAAGCGGCAATGGAACGTGACACCTCGTACGAGAAGTCCACGTGTCCCGGAGTGTCTATCAAGTTCAGAATATACTTTTCACCTTTATAGGTATACTCCATTTGTATGGCATGGCTCTTGATGGTGATACCTCTTTCCTTCTCAAGGTCCATGTCATCCAGCATCTGTCCGTTAGTTACTTGTATAGTATTGGTAAATTCCAGCAGACGGTCTGCCAAAGTTGATTTACCGTGGTCGATATGGGCAATAATGCAAAAATTTCGTATATTCTTCATTGTCAATAACTATCTATTAATTGGGTGCGCAAAGATAGTGAAAACAGAGCAAATAAAAAAAATGCGTTGATAACATATTCATGTACCAACGCATCTTTTTATAACATTCCAATCAATTCCTCGCTTAGTTCAGCTTTACAAACAATTCGCCTTCCACTTCAGAAGTAGAGACCTTGTCTTCTCTTAACAACCAGCCCAATCCCAGGAAGAAGTCCTTGTCGATCAGTTTAGTTGCTTTCTTGATTTGCTTGTGAGTCAAGCCATCTGTGCCATTCAGTGCAGTCCAAATCTGTCCTGCAACATTACCAGCTTTTTCTTTTAACATTTCTATTTGCTTTTAGTTAAACGTTATCCTCATCTCCAAAGATAGAGATGTCGGTGTTTTTATATCGCTGCAAAGATAGGTATATTTATGTTATACAACACGTTATTAGGCACTTTTTTTCTTACTAAGGGGTAAAAAAGTTCTTTTTTCTTACTTTGAGGACATTTTTTCCAGGTATTCGGTCCAAATTTGGGCAGCTACCTCTACCATCCTGGCACACGGGCGTTTAGCATAATACTGCTCGGTACGGGCTTCCGGAACGGACGAACCTTCCGGTTTTCTCAACCCCAACAATTCAGCACATATCAAAGAGCCGTTTCGTTTCTTGAACTCAGCAGCCAGCTCCTGCACCAACGCATAGTTTGCCGCCTTACCTTCACGGTCCTTGCCTTCCACAGCTCCTTTTTCCAATCCGGCCAATAGGAACATGCCGCATGCAGCACCGCATGTCTGCCTCATACGACCTATGCCACCACCAAAAGAGGCGGACATCCGGAAAGCCTGCTCTTCTGTAAAACCATACATATCTGCAAAAGCTCCCACTACCGATTGCGAACAGTTATAGCCACTCTTGAAAAGCTCCACAGCTTTTTCGATTCTGTCTTTTGTTTCCATCATCATTATTCTGTAATTTCCAACAACATCGGACAATGGTCCGAATGAACAACGTCACCCAATATTCTCGCCTCCTTCAACATCGGACGCACCGGTTCACTCACCATGCAATAATCAATGCGCCACCCTTTGTTCTTGGCACGTGAATTAAAGCGATAGCTCCACCACGTATATTCCTGCTTGTCGGGATGAAGCCAACGGAAGGAATCTATGAATCCCGCATTGAGAAAGCGCGTCATCCACTCCCGCTCTTCAGGCAGGAAGCCACTGTTGGTGGCATTCCTGATAGGGTCGTGAATGTCTATTGCCTCATGGCAGATATTATAATCGCCGCAAAGAATGAGTTTAGGACGCGTACGTTCCAGCTCCAATACATATTCCTGGAATTTCTCCAACCAGACCATCTTAAAGGCCTGGCGTTCATCACCGCTGGTACCGGAAGGATGATAAACACTCACAACGGACACATCGCCGAAGTCGGCACGGATAAAGCGCCCTTCGTTATCGTATTCTTCAATACCCATACCATATTCCACATGGTCCGGTTCTTGCTTGCTCAGAATAGCGACTCCGCTATACCCCTTCTTCTGTGCAGAATATAGGTAATGCTTATACCCCAAAGCATCCAGCGCCTCTGCCGGATACTGTTCCGGTTGCAGCTTTGTTTCCTGCAAACAAAGCACATCCGGCTGCTCTTGTGCCAGCCACTCGGGAAAACCTTTTGTCACGGCAGCCCGTAGCCCATTTACGTTATATGTAATAATCTTCATACTTATTTGATTTCTTAGAAATGAATTATTCAAGATGTCAACTCGGATACCAGCAGCATGATATTCAGCACAGTGACCACCGCAGCAATGGCATAAAGTACAAATGTACTCCATTTGCTGTTTACATACTGCCCCATCACTTTGCGTGAAGAAGTCAGTCCCACTTGCAGGAAAACCGTAAACGGCAGCTGGATGCTCAGTATCATCTGTGAAATCAGCAGTCCTTTGAACGGGTCTCCGATAAAGAAAATCAGCAGCAGTGCAATACCCAATGACAGAATCACACCCACCTGCGAGTGACTGTCTTTGATATGATAGGATTCTCCGAAAATACCGGCAAAGATAGAACCTGCCGCCATACCGCTGGTTATCGTGGAAGATATACCCGCCATCAGTAATGCCAATGCAAAAACCACGGCAGCACTGTTCCCCAGCAACGGCTCCAGCAAGGATTTGGCCTGCTGCAACTCTTCCACCTGAATACCGCTTTTAAAGAAAGTTGCCGCAGCCAGCAGTATCATGGCACTGTTGATGGCCCATCCCACAATCATAGAGAACAGCGTGTCGAACAATTCATATTTCAACACCTTACGGATGGACGTATCATCTTTCTTATTATATTCATGGCTCTGTATCACTTCCGAGTGCAGAAACAGATTATGCGGCATCACCACCGCACCGAGCACACTCATGATAATCAGCATGCTCCCATGCGGGAACGAAGGTGTCACCCACCCTTGTGCGGCCAGCGGCCAATCTATCTTCACCAGAAACAGCTCATAGATAAAGGAGAGCCCAATGACCGAAACAAAAGCAATGATGGAACGTTCTATCTTCTTGTAGGAATTAGTGAAAAGCATGACGACTACAAATACGGTAGTCAAGACAGAACCCCATATGATGGGAATGTCAAACAGCATCTGCAAAGCGATGGCACCTCCCAATATCTCTGCCAGCGAAGTCGAGATGGAAGCCAGCACTGCTGTACCCAATATGGGACGCGACACCCAGGAAGGAGTATATTTGGTAGCGGCTTCGGACAAGCACAAGCCGGTTACAATGCCAAGATGCGCCACATTATGCTGCAATACAATCAGCATGATAGTGGATAAAGTCACGACCCACAGCAACGAATAGCCAAATTCAGACCCTGCCGCAAAATTAGATGCCCAGTTCCCCGGGTCAATAAAGCCCACAGTCACCAGCAGTCCGGGACCTATATATTTAAAAACGTCCAGACCGCCCAGATAGCGTTTGTGGTCTCTCCGTTTCAAGTCTTTAAAAATATTCTTCATTGTGTCTGTTCAATTAAGAGCGTAAAAATACTCAAATAATAACAAATACCTCCATGTTAGGTTCAAAAAAAGCCCCTGGCATCTTTCAATGTCAAGGGCTCTCATCCATTCTTTCAGGCAGTAGGCTCAATACCCCATCTCGTGCAATGCCTTGCACAATTGGTCGGGGCAGGAAGTGGAACGTCTTCCGCAGCGAATTCCTTCCAAACGGGCAATCACCGCATCTACCGGCATGCCTTTCACCAAACGTGAAAGTCCTTGCAGGTTTCCATTACATCCACCCCAAAATGCCACCTCTTTCACAATACCATCTTCCACATCCAGTTCGATGTTACTGCTACACGTACCTTGCGTCTTGTATGTATATGTCATTATTCTCCGCCTTCTTCCGGTTTCATGTTAGTATAAACCGTCTGTACATCATCAAACTCTTCGAGACGCTCTATCATTTTGTCGATGGTTTCGCGTTGCTCGGGAGTCACATCCTTCATATCGTTCGGGATATAGGTAAACTCACCGCCGACATCTTCAAAACCGCACTCTTCCAAATGTTTCTGGATAGCTGCATAGCTTTTCGGATCACCATAAATAGTGATAGTACCTTCTTCTTCATCCTCTTCGTAGTCTTCCTCTACGTCATAGTCTATCAAGTCAAGAATGAGTTCCTCCATATCGATACCGTCTTTCTTCTTGAAAGTGAACACACACTTGTGGTCAAACAAGAAAGCCAGTGAACCCATTGTTCCCAAGTTACCGCCGAACTTGTTGAACACGGAACGCACATCGGCTACTGTACGGGTAGTATTATCAGTCAGCGTATCCACAAAAACAGCTACACCGTGAGGACCGTATCCTTCATAAGTCATACCCTTATAGTCGCTCTGGTCCTTACCCATCGCATTTTTGATAGCACGTTCAATATTATCCTTCGGCATGTTTTCACGCTTACAAGTAGCGATAACCGAACGCAGTGTCGGGTTGTTTTCCGGCTCCGGACCACCGGCCTTCACCGCAATAGCAATTTGTTTACCCAGTCTTGTAAAGGTCTTTGCCATGTGACCCCATCTTTTCAATTTGGCAGCTTTTCTATATTCAAACGCTCTTCCCATTGGAACTGTATTTTAAATTATGAATTATAAATTCTGAATAATGAATCAACGCAGCTTGGCATTCAATTTGTCCTCCAGGTTCTTCACTAGTTTGGACATAATCTTGTCAATCTGCTTATCGTTCAACGTGGCATTCTCATCCTGCAGCAGGAAGCTCACCGCGTAACTCTTCTTACCGGCTTCCAGATTCTTACCCTCGTAAACGTCGAAGAGAGAAACCTCCTTCAGCAGCTTTTTCTCCGTCTCGTAGGCAATCTTCTCAATTTCCGCAAACTGCACTTTCTTGTCGAGCAGTAACGCCAAGTCGCGTTTCACGGCAGGGAACTTGGAGATTTCCGTATAGCTCACCTTCACATTGCGGATGGCCTTCAGCAATTCTTTCCAGTTGAAATCGGCATAGTAAACCTCGTTGTCAATATCGAATGCCTTCAGCAGCTTCTTTGTTACAATACCGAAAGTAGCCAACCGCTTTCCACCCCTTGTCTGTACGGATAAACCGGCAGCATAGATGTCATCAGTCAGATTGCCGACAACCAAATCATGCATGTGCAGCCCCAATCTGGCAAAGACATTCTCAACGTATGCCTTCAGCTCATATACCGAGCTGTTCTCGTCCGGATGAGCCCATGAGTTGGCCACCCTCTTGCCAGTCACCCACAAACCAAGATGATAGTCTTCGGAATAAGCGGCAAGCACTTTCTCCGGATTCTTCTTTTCCTCGTTGAAGTGATAACAATTACCGAATTCAAAGAATTTCAGGTCTGCATTCTTACGGTTGGCGTTGTGCGAGATGCTTTCCAGTCCACCGAAAAGCAGTGTCTGACGCATGGCATTCAAGTCTGCACTCAACGGATTCAGCAACATTACCAGATTCTTCGACGGATAAGACTCCAAGTTGTCATAGTAAGCGGCACGCGTCAACGAGTTGTTCAGAATCTCATTGAAACCACAGCCCACCAGCTGCTCGGCAACCAGGTTCTGCAGTTTGTTGGATTTATCATATTCACCCTTGGTAGTCAGACAAGACTTCAAGGTAGTCGGAATCTCCACATTATTATATCCGTAGATACGCAGAATATCCTCTATTACATCGCAATCGCGCTGCACGTCCACACGGTAAGGAGGAACATCCAGTGTAAGCCCTTCGGCTGTCTCGTCTACAATCTTCATTTCCAGACTTGTCACGATGCTCTTGATGGTATCCACCGGAATAACTTTACCAATCAGTGAGTTCACTTTCTCATAGGCAAGTTCCACACGGAAATCCTTGGCAGGAGCGGCGCACACATCTTTTATTTCAGAAGAAATGGTACCTCCGGCAAGTTCCTTTACCATCAAAGCAGCCAGCTTCAGGCAGTAAATAGTGGCATTCGGGTCAATACCTCTTTCAAAACGGAAAGAAGCATCTGTGTTCAATCCATGACGACGGGCTGTCTTGCGCACCCATGTGGGATGGAAGTAAGCACTTTCAAGGAACACATCCTTGGTGGTTTCCGTAGAACCGGAATCCAGACCGCCGAATACACCGGCAATACACATCGCCTCTTCCTTGTTGCAAATCATCAAGTCGCGTTCGTTCAATTTACGCTCCACGCCATCAAGAGTTACAAACGGAGTACCTTCCGGCATGGTCTTTACAATCACCTCACTGCCTTTAATCTTATCTGCATCGAAGCAGTGCAACGGCTGGCCGAAAGCATGGACGATATAGTTGGTAATATCCACCACATTATTGATAGGACGCAGGCCGATAATACGCAACTTGTTCTGCAACCATTCGGGGCTTTCTTTCACTGTAACCCCTTTCACCGTAACGCCGGCATATCGGGGACATGCCTCGCTGTTCTCTACAGTTACTTTAATATCCAAGTCGTGATTTTCTACCGCAAAAGCGTCTACCGAAGGTTTCTTCAAGGCAGCCTGCTTACCGTTCTGTATCAAGTAGGCGTACAAGTCGCGTGCCACCCCATAATGTGAGCAAGCATCGGCACGGTTGGGAGTGATGTCCACTTCCAGCACGTAATCGCTCTTGATGTTATAGTAGTCCTTGGCAAGCGTACCCGGAACAGCTGTCTCCGGCAGTACGATGATGCCTGCGTGGTCCGTACCGATACCGATTTCATCCTCAGCACAAATCATGCCGACAGATTCCACGCCACGAAGTTTTGATTTCTTGATGGTAAAGCATTCGTCACCGTCATACAGTTTTGTACCCAACGTGGCTACTACCACTTTCTGTCCGGCAGCTACATTCGGAGCGCCGCATACAATCTGCACGGGTTCACCTTGTCCCAGGTTCACCGTAGTGACGTGCATATGGTCTGAGTTAGGATGAGCTTCGCATGTCAGCACTTCGCCGATGACCAGTCCTTCCAGTCCGCCTTTAATGGTTTGCACCTCTTCCACACTTCCCGTTTCCAGTCCGATGGAGGTCAGTGCCGCAGCAACTTCATCCGGTGTCAAATCGAAATCGACATACTCTTTCAACCAATTATAAGAGATATTCATATCATTATATTTTTATTGTTTCCAAAAGTGACCTGCAAAGGTAATAAGATTTTTTGGTTGGCAGGGAATTATAAATGAAGAAAATAACAAAAAGGCGATGAAGTGCTTTTCCTTCACCGCCTTTCCCCTAATATTCTATATAAATCTACAATTTATACATTCATTGCATTGGCGCCTAAAGCTCCCAATATGGCGGAAGCAACAGCTATCACTATCTTCAAAATCTTGTCCCAAACGTTCTTTTTCATAGTCTTAATCTTTCAAAATTAGTAAATACATCTTATCCTAACGGGTTCTCGCCTTGGTCACCGTCAGAACCGCCACCGGAATTACCACCATCACCGGCATCATCCTTACCGTCAGTCACCACTCCCGTCCATTTCTCAAACTCCACACCCTGGAGCAGGGCACGCGTAGTGCCGATGGCAGCCGGGCGCGTGTATTCCGGAGTAAACTGGCAACGTAAAGCAGTCACCTGATTGGGATTCACGTCTTCAGATTTGACTACTCCTTTACCTCGCGTACGGGCCTTCATGGTGAATGTGCCCAGGCCATCCAGACGCACCGTACGGCTGTTCAGCAACTGGCTCCTCATTACCGTCATCAGGTTACGGATTACATTATGTACATCACCCGGAGTCAGGGAAGACTTCTCGGCAATCACCTCAGCCAGCTGTTGCGCATCCACAGCCCTTCCCACTTTCTTCAAACTCAGATGCCAAAGTTTGGCACCCTCTTTTGTCGCCAGAGACGACTGTCTTGCATAATAAAATAAAGGCATACTTTCTTTCTCCTTTTTACATTTTTAATTCAACATGTTTTTTAATCTCGTTTTGTTGATCAACAATGCAAAGGTGAGGATATATTTGCCTGTAAACAAAGAAAACAGCCTCGCTGAAGCTGTTTTCTGAGATAAGTTTATAAAGAATTGATTTACAATCTAACAGATTAGGCAAGCCAACTTAATCAAGATATCCTACGATGATGATTGCCTGTACTGCCATATAGGTCGAAGATACTATGACATGGGGAATCTTCAGCTCATTCGCCATAATCTGATAAGATGTTTGCGATGCGGTAGTCCAATATTCTCATGAAGCATCAGGCGGTGAATATTTGGCACGCTTGCAGAAATTGAAGAAGCAGAAGACTAGAACGGAACAGACAACGGTATAGATGAAATCCGCATTGACAAACGTATTGGCAACCGACAGCGTTGTCAAGGTCGTAGTTAAAAAAGCTGTATTTTCATCTATTATTTTACTATGGCCTCTTTTATACACTCCACGATATAATATACATCTTCATCAGTCACCCACGGCCCGGCAGGAAGGCACATACCGATTTTAAAAATAGCTTCGGATACCCCATTGATATAAGCCGGAGCATCCTTATAGACCGGCTGCTTGTGCATCGGTTTCCAAACCGGGCGTGCCTCTATTTTTTTGCCAAGCATAAAAGCACGCAAAGCCTCCACATTCTCGTTGGGCTGGCAATCTGTTGTAGCACAATCTACGGCATGAATCACACCTGCAGCACCACCTACGGCAGTCCTGACAACATCCTTATAAGCATTTTCCTGCCCTTTGATGCGAAGTGAAGAATCCAGAGTGATTGTACAAAGCCAGAAATTAGAGTCATAATCAGCCGAAGGAGCTTCATGCAGCAATACCCCCTCCACATCCTTAAGCAGTTCCTTATAGAGAGCCTGCACATGCCGGTGATGTGCAATATGCTTATCGGCAACGGTCATTTGACCACGACCAATACCTGCACATATATTACTCATGCGATAGTTATACCCTATCGCCTCATGCTGGTAATAAGGATAAGCCTCACGAGCCTGCGTGGCATACCACATGATTTGATTCTTGCTTTCGGCATCTTTACAAATCAACGCACCACCGCCACTGGTAGTAATCATCTTGTTACCGTTAAAGCTCAGCACCCCGAACTTGCCGAACGTCCCCAGTACCTGTCCCTTAAAACGGGAGCCAAAACCTTCGGCAGCATCTTCCACCACTGGAATAGCATACCTATCGGCTATCTCCATGATACGTGTACAGTCATAGGGCATGCCGTACAATGCCACAGGAACAATAGCTTTTGGCTTCTTGCCAGTCTTGGCAATGCGGTCCTTGATGGCTTCTTCCAACATTTCCGGAGACATGTTCCAAGTTTCTTTCTCAGAATCCACAAATACCGGAACAGCCCCCAGATAAGTGACCGGATGCGAAGACGCACAGAATGTGAAGCTTTGTACAATCACTTCGTCACCCTGTCCCACTCCGCAAGCCAACAGAGCCAAATGTACTGCCGCCGTACCGGTCGAAAGTGCCACCACTTCCTTGCCTTCGCCTACAAAACGTTTCAAATCCTCTTCAAAAGCATTCACGTTAGGACCGAGAGGAACCACCCAGTTCGTATCGAAGGCTTCTTTTACATATTTCTGTTCAATACCCTCCTCGCTCATATGGGCAAGGCAGAGATAAATAGTTTTATCCATAAATATATATGTGATTATTTAATGATCAGACTTCGGATTCCTCACATAGTGGGGAATAAAAAGAAAGGAAACGGCTTTATAAATCCTTTCCAGATATCGGGATAATTTACTCATAAATGTTTCCATGACCGGGATACAGACTGCAATCCTTTGTTAATTCCATGATACGTTCTTTCGAGATCCGTGCATCTTCCCTATCGCTATTAGGGAATGAGGCAATGACTTTAACACCCGGGATATATGAATCACCCGAGAAAACATTGTTCTCGACTTTATAGGTAAGGCAGCTTTTATCATGTCCGGGAGTTTCAAACACTTCCACGAAAATTCCCGGAAATATTTCCACTTTATCATTCTCATGTAAAACCGTCACATTATCTCCCATCCATATTACAGGATCATTGTGATAACGGGAAAAATTAAGTTTATCCGAACCTAAAGCCTCCTTACCGAAAGAGGAAGTGTAAACTGTGCAATCAGGATACAATCGTAATAAATCTTTTATACCATAAATATGGTCGTAATGAGTATGAGTCAGAAACAAGGCTTGTACCGTTCCGCACTTTTCCTGAACACACTGCTTTATAGGAGCAATATCCCCAATATCTATCAATACATGCCCATCTTTCCCCTCAACAGACAGTATATACGCATTGGAGGTGAAAACAGAATTGACAATCTGAGGATGTTTTTCGTAAGCACTCACTGTACGGCTAACCTGGTTTTCACCGCCTCTAGCCTACTTTGAGTTATTTTTTGATTAAAAATTATGTTTATTTCGCTATATTGATAGGTAAAAGTGCGGCGTAATTCGTTGCGCCGGCCACCAACTTCCTTAAAACATCCGCAATGTATTTAACAGGCCTTAGCCCATTCATTTTGCAAGTCTCAATAATTGAGTATAATAAAGAAGTATTCTTTGCACCCGGTTCTGCCCCGCAAAACAAATAATTGTTACGACCCAGGCAAATAGGCTTCATCATCCGTTCAGCTGTATTGTTGTCAATCTCTGCTTTACCATTATTCACATAGCAGCATATTGACTCCCATTCGGCAACAGCATACCGGATCGCCTTGATAAAGAGATTGGATGCAGCATCTTGGGTCGCATCAAAAATTGGCTTTATTATTTGCCAAAGTTTATCAAGAACAGGTAATGCTCTTTGTTGCCGTTCCTTTCTACGTTCATCTTCTGATAAAAAGTGTATTTTGCAATCAGATTCTATCCAGTAAAGTTCGGAGATCAGGTTCACTATTTCGACAGAGCGTTCATCCGTATTCAAGCATCTACAAATTTTCGCCGCACATGCGCCATACATCCATAACGGGTAACTCCCTTTCGATGCCGGTCAAAAAGTTTATAAACATTGTAACCATCCGTGGTAATATTACCAAAAAAATCTTTGAAATGGTTCTCGGCAACTGCCATACTGCGGCTACCCCGGTCATACAGGTAATAAGCAACCTTCAAGGCCGGATTCTTGCTGCCCCAGATATACTGCTTCTTGTATTCCATCTTTCCCGTTTCCTTGTTTTTGATTCTGACCAGTTCAGTAGTCCCATCACAGAACAAAAACTGTCTTTGCTCAAAAGAAGATTCCGCAACGGGGTTTCCTGTTTGCCCAACAGATCTGTGTGTTTTTGTATCCAACTCAGTACAGTGGAAGAGGAAAACTTTGCACCGGCATCTGAAAAACGAGCTACACCCCGCTCCGAAGAGAGGCTATACTGATATTTATCTACCATGATCTGTGCTATCATATCCATACCTACATGATGTCCCGGAAGAACATTCTCAAAGGGGTGCAAGGCTTCATCACCTTCAAACGAGGCATAATAGTTACTGATAGCGCCTTCGGAGTCAATCAGTCTGGGAATTTCGAAAACATGCTTACACACATTCCAATCCATTTTATACAGTATCCAATGACGAACATCGATTGGGCGGGCATCAGCAGGGACTTGATCACGGTTACAGTAGTGCATCACGATAGATTCTATCTGAGTGGCATTCTTGCCATAATCCGAACGGTGGGGTTTGGACTTTGCTGCCTGGCCCACAAGAGCATCAGATGATCTCATAGTATCAAGGAGGGCATGTCCCTCATGAGGAGGAAGCCCAGGGGGATTGAAACCATCAAAATCATCCTTATCTTCTTTCACGCTTCTTTCCTGTAGCTTCTTCAGGCTTTTAACCTTTCCTGAACTCCTACCGTAAAGTTGCCGTTTTTGTCTTTCAAGTTCAAACAGGTCATCCGCACGAGTTTGCTGCAAAGCTTTCAAGGCTTCCCTCAGATCAGACTTTTCCTGTTCAGAGTTAGCCAAACGGAGTCTCCAGACGGGAACGTTGATGGCGTAACTCATCATCCTTGGAAAGTAATTGAGAGATTAATATGTTGATAATATCTTTGTCTTGCATGAAGTGAATATACTCATTTTCAATAAATTATGCAAATAAAAAACTGCGCTGTTTATCTGACAACCAACATATTAATCAACACTCAAAAGAGCGTTTTTTGTATTCATTTTAACCAACCAAAAGCCCTTTACGAACAGTGCCTTGAAGAAGCACTACAAGCTTATCCCAACTGATTTCGTATTGGTTTAAATCGGAATTGAAAACAGGAAGAAGGAAGCGTTCACGGTTCAGTTTCTGCCAGTAAAGCACATATCCATTATACTCATGGCGCAGAATCTTTATATTACGACGGTCTTTTCCAAGGAAAATAAATACATCACCCGACTCAGGATCCTTATGCAATTTACGGCGTACCAACTCCGAAAGGGTGGCGATACCTTTACGCATATCAACAAAACCTTCACAAAGGTAGAAATTCATGTGAGAGCTCAAACCTAACATACGCGTGACAAACTACTTAAAAGGTTAGTAATATCTTCCAGGTGGGAATCTGGTTTATGAATCTCAATGCCATTGGAAAGTTTCAAATGAAACTCGCTAACAGTGCAAAAAGCAATGGGGGGATTTACTGGAGCAGTCAATGCCGGAGCTCCGGTCACTTTGATAGCACTAATACGAATATCAGCCATTTCACTTTCGCGTAAACGTTTCTTGTTATCACGATACCAACGGATAAAATTGCGGTACTCAACACCTTCGCGCAAGCAGAAGCTATCAATAGATACGTTCAAAGGCGCTGCCTCGGTTTGATAGCGATATAAAAAATCGCTGTAGAATTCAGACATGTTCATGACTTGGAATAATTTTAAGTTTAAGTCACGAAAGTAAAAATAGAAGATATACAAATCAAGAGCCATACAGTGAGTGCTTACATATCTTAGTTTTTAAATCAATTGCAAACAAATTATGTACAAAGCACCAACTGCCACCATGGCAGCAAGCAATGTAATCTTCATCTTCTTACTCATAGCACCAATATTTAAAGGAATTCTGCTTCCCCCAACTTAAACGGCTCCCCGTGCCCAGGGAAAACCATCATATCTTTGTCAAGTGACCGCAAATATGGCTTGGTTTCCTGCTTATAGGCTCTTCTGTCACTCCCTGGCAGATGCACTATGGTCGGTGTATGCTGTATAAGGGAATCGCCTGAAAAAAACGCTGTCTCACCCAAGAAATACAAGGCACTCCCCGGGCTGTGCCCAGGTGCCGGATGACATCTCAAAACCAGTTCACCTACTTTCAACCCACAATCACCGTCAAATGCCTCGTCTGCACGAAGCATATACCGCTTAGCGGTAGCCAGAAAGTTCTCTCTTCTGTGTCCACCGTCAACCGCATCACGTAGCGTCAGTATATACCCCAGTGTCTTAGGGTCATTCCCTTTCTCAGTGGCAATAGCTTCTGCACAGGCGCGATGGCAAAACAGTCTCGTCTCTATCTTCGACTGTAACCACTTTACCCCCGTCGTATGGTCATAATGCTCATGCGTAAGGACTATTTCCACGCTCCTTGTCCCCAGTTCCTGAAATACTCGGAGCAACTCTTCATTCTCATTTGGGTCAAATACAATCCCAGTGTCCCCTGATGGAATAAAGAACATATTGGAATCCACCAACTCATAGGGGAACCGATAGATTGACACCTCGCGTTCCTCTATAAAAGCCTTATAAGAGTTCATACTCAGTGTTCCTCTATCATCACCCATCCATTTCGGGTGTGTTCAAAGGCATCATACAGCACCTGACCGGCTTTACCATAGTCCGACGCTTCAAACCAGAACGTCTTGTCTTCACACTCGTATGGCTTGATGATGACAGGGTACGTCACTTTTCCCAATGCCATTTTCGCCTCCGGGTAGTTGTCAAAACAGAATATCTTCTTCGGTCGCTCGCTCATTTCAGTCCCTCTAATTTTTCGTTAATGTCATATATTAGTTGTTTGGACTTCTCCCAACCAAGGCATGGGTCAGTCACAGACTTTCCATACACTCCTCCATCAATGGGCTGGTTGCCATCTTCCAGATAGCTCTCTATCATCAGCCCCTTCACCAATTTTTTAATCTTGGGGTATTCCTTCATCAGGCCCAGCACCTCCATTGCGTTGTCTATCTGACGCATATACTGCTTGTCGGAATTGCTGTGGTTGCAGTCCACCACCACCGCAGGATTTTCAACATTCCTTACTGCGAAACGGTCACAAATCTCCGACAGGTGCTCATAGTCGCAGTTTCTGGTTGCGGCACCGCCTTCTTCCAGATAACCTCGAAGTACGCCGTGTGCATACTCATTGCCCTTTGACATCACTTCCCATCCATTGAAAATAAAATGGTGCGGATGCTGGGCGGTCTCAATGGCATTCAGCATTACGTTGATACTGCCACTTATGGGATTCTTTAGGCCAACAGGAATATTTAGTCCACTGACCACCAGCCTATGCTGCTGGTTCTCTACCGAACGTGCTCCAATAACAGCATAGCCCAACAGGTCTGCCAGATAGTGAATAGTTTCAGGGTACAAGAGCTCATCCGATGGGAACAATCCAGTCTCTTCCACTACTTGCCGGTGTACGTTCCGCACAGCCGCCACACCCATCGACAGGTCTTCACCCTGCCCGATATAGGGTTGGTGAATCATACCCATATACCCTTTACCAATGGTTCTGGGCTTGCTGGTATAGACACGAGGCACAATAAGAATATTCTCGACCACCTCTTTCTGTATCTCTGCAAGGCGTGCAGCGTACTCCAGTACGGCATCCATCCTGTCTGCAGAGCAAGGACCGATATTCAATAGCAGTCTTTTTGACTCCCCGGAGAATATCTTTTTTATCTCTTTATCGTGCTCCAACTTCTTTTTGGCCATTCCCTTACTCAACGGGTATATCTTAGCCAATTCTTCCGGTGTAGGAAGTTTCTTCAGGAAATCCATAATCAGAATGCGTTTAGTTCCACTTTGTTGCCAAGTTCTGCTGACATATAGGCTGCATAAATAATCTTTATGGTATCATATGCCAAAGTGAAACCCGACTGAGGCTCACGGTCATAATACACGCACTCCATAAAATCACGCATCTCGTCAGTATAGCCTCGTATTATCTCATCCTCCAGGAAGGGGTTGTTCCATCCTGTCTTGGAAGGAAGCATCTCTGAAATATAGACATCATCCAAGTTGTCCTCATCCAGGAAGTAAGTGCTCATCAGGTTGGACATGGTGAGGTTGCAGTTGATGGCAGCATCGTTACAATACAGTTCCACATAGTTCTTCGAACCGCCAAGCAGGGTGTCGGTAGCTATCACCACGGCCTTGGTGCCGTCGGTAAAGTCCAGTATGATAGTCCCGAAATCTTCTACGTCATGCGGTCTGGCGGCAATATGCCGGTGCTCGTATTCATTCAATTGGGGTGTGATCCGATCCATCACGCCCAGCACGCTCTTTACTTTAATCTCTACTCCACGGGCTTGGGCTTCCTGCTGTTTCAGCCAGAGGATGGCCGAAAGAGGATGTGCACCGGTACGAATCATGGTGCCACCGCCGGTCTTGCTCCATTCTCCGGCCACGGGCGAACTGGATCCCTTCAGGCTCTCCTCTCCTTTCATGAACAGGATACGGCTCTTCTTGGCCTTGATAATCTCTGCGGTCTTTCTCACGGCAGGGGCATACACGAAGTTCTCTGCATACATGAACTTCTTGCCGGTTTTCTTGATAACAGTGCGCAGGTAGCGTATCTGCTCCAACATCTTCAGATACATCACGCGTTTCGGCACCTTGTCACCGATAGGCTCTTCATCGCCGGGAGTTCCGAAATAGCCCGTCAGCGGCTTTTCGCATATCACGTGCTTGCCTGCCATCATAGCCTTCTCTATCATCTCCTCGTGAGCGTAGGGAGGCGTACAGATGTCTATGACATCTATCTCAGGGTCGTTGATCATATCGTCAAAGCTGTACGAAATCTGCTCAAAGCCATAAAGACGCTGGGCTTCCTCCAGCTGTTCCTTACGTCTTGCAACGATGGTCTTCAACCTGACAGGCACACCTAAAAAGCGCTTCAATGCCATAATGTGCAATTCCGTAGCGCGTCCGGCACCCGCCATTCCAATGGTTACTTGCTCCATATTCAGATATTTAGTGTTTTGATAATATTCATTAACTCTTTCTGTTCTAGTCTTCTTTCCTCCCATTTACTGTACTCGATAGGGAATACGAAGTCTATCCTGCTGTCGTCATTCTTCTTGTCGTTTTTCATGGCTTCCACCATATTCTATACGGTATAGGGTACGTCGTAGTAGAGTTGGTAGGCATCCACCGCAGCGCGTATCTCATCAACAAGCCCGGAAGCACACAGTCCCAGATGACAAGCTATCTTAGCCTCCCATACCAGTCCCGTTGCAACAGCAACACCATGTGAAATACTATAGTTGGAGAGTTTCTCAATAGCATGGGGAACGGTATGTCCCATGTTCAGCACTTTCCGGAGTCCTTTGGTCTCGTACTCATCCTGTTCCACCACGTCGCGTTTCATCTTGATGCAACTGGCCACCATCTGGTCTATACGCTCCTTGATTGTGTTCTGTCGTATCATCTCCACAATACCGGCATTAGCTATCAGGTCGCTCTTGATGACCTCTGCCATGCCTTCTGCAAAGATGTCTGCTGATAGGTTGGTTACCACTTGTGTGTCTGCCACCACTAATGAAGGTTGCCAGAAAGCGCCTATCAAGTTCTTCCCTGCCTGCAGGTCAACAGCTGTCTTGCCACTTATTGAGGCATCAACCATAGAGAGTAGCGTAGTAGGCATTTGAATAAAATGGATGCCTCGCATATACAGTGCAGCGGGCACTCCCGTAATGTCCCCTATCACACCACCACCAATGGAGAGGAAAATGTCCTTTCTCGTAAAATGACAGGAAGCAAAATACTCCAAAATACCTGACAGAGTATTTATGTTCTTGGAACTCTCTCCGTATGGGATGACGTATTTACATACATCATATCCGTATTGTTCCATTGCCCATACCGCCTTTGCAGCATACAGGGCATCTACGGTATCATCCGTGATGACCCCCACCTTCCCTCCTTTACAGAATGGCTCTACCAGCCGGGGCAAGTCAGCAATGACTCCCTGCCCCAACAGGACATCCTACTTCCTTGAGGTGTTTACCACTATCGTTTCCACGCTTACTTGTATATCTGGAACTTATACTGCTCCACAAAATTAGTATCTTTTTTCTTTGTGGCGGCAATAGCATCCCTCGGATGGGCATTGGCCAGTCCGGTAATCAGATACGATGTATTGTAGCCCCAAGTGGGCTCCTGGTCTTTCATGACCAACATATCACTTCCCACCAAGTCCAACACGGGCTCCACATGATACTTCTTGCCGTTAAAATAGCCAAGCAATGCCTCCAGGTGACAGTTGCCAGCACCTCGTCCCATGCCATAATAGGTGGCATCCAGCATCTTGGCATTCAGGTCGTGTGCCTCTATGGTGTTGGCGAAGGCACACTGCTGGTTGTTGTGGGCATGGATGCCTGTCAATTTGCCGTAGGGTGACAAATGGTCTTGGAAGTGCCTGGTCAGTTTACGGACTTCCTTGGGATAGAGCGCTCCGTAACTGTCCACTATATACACGCCCATCACTGGTGTCTGGGCCAGTGCATCCAAGGCTTTCGACAACTGCATCATCGTACATTTTGAGATGGCCATAAGGTTACAAGTCACCTCATAGCCTTGCTTGGCGGCAAATTCTATCATCTCGATAGCTTCCGAAAAGGTCTCTATATAGGTAGCCACACGAATAAGGCTCAGCGGACTATCCGACTTCTTGTGGATATCGTTCTTGAAGTCACAGCGTCCAACGTCTGCCATGACACACAGTTTCAGCCCCGTCGGGTTGTCACCCACAATGCTGAAGATGTCCTCGTCCGAGGAAAATTTCCACTTACCGAACTTACTGGGATCAAACATCTTCTTGTCTGCACGGTAGCCAAACTCCATGTAGTCAACACCTGCAGCCACATTGGTTTCATAGACCTTCTTTACAAACTCATCGGTAAAGAAGAAGTCGTTCACCAGTCCCCCGTCACGGATAGTGGCATCTACTATTTTTATTCCTTCTATATTTCTCATGACGGTCTTAATGCTGTTCGTCTATCTTGGCTTGGATAAAATCAATCAACTTGCCTACTATCCTCAGTTTAGGATTCTCTATGTCCTCCACCTCAAACTCAATATCATACTCGTCTTCGATGGTAGAGATAAACTGAATGAAAGCCATAGAGTCAATATAGCCTGCCTCAATATAGTTGAGAGTCATAATATCGACGTCTTCAGGTACGGTGTATTCGCGCTGAATATATTCTGTCACGAATTCTTTAATATCTGTCATAGTCGTAATTTCTTTTTATTTGTCTATTCCTACATTTCTTATATGGTCTAGTATGCGGTTGCGCTGCAGCTTACCCATTGTGTTCTTCGGTAGCATATCCACAAAGAAAATCTTGTGTGGCTGCTGGAAGTCTGCCAGGTTCTTGGCGCAATAAGTTTTGATGGTGCGCTCTGTCAGTTCGCAATCTTCCTTCACCACCACAGCCAGTGCCACTACTTCACCAAGCCTTTCGTCAGGATAGGAGAAAGCTGCGCATTCTTCCACAGCGGTCAACTGGTTCACTACGGCATCCACATCATTTGGATATACGTTGATGGCTCCTGTGATAATCAACTCCTTCTTGCGTCCGGCAAAGTAGAGATAGCCATCCTCGTCCATATAGCCTAAGTCACCAGTACGGAAGAACCCTTCGGTGGTAGCCATATCCATCATGTTTTTCAGCTTATAGTAGCCCTTACAGGTCAGCTTCGACTTCACGGCAATCTCTCCCACTTCGCCCACAGCGCATTCGGTATCCTCGTCGTCACGTAGTATCTTCACTTCCGCTTCATCAAAGGGCAGGCCAACACTCTTTTGCTTGTTACGGGCCTTCTGGAAGCAAATATCAGTAGCCGTAGATGTCTCTGAGGTGCCATACATCTCGTGGAACTCGCACTGCAAACGGTCTATCAGTTCCAGCTTCACCTTCTCCTCCAGCAGGGCTGATGAAGAAACGATTGTGTGGAAGCTGTCTATACTTTCGGTATTCTCCTGCTTCAGCAGTTCAAGTATCTGCGCCAACTGGGCAGAAACCGCAATGGTAAACGTCGGTTTCTGTTCTGCGGCACACTTCAGCCACAAGGCCGGAGTGAATCGTGGCAGCAGGATAGAGGTCGCACCCAAAAGCAACGGCATAATCACCAGGCGCTCTGCCAAGGAGTGGTACAGCGGTGTAGCAGCCAGTATTCTGTCTTCCTTCACCAGTCCATACACTCGGATATGAGCCAGCGAGCGGTCTATTTTGTTCTGCTGAGAAATGTCAATTGGCTTCGGTGTTCCCGTAGAGCCGGAGGTCATGGTCAGTATCAGACTCTCATCGCCCTTGATATTCTCACAGGCAGGACGTGTAGTAGGCATCGTTGCCACCTCACTGAAAGGGAATGCTCCTTCAAACTCTCCGTCTAGGCATACGGTGATGCCAGGCACGTCCACTCCACCTTTCTTCTCGCATTCGTTCAGGAAACTCTTGCGGGCTATCAGGTGTTTCATGTCGCCCGACTTCATGGCCACCTTAATTGACTCCAAAGGGAGTGTAGGGTTCAGCGGAACCAGACATACGCCCAGGTCTGCCGCACTGAAAAACAGCGCAACTGACTCTATGCTATTGTTCATGGGGATGGCCACATGATCACCATACTGAACACCTTTCGCAACAAGGTAGTTCGAATAGCGGCTCACCCGATTTGCCATCTCTTGATAGGTGGCTGTTTTTCCGTCGCACCAGATAGCCTGCTTATCAGGCATCTCTGCTGCGTTCTTATAAAACAAATCTGCTAACTGACTTCTCATATTAATCGTATATTTGCAGTTCGGGTATCACTAAGTTTTCTGTCTCAAAGCACAAGCTTCCCCATGAAAGACCCACGCCAAACGAACAGCCCACATTGGTATGCTTTCCGTTGCGCAGTTTCTCTGCGCAACCTATCACCATCGTAAAGGGTATACTGCAAGCACCTGTGTTTCCGAAGTCTTTCATCACTATGGGTGCCTTCTCCGGGTCTATCTTCAGCTTTTTGATGATTTTCTTCACCATATAGAAGTTGGCCTGATGGAAGAAGAAGTAGTCAATCTCGTCCTTTTCCTTACCTGCAAACTCCAGCACTGCATTGGTGCTCTTGGGGGCAGTCTTCAGGGCAAAGGAGAACACATCCATTCCCTTCATAAAGGTGTGCAGACGGTTTCGCTTCACATTCTTTTCATACTCCACCAGTTTCAGACTCCCTTCTGTCACGGGATTCCTGCGACCTCCGTCAGGAACAAGAATGGCATCAAACTGTTTACCTATGGTGCCCAGTTCACAATAGATGGGTGCCGCTGTTGGATCATATTCTAAAGCAGTAGCAGTGGCCACATCGCTGAACAGCGGGTAGCCGGTCTTGTCGTAGTAGCAGCTCTCCGCAGAACCCTGTATACCATTGAGTAACAGTACACGCTTGATGCACCCTGTCTGCATCAGTGAACAGGCATTGGTCATGCCGTATGTCCAGCCTGTGCAGCCCAGAGTCATGTCGAATGCCATGCACGATTCCGGCAGGTCAAGCTTGCCTTGCAGCACACAAGCCGTGTCCGGCTGGATATAGTCTTTGGAAGGGGAGCCAAAGATGAGCAGGTCTATGCTTTCTTTCTCCCATCCCAACTCTTCCATCAGTTTCTCAGCGGCTCGCTGGGCAAAGTCAGCACACGTCTGACCTTCCTTAGCTACATGGCGACGTTCCACGCCTATACTTGGTATAATGTTTTCGAACTCGTTCTCGTCAAAGTAAGGATATTCGCTGTTCTCCTCCACCTTCGATGGTGCACAGGCTGCGATGCCCTTGATTCTTACGTTGTTTATTTTTATTTTTGCCATAATAGTAATCCTTGTTTCAACAACTGACGGATAACCCTCCGTCAATAATTACATTTGTTCCCGTAACCCACTTGGCTGCATCTGAAAGGAGGTATGCTATTCCCAATGCAATGTCTTCAGGCTGTCCATAGCCGAGAGGATATTTTTTTGCATCTTCACTCAACTGTTCATCAGTAATGCCACCACTATGAATAAGGGGAGTGTCAACAGTGCCCGGACACACTGCATTTACCCTGATTCTCTGGGCACTCAATTCCAGTGCAGCATTCTGGATGAAAGCACTAATGGCACCTTTAGATGCACTGTACATCGTATTACCGGGTGTGCCTTTTCCAAGTGCAGCCATGCTGCTTGTGAATACAACAGAAGAGCCCTTGCCTAATATTCTTTTCTTAAGTAGTCTTTGCAAAAGTAGAATAGGGGAAACCGTATTTACTTGTAGCAATCCTTCGAGACTATCTTCCTTAATAAATTTAATAGGAGCTATTATTGTAGTTCCAGCATTGCTCACAAAGCCTTGTACTGGAGGAAGGCTTGCAACAAAGTCATTCAGTTTCTCCGTTTCAGACAAGTCGAAACAAATCATCTGATGTCCTTCACCCTCCAGCGTATCAAGCGTTTCTTTCAGCCTATCCTCATTACGGGCTGTAATGACAACCTTTGCTCCAAGCTTAGCACATTCGATAGCCGTTGCACGGCCTATGCCGGACGAAGCACCGGTCACCAGAATGGTCTTCCCTGTTAGAGAATATGGATTATACATATTGTTTATGCTTTGGCTTTTATAGCGTTGAACAAGTCCTCAACGGTATTGGAATTCCAGATTTCATCACCCTTGATGGTAATATCATATTCCTCGTCCACCATAGCTATCACGCTCAGAGCCACAAGCGATGACCACTCGTCCAGTTCCTTAAAAACGGTGTCTGCCTTAATCTCGCTGGCATCGGTGTCGTCAAACTGCTCTGCAAAATTCTCAATAAATTCGTTTAATTCCATAATTTTCAATAATTCAATTATTATTACTTGTTTTATTTAATATTTCAACAGTTTGGCTGGATTACCGAAAACGGTAGTTCCAGCCTTGACCTTTCTAACCACAAAGCTTAATGCAGCTACCACTGCATCTTTCTCCACTACTACATGGTGGTTCAATATGGCATTGGTATGTATAGTTACATTTTCTTCTATTCGTACGCCTCCAACAAGAAATGCCCTGACATCAATGCGGCAATAATCACCAACCCTACAGTCGTGACCAATTCCAGCAAACGTCTGCACCAAACAATTCTCGCCTATAATCGTATCTGATCCTATGTGGGCGTGACTATCGATGATACACCCATCACCAAGTTTCACATTTTCTCCCAATTGGGCTGTCTCATGTAGCAAGGTAATGAACTTCCCCCCCCTGTCTTTTATCATTTCGCAGAGCGTTCTCTTTGTTTTCACATTACCGATAGAGCAGGTAAATACATCATCTTCTGAAGGCTGATAGTTCTTTATTGTATCTAAGACTGGCGGATACCCCTCACAACCATCCAAGGAATTCAGATTGTCATCTATGAATCCTTTTATGTCATACTCTGTTCCATAACCAATGGAATGCTTGGCTGAATGGTAAATATCCTTACCCATTCCTCCGCCGCCTATTATTACCAAATGTTTCATTATGTTATTCCATATTAGTTTGTTCCATCAAATGTCTCTACTGTAGCCTGACCTTTCTGGGATATTCCTTCTCTTTTGAAAATTTTGACAATGGTCATAAAGAATATTTTCAGGTCTAAGCCAAAGGTCAGATGATCCACATAATACACGTCATACTCGAAGCGCTCGGTAAAAGGCAACTCATTACGCCCGTGTATCTGTGCCCATCCGGTAATGCCTGGTCTTACCTCGTGACGGCGCATTTGCTCAGGCGTATAAAGCTCCAGATATTCCGGCATCAGAGGTCTGGGGCCTATCAATGCCATATCACCTTTCAACACATTAAGCAGCTGTGGCAATTCGTCTAATGATGTTGAGCGTACTATTTTTCCCACTTTGGTAAGCCTGACCTCATCAGGTAACGGTTCGCCTTTTTCGTCAAACTCATCCTTCATTGTTTTAAACTTGATCACCTTGAATATCTCAGCATCCTTACCGGGTCTGGCTTGAATAAAGAATGCTCCAGCCCCTTTGTTGGCAAAATGAAGCCAAATGGTCACAGCCAACAATATGGGGCTAAGACAAATCAGAGCGACCAAACTGATAATAAAATCAAATGGACGTTTAAAGAAGTGCTTATACATATTTATATTTTTTCTCCGCGTTCAATAATTTGCCCTCCATCACTTATCACAACGCCCGTCTTAATAACTACCGCAGGATTGCCGGCTATTATGGAGTTGGGGGGGGGCATTTTTGGTTACAACAGCACCTGCGGCTACAACGCAATGATCTCCAACGGTTACACCGGGCAGAATGATACTGCGAATACCAATCACACAATTCTTTCCAATCCGAGTGTCAAATAACCTTCCTTTCCCATTTTTGCCTCTGCAGTGATCATGTGCCAGAATAATAGCATCTCTCAACACCCATGTATTTTTACCAATATGAACACCTTGGGGGTTAATGTTTTTATCCAGAACTGCGGTCCGTGCTATTACTGCATTCTCACCTATATCCATCTTAAAATGCCATTTAAGATATTTGGGGTATAAAGATGTCATCTTACCCCATAACCAAGCACGAAGATTAAAAGAATTATTTTTATCCATTTTTTTATATCCATTTCAGGCTTTCAATGTTCCTGCAATATTGACTCTTTCCTTATTAAAAATATACAATGCAAGATATACTCCTATGTAAAAGATTAAATTATGATAATAAGTCAAATCAGCAAAAAACAGCAATCCCGTGTATAGAGATGTACACACCTTTACAAAGATGTCCGCTTTGATTATTAGCATGCCAAGGAATAGTAGCAATAGTGTCGTTCCTATCAAACCGTAACAGTATAATAGTTTCATAAAACCCGTAAAATAGACTCCATCAGGTAAATTATCCAAGCCAAAACCTGTTAAAAAATCAGATACATTAAAATCACCAAAATATGTATCCCACCAAAACAGCCTCCCATTAATGGCATTATAATCATCACCTGAGGTTGAAGTAAAACGGTTTATAATATTATGTGTAAAACTAATATTGTCTAATAAAAAAAACACCAAAAAAAGTGCGATAAGGATTACAGGTAAACTCCTGATAAAGTTTTTCTTAGTTTTTTGCCTTGAAAGAGCCCAGGCCCCCCAAATAGCAAACACTGAAACAAATCCCATTCCTGAAGTACTTGCAAATATACCAAGAGAAATAAAAAGAGCATTCTTCGTCTTTGGTCTATGGGTAAACAAACAAGACCCAAGACCGATTGTACAATATTGTGAATACTGTGCAGGTTCTAAGAAAAATGCACATGGCCTATACATTCCCTCAACAGCTCCGGTAGTAATCGCATTGTTGTATTGTTCCAACAAATCATTTGCAAAAAAAGGAAGGAGGTAAAAATGGAAATGTATGCCTGTCAGGATATGAACGATTTGCTGGAAGATTACACAGAATGCAGCGACAATTGCGACCTTTTCCAGTACTTTTCTTAATAAAAAAACATTTACTATACCTGTACAGATTGCCGATATAATAATTATCACACTGCCGCAAAGAAATGCAAGTTGTAAAGAACTCTTAAACATCACATATGTCAAGTACATGAACAATGGTAATAACATATAAATTGGCACTCTCATATGCCTATTGGCTAACTGCAAGAGAGAATACAACATTGCAATTGCTGTCAAAAGCGTAGGAATCCGTATTCCAGTACCAGGCACACTGTACATCATTACTAACGGGAGAAATAATAGATAATAAGTGAACCACTTACTGGTTTTAACAGGTATAATCATCTTATTAACTAATCAGTTCTTTTAACATGCTTTCAAGTCTCTTTGCCTCATGCTGTATATTGTAACAATCTGGAACTATTGCATTGGTTCTATCATAAGATTCACAGCACGAATCTAAAAGATTAACACTTTCAGCAGCCCAATATGCAGATTTTTCGCTAAGCGGTAAGAGCTTTATTCTATCAGAAATCACTGCCTCTTTTGGTATAACGACTTCTGAGGAAACAACGGCAAGGCCTGTTGCTTGAGCTTCAACAAGTACTATTCCTAAGCCTTCAAATACTGACGGCTGTAACAAAAGATCCATTCCTTGCATCAATCTATTGACATCCTCTCTTCGTCCAAGCCATTTTACTGATGAACATATCCCTTGCTCGTTTATTTCTACTTCCATTTTTCCTCTCAAAATTCCTTCTCCAATTATCCAAAGCTCACTATTCGGACGAAGTTTATGAATTTCAGCGAAGACTTTAAGCATGAACAAAGGATTCTTCTGGTCTACAAGTCTACCAACAAATCCTATTACCGTCTTGCTCTGACAGTCCAATTCTTTTCTTATACAATCTCTATGTTCTTGTTTAAAAGCGAACTTCCCAACATCAATAGCATTATATATAAGCTTCGAATTAACACCCTTCCCAAACATATAATCTGAGGACAACTGGGAATTTGTGAACATCACAAAACCACAGAATCTCGAAAGAATTTTTCCTAAATTGTGTGCCATCAAATACATTCTTCCGCCTTTCTGTAGTCCATTATTATGAGCATGTAAAATTACCTTATATCCCCTAAGTTTTGCAATAACATCTGGTATGAGGTTAGACATTGTAAATAGTTGATGATATAATATATTTGTGCCAGACTTCTTCTCTTCACCAAAAATACGCCACAATTTGTTTATATACCCAAGAGGATGTCTTCTTACCCAAGGAACAAAAAATATTTTTCCACCTCTTTTCGTTATCCGTTCTCTATATGCACATTCATCCCCGTCAACAATATAATCAAACACACAATCATCAGACATGTATTCGCTCATATTGAGGGTATATACCTCAATCCCCCCTAAAACGTTTCCGGTAAAACCGTATATTAATACACGCATTAATCGAATAATACTAAAAGATTATATTACTTTTATCTATGTAAGAATTTTTTTATCGCATATTTAGTCCTACAATCTAGGAACTTGTTAACGAACCCAGCTATCAGCCTTTCTGGTGTCATTTTTATATTATTTCGAATAAGTTTTTTCAAGGAAGAACCATCGAGTTCAGGGTTGGTAAAGACCTCCATTAAAATTGGATTTTCACTTTCCCGCAAAAAAAGTGAAAGTTTTTCTTCTAATTCGCCTTTATTATGAACAGCTATGTATTGAAAATTAGATAAACCAATAGCATCTTGTATTTTTGTATGATGTCCAGCCGCTATATGCTGTTCAAGTGTGGATATTTTTTTCTTCCCAATATTAAAATGGAATTCGCCCCCCGCAAAATTATTAATGAGTAAAACTCTAGTGTTATTTTTAAAGTCATGGATAGCTGCATTTAGATCATACAAATAGCTCAAATCCCCTATAACAAGCAGCGAGAGACTATCAAGCACTTCGGCTTGGCCAATAAAAGTAGAGAGAGCTCCATCTATTCCATCTGCACAATTGTTACCTGTTGCAATAGTATTTTGTGGGAGCTTACTCATATTTGTGAATTTCATACTATTCAGAACACTTGCATGAACATTACTGCCTTCGGGCAAAGATTCCAAAACCTTTTTTGCAACATAATAATTAGTAAATTCATCTATAGAATTATCTCGGCTTTCATTCAAAGCCCTCCACAATTTATCATACTGCTTATCGTTTGTCGTGATATTATAGGAAAATTTGTCAAAAAATTCCTCTGGAGTAAACTCGAATATTTTAGTAAGCGACCTGCTTGTGTCAAAAATACGACCTTCAAAATTGATTTCCCAGTGTTCAATTCCCATTCCCGCAAAACGTGAGACAATGTCTGAGAAATATTTTGTTCCAAATGTAATAATAAGATCTGGTTTCAAACTTAGCAGTTCCTTCTGATTAAGTGTTATTGACAACAACATTGTTTGAATAAAGTCTTTGTCTGCAACATTTGAAAACGCATCAAATGATACCGCACAATTATATTTCTCATAAAACTTTCTTATACTTGACCTTAAACACCCTGTAAACTCCTGATACTGACCACAAACAACAAGAATTCTTTTTTTTGCTGCAAGTACATTTTTCCACTCATTAATTTGTGACCAATCCTCAATTCTATTTATTTTTCGACACACAGGCATATTACCATCGTAAAAGATGGATAGTTCATCAATGCTACTGGGCTCTAGAAAGTTTATTTGAATAGGGCCTCTTCCATGATGATCCATTTCTAACAATGCTTCATTAATACAACGATTGCAGAACCATTCATCCATGGAATCATTCACTTCGGGCAAATCTACAGCATATCGACAATATGGTGCGAACATATCAACTTGGTTTATTACTTGACTAACACCATGAAATCTCTGATATCTTTGCTTGTCTGAAGTTAATGCTACCAACTGAATATTTCTCTCATAAGCCTCCTTCATAGCCGGCATATAATTGCATGATGCAGTAGCTGATGTACAAGCAAAACCAACGGGTTCATCTAATGCCTCAGAGAGTCCAAGAGCAAAAAATGCGGCACTTCGCTCGTCTACGATAGAATAACACCTAAAAAAGGGATCCATTTCAACAATATGTACAAAGGGCACATGTCTCGTCCCTGGCGAAAGGACAAAATGTCGTATATTATTTTGTTTTAATAATGATACAATCTGCTGTACCTGTTTTATCTTTGTCTTCATAACCTCTATTTTACTAAGATTGCATAATTGGGCTTAAAATTCATTGTCGTATATTCAAACGAACGACCGTCTACAACATATGTGTTGATGTTATTCCTCTGCATCCAAGTATTAAGACGCCCCCAACAAACACCGTCGGAGTATTTTACAATTAATTTGAAACCGTCAGGAAAATCCCTGAAATTAAATATATTTGTATCCAATGCCAATAAGTATTCTGGAATACATAAAACCGATTGCTTTCCTCCTATAAGTTGTCCTACATATTTTGAAATAACACCATATTTATACTCTGGTGGTATAAATTCATAGTCTTTATTACCATATTGAGGATTATAACATAAAACTTTTTTATCCTTCGCGCACAAATCTATAATTGAAAATAGATTGGTATAATCAATCTTTTTTTCTTCGTTTACCTCCTCCTTTATTTTTATAAGAGAAGGTCCATGATGTTGAATAGCATTACATACTACACCTTCAATTGTTTCCACATTATCGATTAGGATAGATGCATCAACGCACCTATTCAAATAGAACGAACTATCCAAATTCATACTATTCAGTGCCAATACAATCACTTGCACTCTTTGAAGCCATGCTTCCGTGAGTGCAGTATATGTATTAGGTAAGTAGGCCTCCTCCACTATAATAGCAACTGGAGAATGGCTAATCTTTGACATTCCATATGCGTTAAAAACAGCACTTCTAACATCTTCAATATAATACCATTCTATATTGGAAGGGTATGATATTTTTTCTTTTATCTGTGTAGTTGTATTAACAAATCTTACTACACCTTTAGCGTTTAAACACGAAATAATGCTATCAATCATAAAAAACCTATTTGATGTTCATGTTTTTCCTATACTAATCGATTACACTCTGATGTCTCCCAAAATCACAATGAATAGTCTCTCCACTAATACACGATGCTTCATCACTGAGTAAGAAGCAAGCAACATTAGCCATTTCTGCCGGATGAAATATACGGCCGTTTGGGCTGTCATCAGTTTGAAAATCTCCGTTTTCACTATATCCTGTCATTTCAGATGAGGTTACTCCTGGGGCAATTGCATTTACTCGTATACGTTCATTAAAACAATAATAACGACACAATGCACCAACATAGCTTTTTAAAGATGACTTAGTAAGGCCGTATGGTATAGAAGTACAAAAGCTTCCACGTTCCGATGTAACGAATAGAATATTAGCAGAGCCTATCTTTTCATTTTCGATTTTTTCAACGAAATATTTAGCAAGAAAATATGGTGCCTTAAAATTAACTTTGAACTGAGCATCAAAACCACTCTCCGTTACATTTTTAAAAGAGCCCTCATGTAAAGATATACCCGCATTACTCACAAGGCTATCTATACCATTCATTCTTAAGAACGCTTCATTTAAAAAAGATGGTATGTCAATAATACTAGAAACATCAAACTTAATATATTGACAAGATTCGCCTAATTCCCGGCAAGCTCTGCGGAGAGTTTCTTCTTGCCTTCCGCAAATCAACACTTTTGCTCCTTCAGATACGCATTTTTTGGCAATCCAATAACCTATTCCCTTGCCACCACCAGTTATTAAAATTTTTCTTCCTTCAAGACGTCGTGTCGTAAAATTTTTTACCGCAATACTAATATGTGGCCGTGGTATTCCCCGAAAAATGTATCTAAACGCCCTTTTAACAATTGCCGTATTCATATAATATTTCTAAAAATCTGTTTGCAAAAATTGTCATACTCTTGTCTATAAGTCGATAAAACTTCATCTACAAGCGAATAATTTATATTATTATTATCAATATGAATTGTATTATATCTATCGGATAAATTTAGTAATGCCAACAAATCTGTTATTCTTGATGACTGAGATTGTTTATGCACATATTGCCTATCAAACACATAAAAATTTTTATGAAATAGTAAAGCGAACACTGTGGCATGGAAGGAATCCGTCATCACATATTCCGCCCCATCAATCATAGAAAGAAACTCCCATGGTCCACCATCTATATGATTCTCTATGTTTTTTTGCATGTAACCGAAACTAACAACACGATATCCTGTCTGTTGTGCCAACTGCATTGTGGAGTCAATAGCTAAAACCGAAGGATGGTCAAGAAAAAAATACAATATATATTTATTCCCTTGATTTAAAGTATTCGCGTTTTTTTTATATAGCTCTCTCCACATATCTTTATTATGAAGAATTACTGGATCTGCGAGACAAGTCGCATCTCGATTAGAAAGTTGTTTTACCATCTTGACTGCACTTGGCTCTCTTACTGAAATCGCATAGTATTCTTTAATAAATTTTGCATATCTTTTTTTATTATAAGGTGCAATTACACCTCCTCCAAAACTAGCAGCCCAGGAAACCCTTTTGTATTTGGGTGCAAAGCGCAAAAAGTAATGATTATACAAATTGATACGATTTGCCTTCCATACCTGATCGCTTCCAGAAAGAAACAATAAAAAATGCTTTTTCCTTGCTTCTCTTTTCAATTTAGAATAAGAATAATTTACAACATTTAAAAAAGAATCATTAAATCCTGTAATCAAAGATTCTGACTTATCTGTTATTCTCAATGCCCCCCGTCTTTCCGATGTAAATATTGAAAGGATTATTCTAAATGATTTCGGATTCAATAAACATAATGAAAAAAGACTCCATGCAGTAGAGATATAGCCCAAAATTCTAACTCTTGGAGGCTTTCTTTCAATAATTTCACAATCAAAACCTTTTAATCCAAGATATTTTTGAGTCGCAAAACATTGAAGAGCTGATCCATAATTAAAGTCATGAAAAGTAACTAAACCAATTTTTGCATAACTCTTACTATTCTCTATAATTATTCTTGTATTCATTGGGTTACATATAATCTGCGTATATTATCTCTTGATGGAATACTTATGTTTCTTTGCAATAACATACAAATAATTGAACGCCTCGATTTTAAAAAGCCAAGAAAAAGCAATGTAACATATGGCTCCTGTAAAAATTTGCATCAGAAGAACCAAAATATTATTCAATTCTATTTTCCCCACGATTAAAACCGCTACAACCATTATTAGCCCTATCATGCCGCAGGATAATAAATCACTCAATTGAGCCTTCATTTTATATCCTATCAAGTTCTGCGAATAGAAACCATATAGAATCACGGCTATTATCTGTGTCATCAACATACTAACTGCTATGGCAATTGTAGTATCGAACAATACGATCGAAGAAAACAGAAGTATCAATCCACATATCTTCGCTATTATCTCCACTTTCAGATAGATATCCGAGCGACCTATTGCCTTGATTCCTTGAACGGAACAACTTTGCGTGGGCTGTAACCACCAGGAAAAACACATTATCTGTATAAAAGGTACACATGGCAACCATTTATCAGTCAGCAGCAAATGTACAATGGTGGGCGCAGTAATGGCCAGACCAAACAGAATCGGAGTCATAATATATGCACTCGTCTTTGCTGAACGTCTTGTAATCTCCTTTAGCCTTATGCGATCATCCTGCTGGTTCGATAATGCAGGGAAAAGAACCCGGTTTATTGTGCTGTCAACATTGGATGCTATAAAATGTGGAAATTGTGTTCCCTTGTCATAATAACCTAAATCGTCAGCACTGTATCTCTTTCCTATTATCAATTTACAAAGCTCCGAATAGCCGGTAAACATAAGCCCCGTTGCGAGAAGCTTCCATCCATAATTTATCAATGGTAAAAGCCGAATAAATGAGAATTGCAATTTGGGCAACCATTTCACGATAGTCATCAGAAACACTGTATTAAACAGGATGTTGGAAATAACCTGTACTACCAATGCCCAAATGCCATAACCTGTATAGGCCATCACAATTCCAATAGCCCCAGACAATATTGTGCTACCGAAGGTGGACATGAACGACTTTTTAAAATTAAGATCATGCGACACCTTAGCCAACTGTATGCTATTGTAAGCAGACAGCGGTATCTTCAAGGCCAGCACCCTAAGTACAGGTGAAAGCAAGGGAATATCATAATAATTGGCGACTGTAGGAGCAATAACAAATAGCACAGCAAACAAAAGAAATGATACCACGATATTGAACCAAAACATAGTTTGATAATCAAGATCGTCTGCATCGTTCTTTTGTATGAGGGCGAAACTAAAACTGGATGTTACAAATACGTTGGCGACATTGACAAATACCATCACCAATGCGATAATTCCATAGTCAGCTGGCGAAAGGAGTCTTGCCAGGATGATGGTGACAACAAAAGTCACTGCCTGAGCGCATATTGTCTCCAAATACACCCAGAACAGCCCAGAAAAAACTTTTCTTCTTGATACTTGTTGCTCCTCCATTTAATTTAACTTATTTACTTGATTGCGATAGAGTTTCCTTTTTAATTCAGACTCATGCAACTCAACTACGGAGTGACAAAATCAAGTTATAAAACGCAGGCACATGATAGAAAACGCCCCATATCGTCCGCTGCATTTTAGGCATCATTTCAAAATAAGATGTCTCCTTGGCATATTTGAAATTTTGCACAAAATCATCCCTAAATTTCTTCAATAGCTCTTTCTTCTTCAGTTCTTTAATTTTTCCACTCCTCTTCACGTTAGAGTATGCCCACAAGGCTGTACTGGCAGTTCGAAACGCTGGGTAGTCAGAGAAAATAGGCCAATTCTTACTTATATACGATATATAAAAATCATTAGCATAAATTGTATCAGATATTCTCCTCTCAGTAACTTCTGCACGCGAAATACTATTAGGGGCCATATATGCGTAGTAAAGAGGTTCCGTAGTGCATACATATCTCTTACACTTTCCCACCATCTGCAGCATTGTCAACGTATCTACAACCTGACGTCCTTCAGGTATATCAACTTCATCAAACCATGATTTATTGAATAACTTTACTGAAAGATTATTTGTTATATGCCTCTTCATCAAGAAATCTTCCCTTATATTCAGCTCCGAGTCTAGCACAATGACTGCTGGTTCTACCTTTAGTCTGTTTTCTATCTCGCTCTCATCAATATAGCACAAGGCCTCTCCCTGGGCTATATCAGCTCGATAGGATTCTTTGAGCTCGACCAACCGTTCAATCATCAACTCTGAGATATAGTTATCGCTATCCACAAGTGTCACATATTCTCCTATAGCTTTTTTCACTCCATTGATAATTCCACAGGAAATTCCTTTATTAACCTCGTGATGCAGAACTGCAATCTGCGGATATTTTGCAGCATACTCATCAGCTATCTTACCGCTGTTGTCCGATGACCCATCATCAACAACAACAATTTCCAAGTTCTTGTATGTCTGTTTTACAAGACTGTCCAAGCACTTACCTACCAAGTCTTCCATATTGTACAATGGAACAACTATACTTACTTTTTTATCCATACTCATTTATATATTAACTTCCAGAGTTTTGATAATCCAATAGTTATCAAGAATGCTGCTATTCCAACAATCCATTTATTCTCAACGACTTGAGCAACAAAAAACAAGATAGGGAAATGTAAGACATGTAACTCATATGACAATCCACCAAGGTTTGCGATTTTATTATTTGTAAAAATACAGTTTTTCTTAATTGACAGGCAATAGCGAATCAATGAACATGACAACAATGTCATCACGGTAAAGATTTGCATCGTAATAGGGCTTTCACCATAATTGTTTGACGTAGAGAACATGGTTATAGCCCTTACCCCCGACATTGTTTGCCCTCATCATAGAAACCACACAAATTATAAACAGTAAAACAGCAACAATAGCAGATATATGTCCTGTCTTCAACAACGGTTTCTTTTCCTTAGTTCTTATTGCAAGAATTCCTCCAACTGAAAACGCATCAAACATTCCCCAAGGCATCGTATATGCTAATATTGCATTACCTGTTATTTGCGGTATAACACACCGATACACAATACTGAACACGAGCATACACCAGAAAATCCTCAATAACCTATCATTCTTAGTATATTCAATCACTCTTGTCCAAACTATGAATAAATAAAAATCTAATATTAGATACCCAAAATGGTAACTTGCAGGCACTCTTGTCCCAACATCACCTTTTATTGCCCAATAGAAGTTCTGAGCATATACAAAATAACTCCAAAAATCTCCTGGAACATTTTGGTTTAAAACCCAGTAATAAATGGTCAGCAATATTACTACTGTAAGATAAAACGGAGAGAGCCTTTTCCAACGCTTTATCGCAAGTGCTTTTACGTTAATATTATCTTTCTTTTCTTCAATTAGCTTCCTTGTAAAAAAAAGGAGGTGATTGACAAATAGATAGTTACCCCCATTCTATGGGGCAAAACAGCCCTGCATGATGAAATAAAAAGACTCCTATAAATAGGTAAAACTTCAAGCTATCAATATTCAGGTTCCGCATATCAAGCCGATATTTTTAATGTTCTACACCATTATCTATCTCCTACTCCAACCACCACCCACAAGGCAGTGCTACATATTTACTGTAAAACTCCAGTACTCCTCTCAGCTCCGGCTGCTTACCGAAAACTGAGTAATATGTGTTAGGAAGGTGAACACCAGATACGTAATAGCCCTTCAATCTCCACTCTTCCATAAAAACACGTTTATTTTCAGCCAACACTCCATATACCCAATAATTGGGCTTGGTTCCAGCTACAACGGAAACTGGCTTTACCTCTTTCTCATCTAATAGCACATCCCATTTTCTTGCCTGTTGTTGCTGCTTTTCAAGTAATTCATCAATTACTTCCATTTGTATACAACCCACGTAGGAATTGATTTCAGAGGGTGTGGCTCCATAACCAGGCAATGCTATATCACACAACGGGCTTATTTCCTTCATATCATCTCGGAATCGAGGACGGTCAATACCATAATCACGAACAAGCACAGCCTTATCATAAAGAGCCTTATCCTTGAATGACACAGCTCCACCATCAATGGTATTGGGCAATCTGACAGTCTGGAATGAATAGACAGTTACATCTGCACTAAGATTTCCCACTTTTTTTCCTTTGTATTCAGCCCCAAACCCCTCTATGGCATCTTCTATTACATACAGGCCATATTCTTTTGCAAGTGCCAAAACCTCATCCACATAGCCAACATAGCCGCAGAAATGATTAACCAGTATAGCCTTTGTACGTGGAGTGATCTTCTTCCTCACGTCCCCTACATCAAGCATACCGGTAGCAGGCTCAATGTCAGCCCAAATCACCTTTACATGCTGTGTGGCAAAAGGTTGGTTGGAAGCCAGACATGTCATCGGAGAACCAATTACCTCATCTTTTGGCTGCAAGCCCAACGTTGTAATTGCCAGCTGGTATGCCGCATTAAAACTATTGGTGGCAAGTATTTGGCTATTGTAAATATACTCACCTAATCTCTTTTCAAATTCATGTCCCCACTTGCCATACGCCAAAGCACCCGAATGTAGAATATAATCTAGCTTAGGTAATTTCTCAGGCATGTAGGGTTTAAACAATGGAATCATTTATTATGTGATTTTTCTTAAAACTCTTGCAGGTATACCGGCAACAACCTCACCTTCAAACACTTCTTTATTGGCAAAAGATATTGCTCCAACAAAACCATCATCATGAACATGAACACCATTGAGTGTTACAGCATTAGGAGCAAGCCAAACATTATTGTCCAATGTGGTAGAGCCCATCAACAATGAACAAGCTGTGATAAAACAGTTCTCGCCGCACTTGCAGTTATGGGCAAAATGTACGTGATTATCCAACTTTGAATAAGGACCAACCTCAGTAACTCCTTCAAATAGAGCATTGCCTACAGTCGTATTATTACCCATATAAGCATCATGACATAAATGGATTACAGCTGAGGGGTGTATATCGCAATTATCCCCTATTATTGGTATACCCACGTGCTCTGCTATATAGAGGGCATATACAATATATGCGAAGCAAGAAACGCAAGCAAATATCTGCCTCCTAACTTTTGTTGTTAATCAGCACTCGGATAGCATCATCATAGTCACCGTCACGCAGGTACTGCTTCATCTGCAAGGCAAACGGGAAAGTATATTTTATCTCGTCACGGTAGATACCCAGCTTGATGTCATACACCATCATGCGCTTGTCACCACTACCGTTCTTGATGAACTTATACAGACCCTCACCCGACTTGCGACCCAGTTTCTTCTGGTCAATCAATTTCTGCACATAGTCGGGCAGTACAAACTTCTCGTGTACATAGTCGTTCGTATTCTCATAAATATTGTCCACAATGGCTTTATGCACATCCAGCCCAGCAAAATCTGCCGTAGTGATAGGAGGCATAGTGCGACCAGTAAACGGACCAAGCAGGGCGTCAACATAGTCAATGCCACCATTATCTGCATAGCGTTCTGCATACTGCAATGCCTCATTCATTACATAGAAGCCTATGCGGTTGCCAAGGAATGCAGGCAAGTCTTTGCTCTCTCTGCAACGGTATGATGCAGCACGTTGGTCAGATAGTCCTTCAAATCTCCATACAGCGCCATATCACTATAGGGTGATGCCGTCAGCTCGCAGAGCGGAAGCTAATATGTGGATTCCGAAGAACTGCCCTCGAACATCTTCAGGATAGCATTCTGCCAGACGGGTAATTGACAGTCCGGAAGAACCAATGCCAGCAATAGCGTCTTTCCTCAACGCCTTTCCTATCTTTGTGTGGAGGTCAATCTTCAACTCCAAATTCTCCGCAGCACTCTCAAACACAAGGTCGGACTTCGATACACACTCTTCAAGCATCGAGTAGTCAGTCGGTATCAGGTGACCCACAATGCTACCTGCCTTCACTGTCTTTCCGGCCTTCAAAGCGGCCTTCTTAGACTTCTCTTTGTCACGGCTTATCATGTAAACCATGGCGTCGCCAAATGATGCAAAGATACCGGATACATTCGTATCCATTGTGCCGTTTGCGCCAACGACGGTAACTGTTTTTATCTTTAAATTCATATTCAAGTATAACGTAGTGCGCTATACTCGAATAGAATTAAAAAAGTTTATCTTTATATTCTAAGACCCCATCAACATGACAGTTAAATAACATAGTGTTTATGCTATCGTGCCCGGGTTCAAGTATCAGCGCCTGTTTGGGTATGAGCTGCCAACCGTATTTACTATAAAACTTTACTAGTTCATTTTTACAGAATAATAGTCCTAAAGTTTTTCTTTCTTTAATCAGTTCATTAACATTAAGCATAAGCATTCCCCCCCCCCCCATTCCGGGCTTGGCAGAACAAACGCAGCCCACACCCAAAAAGGATGCAAGTGAGCCGTTCAGCATACCCGTAACTGGAGAAAGTGTCATATAAGCCATATCTTTATCACCATCTTTCAGGAAGACATGTTCATCTTCATCGTGCATATTGTCCACAATCCACCTAACCTGACTCTCCAAAGAATAAGACCAACCGACGGACTTCATGGCAATAGCACGAAGAAGGTCCCTAAAGAGGATATCTCTGTGCTTAATAACTTCTAAATTCATCAAGTATTGTTTACTTAATTATCTTTTTAAAAACAGGCATAGCATACCTACTCCACAACAATGTAACTATACATGTTGCAATTAGTGCTGCTATAACCATCAAATAATCATTCTGAATAAGATGCTTTACAAAAACTTTTATCGGATAATGAAAACAGTAGAGCTCATAAGTCATACCACCTAATGCCACCAAAGGTGCTGATGATAAAATTGGATGATGGCGTGTTGTATCAATACAGAACCTTAATATCCCAACAGATAACAACGCAATGAACAAAATGGATGTTTCCTGTCAGAATGTTGTGCACATATCCTCCTGAGCTATGCCACAACTGATAAGATTCTCCTATTGAACAACCTGAAAGAAATGCATTGTAAATGGTTAATCCTACAATGCCTAATATTCCCAGAGTAATCTCCAGCAACATCACGACATTGCTTTTCCCTTTCTCTTTGATGTTCAATGCCAACAAACCACCTAAAGCCCAACAGTCCAATTGTCCAATAGGTATCACATAGGATGCAGCCATATTTGCCCATTAATATGAAAGATGTTCGCCATGCTATACCAAAAATGACAGAGATCACAAAGGCTACCTTTAAGTATTTTCTCGGAACCATCCGCATGATGACCACCCACAACAGGAACAGCCATACATCCAGACCAATATACCAGAAATGACCAAGGAAACCATCAAGATCATATGTTGCATGATCAAAAAGAACCCGAAAATTCTGTAACGAAAGAATATACCAGAGAGACTCTGGGTTGACTCTACGGGTATGAGCAAATAGAACAACTGTAAAGAGAAATACTATTGTCAAATAAGCCGGATAGAGACGTTTTATTCTATGCAAAAAAACTTCACCTACGGCAATTTCGCTCTGCTCAGTTTTTAAGAACTTACTAGTAAGGAAATAGGAGGCTATGACTAAAAAGACTTCTACTACCAACATATTTGCATCCAACGACTTACACAATGAAAGACGAAAATTCCAAGGAAGAAGAGGAATCTCAAACCCTCAACGGCAGTGAGATTTCGGGATGACATTTTTACCAGCCTTTTTTGATTACTTCAACTATCTTTTCTCTATCTTCTTTGCTTACCCACCAGCCACAAGGAATGTGAACGAAGTGACTGTACCACTCTTCCATATTTGGCAGCTCTCGTTTTGACTCCTTGAAGATGCTATGGGTATCACTGCGATGATGTAGCTGCGAAGCGCTAATGCCGTTTTCTTCCATCATGCGACAGAAGTCATCCCTTCGCTCTACCTTCATGGTATAAAGCCAGTATGAGGGTTCTGTATTATTGTTGTACTTCACCATCTCTATTCCGGGGATACCTTTCAGCGCGTCATCATAATACTTACCATTAGCAATGTACTTGCCTATGGTTTCTTCAATATGCTTCATCTGACAGAGGCCAATGGTGGCGTTTACATTGTTCATAGCATACTTATACCCAACCTCAGTAATGTCATTCTCCAGGCGGCTCTTATCCTTGGAAAGACCGAACCAACGCAGACGCTTGGCACGCTCTAACTGTAAGCCATCTTTCATAGCCAGGAATCCTCCGTCAACAGTGGTCATGTGCTTAATGGCCTGTAGGGAGTAAATGGTGTAATCGGAATAATTTCCCACTATCTTGCCATTGTACTTGCTGCCCATTGCATGGGCAACGTCCTCGATAATGGGGATATTGAACTCCTTGGAGATTTTGTAGAACTCGTCCATGTCGCACACCATACCGGCATAATGCACCAACACAATTGCTTTGGTCTTTTCAGTAATCAGAGAGCGAACGCTATTCGGGTCAAGCAGACCGTTCTGAGGATCAACATCTCCCCAAACCACTTTAGCGCCTACCATAGCAATGGTGGTGTTGGTAGGTTCTGCGGTCATAGGAGTACTGATAACCTCGTCTCCCGCCTTAATACCCGCAAGTATATAAGCTAGATGTAATGCATCAGTTCCTGAATGGACGGAAATAATATTAGGATTGCCTATATATGCCTTAAATTTATCTTCAAAGTCATACACAGGCTGGCCTGTAGCCACATAGCCGCTATAGATTATTTCTTCAAGAGCGGGCATCAATTCCTCGCGTGGAGGAAAATAGGGTTTTACTAAAGGTATCATAGTCGTTTAACCGATTTTTATTTCCCTGCTTTCTTAGCCAACTCCGCTTCATACTCCTTCAGCTGCTCCTGAACATAATCCAGCGAGAGCAGCATCTTCTTCATTCCTTCGAGGTCAAGGCGGTGGGTATTGTCCGAGTTATACTGCTCACAATCCACACGATGACCGAAGTTATCAATATACTGGTCGTAGTTGAGGTTGCGCATGTCAGCTGGCACACGATAGAAGTCACCCATATCCTCTGCCTTTGCCATCTCCTCACTGGTACAAAGGGTCTCATACATCTTCTCTCCATGACGGGCACCAATTACCTGAATGTCGTTATCTGCATGGAAGATTTCTTTTACAGCCTGAGCCAAAATTTCAATAGTGGCAGCAGGGGCTTTCTGTACGAACAGATCGCCAGGATTGGCATGAGTGAATGCAAACACGACAAGATTGACAGCTTCGTCAAGAGACATCATAAAACGAGTCATTTCCGGCACTGTAACGGTCATGGGCTTGCCTGTCTTAATCTGTTCGATGAATAGCGGAATAATACTTCCACGACTGCACATCACATTACCGTAACGGGTGGCACAGATTACAGTGCCACTCTCACGAGTACGGGGATCGCGGCTCTTGTTGATAGCCAGCTTCTCCATTAAAGCCTTGGTCATACCCATCGTATTGATAGGATAAGCGGCCTTGTCTGTAGAGAGTACCACTACACGCTGCACTTTATTTCGCACGGCTGCCTCCAATACATTCTCAGAACCGAAAATGTTGGTACGTACAGCCTGCATAGGATAGAACTCACAAGCTGGAACCTGCTTCAATGCAGCAGCACTGAAAACATAGTCAACGCCATGCATGGCAGCATCAATAGCATCAAAGTCGCGTACATTTCCTATTATGAAATGAACCTTTGCTGCTTCATTGGGATGTTGTGCCTGAAGGCGGTGACGCATCTCGTCCTGCTTCTTTTCATCACGCGAAAAAATACGAATCTCCTTAATATCACTCGTAAGGAACCTACGGAGAACGGCATTTCCGAAACTGCCAGTTCCGCCTGTTATCAACAAGACTTTGTCTTTAAATACACTCATATTATCAATAATTTGTATTACGATTCATCCATTTTTCATATAATCCCATAATGCATATATACAATTGGGGGCTAATACTAAAAAGCTTCAACTTGATTTTATCCTTTTTGTCGAATTGAATATATAAATTCGAATTCAACAGCTTCGGGTAATATGTACGGAAGCATTGCCTACATTCCTCCTTAATCTTCTTCAATATATTTTCCTCTATATCGTCACCAGATGTTCTGATTTTATCATACAGGAACAAAGAGTCCATAGACTTACGATACAACATATAATCTCCTAATTCAGGTGCATGTTGAGAAAAAAATGATTCTAATAGAATATTACGTTTTGTTCTATCTTCATACATTTTATCTATTCTAGCCCCCCGACTTACACTATTAGGATATTGAACGGCATTATATAGCACATCCTCAATTTGGCGAAAAACTGAAAATTTTGTAAGGACAAGAGGCATTACCTGTATATCAATACTTAGAAGATCTTGCGAGAAAGGTATATCTTCAAACAGTTTCTTTCTAAACAAGGCACTTGCCATAGTGTTGTTTACTGACTTTTCAATAAAATATGCATGGAATATCTTGCTTTTGTCAGTAATCAGAGAATTTTTCATCTTAAATTCACTTTTTAACGACCCATCTACTCCTATATAGGCAATACCACTTTGAACTATGTCTGCATTTACCTCTTTCTGTGCCTTGACCAATGTACTAAGAAGATTAGGCTCTACATAGTCATCGCTATCAACAAACGTAACGAAATCGCTTATCGAATGGTCTAACCCCTCTTTAATAGTGTATGGCAATCCTTTATTCTCTCTAGAAAAATATCTAATATTCCCATAGCGCCTAACATAATCCTTGCAGATTTCCGGTGATTTATCATTGGAACCATCATTTATTAGAATCACTTCGAAATCCTTATAATCCTGGCCTACTATTGAATCAAGACAACGGGATACAGTTATCTCCATGTTATATACAGGAACAATTACACTTACCTTCATATCGCACTTTTTATATACTATCTGGCCATTATATTTATTCTTCCTTAATATACCTGTAAGCACTCAATTTAGGGCATCCCCCTTTGAAAGGGCACATAACTGTGACCTAAACCGAGTTTTGTTAATTAATTGGTTTTGAATTTAACATTAGCTTGCAACAAACTTCTTTTTAAACAAGCTACATGAAGGTTATCAAATGGGAACATTGTGAGACGCTTAGTCTTTCACTTCCTCCCACGGATAAGGATTCTCCATCACGTTCTGAAACTCATCAACAGCTTCCTGCTGTTCGGCAGTCAGCAATGCAGCATTCCAAGAAGCAATGATGGAGTGAGCTTCATCTGCCAAAGGCTCATCGAAAACCTCTCCATAACAAGCAGTGAGCAGACGGAGCTTCAGCAAAGATGCGGGAAGAGTATCCAGAATATCCCAACAACGGTTCAGAACCTCCTGCACATGCTGCTGTTTCTCACCGTGGTCGACAAACGAGGCACTATAACCCATTAAAAGAGCGAGATATACATTGGCCTGTTCCTCCACTGTAGTGCCCCAAGTGCCGGAATTATATAAAGTTGTAGTCAAACGATAAACTTCACCATTACGACGCGACAAGTCATCACTATAAATAGGACTCCCGTCCATACCCAAATACATCAGATCGTGCGCAGCACGCTGAAGGAGGAGTGCTTCTTCTAAAAGAGACATATTATTTCAGATTTATGATTTTAGATTCTAAAGAGGAAAAAAGATACTTCGCCACATCCTACATAGTGATCGTTATTTGATCACTTCTATAAGGTCCGGATGGATGGTGGCCATGGCAACAGCAATGACACCTTGTATCTCTATAACCACACGGCGGTCACGTGCACCCTTTACTTTCAGAAAAATACCCTCCTGACCTGCAAAGTCACCACCCGTAATACGGACTCTAGTTCCTTTCGACAGATTCAACTCTTCGGGCTGGAAATAAAGCAAATGGTCGTTATAGGTTCCGGCTACGGCGATGAAGCGCTGCATCTCATGGTCGGGAATAATTATCTTCTGACCACTGCGAGTATCGGTTATATATTGCAAATAAGTAATTTGAGACTTAACACGCTGTACGTCGGAAGGACGTGCATGGACAAAAACCAGATTACGGATGACGGGAACCAAAGTACGGACTTTCTTACCCTTACGGATACTTACCTTATATTGCATGGGGACAAAACAGCCGAGGTTCTCCTTCTCGAGAAGATGCACCGCATCAAGCTCTCTGCGGTATGTGGCACGCATGGCATGCCAGACTTCAACCTCGTTATCCGTTTCCATTTTCGTTGTTTTGTTCACAAAAGAGTATTCCTCTAGGGCTTTGAGCCCTCGGTATATGCCTGGTATTCAATCATTTGCGAGCACCTTATGTAAAATACAGCAAGCATTGTGCCCTTCTTGCCAACAGTTTTTTTGCAGTTCGTCATTACCTTCTGGTAAGAGACTATAAACGAACGGATTACAAACAAAAAGCGTTTTTTAAACGTTCGTTTAATGGACGTCAAATTTCAGGAAATGAAATAGGGAATGAGTTAATAAAAGGGAATGGAAATTTTAAATATTAAATAAGATACTTAATATACTGAATTACTGTAGATTAAACTGAGATACGATGGGTTTTCCAAAATATTTTTATTAAACATTTTGAGGATATAAAAAACAGTCTTATCTTTGCGTCCATTAAACGAACGTTTAAAAAACACTTCCAAGTCAAAGTCATTTCCATTTATATATCAACGCATTAACCCATCATAAAGATAAAACCCAGCTTTTTATCTCCATCCTTACTCCACAAAAACAAAAAACTTGATATACCTTTGCATTTATTTTACAAACTACAGTAATTTTAATTATTAACCCAAAAACATTAGAAAATGAAGGCAAAAGAGACACTCCAAAGTAAGGAAAAAAAACAAAAAGAGACACCCTTAAAACGGATGTAAAGCACGGCATATCAGCTCCTAAAGCAGGAGTAGGACGTCCCTCAAGTGGGGAGGTTATAGGAATACTGCCACAATATAGGAAAGAAGTCATTAAAGACATCATCCTATGGAAAAAATCAAGATACTTTATAGAAGAAAAGCCGACAAGCAACAAGGCATTAGCACAATGGGCATACTCACATTTCGACTTCAGAACGCCAGACTATAAAAGACTGTCAGAAAACACTATAATACAAGAGTTCGGTGAAGTGTGGAGGGAAATGAAGGTAGCAGGAGAGATATAGGGAATAAAACAAAAAAGGGCAGAAACCACGAAACTTATTGACAATAATTAAATATAAACAACTTAAGGAATAAACCACTTATCTTTGCCGCCACTTTGGTAAGGATGAAGCCACACCGCCTATAGATGCCGCATTCATTGAGAAAGCGGCATTTTTTTATATACAAGCGTACCTCCTGCCAAACTAATACAATTATTAATTTTAAAGACAACAAGATGAGAAAGTCGACAAAGAACGCCCCACTTCACGAGGCACTGAGAAACCTATGGAAAATACGTATCATGCTGGAAAAGAACTACACGGAAACATGCGCCACATGGATGGCCCAACGGATAGAAAGCTTGATAGACCACATGCAATACGGACACGCACTCATAGCCTACCACAAGCAGGACGGGACATTCAGGCTGGCGAAAGCCACCCTACTGCCCTACAAGGCAGACTTCAGAAAAGATTATGACATCACAAGAGTCACAAGCACCATAGCCTTCTGGGACGTGGAACTGCAGGCATGGAAAACCTTCCAGCTGGAAAACTTCCTCGAATGGAGTCCCGTATGCTAACCATTAATCATTAATCACTAATCATTAAACACTAAAAACAATGGCCATGATGTATGGGGGAATGCTATATTTCCCCCTCAAAGTAAATCTATTCGAAGAGATAGCAGTGGAACTGGTGGAAGCCAAGTTCGGACTGAAAGGAACGGCGGCGGTAATGAAACTGCTGTGCAAGATACATAAGGAAAACGGATATTACCTGAAATGGAACGCGGAGCAATGCACACTGTTCACCAACAAGGCAGGAAGGGACATCAATGAACAGGAGATGCAGGGAGTCGTGGACATCCTGGTGGAGAAAGTCTTTTTCGACCCCAAAACCTATAGGGAACAAGGGGTGCTGACCTCTACCGAAATACAGAAGGTATGGCTGGAAGCCACCAAACGAAGAAAAAGGGATCTCACCACCCTGCCCTATCTACTGGTAGAGACGGAAGAGGACAAGCCGGACAAGGACAAGACTTGTACGCAAAAACGGGAAAATTGCACGCAGGATGCAGACATTTTCCCCGAAAATGCATGCAATTCCAAACAAAGCAAAGAAAGCAAAGTAAAAGAAAGCAAAGCAAAAGAAAGTAGAGCACTTCCCCCTCTTACTCCCCCCGGGGAAAGCGGAGGAGCGCAGGGAAATCCTGATTTAGACATTCCCGGATATGCCTACAACAGGAATACGCACAACCTGGAATGCCTCATGCTGAATCTGGAAAAGCTCTACATCACCGACCGGGAGGAAATCAGGAAGATTCTGAAGTTATCGGACTACGGCAGGCTGGGAAACTACGTCTGGAAAATATTCAATGGAACAAACTGGAACAAGGTGAACAGCAAGGGAGGGTACATCATCTCGGTACTGGCAAGGGAGAAGCGGAGTACGGGAAGCTGATTCCACAGGGCACAAGCTATCAATAACATGTCATGCAGGAAATCAACAACGTGTGATACAAAAAACAAATATCGTGTCGGCAGGATATTAATTCCTTGCCGACACGATATTCATTCCTTCTTCGTCCTTAAAATTGTGACTTATAATTATGCTGATATTCAGCGCAAAACCTCTGCAATTCAATAAAAAATGGCTGGAACACAGCAAACAGTTCCTCATCGTGCTCTTTAAGGTAACAAATTGCCTTATCTACGGATATATCAATATGATGATATTCCACCATGATGTTCAAAGATTCTCTTATTCCGTTCAGAGTGGCGTATTTCCGCAAACGGTCGGTCAGGATAAAATGCCAGATAAAACGTTTGAACCGTAGCGGAAGATAGCGGTAATTGATGAGGAGGGAAAGATAGAAAGTCCGGGTATACCTCCTCAAGGAAACTCCGAAGAACGACTCGAAACGGGAAGCCAGCAAATAATCGAAATAAATATCCAGCAATACCCCCGAATACCGTCCGAATTCTGGTTGAAGCCTATGCACCACCTCGCAGACTGCCGGATGACGGTCGGTATAGTCGTCAATAGCGCGGTGAAGCTGAATACCCTTGGCTATATCCGGCGGATAATTCTTATAGGAGCTTCCCTTTACGGCATCGCCTACAAAATTGCCCAACTGTACTTTTCTGTTCGAACCGGAAAGAAATATATGTGCCAGATAGTTCATGACAAAAGATTTACCAGCTCCTTGCAAAGACGCTCCTTCACCTCCTCCATCGGCACTTCATGTCCCAGCTCTTTCTGCAAAGAAGCGACCCCCTTGTCGATGAATCCGCAGGGATTGATATAGCTGAAATAACGTAAATCGGTATTCACATTCAGTGCCAGCCCATGCATGGTAACAAAATGGCTGCTGCGCACGCCGATGGCACAAATCTTACGGGCACGGGGAGTATCGCCCTCCAGCCATACGCCCGTTGCCTTCTCCAGGCGTCCGGCAGCGATGCCAAACGAAGCACAAACGCGGATTACCGCCTCTTCCAGCAGATGCACATACTCCTTCAACCCCAAAGAAAAGTCCTCAAGGTTCAGAATAGGATAACAGACCAACTGTCCCGGACCATGATACGTAATGTCTCCGCCACGGTCAATATGATAGAGCGTAGCCCCTATCCTGCGCAGTTGTTCTTCTCCCAGCAGCATATTCCCTTCTTTCCCGCTACGCCCCAATGTATAGACATGGGGATGCTCGCAGAGCACAATATGATTGACATAGCACTCTCCTGCCTGCTTGGCATGTACAAGTGCGTCAAACCATTCCGTCTGCCGGCTCCATGCCCCGGCATAAGGAATCATGTCCCAATCTGATATTTCCAGTTTCATGCAAGCAAATATAGCACTTTTTTGAATTCTAAAAAGAACATTTCATTTTAAAAACAGAATGTCTTCCGTTACTTTTTCCCGGAAAAGAATTACCTTTGTGCGAACTCTAAACGACAAAGCGTATGGAATTTCCTCAAGTCGACCTGCCAGTAGACATGATTGCATGGACTGAAGTAACGGAAGACATTCTAAACATATACAAACAGTCTTGCCGTCTGAAAGCATGCATCTTTGCACTTTGTATAGAAGGTTCCATCACGGTATCCATCAATCTGATGGATACGGAAATCAAGCAAGGGGATTTCATTACCCTGCTTCCCGGAACCATCATACAGTTTTACGAACAAAAGGAAAAAGTATGCCTGGGATTCGTGGGGTTTTCTTCCCATTGCCTCAATGGAGTCAACCTCATCCAGTCTACATTAAGTTCCTTCTCCAACATACTGGAGTATCCGGTACTGGCTGTCAACCCTACCGTCGCCTCCTATTTCAAGGACTATTTTGCCTTATGGGCACGCATCACGACCGGTCCCTATCCTCCCGATACAAAAATGGCTCAAAGCACTCTGAGCATGCTCCTCAGCGGCATAGACAGAATGTATTGCCACCGTCCGCAGATGCAAAAAGGGAACAAGAGCCGGAAAGAGGAAATATGCCGCGAACTGGTGCAGCTCGTCATCGAAAACTATACCCGCGAACGCCGCGCGCAATTCTATGCCGACAAACTGGGCATCTCCCTGCAACACCTCAGCACCACCGTGAGGCAAGTGACCGGCAGAAATGTATTGGACATCATCGCCCACGTCGTCATCGTAGACGTGAAAGCCAAGCTGAAATCAACCAACATGACCATTCAGGAGATTGCCTATTCCTTGAACTTCCCCAGTGCTTCTTTCTTTGGAAAATACTTCAAGAGGCACATGGGCATGAGTCCGCTGGAGTATAGGAACAGCTGAGAATACAGCCGTCAGAACCTGGAACTCAGACGAAGGCTGCTCAAAGCCACGGATACACAGGAAAGAGCCATGGCAGCACCTGCCAGCGCAGGACTCAGCAGAATGTCATAAACGGGATAGAGTACTCCGGCCGCGACAAAGATACCCACTGTATTATAGATGAAAGCCCAGAACAGATTCCGGTACATGAGGCTCACAGTCTGGCGAGACAACCGGAAAACTTTGGGCAACAGCAGCAGGTCTGAAGTCCTGAGAGTAATCATGGCGGTGTCCATCAACGTATCGGTCCCCTTTCCCATGGCAATGCTTACATCAGCACAGCTCAAGGCTTGCGCATCGTTCACGCCGTCACCTACCATGGCGACCGTTTTACCCTGAAGCTGCAGCTTATGGATGAAATCCTCTTTGTCATCGGGCATGGCATCGGCCACAAAACGCATGATACCCAAACTGCCGGCCACGGAAGAAGCCGTACGCTCACCGTCTCCCGTAAGCATGCATATCTCGATGTCCTGGATACGCAGTTCCCGGATAGCTTCCATAGAAGTCACCCTCAACTGGTCCTTGATGGCAATAACGGCAAGCAAATCGTTCTCACGCCCAAAGTAGACAATACTGTTTCCGTCCGATTCATATTGTGTCAGCATATCGGCCAGGATATCCGACAAATTGGCTTGATAATCTTTCAGCAGTTTATGGCTTCCTACCCAATATTCCGCACCCTGATAGGCCACTCTGACACCTTTTCCGGCAATGTTTTCAAAACCGTCCAGGTGGGCAGGGATAACCTGCTCCTCCCCTTCCAGGGCCGTAACGATTGCTTCTGCCAGAGGATGGTCCGAAGTAGACTCGGCGGCAAGCAATACATCTTTATAATGCTCCTCCTGCCCTTGCGCCCACAGCCAGCCTATTACCGTAGGATGCCCTTCTGTCAGAGTCCCGGTCTTATCGAATACCACCACATCCACATTGCGCATCTGCTCTAAAGCGGAAGTGTCTCTGATTAGGATATGATTGCGGGCAGCTTTATTAAGGCCCGCCGCCAAAGCTACTGGAGTGGCCAGCCCTACCACACACGGACAAGCCACCACCAATACGGACAAAGCGGCAAACAGACCGTGTGACACTACATCTATGCCTCCGAAGAACACCCATATAAAAAAGGTCAGCAGGGAAATGATGAGAATGACCGGGACAAAAAGCTCGGCAACACGGTCGTCAATGCGTTGCTTCTCCGGCAGTACGCGGGCTGCGTTATGCTGCCAGCCTCCCAACCGGCGGATAGCCGCCGACACATTTCGCCGGGCACGTTCCTCCATAAACTCGCCGGTCAGGGAAAAGGCGATGATGACGGCGGCAACCCCATAATAGACATGCGGTTCCAGCCCGATGCCCAGCCAATAATCCGGGAAGAAAGTATTGAACACACTGAACAGAAAAGCCACAGAGGTGGTAAGCGCCACCAGACGGTCTATATTGTTGCGGCCCGACCGGGTCCCCTTCCAGGCACCGGCATAAAAAGGAGCGCCGAAAAACAGCAGTACCGGAATTGCCAGTACCATCTGTATTTCACGGGTATAGGGTATATGCACAAAGACTGTAGAAAACAGTATCAGTACGATGGCAAAAAGCCATGCACCGACGACGCGCAATCCCGTGCTGTGCATATCCAGCACGGGATGTGCCTTAGTAATTATATTGCTCATTCGATTTATTTTTTAGATGGTTGTTGTTCCGCTTTAATAAAGCAACAACCGGAATGAGCCATTTGTTCAATTACTTCTTATCGTCCTGCTTGGTTTCCTTGACAAACTCCGCTTCATAATGGAACTTTTCGAAACCTTCTTTCAACTTTTCCACACTGGTCTTGTCGGCATCATACGTGATGGTTACCGTCTTTGTCTTCAGGTCTGTGTGGAAGTCCTTCAGTCCCTTCTCAAAACGGATGTTATTGTTTATCTTCCTTACACAGTTCTCACACTTCATCTGTGCCACCTTGAACACGGCTGTACGGATGTCTTTTGCCATTGCGGCAGATGCACAGAAGAGTACAACTGCCAAAGTCATTAAAAATCTTCTTATTTTCATTGTTTCGCTATTGATTTAATAAATAATATTATATTCTCGGCAAGTTAAAACGGACACCTACATAGGCTTTTGCCCCATGCATCGGTCCCCACACCATCGTAGCGTCAAAGTTGCTTCCCCAGGGATTGGAAGCATCAATGATGGGGTTTTTCTGCTTGAAGTTTGTCAGGTTCTCGCCACCGACGTATATAGACCAGCGACGGAAATAGCGCGTCACCTGGGCACTCAACTGCTCGAAGCCGCCATAGCGCCTTTCCCACGACCAGTTGCCGTCTGTCAGTTCGTATGGAGCCGGCATGCGCCCGCCACCGTTCAGTTGCAAAGTCACATCAAACTGCCACAATCCCAAAGGTGTCTGATAAGAAGCCGTCAGCAAACCTTTATACTTGCTGGTAAGGGGTTTCTCCATCAGCTCTCCGTTGTAATTCGTTTTGGCATCCGTCCAACGGTAAGCCGCGGTAAAGGTGAAACCCGGGAAGAACGGATAGCTTGCCTCCACCTGCACTACCTGCGAATAGGAACGGCCGTGAAGGTTGTAAAACAGAACGGCATGCGGGTCCGTATCCATGTCTACCACCACCTGCTTGCTGAAATCCGTGTAATAGTATTCCGCATTCAGGTTCAAGGTTTTGCCGAACAAGGGAATATAGGCGGAAGTGCTTGCGCCATAGTTCCAGGCCTCATCCTGGTCAAGACGTTTGGCGATGTCTATCCGGCGGCTACTTGCCAGCAGATAGTTATTCTCGGCCAGCACATGGTTCGTGCGGTATCCTTTTCCTGCCGAAAGACGGAAATGTACATACTCGTTGGGATTGTACTTCACATGGAAACGCGGGGTGACGAAATAGCCGTACTCGCTGCTATGGTCGCCGCGGATGCCACCCATCAGCACCAGTTTATCGTCCCAGTTGTAGGTGTACTGCACGTAGGCGCCGGGGACGGCTTCTTTGGTGAATTTCTTCGTCAAAGGCTGTGCGGCGTCATTGTCCAGGCGGTAGTGCTGGTCGTAGGAGTCATAGTTGAAGCTCAGTCCGGCAGAAAGACTTTGACGCTTGGTCAGTTCCGTCTCGAACAGCAAGGAGGCATAAGCGTTGTGCTGGTCCACATCGTAGATTTTCCGTCCGTACAAGGCATCCTGCTTGTGCAGGGAGCCGGAGAGAATCAATGCCAGGTTAGTGTTCTTCTCCTTGTTGAATATATAGGCGTTCTTGGTGAAAGCTTCGTAGCGGTCGGTGCCTATACTTATCTTATAAGGGTCTGTCAGAGGCATTTTGCCATGACCGACTTGTCCGCTGTTGCGGTCTTCCGTAAGCACTTTGATGCCTGCCTGGAAGACGTAGCGGTCGCCCATGTATGCCCAGCGGTTCCAGAGGTTGTACTGCTCCACACGGGGGATGTCGGCAAAGCCGTCGTCGTTGCTGTCGTGAGCTTTGGTCTCATTCTCGTAATGCGCCAGCAAAGAGGTGCTCCAGCGTTTGGAGAGTTTCACCGTGGCATCGGCATTGGCTTCGTAGCGGTTGGTGCTGCTGGCAAAGAGGTTGGCGGAGAACCAATCGGCCTCGGGCAACTGGGGTTTCTTGAATTCCACATTGATTTGTCCCGTGATGGCCTCATAGCCGTTCTTCACGGACGAACTGCCCTTGCTCACCTGAATACTCTGCATCCATGGCCCGGGTACATAACCCAGTCCGTAGGGGGCGGCAGAGCCGCGGTAGTTGGGGATATTCTCCGTCATCATCTGCACATACGTACCGGACAAGCCGAGAAGCTTGATTTGCTTGGCACCGGTGGCGGCGTCAGAGTAAGTGACGTCCACCGAGGGATTAGTCACAAAACTCTCTCCCAAATTACAGCAAGCGGCACGGCTCAGCTCGGCGCTGCTTATCATATCTTCGTTCATCACACTGTTACGCAGCTTCATGGTGCCCAACTTACGGCTGACCACATTCACCTCGCTCAGTTCCACCCCTTCGCGCAAGACAATGTCGAGCGTCTCATTGCGGTTACTGACGTGTATCGTATCGTTCTCAAAACCGATAAAGCTGACTACAAGCATATGCTTGTCATTGGGTTTGGACAAGGAGAAAGTACCGTCCGCCGAAGTGGTGGTGCCTTGAGTAGTTCCCTGCCAGAAGAGGTTGGCACCCGCAATCGGGTCGCCCAAATTATCCTTTACCGTTCCCTTTACCTGCGCCTGCAAGGCGGTGAAAGAGAACAGAAGGATGGCTATCAAACTATATTTCATTTCTGTTTTATACTTAAAGAAGTGATTAAAAAACAAACAGTTCCCTCCGGACAATTCATGTCATTGCCCCGTATAAAACAACACTAAATGAGAAGCGTGGAATAGAGCGCCAGATAATGACGCGAGCCGACGACATATGGCGGTGCCCCGAAATGCACTTCCGGAGTACAGGCCACTTGCGGCAAGGAGTAATCAAACAACGGCAGTTGCTCACAAAACAATGTAAGGGATGGCACGAACGAAGCAGACTCGTGTGCATACTTCACGAAATCCACCTTGTAGTAGACGGCTGTACAACCGGTATCCTTGCACGTTTGCCGTGAGGCACGATGTGTATTATGGCATTTGGAACAGCCGGAAGTGCAGCAGCTTTGCGTCGTCTCGCATCCGGCACAGCAATACTGAACTACAGAAATCCCCACTCCGCTTATAATGATAAGGGAGGAAAAGAGTACAGCCAGTATGTAACGGAGTTCCTTCATAAGCGCTGCAAAGATAGAAAGTTTTAACCGTTTGCCGGAATTAATTTTTCCTTTTTTATGTGTGCAGTTCGTTAATAAGTTCTATATTTGTCGATAAAGTTTTTTGATTGATATGTTGATTTATAAACGAAATTCAATATGAAAAAGCAAACTGTCAGCCTACTTGTCCTTCTGCTTGCGGCAAGCGGCTTTTTCTTTTCCTGCGGTAACACCGTGAACAAAAACGCATATGCGTTGGAGTTCGACAGTATACAAGTAAACGAAACCGTACATCTCTTCGGAGACACAGCCAAGCCGGCCTGCAACCTCATCCTCAACGTTGCCTACGCCAGCCAGTCATCCGACGTGAGGCTGAAAGACAGTCTGAACGCCTTCTTCCTCTCCGCCTGCTTCGGCGACAAGTACATGGCGATGACACCCGAAGAAGCTGTCAAGAAATATACGGAGAAATATGTCAGCGACTACCGCAATGACCTGGAGCCGATGTACAAAAAGGATGAGCAGGACAAGGAGGACGAAGAAAGCATAGGAGCTTGGTATTCCTATTATAAAGGAATCGAAAGCCATGTGCAGTTGTGCAATACCTTGATACTGACCTACCGTATAGATTACAACGAATATACCGGCGGCGCACACGGCATCTATATGTCCACCTTCCTCAACCTCGACCTAAAGACCCTAAGCCCCATCCGCCTGGACGACCTCTTTGAAGGCGACTATAAGGAAGCGCTGACCGACTTGCTTTGGAAACAGCTGATGGCAGACAACAACGTCAGCACCCGCCAAGAGCTGGAGGACATGGGCTACGCCACCACCGGCGATCTGGAGCCCATCGAGAATTTCTACCTGGACCCAACGGGAATCACCTTCTATTATAATGTATATGAAATTGCCCCATACGTAATGGGAGCAACCAAAATCACGTTGTCTTATGAGGACATAGCCCCTCTGATGAACGGTAAATTCATTGTATTAAGCAGCGCTATAAAAACAGACGGCGAATAGGAACTGTAATCAATTGTCTATCAATATAAAATTCACAATGGATTTAATACTCAAATATTTCCCGGACCTGACGGAAGAACAGAAACGGCAGTTTGCCGCACTCTACGACCTCTATCTGGACTGGAACTCTAAGATTAATGTCATTTCACGCAAAGATATAGAGAACTTGTACGAACACCATGTGCTGCATTCTCTGGGCATAGCCAAGGTAATCCGCTTCAGGCCGGGGACACAGATTATGGACCTCGGCACGGGAGGAGGCTTTCCGGGAATCCCGCTTGCCATCCTTTTCCCCGAAGTACAATTCCATCTGGTGGACAGCATCGGAAAGAAAGTACGCGTAGCCTCCGAAATAGCCAACAGCATCGGGCTGAAAAACGTCACCTTCCGCCATGCCCGCGCAGAAGAGGAAAAAGGGAAGTTCGACTTTGTGGTGAGCCGTGCCGTGATGCCACTGACAGACCTGCTGAAGATTATCCGCAAGAACATCTCCCCAAAACAGCAGAATGCATTGCCCAACGGACTGATTTGCCTCAAGGGGGGCGAATTGGAAAACGAAACCATGCCCGTCAAGAACAAGACTACGCTGTGGGACCTGAAGGAGTTCTTTGAAGAGGAATTTTTCGAGACAAAGAAAGTAGTATATGTAGGGGGATAAATCTAAATACATAATATGAAAATAAAGAGATTCGAATTTAATATGTTCCCGGAGAACTGTTATGTGCTTTGGGACGAAACCAATGAAGCGGTCGTCATTGACCCGGGCTGTTTTTATGAGGAAGAAAAGCAGACCTTGAAAAACTTCATCATCAAGAATGGGCTGAATGTGAAACATCTGCTGAATACCCATCTGCATCTGGACCATATTTTCGGCAATCCTTTCATGCTGAAAGAGTTCGGTCTGAAGGCCGAAGCCAACCAGGCCGATGAGTTCTGGATTGACGAAGCGCCGAAACAAAGCCGCATGTTCGGCTTCCAACTGCAGGAAGCCCCCGTGCCCCTGGGCACTTATCTGCACGATGGAGACATCATCACCTTCGGCAATACGGAACTGGAAGCCATCCATGTGCCGGGACACTCGCCGGGCAGCCTGGTGTACTATTGCGCGGCAGACCACTGCATGTTCTCGGGGGATGTGCTGTTTCAAGGCAGCATCGGCCGTGCCGACCTTGCCGGCGGCAACTTCGACGAACTGATAGAGCATATTTGCAGCCGTCTGTTCATCCTGCCCAACGACACGATTGTCTATCCCGGACACGGAGCACCGACTACCATAGGAATAGAAAAAGCGGAGAATCCGTTCTTCCGGTAAATATACAGCAAACTTTTAAATCATTACAGCCATGAAAAACGACCTATTGGCCTACCGCCACATCGGCATCAGCGAAAAAGACGAGGAGAAGATGCTCCAAAAAATAGGAGTGAAAAGCCTGGACGAGCTGATTGATAAAACCATTCCTGCCAACATCCGCCTGAAAGAACCGCTGGCTCTGCCCAAGACAATGACGGAGTACGAATTCGGACAGCACATTGCAGGACTGGCTGCCAAAAACAAACTTTACACAACCTATATCGGTATGGGATGGTACAATACCATCACTCCTGCCGTTATCCAACGGAATGTATTCGAGAACCCCGTTTGGTACACTTCCTATACCCCCTATCAGACCGAAGTCTCACAAGGACGCCTGGAAGCCCTGATGAACTTCCAGACTGCCGTATGCGACCTCACCGGCATGCCCCTTGCCAACTGCTCCCTGCTGGATGAAGCGACTGCCGCAGCCGAAGCCGTGACGATGATGTACGCCCTGCGTCCGCGCGACATGCAGAAATCGGGTGCCAACGTGGTATTTGTAGACGAAGCCGTCTTCCCGCAGACACTGGCGGTAATGACTACCCGCGCCATTCCGCAAGGTATCGAGCTGCGTATAGGAAAATACCATGAAATGGAATTCACACCGGACATCTTCGCCTGCGTACTGCAATATCCCAACGCCGCCGGCAACGTGGAAGATTATCGCGCCTTCGTGGAAAAAGCCCATGCAGCCAACTGCAAAGTGGCCGTTGCCGCCGACATTCTGAGCCTCGCCCTGCTCACCCCTCCGGGAGAATGGGGAGCTGACATCGTCTTCGGAACCACACAACGGCTCGGTACCCCGATGTTCTATGGAGGGCCGTCGGCAGCCTACTTTGCCACCCGCGACGAGTACAAGCGCAATATGCCGGGACGCATCATCGGCTGGTCGAAAGACAAATACGGCAAGCTGTGCTACCGCATGGCGCTGCAAACCCGCGAGCAGCACATCAAGCGTGAAAAGGCGACTTCCAACATCTGTACCGCGCAGGCACTGCTGGCTACAATGGCAGGATTCTATGCCGTATATCACGGTCCGGAAGGCATCCGCACCATTGCAGAACGCATCCACAGCATTGCTGTATTCCTGGAAAAGAGCATCAACAGACTGGGGTACAAGCAGGTCAATGCACAATATTTCGACACGCTCCGCTTTGCACTGCCCGACACCATTTCGGCACAGCAGATACGTACCATCGCTCTAAGCAAGGAAGTGAACCTGCGTTATTTCAAGAATGGAGATGTAGGCATGAGCATTGACGAAACTACGGATATAGCTGCCGTCAATGTACTGCTCTCCATCTTTGCCATTGCCGCCGGAAGGGATTGGGAAAAGACAAGCGACGTACCCATGGCAAGTAGCATCAGCGCGGAGATGAAGCGCCAAAGCGCCTATCTGACACACGAAGTATTCAACAAATACCATACGGAAACGGAGATGATGCGCTACATCAAGCGCCTCGACCGCAAGGACATCTCACTGGCACACTCCATGATTTCCCTCGGCTCGTGCACCATGAAGCTGAACGCTGCCGCAGAGATGCTGCCGCTCAGCCGTCCGGAATTCATGAACATGCATCCCCTGGTGCCCGAAGACCAGGCCGAAGGTTACCGCGAACTGATAAGCAACCTCAGTGAAGAGCTGAAAATAATTACCGGCTTTGCCGGCGTCAGCCTGCAACCAAACTCCGGTGCGGCAGGCGAATATGCCGGACTCCGCGTCATCCGCGCCTATCTGGAAAGCATCGGGCAAGGACACCGCAACAAGGTGCTGATACCGGCATCCGCACACGGCACCAACCCGGCATCCGCCATCCAAGCTGGCTTCACCACCGTGACCTGCGCCTGCGATGCACAAGGCAATGTGGATATGGCCGACTTGCGTGCCAAAGCGGAAGAAAACAAGGATGACCTCGCCGCCCTGATGATTACCTACCCTTCCACACACGGTATCTTTGAAACGGAAATAGTGGAAATCTGCCACATCATACATGCCTGCGGTGCGCAGGTATATATGGACGGCGCCAATATGAATGCCCAAGTAGGCTTGACGAATCCCGGCTTTATCGGTGCGGACGTCTGCCACTTGAATCTGCACAAGACGTTCGCCTCTCCTCACGGTGGCGGTGGACCGGGCGTAGGCCCCATCTGCGTGGCAGAGCATCTGGTTCCGTTCCTTCCGGGACACAAATTGTTCGGCAATGCAGCCAACCAGGTGTCCGGAGCTCCCTTCGGCAGCGCAGGTATCCTGCCCATCACTTACGGCTACATCCGCATGATGGGAACGGAAGGACTGACACGGGCCACGAAGATAGCTATCCTCAGCGCCAACTATCTGGCAGCCTGCCTCAAGGATACGTACGGCATTGTTTACCGCGGTGCTACCGGCTTCGTGGGACACGAAATGATATTGGAATGCCGTAAGGTGCACGAAGAGACGGGCATCAGCGAAAACGACATCGCCAAGCGTCTGATGGACTACGGCTATCATGCCCCTACCCTCTCCTTCCCGGTACACGGCACACTGATGATTGAACCGACGGAGAGCGAAAGCCTTGCCGAACTCGACAACTTTGTCCACGTGATGCTGACCATCTGGGACGAGATTCAAGAAGTGAAGAACGGCGAAGCCGACAAGACGGACAACGTGCTGGTGAATGCCCCGCATCCCGAATACGAAGTGGTAGCCGACACATGGGAGCACAGCTATACCCGCCAAAAGGCAGCCTACCCGATAGAAAGCGTGCGCGAAAACAAGTTCTGGGTGAACGTGGCACGTGTAGACAACACGTTGGGAGACCGTAAACTGTTGCCCACATGCTATGGATGCTTCGACTGATGAAAAGAAAGCGTAACGGACTATTTTATAGTAAAAAAGAAGAAACCATCAATTCCATCTCCCATGGCATCGGCATTGCCATGGGAGTAATTGTAAGTACACTATTCCTGATAAAATGCTACCAGGCACAGAATCTTTGGGCAGCATTCGGTGTATGGCTCTATCTGTTCGGTATGGGCGGCTCCTATCTTGCCTCCACACTTTACCACTCCCTGAAACATCATAATCCGTGGAAACGGCGCTTGCGGCATTGGGACCATGCAGCCATCTATTGGCACATTGCAGGCAGTTACTCCCCCATCACACTCATTGCATTGAGAGAGGACGGCGGTTGGGGCTGGGGACTGTTCGGCTTCGTCTGGCTATGCGCCATCATCGGCACTGTTGTCAGCTTCCGCAAGATGGAGGAGCACAGTTACGTGGAAACAGTGTGTTACATCCTGATGGGACTGTCCGTACTGGTAGTATTCAAGCAGCTTTTCGCCCTCTCCCCTACAGCCTGCTACTGGATTATTGCCGAAGGAGTATGCTACATCACGGGAGCTGCTTTCTACTCCTTGCGCAAGGCACGGTACATGCATTCGGTTTTCCATTTCTTTGTATTGGGCGGTTCAGCCTGCCACATGGTGGCTGTATGGGACATACTGGTGAAGATGCTGTAAGCAAACGGCAAGCGCACAACCGCTAAAAGAAGTTAATAAGCATCTCTCCCCCTTGCTTTTCTCCATAACTTACCCTACGTTTGCAGTGTTGTACATCAGTGCAACACTAATAAAGTTATGATAACGATAGAGAGCACAAGCTACGGTTACAAGTCCAATCCACTTATTTTCAACAATATATCTTTGGAAATAGGAAACGGTATATATGGACTTCTGGGGGAAAACGGTGTAGGCAAAACGACGCTGATGCATCTCATCTGCGGACTACTCTTCCCCAAAAACGGAAAGTGCAGTATAGACGGAAGAAACACGGCGGAGAGACAGCCCGAAGGGTTGAACCGTTACTTCTTCCTGCCCGAAGAGTTGCAGATGCCAACCGAGAGTATCGCCAGCTTCGCTGCACGCCATTCCGTATTCTATCCACATTTCAATCAAGAAGAATTCGAGCTGAACCTGGAAGAACTGAAAATCGACCGGAAACAGAAACTCTCTTCCGTCTCCTACGGACAACAGAAGAAGGCAATGCTGGCATACGCCTTTGCCCTGCATACTCCATACATCCTACTCGACGAACCGACAAACGGGCTGGACATCACCTCTCGCCAAGCCTTGAAGCGTATCATCAGCCGCAGCATGGACGATGAAAGCACGCTGCTCATCTCCACCCATCAGGCACACGACTTCGAGAACCTGCTGGACCACCTCATCATCCTTGGCAAAGGCGAAATATTACTGAACCGTTCGCTGGACGAAATCAGTAACCGGCTTCTCTTTGCCCGGACAAGCATTCTGCCGGAAGAAAGCATCTACAGCGAAGAGAATCTATCGGGTTATTTCTCCATCATTCCCAACGAGGACGGAGAAGAGAACACACCGGACATCGAGCTGCTGTATAAAGCGGTGCTGCAACAACCGGAAAAGATACAGAGCATGTTTCAATGAAAATCCATCATACAAACAGAACTATGAACGCAACTTTTAATCTGAAACGCTTCCTGCTACTGGAACAATATAAAAGGAATGAGACCGGCAGACACCTGCTTTGGTCGGCAGCCGTCGTATCGTTCATCTGCATCCTGTGCATTCTCTACGACATAAACCGCGGTGGAAGTTACTACGGCAAACAGACCTCTGCCACCGAATTCTCCCGCTACGTACTATGTTTTATCCTCATGGCCCCCTGCCTGCTGGAAACAAAATTCAGCAAACGCAGCTCCACTCTCGATATACTGCTGCCGGCATCGGCATTCGAGAAGTTCCTGCATATCTGGATAAAATACCTGCTGCTGCTTCCCCTATTCTGCAGCCTGCTGATAGCCTGCCTCAAAGGTCTGCTGTCCTTAAGCGGCAGCGAGTTCCTGCAGTATTTCGCAACGCACATCACGATGTTCCGGATACACAACACCCAGATACTGACCTATGTAATCCTGCATGCTTCCGCCTTCATCGGATACTTCGCCTTCAGCCGGCAAGTCCCGCTGAAAAGCTTCACCATCTTTGTAGGCTCCATTGCCGTCTGCATAGGAATTGTAACTTTTGTGGCCTCCCTCATGCCCGAAGCCAGAGCGGACGGATATTGGATGGATAACATTGCCACATGGCCCCACACCAACTATCCGTTGTCGGCCGGTGCACAAGCCATCGTGACTTTCTGCAATTATGCGGCTCCCATCAGTGTGCTGCTCGGTTCATGGGTATCGAGCTACTTCCTGCTCAAAGAAAAACAACTGTAGCCTATGGACTTCAAGACCAACAAGCCGATATACCAGCAGATTGTAGACTTCTGTTTCAGCAAGATTCTCACCCGCGAATGGCGGGCAGAAGAGCGGGTGGTATCCGTGAGGGAGCTCTCCACACAACTGGCAGTGAACTCGCGCACCGTGCTGAAGGCCTATGAATACCTCCAGACGGAGGACATCATCTACCCGGAACGGGGAATGGGGTTCTACCTCTCCAAAGATGCGGTGAAGAAAGTGATGCGAATACAGAAGAAAGAGTTTTTTGACAACCAGCTTGCCGACATGTTCCGCAGCATGGAGCTACTCGGCATCAGTATAGAAGAAATAACAGAACGATATAACAAACTTAAAAAAGACGGTTCATGAAGAGATACGCAAAGACTGCATTATGGATTACCTTCGGACTCCTCTTCGGACTTACGATTGTCAAAGTTTCGACACTGATGTACGAGATTTATTCCTTCATGCATTCCTAACTTTCATCGGACAGACGAGGAAAGTATAAACAACTGATATACAAGCTTCAGCATCTTCCCTTAGCGGGAAGAGTGACTTTTACATCCCTATCCAACAGTAACAGACTAATACAAACGATTATGAAAACCAAACTTTTTTTACTATTGCTTGCCCTCTCCGTACTCCGTACGCAGGCACAGAGCCTCTCCATCAAAGGACGCGTCACGGACGCCTCGCAAGAAGCAGTTATAGCCGCCAATGTGTCATTATGGACCATAGACTCTACTTTGGTGACCGGAGTAACCTCGGATGCACAAGGCAAGTTCGCCCTCCCTAAAATCAAGGCAGGCGATTACCGCCTTTCCATCTCCTTCATCGGCCTCCAAAGTGAAAACATACTGCTGAAACTGAATAAAAGCCTCGACCTGGGCGATGTACAGTTGCAGGAAGATGCCGTGAGCCTCGGTGAAGTGACGGTATCTGCCAGCAATGTGCTGCAGCGGGTAGACCGGCAAATCATCCTGCCTTCCGAAAGCCAGCTCAAACGCTCGTTCGGTGCCTACGACTTGCTGAACAATCTCGGCATTGCCCGTCTGCAAGTGGACAATCTGAGCAACAGCATGAGCGTCAGCGGTGGCGGGGCCGTACAAACCCGTATCAACGGCATTAAAGTGACAGACAAGGAGATAGCGGCCGTCAGAGCCAAAGACGTACTGCGTGTGGAGTTCATCGAAGACCCCGGCAAGCAGTACGGAGACGATGAGCTGGGCGCCGTAGTCAACATTATCCTGCGCCGCCGCGAAACGGGCGGTGTCGTGAACTTCCAGCTCTCCGATTCGCCCCACACCCTATGGGGAGAGAATTTTCTGAGCGCGAAGTTCAATTACAAGAACTCCGAATGGGGCATCGACTACTTCAACAAGAACGGCAAGTATCACAGCCGCCTCGAATCCCACGAAACCTTCTATCTGGGCGACCGCACCATCGACCGCATCAAGGAAGGCATCGAAGACGAGTCGCCCTCTCTGAGCTTCATCAACAACCTGAATCTGACGTACAATCTGACGAAAGCGGACAAATATGTATTCAATGCCATCTTCCGTAACAACCTCAGCAATGCCCCCTACCAGAATGAACTGAACAAGATGTGGGCAGTGGGCAGCACGGAGTCCATCTATTCGTACGTCAACAACCACACATCCAGCTACTCTCCGGCGCTCGACCTTTACTTCCAGCATACCCTGCCCCATCAGCAGAGCATCCAGATGAATGTGACGGGAACGCTCATCCATACCAAGAACAACCGGAAATACAAGGAGTACAAGGACGAGAACGAACCGCTGGCAGACATCCAGACATTAGTGGACGGCGACAAGCGCTCCGTCATCGGCGAAGCCATTTATGAAAAGAGCTTCAAGGAGGTGAAGCTGAGCGGCGGTGCCCGCCACTATCAGATGCGGACAGAGAATGAGTATAAAGGTTCCAACCCTACCACTTCGAAGATGGACCAGTCGCAGACATCCGCTTTCTTCGAGGTGCAAGGCAAGGTAAAGGACTTCAGCTATGCGGGCAGCGTAGGCATGACGCGCGCCTGGTTCAAGGAGAGTGAGGAAGACCATGCCTACTATACCTTCACGCCCACCGTGCGGTTGAGCTATAATCTGAAGAAGGCGGGATTCCTGCGCTACCGGTTCAACATCAGTCCTGCCATACCGTCGCTCGGCTCGCTGACTGATGTGGAGCAGGCGATGGACACGATACAGATAGTCCGCGGAAACCCGTTGCTGAAAACGTATCAACAGTTCACGAACTCCTTGTCTTACAGCTATTCGAAGAAGCAGTTCAATGCCAATCTGAGCGTACGCCACCAGTATTATGACAATCCCATCATGGAAAGCATCTTCGTGGAGGACGGCAAACTGATACTGAAGGATGAAAACCAGCGGTCGTTCCAAAGCCTGAATACGGAACTGATGGCCGGCATAAATGGCGCTACACTGTTCGGACTGAAAGATTTCCTGACGCTTTATGCTTCGGGAGGATATACGCGCAGTTGGTCGGAAGGCCTGAACTATAGCCATATGTACGATGAATTCTATTACAGCGTGATGGCTCAAGTGCAATATAAAGGCTTCTCGCTGCTCGGGCAGTTCCGGAAAGTGCAGAACAATTTCTTCGGCGAAACCATTAAAAAGAACGAAAACCAGACGGCATTCATGGCAATGTACACCCGGCGGAACCTTCAGGCGGGAATCGGCATTATGTTTCCTTTCACCAATAACTATAAGGTGGGAAAAGAAAGAATCAGTGAAGTGGCTCCTTTCCGTTCCGAGACATTCGTCAGGGAAACGGGACAGATGGTCGTGCTGCGCGTGGGCTATACATTCGAGTTCGGACGCAAGCACAAGGCAGGCAACAAGGGGCTGAACAACAGTGATACGGACAGCGGCATCATCAATATGCAGCGATAACCCATTTCCTCTATGAAGAGGAAGCCCAACGGAGAGTGACGGAATTATACTTTATGTTGCTTCATGTATGATTAATTACCTGACCGCCACCTCTCCTGCGGGTATCTTTTCTTAGCGGATGATGGTCAGCGTCCCTTCCTTCACCTTCTTCTCTTTCACCGGAGCATCCGCAGGGGCATATCCCAGGGCTGCGCAGCCATATACCTTATGATTTTCGGGTACACCCAGCTTTGTCAAGAAAGCGCGGACATCGGGGTCGTCGCATGTCTGCCTCAATTGGTTAATCCAGCAGGAACCGATGCCGAGGGACTTGGCGGCAAGAAAAATATTCTCCAGAGCGCAAGCGCAATCCATAGCAGCCCACCATTGGGTAGGCTCGTTGGAGACAATGACCAGCGTGGGGGCATGATAGTAGCAGCAATAAGTCTGGCTATGTCCACGTTCCCGTGTATGAGGGTCGTCACTCTTGGCAAAGGCGCCTTTGATTTTATCGTTCAGCTCTTTCAGTACTTCCTTATTCTGAATGGCAGTGAAGTGCCACGTCTCCAAATGCATACCGTTGGGGGCATAAGTAGCCGCCTCAAGAATAAGGTTCAAATCTTCTGCAGAAACTTGCTGTTCCGTATAGGCACGGACGCTGCGGCGTGCCTTAATGGTTTGTAATGTCTCGTTCATTTATTTATTTGAGAATTGATAGTTGATAATTGATAATGCACATCAGTACGTGTTCAGTGGGGCTGTTTCACCGTTTCACCAGCCCAATCTTTACATTCAGCTTGAAGTACCAGACGCCGTTCTCGCGCTCCAAGAAGCCGTATTTATCTTTCTCTACGGCACCTTTCTCCAAACGCGTGTTCTGATAAAGGAAATCTGCAAAGACCTGCGGACGGGATTTGTGGTAGCAAAGTACCTGCCCGCTACCGTCCGTCAGGAAGATGCCTTCGACGGCAGAGTCCGTACCGTTATAAATTTTGGCAGGGCGCATGCCGAGGGCAAGTGCCAGCAGGAACTGCTTCATCTTGAACTCGTAGAAGCGGTGCTTGTTTATCAACTCGTCCTTTATCTTCAACGGATTCATCTCCTTGATGCGCTCCGTCAATTCGCTGATGCGGGTGATACCGTCCAAGTGCATCAAGCGCACCATCTCGGCAAGCATGCGGGGGAAGTGGAGGTCTATCATCAGCAAGTTGCAGCGGAACACGCGGTCGGCAACGTCGGCATACTTCAGCACGCCGCCCAGTCGCTCAATCATCATCATGCGTTCTGCCACTTCCGTAGGAGATTCCGGCAGGGCATTCACCTTGTTCACCGTGGGCACGGCAAACTTGACACCGCTTTGCTCCAGCTTCAGATTCGCCGTGCGCCCTCCGTCCAGCAACGGATTCATCGGGGTAAGACGACAACGGACATTGAAGCCCGTTAGAGGTGCTTCGGGATGCCAGAAGGCAACGGAGAAGTCGGTACGGTCCTCCGTCTTTGCTTCCAGGTCGAAGATGTTGACAGCATCCAAAAAGGCTTCCAAGCCTTCAGTCACTTCCACTTCCTCGCCCGAAACGTTCTTCAACAGATGCAGAATCAACTCTGCCGCATCACCAAAGTCTTCGCGGGGGAAACGCAGTTCCTCCTTCTCGCCCGGAACAAACGAACCGTCCTTCCCGGCAGTTCCGCTGACAACGCGCACTTCCTGCGCTTCGATATAGTAATGGCGCGTACCGTCATGCTCTTCCCTCTGTATCAAGGCAACAGGCCAGCGCAGGGTTTCGTCTTTTTCAGCTTTCGGTGTACCCAGTGACACGGCCCCATCCGCCAGCAGGCGAAAGAAGGTGTAGAGCTCGCCCAGTTCTCTTTTTGTTGCACTAAATGCCATAAACTTTCTTTTGTTTAAAGGGGGGAGTCAGCCTTTCATAAGGAGTGGTACCGTTTCCGCAAAGAAAACAGTCTGTTCCTCATAGGAAAACAACTTGTTCCGCTAAAGGAAACGAACAACTTCCCTATTAAAAGGGGCTCTTATCCCATTTGTTGTATTATTCAAACCTTAATGTTTCTACTTTCTCCAACCGTGCCCGCAACTTCGGCATCATGGACTGACGGATGCGGAGCGTCATACGGCAGTCCATATCATACGACTGTTCCTGAATTTCCGGCTCCTCCTCCTTCACCACCCGCATCACATCGTTCATGAAGGGGTATTCGAAGAGGAAAGTCACCGCCTCATCTACCGTCTTTTCAATGATGGTGGCAGCGGCAATGGCTTCGGCAGCGGCAGCCTTATAAGCTACAATCAGTCCACTCGTACCCAACTTGATACCGCCGAAGTAGCGCACTACGATGACGAGAATATCCGTCAGTTCGTTGGAATTGATTTGTCCCAGAATCGGCTTGCCTGCCGTACCCGATGGCTCGCCGTTGTCGTTGGCACGGAAGTCCTTCCGCTCATGGCCCAACATGTAGGCGTAGCACACGTGGCGGGCGTCGTAGTATTTCTTCTGGTAAGTTTCCAGATGCGCCTTCACCTCCTCTACTGTACGCACCGGCAGGGCAATAGCAATGAACTTGCTGCGCTTTTCAGTGTAAATGCCCTCGGAAGGGGCAACGATGGTTTTATACGTATCTTCGCTCATGCTGCAAAGATAATGCAAACCGAAGAGAGAACTTTCATGCTTGCATGAAAAAGAAATGAAATTTTGTATATACCTTTGTAATTGTACAACTTGTCATCCGAAGCATGACGAAATTATAAAAGACCGCATTTATGAAAAAGATAGTGATTGCCCTTGATTCCTTTAAAGGATGTCTCACCTCGGCAGAAGCCGGAGAAGCTGCCGCCCAAGGGGTACATGCCGCATGTCCCGAATGCCAGACCATCGTGCTCCCTGTGGCCGACGGTGGAGAAGGCATGCTCGACGTCCTGCTTGCAGCCAGTAACGGAAAACGTATCACCGTCCGTGCCCACGACCCGTTGATGCAACCGTGCAATGCCAGCTACGGCATCTCCGGAGACGGCAATACCGCATTCGTAGAAATGGCTGCCATCAGCGGACTGCCACTGGTTCCTGCCGACAAAAGGAATCCGATGAAAGCCACCACCTTCGGAACGGGCGAACTGATACGCGATGCCTTGGAACGGGGATGCCTCCGTTTCGTCATCGGACTTGGAGGGAGCGCCACGAACGATGCCGGTCTAGGAATGCTGCAAGCATTGGGATTCCGTTTCTTCGATAAAGAAGGACACGAAGTGGGAAGCATGGAAAAAGGCATCGCCCTATGCGGTGCCCTTCTATCGGAAATCAGCTCCATAGACATCTCTTCTGCCCATCCCACACTGAAAAAGGCATGTTTCACGGCGGCGTGTGATGTACGCAATCCTTTCTTCGGTCCCAATGGAGCAGCCCACGTATTCGCTCCCCAAAAAGGAGCAGACGCGGATATGGTGAAGGAACTGGATGTTGCTATGCAGCATCTTTCGGACGTCATATTCCGCACTACCGGCAAAGACGTATCCTTGCATCCCGGTGCTGGTGCGGCAGGCGGTATGGGGGGCGGTCTCCACGCATTTCTGGATGCACAGTTGAAACCCGGCATAGAGCTTCTTTTGGAAACTCTGGACTTTGCAGAAAAGATTAAGGATGCCGACCTCCTCATCACCGGAGAAGGGAAATCGGACCGGCAGACTCTTATGGGGAAAGTACCTTCGGGCATCTTGCAGGAAGCAAGGAGGCAACATATTCCCGTCATCCTGCTGGCAGGAGCGATAGAGGATGCCGGGATACTGAATGCAGCTGGATTCCGGGGCGTATTCTCCATTACCCCCTCTCCCGTCTCTTTGGAGCAGGCCATGCAGCCTGAATTTGCTCAAGAAAATATCCGAAGGACAGTGGAGCAAATTTGCCGCATCATGCCTTAGATTCCTGAAAACGGAACTTCTTGTACCGATAGTACCAGATGCCGACCACGTCGGCAATCAGCCAGCCGATGGGGATGGACCACCAGATGCCCGTCACCCCAACCTCGGGCATCGAGGCCAGCCAGTAGGAAAGAACGACACGGGTACCCAGCGACAGCACAGTCAGCACAACAGACATGCCCGGCATACGGATGGCCCGGTAGTATCCGTACAGCAAAAATAAGATGCCGATGCCACAGTAGAAAGCACCTTCGATGCGTAGGTACGCCACTCCCACCGCAATAATCTCCGTTTCGTCCGGACGGACAAAGATAAGCATCAACGGTTTGGCAAAGATGAAAACCAATACGGACACAAGGAGCGAAAAAACAACAGTCGTGACAAATGCACTGCGAACACCCCGGCGGATACGGTCGTAACGTGCTGCCCCAAAGTTCTGTGCAATGAAAGTGGAAAAGGCGTTCCCAAATTCCTGCACGGGCATATAGGCGAAAGAGTCAATCTTCACAGCTGCCGCAAAAGCTGCCATTACCGCTGTTCCAAAGCTGTTGACAAGCCCCTGTACCATCAGGATTCCCAGATTCATCACCGACTGTTGGACGCAAGTCAGTGTAGAAAAGGAAGCTATTTCCTTCAAGCAAGTACGGTCAAAACACATATCTTCATGATGCCATCGCAGTTCCGGACGCCTTCTGTAAGTATAAATGATGATGCCCAGAGCAGCTACTCCTTGAGCGAGGACAGTGGCCGCAGCCGCACCCTGAATCCCCCAATCCAGTTGTAGGATAAAAAACAAGTCGAGCGCTATATTCAGAACGACAGAAACTGCCAGAAACCAAAGCGGAGTGACAGAATCCCCTACTGCACGCAGCAGAGATGCGTAGAAGTTATAGATAAAGGTGAAAACTATACCGCAGAAGATTATCCACAAGTAGCTGCGCATCATGCCGTATATGTCTTGCGGGACCTGCAACAGCCGGAGAATAGGGTCGAGCCAGATAAAAACGGCTACATTCAGTATCAATGTCACGATACCTATCAGTACAAACGAACTGAATATGCTACGACGCAGTGCTACATGGTTTCCGGCACCATAATGTAAAGAGAACACAGTGCCACTGCCCATCGCCAGTCCCAGCAAAACGGATATAAGGAAAACCATCAATGTGTATGCCGAACCGACCGCCGCCAACGCCCCTGCACCAATGCATTGGCCTACAATGAGCGTATCTGCAATGTTGTAGCATTGCTGCAAAAAAGACCCTACCATCATGGGTAGGGTAAAATGTAATAAAGTACCGGTTATGCCTCCTTGAGTGAGGTCTCCTTTCCGTAGCATCCTGCTTTTGTTTTTAAGAGTTTCATTTCCGGGTACAAAGATACAAAACCCTCCAACAAATCATCTGGACTCGACGAAGAAAGAGGCATGTAATAAAAAAAGCAGAGGGTTAACCTCTGCTCTCCATACTGTTTTTGTCAGGATTCAGAATCTTTACGACCTGACGAACATCTCTCTTGTCTGCATTACCGTAAAGGCCAATCTGTTGTCCGGGTACTGTTCCCTTTTCATGTTCTGCCTGGGACAATGCTACTTTCGGGTCAATATGCCCTGCTTTCTTATCTATATTCATACCTATTGAGTTTTTCTAAATTCTTATATGAGAACAAGATAAAAAAGCAAATTGTTCAGCAGTGTCACGAGATATTTAGTAATTCCACTTCAAATATCAGTGTGGAATACGCCGGAATGGGTCCACTGGTACGTGTACCGTATCCCATGGTGTAAGGGATATATACAATCCAACGACTTCCGGGATGCATTCGTAGCAAGGCAATCTGCCAGCCCTCAATCACTTCATTCAGACGAAAAGCCTCCGGACAATTCCGTTTCCACGAATTATCGAACTCACGCCCATTAATAAGCGTGCCTTTATAATGCACAGATACTACACTGTTGAGACGTGGTGTCGGACCGTCTCTGCCTTCCTCCAATACCCGATAAAGTATGCCGCAAGGCAATTCCTTGATTCCTTCTGCCGTACGCAACTGCTCCAGAAACTGTTCGTTCTGCAATTTATATTCTTCTTTTCTACTCATATTGACTTTTTCAATACTTTACAATAATTTGTGCACTGCTTTCTTGCAGTTCCGCATATCCTTTTCCGTCAGCTCAGGATGCTTCTTAGTACCTCCCCTCTCAATGGTTTTCACAATCTTGAAACCACTCCATTTCAGAATCTCCCTGAAAGCTTTCACCACACCGTGCGTCTGATTATAGAGAATATTGAAAGGATAAGGGGTAGTACAAGTGCTTACCACAATCGCTTTCTTGCCCTTATGAAGCGGAAGGGGCATTCCCCAGGAGTTCTCCCCCATCATACCGTAAACCATACGGTCGAAAAGCACTTTCACTTCTCCCGGCATGTTTCCCCAATAGCAAGGGGCACCGATTATCACTGCATCGGCTTCTTTCATAGACTGCAACACTCTCTGTGCCCCATCCTCGGGCAGACAACACTTCAATGAACTGCGACACTTCATGCAACCGATGCAGGGATGTACCTGCAACTGTGGAACGTCTATATAAACTGTTCCAACTCCGCAGCCTTCAAGTTCCTGCTTCATCAGCTCCAACATTTTCGACATGTTGCCATGACGACGAGGACTACCGTTAAGAATCAATACCTTCATTGCATACTCTTAATTTTTCAGCAAAGGTCGGCATTTTCTACATAATAACCTTACTTCTTGTTCAGTTTTAGTTCTGTAATAAAAGCCACTATCAGTCCGATTCCACCAACACCCAGCACACAAGCCCCATAAATAAGGGAAACAGTCTCCCTATACATCCAGTCTCTGTCCGCAGTAAAGTAATTGGGAATCGTCGCATAGCAGATAAGATAACCCAGCAATAACCCAAGTCCCATACCAGCCAACAGACATCCTATTTTCAGGGCAGAGAACGAAAAGCTACTTCCACGTAATTTAGGCGTATCCATCTGAGGGAGTAGTCCCCGCTCGTCCATCTTCTCAATCAGCATGATTCTTTCCTTCTTACAAACAAACAGCTCAAACAATTTGTAAACTCCTAAAGTAATGATTGTCATCACCGCAGGCACCATAATAAAATCCATCATATTCGTTTCAATTTAAATTAGTAATTTCGTTTCTTTGTACCCTTTAGACGCGGCAGTTTACATGAGGTTACACTTTTCCGGAAAAATATTTTTTCTTCCGAAAATCTGTAACCAACCAAACAAACTTGCGTCTAACAGACAAAATGAAAGACGACGAGAGACATATCATCCAGCGCATCTTGAGGGGAGAGACTGCTCTTTACGAGCATTTTCTCAACACATACGGCCAGCAGGTATTCATCCTGGTGGCCCGTATCGTCTCCAACCAGGAAGATGCCGAAGAACTGACCCAAGATGTCTTCCTGAAAGCCTTCCAGCATCTCTCGTCTTTCAAGGGCACCAGTTCTTTTTCGACGTGGATTTATTCGATTGCATATAATACGGCCATCTCGAGTGCACGGAAAAAGAAATTTGATACCTTTGTCATGGATGATGCACTGCTTGCCAACATATCCGATACACAAGTAGATGAAGCCTTAAATGATGAAGGGGAAGAGCAAATTGCCAAATTGAACAGAGCCATGGAGCAACTCGATTCCGAGGAACAGGCACTGATAAGCCTGTTCTATTATGAAGAAAAAACATTGAATGAGGTCGCTCTCATCCTGGGACTGACGGAAAGCAACGCAAAAGTGAAGCTACACCGTATACGTAAAAAGATTTATGTGTTGATGAAACAAGAAAAAGTATGAACGAAGAACTAAAAGATAGAGGATTGAAAAAGGCGGTAAGAGAACAGACTACTTTCCGCCTGCCGTCCAATTTTACCTACCGCACCATGCAGAAGGTAGAAGAAGCCATACGTCTGCGTGAGAAGAAATCAGAAAGAAGAATTCTGCTTGCAACTATTGCCGCTGCTATCTTCTTGATAGGTGTCAGTGGGACAGGATTGGTTCTGTACTTCGGAGACAGCATCCGGGAAGCCTTTACACCCACCACCCTCCCACAGTCAGAAAGTATCCAGATTCCTTGCTTTTATCTCCTACTGATTCTGACCATTCCGCTTTTCATCCTGTTTGACCGGTGGATGAGAAAACTGTATTTCAAACATCACACTCCTAAGCTTCCAGAGTTCTGAACGAAAAACGGGGATGTCTTTTAGTGGAAGACATCCCCGTTTCAGTTTATATCAATTCATTTAGTCCAGTTTATGAATCACCAGTCCCGAACGCAACTTCGGCTCAAACCAAGTTGTCTTGGGAGGCATGATGTTGCCCGTATCGGCGATGTCCATCAGCTGCTTCATGGAAACGGGATAGAGGGCCAATGCCACTTTCATCTCACCACTGTCCACCCGCTTCTTCAACTCTCCCAGACCACGGATGCCGCCTACAAAGTCAATACGCTTGTCGGAACGGAGGTCTTTGATGCCGAGCACTTCATCCAGTATCAGATTGGAGGAGATGGTTACATCCAGTACTCCAATGGGGTCGTTATCATTATAAGTACCCGGTTTGGCAGTAAGGCTGTACCACTTTCCGTTCAAATAGAGGGAGAAGTTATGCAGTTCGGACGGCTTATAGATGTCCTCACCTTTCTCCTCCACGATGAAATTCTTGCCCACAGCAGCCAGAAACTCTTCGGGAGTCATGCCGTTCAAGTCCTTCACCACCCGGTTATAGTCAATAATAGTCAACTGGTTGGCAGGGAAGCACACAGCCATGAAGTAGTTGTACTCTTCGTCACCACGGTGATTGGGATTTTGCTTGGCTTTCTCCACACCCACCAAAGCGGCAGCGGCGCTGCGATGATGCCCATCGGCAATGTAGAGAGCGGGCATTTGGGCAAACTCCTGGGTTATGGCATCAATGTCCTCCTGCTTGTCTATAATCCAGAAGGTATGACCGAAACCGTCACCCGGAGCGATAAAGTCGTATACCGGTTTCCCGGCTGTATAACGGGAAATGATGGCATCCAGCGCAGTATTATCGGGATAGGCAAAGAACACGGGCTCAATGTTGGCATTGTTCACGCGGACATGCTTCATACGGTCCTCCTCTTTATCACGACGAGTCAACTCGTGCTTCTTGATAACACCGTTCATATAATCGGGAACATAGGTACCGACAACAAGACCGTACTGTGTCTTGCCGTTCATGGTCTGGGCATAGACGTAATAGTTTTCTTTATCATCCTGCACCAGCCAGCCTTTCTCTTGGAACATACGAAAGTTCTCTGCAGCTTTCCGATAAACACGTTCGTCATGTTCATCCGTACCGACGGGAAAATCTATTTCCGGCTTGATGATATGATATAGGGACTTCTCATTACCTTCCGCTTCTGCACGTGCTTCTGCAGAATTCAATACGTCGTAAGGACGGGACGCTACTTGTTCCACCAAATCCTGAGGGGGGCGAATCCCTTTAAAGGGTTTAATTATAGCCATAAGAGAGTGTTTTATATGGATTATTGAGGTTTCTTTTTCACAAAATATCTTATCAGATAAATAGCACTACTTAATATCAGTACAACAGATACGCCCTCGCAAAAGCCGAGGGCGAAATCTGACAATTCATTTCTGAATATACTACTTAATGAAAATATACCAGCACCTATTGCTAAATAAAGAACTGAACATTTATAGGTAGTCTTACTATTCATCTCATTTCCTGTTTACGCGGAACTTCTCGCAACCGTCTTTCAGGAAGCCTACAATCTGCTTAGCAGCGGCAATACCTGCGTTGATATTGGCTTCGGCAGTCTGGGCCCCCATCTTTTTCGGTGTAGAAAAATAACGTCCGGCAAACTTGGCTGCAAATGTTTCATTGGCAGCAGGCATAATGTCGGTCATGTATTTCAAGTCGGTGCGCTCTTCCATCAGCTGGATAAGCTCGGCTTCATTGATGACTTCCTTACGGGCTGTGTTCACCAGCAGTGCGCCTTTCGGCATCTTGTTCACCAATGCATAATTGATGGAATTCTTCGTTTCGGCAGTTGCAGGAATATGCAGGGAAACGACATCGCAAGTAGAGTAAAGCTCTTCGGCAGAACCCACAGCCTTCACTCCATCCTTCTCGATTACTTCTTTCGGGCAGAAAGCGTCGAACGCATAAATCTCCATACCGAAGCCTTTGGCAATACGGGCTACGTTGCGACCCACGTTACCATAAGCGTGGATACCCAGTTTCTTGCCCATCAGTTCCGTACCGGAAGTACCGTTATACATATTACGGACAGCCATCACCATCAAGCCGAAAGCCAACTCGGCCACAGCATTGGAGTTCTGTCCCGGAGTATTCATTACACATACATTGTGGGCAGTAGCTGCTTCCAGGTCCACATTGTCATAACCGGCACCGGCACGCACCACAATCTTCAGTTCCTTGGCGGCATCCAGCACTTCAGCATCAATGATGTCACTGCGGATAATGATAGCGTTGGCATCTTTCACAGCCTCCAGCAGCTTGGCTTTTTCGCCATATTTCTCCAGCAGCACGAGTTCGTAACCTGCTGCTTCTATTTCTCTACGGATACCGTCTACTGCCACTTTGGCAAACGGTTTGTCTGTTGCAACTAATACTTTCATAATTTCATGATATTAAAAAGACTCACCACAGATGACACAGATTATCACAGAGTTTAATCATAAAAACAATCTGTGCAAATCTGTGTAATCTGTGGTGAAAAACAATATTATTAATGAAGTTTCTCAAATTCCTGCATGCAGTCAATCAAAGCCTGCACGCTTTCCTTTGGCATGGCATTGTAGCAGGATGCACGGAATCCGCCTACAGAACGGTGTCCCTTGATACCTACCATACCTCTTTCGGTAGCGAACTTCAAGAAGTCAGCTTCCAATTCCTTGTATTCGGGAGCCATCACAAAGCAGATGTTCATGCGTGAACGGTCTTCTTTGGCAGCCGTACCTACAAACATTTTGTTACGGTCAATTTCGGCATACAGCATATCGGCCTTTTCGATGGCACGGCGTTCCATTTCCTTCACGCCACCCTCTGCCTTAATCCAGCGCAATGTCTGCAGGGCTGCATAGATGGGGACAACGGGAGGAGTATTGAACATAGAGCCGCTGTCCACATGCGTCTGATAGTTCAGCATGGTCGGAATATAGCGGGATACCTTACCCAGAGCGTCATTCTTCACGATGACGAATGTAACACCGGAAGGAGCCAGATTCTTCTGCGCACCACCATAGATACAGATATATTTGGACACGTCGATAGGACGGGAGAAAATATCAGAAGACATATCGGCCACCATCGGAACGTTTACGTCCAAATCCTCTTTCAGTTCCGTACCGTAGATTGTATTGTTGGTAGTGATGTGGAAATAGTCTGCATCAGCAGGCACTGTATAGTCCTTCGGAATATAGGTATAAGTAGATTCAGCGGAAGAAGCGACTTCAACTACTTCACCGAATGCCTTAGCTTCTTTCATGGCTTTCTTGGCCCATACACCCGTATTCAGGTAAGCAGCTTTCTTTTCAAGGAAGTTGAAGGGTACCATGCAGAATTCCAAACTGGCACCACCGCCCAAGAACAGTACCGAATATCCTTCGGGGATATTGAGCAATTCTTTGAATAATGCCACAGCTTCGTCCACAACGGGTTGGAAGTCTTTGGCACGGTGGCTGATTTCCATCAGTGAGAGGCCTGAGCCATTGAAATCAAGAATAGCTTGTGCCGTATTCTCAATCACCTCACGAGGAAGGATAGAAGGTCCTGCATTGAAATTATGCTTTTTCATTTGAAGTTTGTTTTGGTTATACAATTTCGTTCATTAATGTCTTTCGACTTTGCGAAATTACGGAAATATTTCTTCAAAACAAACCTTTCCTGATGAAATTCTATTTTTAAGCCGCATTTAGCTTACTTTTTAATGGTTTATACAAGATATATGCACCATTTTGTTATCCTTACTTATCAAGGATAATACTTTTAGAGAAACTAAAAGCAAGGCGGTTTCATTACTTCATATTCAAAAGAATAAGCGCAAATAAAATGAATATTTATAAGATAAATCACTTTGCTTCCTCGATAACAGTTTTCATTCCCTTGATTTTTTCACCGCGTACCAGCGTCAGCAATTGTTTCATTTTACTGCGGCGCACGGCTACAAAGGCATAGTGTTCCTTTACGTCCACCTGCCCGACGTCTTCACGCGCCATCCCTCCTTTTTTATACAAGAAGCCGACAATATCTATCTTGTTCAACTTATCCTTTTTCCCTTTACCTATATATAAGGTAGCCCATCGGGGCTTGGCCGGTTTGGGAAGCGTCTCCGGAAACTCGTACGTTTCGATGTCTTCAGAAATGTACTCGGGTACCCGCTCCTCGACATGCAGAACAAGATATGCATTTCCCGATGCCTCCCAGCGTGCCGTACGTCCATTACGGTGTGTATAGGCTTCCTCGTTTACGGGAGGATGGTAATGTACCACATTCTCAATACCCGGAATATCCAGTCCGCGGGCGGCAAGGTCGGTAGATATCAGTACGGCGCAACTGCCATTACGGAATTTGTAAAGCGCACGTTCGCGGTCGGGCTGCTCCATACCGCCATGGAACATGTCGCAAGGGAACTTCCTGGCTTGCAGGTACCCGGCAACACGCTCCACGCTTTCACGATAATTGCAGAATACCAAAGTGGAATGATAGCCGAGGGTACAAAGCAGGTTATAGAGGGTTTCCAGTTTGTCCTTCTCCGGAGAAACGACCTTATGCAGCCGCAGACGCGGAGCAAGGGCTTCCGGAGCAAGAAAATCAAGCTTCATGAGCCGGGAGCCGGAAGACGGGGAATCACCTCCTACTCCGGCAAATTGCGGTATTTCCTCTGCATCGGTGGCCGAGAGAAGCACACGCTTTTTCAGTGAGGGAAGCTGCCCGATAACCTCTGCCATCTCGTCATGGAAACCGAACTCAAGACACTTGTCGAATTCATCTATCACCAGAGTGACGACAGTGGCGGCATTGAAATTCTCTTTCCTCAAATGGTCGCTCATACGTCCCGGAGTACCGATAATGACGGCGGGATGAATGCCTTTCATTGTCCGGTGTTCTTCCATAGCAGGGCGTCCGCCATAGCAGCTCATAGCCTTGAAAGGAGTTCCCATGGACTTGAACACAGTTTCTATCTGCAAAGCCAATTCGCGTGAAGGTACTAGTACAAGAGCCTGCACACTTTGTATATCCGCTTTCAAGGTCTGTACCAGCGGAAGGAGGAAAGCCAGTGTCTTACCCGAACCGGTAGGCGAAAGAAGTACTAAATCTTTAGCTGATTGATAGGCTTCCTTAGCAGCCTCCTGCATCGGAGTAAGTTCTTGTATCTTCAAATTATGAAGTATATCCGAAAGTTCCATGAATATCTCTTTTTTAATCAATATGCAAAGATACGGATAAGAAGTCAGTTTCCATCAAAACGAAAACAGCTTTTAAGAAAGCTACCTAAATCATGACATGCCCGTCATACTAAAAGGGGAGACTCTCCTTATAGTTTCTGAAGCTTTTACCAAGCCCAATCGTCAGCACTATAAGTAGCTTCTACAGTCTTCTCTATCTCATTAGGCAGGTTACAGAAGAAGTCGATACCGGTTTCGTACTCCAAATTTTTAATAGAAACGGCATAAACCATAAATTCATCTTTTCCAGGTTTTTCTGGCAATAATTCAGAATGAGGGACTAAAAAAGCGATAGTATGATAAACCCCTGCCTTCTCGCTCAACAGAGCCATGTAATAATAGCTGGGGCAAATGAGTCCGCCAAGTGTCAGCCCGTCGGCATTGGTGGTGGGATAAAGCCCGTCATTGGCTTTCTTCACACCTGTGAAATTGGTAAGCAAACGGTCAGTAGTACCACCTTTCACGACATAAAGTTTGTCGTATGTGCCATTGATGGTGGAACGTCCCCAAGTCTGCACCTGCTTCTCAAGAGCCGCCCAATACTTTTGATTGAAACTCCCTATCTGTGGCGAGATATTACTGTAGTAGAAGGTCTGCTTATTGGCACTTTTACTGTACACACGGTCTTCGCTGGCACAAAGATGCCCCTTGTCGTACCCATCGCTCTTATGCATGGATTCAGTCACCTCCACGCTGTTGTCAATATTGGGGTCGTCTTGATTCCACTCGTTGGCACGCTTCACGTTGTCTTGCGCAGTAATCGGGTCGAAACTGAATGCCACCCAAGCCGAATGCTTCTTGGAAGCGATGTATTCCAAAGAGAAATTGAGTACCTGCCCGGCACCTTCCTCATCAGACACGCCTGCATAGTATTCAATATATTGATTGGTTGCATTGAGAGCTGGGATTTCAAGATTGTCTGCTTTATTGTTATCAGCAATATTGGCATTTTTCACATCTATATCCTCAGAAGCCACATACTCTATGCCCACTTCATTACCGTGAATATAGGCCACGCGGAGCTTGCCCATCTGATAATGATTGTAGCGGTTGAAACGCACCCAATAGCACGTAGAGGGTTTCACCTCAACGCTTTCGCTGAAAGCATCGGCAGACGGAACAACAGTAAGCCCTTCCAGCGACTCACTATTAACAGGAGCAAATGCGTAATTACGCCCGGTAAAAGCTTTGGACTGGATATAGAAAGGGGTGCCGATAGCCTTGGGCTTATACACGTTGAAACCATTGTCGCTCGACTCATAGCCCTTCATCACGTAAGTATCCGAACCCTGCTCGGTAGGTATTATCTCGGGAATGAGCGAAGCCTCTGAAGAATCATCACATCCAGCCAGCCAAATTCCGACCAGCAAAAGAAATAAGTAAGACAGTTTTTTCATCTATGTTTCTAAATTTGATTTTACGATACTAAGAATGCAAATGTGGTAATGGACAGTAAAGTCCATTACCACATTGTCTATTGCACAACCTCAGGAATTATTCCTTCACCACAAAGTTACTCATGTAGAATGTAGGAGCAAATCCAGGATCAGTATTACTTGCATAACGGAATGCCACATATACTTTCTTGCCCACATAGTCAGCCATGGAAGTACGCATTTCGATCTCTTTAGAGCTTGTAGGCCACTCGAACGACAACGGATCACTCCAAGCCGCTCCCTGCAATGCTGCAATCTTCTCTTCCTCAGTAGCAGTAGAAGCCGCAGGGATATAATTTTCGGACACATGTACAGACACTGCGTTCTCAATTTTGCCTCCATACAAATAGTCTGCCGAAGCAGTGAATACCATCTGTGGGGCAATAGCTTCGGTAAGATCTACCTCACCGGTTACAAGCCATGCCTCCGTATCGCGGTTACGCTGATAATAACCGCTTGCCTTGATACGGGTATAACCTGCACCTGCACTCCATACATAATTCATGCCATCAAGCTTCACATTTACAATCTGGGCATCGTTATGAAGTTCACCAGCAAAGTCATTGCTATAATACTCTTTTGCTTCCATCCATTTGCCGTCAGTCTTCAGGAATGCCATTTCAGCAGTTTCCGTTTCGGTATTCTTCTTCACCCATGCAGTGCCATCGAAGCCATATTCATCGGCCATCACATCATACTCCTTATTTCCGAAATAAACTACTGCCTTGACATCCCCGCTCTGTGCGTAAGGGAATGCATTCTTCAGATAAACGGGCAATACGGCATCAGCATCGCTCAAATAGTCCGAACCGGTAGAAACATAATCGGCAGGTTGCATCACACGGATACCGATACTTGCGCTTTCTTCGTAGGCAGTCCAAGCCGAACCGTCATACTGGTAGAGAGCAGAAGCATTTGGCTTCACGTCTGATGCACGGGTAACGGCACGAGCAGGCATTTCAGCTTCTGATTCAGGAATCTCCTTATAAATATCCACACCCTCATAATACCCTGATACGGTACTTGTAAGTGACATATTCTTAAACTCTACAGTAGGCGCACACTCTGTAGTACTCTTATAACGGAAAGCAATGGCTATCTTCTTGCCCTCGTAAGCACTCAGGTCAATATCACCGGAATTTACATAATTCCAATTCTTGCCTTCCGGCCATTGAGGTACATTCAGAGCCTTCCATTCAGCAGTAGCCACATCATCCACATAATCTTCCGAAGCCAGCAATTCAATAAAATCAGCACGATTGTTACCATTCAAGAAATTAATGGCAATATCTACCTTAAGAAGAGGAGCCTTCGCTTTTGCTAAATCTATAATAGGAGAAACCACCCATGCTTCCGATTCAAAATCGCTATCTCCTACATGAGCACTACCCTTCCAACCATATTTACCATCCACCTTCCATACATTAGTTAACGTGCCGGTAAGTTTCACATTTTGAGTAGTGAAACCGCCCTCGTTTCCATTGAACGACTCATTCATATAAATGCCCAACGTAGCATTCGGATAAGAACCGTATGAATAAGAGTTTCCTTTTTCATAGAAATTCAGCTTGATGATTTTGTCCTTTTCCACATTTTTTACATCAAATGCCTTACGGTCATAGTTGTAAGCAAAGCTCCAATCCCCACCCTCGGGTATGGAAGTACCGATGTTGAAACTGTTAAACGTACCACTCTGATAAATGAACTTGCCATCCGGACGTTGCATAGTGAAACCTTTTTCCGTAGGAGTAAGTGTCATGATATGATTGGACACATCGCTGGTGATGAAACCATCCGCAATCTCTACCGGTTCACCCTCCATATAACCATACGTCTTATCCGGGTCTTTGAACTGACCGAAAGGAATCCAAGTATTGTCCTTCGTCGGAGCCACAATGACATAATTACCTCCTTCGGCATCAATAGAAGTTACTTTCTGGTATACCATTTTCACTGCACCGCCGCCTGTACTGGGCTCGGTCTCCGACCAAGCGTAATTCACTTGGCACACATCTCCCGTCTTCGGGTTCTTGATACCTTCCTTCAACAAAGCAGGAAGCTTCTTCAACGTAGAAGGGGTGAGATATTTCACTACCATGCTTTCCCCCCATACTGTAGCGTAATTGTCAGAAGTAAGATCGAAAGTCTGAGCTTCGTTTATCTTCGAGAGATATTCAGGTTGCTCCTTGCCGATATTGTACTGCACCAGCACCTTGGAACCATCTGACAGATATGCGTAGAGCGAATCGACAAATGCAGGCAGATAGTCTTCGGGAGCTACCATATCAGTAAACATCTTGGTTTTACCCAGCTGGTTCAATGCCGTAAGATAAGTCTGCCCCTCGGGATCCTTGGCGAGAGCTATCCCTTGGTTCTTCGGCATAGAAGCTATTTTGCCATAATGGGCATCAGCCAATACGAGGGTATCGGTACTGACATCCGTGATGGTTTCTTTTTCATCAAATCCGGGGAAATTATCCTCGTTATAATCGCAGGCCCCGAGTGCAAACAGCGAAGCCAATGCGGTTCCTAATAATATATGTTTTTTCATAAATATGTTCGCTTAGAAATTCAACTTCAATCTTACAGTATAAGTACGTCCCCAACCATAGATAACACGTGTGGCCGTCTCCCAGTCATGGTTACTTCCATCGCGTGCATCGGCTATGTACTCTTGGTTGAACAAGTTGTTCACATTGCCGCTCAGTGTAGCACGAATCTTACCGAAGTCAAAGGTATATCCTGCACTTACATCAAATGTGCTCCATGAAGGAATCTCCCAAGGTTTTTCCACCACGTAAGCCTCTTTTTGAGTGGCTTGGCTCGCATCAATGTCATAATCGGCATAATTGCGTGCAAAGAAGTTCCAGTCTGCATTAAGACGCAAGCCTTTCATTGGGCGGAATGTCACTCCCAAAGCAGCTGTAGTCTGAGCAGAACCGCCCACCTGTACATTATCCATTTCAATGGTATACTTGTACTGATCTACATTACTCATATCTGTCACCACTTCACCACGGCTATTCGCCATAATCTGGCCTTCAGTATTCATCATGAAGCCTTTCGCTGTCCCATTCCAGCGCCAGTCTCCCCAAGAGAACATACCGTTAACTTCCATCCAGCGGAAAGGCTTGGCAATAAAGTCAAGCTCTATACCCATGTGGTTAGCCTGCGCACCGGTCATGTTCATTGTCCAACGCTGAGAAGCCCCGTTTACGTCTTCATAGGATCCGGTATCATATAAAGCCTTGTCTTTCCACATAGTATAATAGGCGTTTACATTGGCTGAGAAATACTGGCTACGATATCCATAACCTAATTCGAAAGAGTAAACTTTCTCATTCTTAGCATCAGGATTACGCTCATGTGAACTCTGAGAATTGATGAAGGTATTATCAAAAATAGGAGCACGGCTGATAAATCCGGTATTGAAGAATACGTTATTGTAATCATCAAGGTTGTAATTCAAACCAGCTTTCACATTGCCTCCCAAATAATGCTTCTTCGAAGACAGCTGTTTGTCACCACTATAATAGAAACGGTCTTTGCGCCAATAACTGGTATTTGTAAGACCACCTGAAACAAATGCACTCACTTTATCTTTATTATACTCCAATTGGGCAAAACCACCTTCGTACATCACAAAACCGTCGTAGTCACGACGAATCACATCTCCTACTCCCAACTTCTGGTTTACCCAGGAGGTGACTCCACCATTCACACTATTCTCAGCCAATACACTCTTACGGTTATAAGAGTCTACATAATACTGCCCTCCAAAAAGATCGGTAATGACATTCTTGTGCAAACCTTTATAATAGCGGAAGTCAATACCACCATAGAAATCAAAGTAATCACCAAACTTAGTGGTATAAGTAGAAATCAATCCTGTCCAGAAATGGTCGTTCGAGGCTTTGTTCATAATCATCAGCGAACCTTTATAACCGGGCATTCCACTCACATTCACCGGATTAGTATAGTTATCTGCATTGAGCTTATCCACAGCATCATAATCAAAAGTACCATCAGGACAACGGAACTGAGTGTTCACCGTACCATCACTGGCCGTACCGTACCAAGAGCTGGTGTACCCCGTTACCCCCGTACCACTATAGCCTGCACCAGTACCGATAGACATATAAGCTGCTGTACTGAGGCTTGACTTATGGTTGATTTGCCACAAATGATTAAGAGACATCTGGGGTTTATGGTATTCGTTACGTGAAGAGTTCATCACTTGTCCATTGCGATAACCGAAAGTAGAATTGTAACGATAGGGACTTTCCTCACCCATCCATTGTTTTACACGCTGATACTCCTTGATATTCAAGCCATTTGCCATATTACGCTGATTATGCCACTGAGGTGCTCCAAAAGCTGTAAATGAAAGTTGATGGTTGTCATTGATACGTTTTGCAATACTCATGAACCAAGTGTAGGCCTCGGATTCCGTACCTTGAATATAACCGTCGCGTTTATCTCTGGCACCCAATAAAGTAAAGGCCCAACCATCTTTTGTCAGACCGGAAGAGACACTGAACATCACTTTACTGTAGCCGTCATTACCCATGCCGTAAGAGATGAAGCCGCCTTTCTTGGCATCAGTAGTCTTGGTTATAATGTTTTGTGAGCCACCTACTGAAGGAGTTGACACCTTGCTGGCACCAAGTCCACGTTGTACCTGAATACTGCTGGCCACATCAATCAAACCACCCCAGTTACTCATGTATACTTTCTGGTTTTCCATTCCGTTCATGGGTACACCGTTAATCATCATAGCCACATATTCTGACTTAAAACCACGAATCTTTATGTTGGAATCACCAAAGCCACCTCCCTCATTAGAAGCATAAACACCCGGAGTAGATTTCAAGATTTGCGGTAACTCCTGAGAACCTATCTTATCTTCAATAAATACGGGGTCGACAGTAGATACAGCAACCGGAGTCTTGCGTGCCACAGCAATAGACGATGTAATCACTACGTCCTTCAGCATCACAGCATCCGGTTCCATTGGGATAGCACCCAAATCCACAGAAGCGCCCTTCTGCGTGATCTTCTTCTTCTGGTCTTTATAACCCACGTACTTGAATAGTAATGTCGCATTCGAAGCAACGCTTTGCTTGAAATACCCATCAATGTCGGTCACCGATCCTTGTGTAGTACCTTCCACCATGACGGCGGCACCCACTAACGGTTCACCTGTTTCTGAATCAACAAGCTGACCTCTCACTGTAGTCTGAGCAAATGCAGCGGCGCTAAATACCGACAACACTGCAACCAACAGGAATTGAATTAGATGTTTTCTCATAATTCTGTTTTTTGTTAATAGATAGTGTTAATTAAACATTAATTTATGTTTTAAGTCGCAAATATAACTAATAAAAACGAGATTAATGTTATATTTATGTTACATTTTTTGAAGGTAGAAAGGCTTTTTTGAGATATTTTTAAACAAAAAAAGCCCTGCATTCTACAGCAGGGCTTTCGTATTGTCAACAAGTAAAAGAATATACTTTCAAATTCGCACCGAAATCAATCATTCATGAGCTTTCTATAACGTACACGGGTGGGTTCTTCTTTCCCAAGACGTTTCTGTTTATTTTCCTCATATTCTGAATAAGAACCTTCAAAGAAGAACACATTGGAGTCTCCTTCGAAAGCGAGGATATGCGTACAGATACGGTCAAGGAACCAACGGTCGTGACTGATGACCACAGCACATCCGGCAAAGTCCTCCAAACCTTCTTCGAGGGCACGGAGCGTATTCACGTCGATGTCATTGGTGGGCTCGTCCAGCAACAGCACATTACCTTCCTCCTTCAGGCAGAGCGCCAGATGCAAGCGGTTGCGTTCACCACCGGAAAGCACCCCACAGAGCTTTTCCTGGTCGGCACCGGAGAAGTTAAAACGGGACAGATAGGCGCGTGCATTAATGTCGCGCCCTCCCATGCGAATCAGATCGTTTCCGCCGGAAATGACCTGATATACGCTCTTGTTGGGGTCGATATCCTTGTGCTGCTGGTCCACGTAGGCAACCTTTACGGTCTCCCCCACCTCGAATTCGCCTTTGTCTGCCTTTTCCAGTCCCATGATAAGACGGAAAAGCGTAGTCTTACCGGCACCGTTAGGGCCGATGATACCCACGATACCGTTGGGTGGAAGCATGAAGTTGAGGTCATCGAACAACAGTTTGTCACCGAACGCCTTTGCCACATGCTTGGCTTCAATCACCTTATTACCCAGACGGGGACCGTTCGGGATAAAGATTTCCAGCTTCTCTTCCTTCTCCTTCACATCCTCGTTCAGCAATTTGTCGTAGGAGTTCAGACGCGCCTTTCCCTTTGCCTGACGGGCCTTGGGAGCCATGCGCACCCACTCCAGCTCGCGTTCCAGCGTCTTGCGGCGCTTGCTGGCGGTCTTTTCCTCTTGCTCCATGCGCTTGGTCTTCTGTTCCAGCCAACTGGAGTAGTTACCTTTCCAGGGAATACCTTCGCCACGGTCCAGCTCAAGAATCCAGCCGGCAACGTGGTCGAGGAAGTAACGGTCGTGCGTTACGGCAATCACCGTACCCTCGTACTGCTGCAAGTGTTGTTCCAGCCAGTCGATGGATTCGGCATCAAGGTGGTTGGTGGGCTCGTCAAGAAGAAGCACGTCGGGCTTCTGCAACAATAGGCGGCAAAGGGCCACACGGCGGCGCTCACCACCGGAAAGATGTTCTACGGACTGGTCTTCGGGCGGACAACGGAGGGCGTCCATGGCGCGTTCCAGCTTGCTGTCAAGGTTCCAGGCATCGGTCGCGTCAATGATGTCCTGCAACTCGGCCTGGCGGGAGAAGAGCTTGTCCATCTTGTCCTGGTCCTCATAATATTCGGGCAAGCCAAACTTCTGATTGATTTCCTCGTATTCTGCCAGCGCGTCCACAATGGGCTGCACGCCTTCCATTACAATTTCCTTTACGGTCTTGGTGGGGTCGAGGTACGGTTCCTGGGCCAGATACCCCACAGAATATCCCGGCGAGAACACCACTTCGCCCTGATAGGACTTATCCAATCCGGCGATAATCTTCAGCAGGGTCGATTTACCCGAACCGTTCAGACCGATGATACCGATTTTTGCCCCGTAGAAGAACGAGAGGTAAATGTTCTTCAGTACCTGCTTGTTGTTCTGCTGAATGGTTTTATTCAGCCCAACCATAGAAAAGATAATCTTTTTATCGTCTACTGTTGCCATGTATTTAATGATTAATGTTCAGTGATAATGATTAATATCAAGGATTGATGGGGACAAAGATAAGAAAAAAGATGATATTATTTTGCAAATTTCAAAAAAGTATCTATCTTTGCACCCGCTTAACAGCAATGAAGGATTGAATCGCTAGCTCAGCAGGTAGAGCACAACACTTTTAATGTTGGGGTCTTGGGTTCGAGCCCCAAGCGGTTCACATAGAAACAAAGCCAGAAGGCGACAAAAAGAAAAAAGTCCTACAATATCAATGTATTGTGGGACTTTTTTTATGTTTCCATCTTACCTGAAAGTCCCAAAAGGGTACGAAAAGAAAAGTTGGACATCCAAACAGTGGTACAATTGGTACAGTGGGTACAGCGCCTCTTCTGCTTCACACACATGCGCTTATGTACATTACTTCATAACGCGTACATTATTTATATACATGCGTGTGTGAGATAGAAGAGACGCTGTACCCACTGTACCAACTGTACCCATAAACCTCACCTTTACGCCGCTCAAGTTCACCTTTACACGGCCCAACCTCACCTTTGCTTATGTCACTTCACCTCTTCCAGATAAAGCACACGGCTCGAATAGTCGTTCTGCTTGTGATAGTCCACCTTATGGTTGTAGGGAATCTCCAGCCCGTTTGCCATGAGGTAGGCACCACTGAAACTCTTTCCTTCGTAGTTCAAGGGAACATTATCTATACGGTTCAGTTCATGCACCCGGTATTGCTTGTCGGCACAGAGCCCTGCCATCTTCACACGCGGCAGGTGCTGGTTACAGAAATGTTCCGTCTTCCACCAATAGAAGACTGCCTTGTCCTTCTCCGGAGCCACGTACATCAGAGAAGCCACACCTTGCTTGTCATAAGGAGAGAGCAGGCGGTAAATGTCTCCCAACTGTACTACGGGACGAATGGTCTTGTACTCGGCAATGGCATTCTTGCAAAGAGCCTTTTCTTCTTCCGTCATATTTTTGGGCTGGATTTCCATACCCAAACGACCACTCATGGCAACGTCTATCCGATATTTCAGAGGGATGGTGCGGAACGTCTGATGATTGGGGGCAGCACTGATATGCGATGCCATAGCGATGGCGGGGAAGAAATAGGAAGTTCCCCACTGCATATAGACACGTTGCAGGGCATCGGTATTGTCGCTTACCCAGAACTCGTCGAAGTAAGGCAGCACTCCGTAGTTGGCACGACCGCCGCCACTGGCACATGCCTGGATGGTAAGGTCGGGATATTTGGCACGGATGCGCTGGCAGATTTTCTCGAAGCCGCGGTGGAATTCGATGTACATGTGGCTCTGATTATCCTTCGTCAGATATTGCGAACCGTGGTTCTGGACAGACATATTGGCGTCCCACTTGATGTAATCTATTTCAGGATAAGAGGTCATCAGGTTGTCTACCACACCGAAAACGAAGTCCTGCACGGCAGGATTGGCAAGGTCAAGCACTACCTGCGTGCCGCCGCGTCCCAACACAACGTCACGTTCGGAAGCTTTAAGTACCCAGTCGGGATGCTTCTCGTAGAGTTCGCTGGTAGTGTTCGCCATCTCCGGCTCAATCCAGATGCCAAACTTGACGCCATGTTTCTTGGCATCACTCAGCAAGCCTTCAATACCGTTCGGAAGCTTGTTCTTGTCCACCACCCAGTCGCCGAGTGATGAGCTGTCGTTCTTACGGGGATACTTGTCGCCAAACCAGCCATCGTCCATCACGAACAACTCGCCACCCATGGAGGCAATGTCCGCCATCATTTGGTCCATACCTTGCTGGTTGATGTCAAAGTACACGCCTTCCCAACTATTCAAAAGAATCTTGCGGGGGGTAGTGCCGTGCGCCAGTTTGTGCAGGCGTGCCCAGCGATGGAAGTTACGGCTGCCGCCACTCAAGCCTTCATTACTATAAGTCAGGGCAAGTTCGGGAGTGCGGAAAAGCTCGTCCTTCTTCAAGGAATAAGTAGAGTTCTCTTCGTTGATTCCGGCAAAGAAATGGTGGTATTCATCATCGTGTGTCTCAATGCGGAGTTTGTAGTTGCCGCTGTAACAGAGGGCTGCACCAATCACGTTGCCCGTGTTCTCCTGCGGACGGCCGTCAAGGGAGAACATCACTTCGGCATGGTCAGTATGGGAATTGCGCACACCGTCCTTATTCTTGATAACCTTCATGCCCGGAGTGAGAGGTTCCTGCGTCAAAACCCCTTCATTGGCCCAGGAACCGGAGAGATGGGACAGCCATACATCGCCACGGCGGATGGGCAGATAGCCGGAAGCAAACTGATTGAGCACCACCGGCTTCTTCTCCTGATGGGAGATTTCAGTCCAGGATTCTATCACGTCGGCATCCTGCCAGGCACGGTAACAGACGTTGACGAAGAAGGGATACACCTTATCCTTCAGTGCCACGACAGTCGTCACGGCATTCCCTTCCTTTTCGGTAGTCACGTTCAATACTTCGAGCTGGAGGGTCATGTTACCGTCGGCATGCTTCACAGCGAGGGCCGTCTCCACGGGAGCATTCAATCCATATTCGGGATAGGCTGCATGGTTCGCTTCTGCCGCAGAGATATTCTGCAAGTCGGCTTCAGAAAGTCTGTTACCATAATACAAGTGTCTCAGTGTACCGCCTTCAGGAGCCGAAAGCACCAAAGAGGTTTTCGGAGTGGATACACATACGTTTTGAGCCAACAAACTGCCGGTCAGCAGCAGTACTCCAAAGAGGAAATTTGTTCGTTTCTTGAAATTCATGCTTTTCTTGTTTAGATTCTATATTCATTTAGCTGTGCGCAAATGTAGGCGTTTCCCCGAAGATAAAATAGTATCATTTTATCATATCCTTATACAAATTCTATTTCCGGCTGACAATTGTCCCCGTGGCTTGGTTGGCAGGCATCACCAGCACTTCCGCAATCTGGATATGCTCGGGGACGGCAGCGGCGAAATAGACCACTTCGGCTATATCGTCGCCGGTCAGCGGGCGTATACCTTTATATACATTATCGGCCGCCTCCCGGTTACCACGGAAACGGACGACGGAGAAATTGGTTTCCACCAACCCCGGCTTGATATTCGTTACGCGTATCGGGGTATCCACCAGGTCGATGCGGAGTCCGTCGGAAAGGGCCTTGACGGCAGCCTTGCAGGCACAGTACACACTGCCTCCCGGATAAGCGTAATCTCCGGCAATGGACCCCATATTGATAACGTGACCACGGCCTCGCTCCACCATACCGGGAACCACGAGGCGGGTCATGGCAAGCAAGGCTTTCACGTTAGTGTCGATGACAATGTCCCATTCATCCAGGTTACCTTCATGTTCCTTGTCCACCCCAATGACGAGTCCGGCATTGTTCACCAGTATGTCTACCGCCTTCCATTCCTCCGGAAGGGATTCGAGGGCGGCATGGGCAGCCTGCCGGTCGCGGACATCGAAAGGAAGCAGATACACATCGGCTCCATATTTCTCCAACAATTCTTTCTTTACAGCATTCAGTTTCTCCACATTACGGCCATTGAGTATAAGCCGGTAACCGTTCATGGCAAATTTACGCGCGCAGCCTTCCCCTATTCCCGAGGAGGCTCCGGTGATGAGTACAATCTTCTTTTCCATCATGTTATTAAGTTTTAATATCAATACTGCCAACAAAGGTATTACTTATTATTTTAACTTCATAGGAATAATGAATTTTAGAGTAAGGCGAAAAATCCCGATAAATTATGTAACTTTGCACCCGCTTTTTGAAAGCCCGAGAAACTGTTTTGATTTTATTTCAGCTTTCTTCTGAGATTTGTTTAATTCGTTTGGATAAAGTAAAAGACGCTTATGCAAAAGTCCGATTGCATCATCGGTGTGGAGCACGTATCGAAATTTTTCGGAGATAAGGCCGTGCTGAATGATGTGAATTTGTCTGTCCGTAAGGGCGAGTTTGTAACAATACTGGGACCGTCCGGCTGCGGAAAGACAACACTGTTACGCCTCATTGCAGGCTTTCAGACAGCCTCGGAAGGAGTGATAACCATTGCCGGAAAGGACATCACGCAGACACCGCCGCACAAGCGTCCGGTGAACACCGTGTTCCAGAAGTACGCCCTCTTCCCCCACCTCAACGTGTTCAACAACATTGCCTTCGGGCTGAAGCTGAAGAAGCTGCCCGGTGCCACCATCGAGAAGAAGGTAAAGCAGGCCCTGCGCATGGTGGGCATGACGGACTATGAGGACCGCGATGTAGACTCCCTCTCCGGCGGGCAGCAACAGCGCGTAGCCATTGCCCGAGCTATCGTCAACGAACCCGAAGTGCTGCTGCTGGACGAACCCCTTGCCGCCCTGGACCTAAAAATGCGCAAGGACATGCAGATGGAGCTAAAGGAGATGCACCAGAAGCTGGGCATCACCTTCGTATATGTGACCCACGACCAGGAAGAGGCACTGACCTTGAGCGATACCATCGTCGTGATGAGCGAAGGACGCATCCAGCAAATAGGCGTGCCGACGGACATCTACAATGAACCCATCAACTCCTTCGTAGCAGACTTCATTGGTGAAAGCAACATCTTGAACGGAGTTATGATAAAGGATAAAGCCGTCACCTTCTGCGGACACGAATTTGAATGCGTGGACACGGGATTTGGCGAGCAGATGCAGGTAGACGTAGTGATTCGCCCCGAAGACATCTACATCTTCGATGTATCCGACGCCGCACAGCTGACGGGGACCGTAACCAGCTGCATCTTCAAGGGTGTGCACTACGAAATGCTGGTGCAGACGCGCGAAGGCTACGAGCTGATGGTGCAGGACTACCATGCCTTCGAGGCAGGACACGAAGTCGGTCTGCTGGTGAAGCCCTTCGACATCCATGTGATGAAGAAGGAACGCACCTGCAACACCTTCGAAGGAAAGCTGGTGGACGAGACACATGTAGAGTTCCTAGGCTGCAACTTCGAGTGCCTGCCCGTGCAAGGCATCGAACCGGGCAGTAGCGTACAAGTGGAAGTGGACTTCCAGTACGTCATCCTCGAGGACAACGAAGAGGACGGCCGTCTGACGGGTGAAGTGAAATTCATCCTCTACAAAGGAAACCATTACCACCTGACCGTGTTTACGGACTGGGACGAAGATATCTTTGTCGACACCAACGACGTGTGGGACGACGGCGACCGTGTAGGTATCACCATCGCCCCTCAAAATATACGGATTGTTCAATCTCTTAATAAGGAAGGAAGTGCTCAATAAGTTATCCCATTTCTTTATGCGCCGGCGCAACTGGACGGTACCCTACGCGCTGTTTCTGCTTGTATTTGTCATAGTACCGCTGCTGCTCATCGTGCTCTACGCCTTTACGGACGACGGAGGAGCGTTTACGCTGGCCAACTTCCGCAAGTTCATGATGCACCCCGAAGCGATGAACACGTTTGTCTACTCCATCGGAATAGCCGTCATCACCACGCTGGTCTGCCTGCTGCTGGGCTATCCGGCGGCGTATATCCTGAGCCAAAAACAATTCAACACCTCACGCACCATGGTGGTGCTGTTCATCCTCCCCATGTGGGTGAATATCTTGATACGTACGCTTGCCACAGTAGCGCTGTTCGACTTCCTGAACCTGCCGCTGGGCGAAGGTGCCCTTGTGTTCGGTATGGTCTACAACTTCCTGCCGTTCATGATATACCCCATTTACAACACCCTTCAGAAGATGGACCACAATCTGATTGAGGCTGCGCAGGACTTGGGAGCCTCTCCTACCCGCGTATTCGGCAAGGTGATTCTGCCGCTCTCCATGCCGGGAGTGATGAGCGGCATAGTGATGGTGTTTATGCCTACGGTTTCTACCTTTGCCATTGCCGAGTTGCTGACGATGAACAACATCAAACTGTTCGGCACCACGGTGCAAGAGAATATTTACAACGGAATGTGGAACTACGGTGCCGCCCTCTCGCTCATCATGCTGCTGCTGATAGGCATCACCATCCTCTTTACCAACGAGGAGGACGGGGCATCGAATGAAAGCGGAGGTGTGATATGATGACACGAATCTTAACCCGCGGCTACTTGTGGCTGCTGCTGGCGTTGCTCTACTCGCCCATCTTAATTATTATGATATTCTCCTTCACGGAGGCAAAGGTGCTGGGAACTGGACGGGATTCTCCACCAAGCTGTACAGCTCCTTGTTTACGGGCGGGATGCACCACTCGCTGATGAATGCCATCTGGAACACATTCGCCATTGCCCTGCTTGCCGCCACCGCCAGTACGGCGCTGGGCAGCATTGCAGCCATCGGCATCTTCAATCTGCGCTCGCGCACACGGCAGGTAATGAACTTCGCCAATGCCATCCCGATGATGAATGCAGACATTATCACCGGTGTGTCGCTGTTCCTGCTGTTCGTCAGCTTCGGCATATCGCAAGGATTCACCACAGTGGTACTGGCACACATCACTTTCTGCACGCCCTACGTGGTGCTCAGCGTAATGCCCCGGCTCAAAAAGATGAACCAGAATGTCTACGAGGCGGCACTCGACCTGGGCGCCACACCGTTCCAAGCACTGCGCAAGGTTATTCTTCCGGAGATATTTCCGGGTATGATAAGCGGATTCATCCTTGCTTTCACGCTCTCCATCGACGACTTTGCCGTGACCATCTTCACCATCGGCAACCAGGGGCTGGAAACGCTCTCCACCTACATCTACGCCGATGCGCGCAAGGGTGGACTGACGCCGGAACTGCGGCCACTCTCCACCATCATCTTCGTGACGGTGCTGGTGCTGCTGATTGTAATCAACAAGCGGGCCGAACGGACGAAAAACGATTGATGTGAGTGATGAGTTATAAGTTATCAATTGTCAAGAACAAGATGATGAAAAGGATAATAAACATACTGATTCTACTGTGCTGTATCGCATCCCTCTCTTCTTGTGGAAACTCCACAGAAGAGCGCAGCCGTGTACTGAAGATATACAACTGGGCGGACTACATCGATGAAGATGTGCTTGCCGAATTTCCCGACTGGTACAAGCAGCAGACGGGCGAAGACCTCCGTATCATCTACCAGGTGTTCGATATCAACGAAATCATGCTCACCAAAATTGAGCGCGGGCACGAGGACTTCGACGTCGTATGCCCCTCGGAGTACATCATCGAACGCATGCTTCGCAAAGACCTCCTGCTACCCATCGACCGCAACTTCGGCCACACGCCGGACTACATCCCCAACGTGTCGCCCTACATTCGCCACGAGCTGAACAAGACCTCGCAACCGGAACGCCAGACCGAGGACTATGCCGTGCCCTACATGTGGGGCACCGCTGGTATCCTCTTCAACAAAAAGTTTATTACCGCCGAAGAGGCCGGCACATGGGACATCCTCTGGGACTCCAAAAACCGCGGCAAAATACTGATGAAGGACAGCTACCGCGATGCCTACGGTACCGCCATCATCTACGCCCACGCCCGGGAGCTGGCCGACAGCACCGTCACCGTAGAGCAACTGATGAACGACAACTCCCCGCAGGCCATCGCCCTGGCCGAGCAACGCCTCAAGGAGATGAAACCCAACATCGCCGGCTGGGAAGCCGACTTCGGCAAGGAAATGATGACCAAGAACAAGGCGTGGATTAACTTCACCTGGAGCGGCGACGCCGTCTGGGCCATCGAGGAGGCCGATGCCGTGGGTGTGGAACTGGACTACACCGTCCCCTGCGAAGGCAGCAACATCTGGTACGACGGCTGGGTAATCCCCCGCTACGCCCGCAACGTGAAGGCGGCAAGCTATTTCATCAACTACCTCTGCCAGCCTTCCGTGGCACTGCGCAACATGGATGCCATCGGCTACGTCAGCGCCGTAGCCACACCGGAAATCATGGAGGCCAAGACCGATACCACGCTCGACGTGCACTCCGACCTCAGCTACTTCTTCGGCCCCCTGCCCGGAGCCGACAGCCTGCAGATAGACCCGGTACAATATCCTGACCGCCGAGTAGTGGAACGCTGCGCCATGATACGCGACTTCGGCGACCGCACGGAACTAGTGCTCGAGATGTGGAGCCGCGTGAAAGGTGACAATCTCAACACAGGCATCGTGCTGCTCATCTTCGCCGTTTTCGGTCTGCTCTTCATCTGGCTGGTATATGCCAAGATACGAAAGTACAAGCAGAAACGCCGCCACCGTCTCCGCAGAAAGCGGAAAAGGGGATGAGCAACACATTGTTTACCTAAAAACCCGTCAACGTGCAAGGAACAAAGAATCTGACACAAGGCCCCATCAACCGCCAGCTTTTCACGCTGGCAATGCCCATCATGGCCACCTCGTTCATCCAGATGGCCTACAGCCTGACGGACATGGCATGGGTAGGGCGTCTGGGCAGTGAGTCCATGGCTGCAGTAGGTGCGGTAGGCATACTGACGTGGATGTCCGGCTCCATCGCCTTGCTCAATAAAGTGGGCGCCGAAGTCAGCGTAGGCCAGTCCATCGGTGCACGCAGCGAAGAGGACGCACGCAGCTTTGCCTCGCACAACATTACGATTGCCCTGCTCATCTCCGTCTGCTGGGGAGGCCTGCTCTTTCTTTTCGCCCGCCCCATCCTGAACATCTTCGAGCTGAAACAGCATATCACGGACGCCGCCGTGACTTATCTGCGCATCGTGTCGACGGGACTGCCTTTCATCTTTCTCTCCGCTGCCTTTACGGGCATCTACAACGCGGCAGGACGAAGCAAGATTCCGTTCTACATCAGCGGGACGGGACTGATAATGAACATCGTCCTCGACCCTCTGTTCATCTTCGGCTTCGGTTGGGGAACAGTGGGCGCGGCACTTGCCACATGGCTTTCCGAAGCTACAGTATTCGGCATCTTCGTCTACAAGCTCCGGGGGAAAAGCGCCGTGCTCGGAGGTTTCTCCTTTATCGTTCCGCTGAAAAAGAAGTACACCCGGCGCATCTTCAAGCTCGGGCTGCCCGTGGCTACGCTGAACACGCTATTTGCCTTCGTCAATATGTTCCTCTCGCGCACCGCCTCGGAGCAGGGAGGACACATCGGACTGATGGCATTCACCACCGGCGGACAAATCGAGGCCATCACCTGGAATACTTCGCAAGGATTCTCCACGGGGCTGAGCACGTTCATCGCCCAGAACTATGCCGCGGGGCAGAAGTCGCGCGTGAAGCAAGCATGGCGCACCACCATGTGGATGACGGGCGTATTCGGAAGCCTCTGCTCACTACTGTTCATCTTCTTCGGCAGCGAGGTGTTCTCTATCTTCGTACCCGAGGCCGAAGCCTACCGTGTGGGTGGAGATTTCCTCCGCATCGACGGCTATTCGCAAATGTTCATGATGATGGAAATTACCATGCAGGGCGTGTTCTACGGACTGGGACGGACAGTGCCGCCTGCCATTGTCAGCATCGGATGCAATTACATGCGTATTCCGGTGGCGTTATTGCTGGTGCACATGGGTATGGGAGTGGATGCCATCTGGTGGGCAGTAAGTGGAACGACCGTTGCCAAAGGTCTTATACTGACAGCCTGGTTCGTCCTCATCAAAAGGAAAATTCTCTAAAAAAGGACAGAACTGGCGAACTTTAGAAAGAAGAATATGGTTATTATATACATAAATTTGCAACATTAAAGATAAAGTCAACTTTTAAAGAAAAAGAGTTATGAAGAAGATGAAATTTACAGTATTACTTTTGTGCGGCGCATTGCTGCTGGGCAGTTGCGGCACAATGAACAACAAGGCCAAAGGTGGAATAATCGGCGGTGGCTCCGGTGCAGCAGCAGGTGCCATTATCGGCGGACTGATAGGTAAAGGCAAGGGGGCAGCCATTGGAGCTGCGGTAGGTGCTGCAGTAGGTACGGGTGCCGGCGTTGCCATCGGACACAAGATGGACAAGAAGGCTGCCGAAGCTGCCAAGATTGAAGGCGCCCAAGTGGAGCAGGTGACGGATGCCAACGGCTTGCCGGCTGTCAAAGTATCCTTTGCGGCAGGTATTCTTTTCGGCTTCAACTCCGCAGCACTGAGCAACGAGGCAAAGGCTTCCCTGCGCGAACTCGCACAGATTCTGAAGGAAGACCCGACAACCGATATCGCCATCATCGGCCATACCGACAAAGTGGGTACTTACGAAGCCAACATGAAAGTTTCCAAGAACCGCGCCTATGCCGTAGAGAACTATTTGCAGGATTGCGGCGTATCTCCGGCCCAGTTCAAGAAAGTGGAAGGCGTGGGATACAACGAATACGACGAAAGTCTGTCTGCCGACCAGAACCGACGCGTAGAGGTATATATGTATGCCAGCGAACAGATGATTAAGAATGCGGAGGCAGCTAATTAATATGGTAAAGTGATTAATGTGTTAATGTGCCAATATGCATATTGGCACATTAACACATTAATCACATTGGCACTCTCTCCATGAAACTCCCGAAGCCTTTGCGGTTCCTCCGCAACATCATATTATTCTTCTTTATTTCCACTATCCTAGCGGTAGTGGCTTATCGTTTTGTACCCGTCTACATCACGCCACTGATGGTTATTCGCAGCGTGCAACAGGTCTTTAAGGGTGAAAGTCCATGCTGGCACCACACTTGGGTATCTTCCGACAAGATATCCCCTCACCTGCCTATGGCCGTCATTGCCTCGGAAGACAACCGGTTTGCCACACACAACGGATTCGATTTCATCGAGATACAGAAAGCGATAAAGGAGAATGAAACAAGAAAACGGAAACGGGGCGCAAGCACCATCAGCCAGCAGACGGCAAAGAATGTATTCCTATGGCCCCAGTCTTCCTGGGTACGTAAAGGACTGGAAGTCTACTTCACCGTACTAATAGAGTTCTTCTGGTCCAAAGAACGTATCATGGAGGTCTATCTCAACTCCATCGAAATGGGAAAAGGCATCTATGGCGCACAAGCTGCCGCCAAATACAAGTTCAAGACTACAGCAGCCAAGCTCTCTGCCGGACAGTGCGCACTAATAGCGGCAACATTGCCCAACCCCATACGCTTCGACTCAGCACACCCCTCCCCTTACATAAAGAAAAGGCAAGGACAGATTCTACGATTGATGAAACTGGTACCCAAATTCCAGCTAAATGAGAAGCGGACAAAAGAATAAGAAGAGGATGTATCAAAACAGTTAATAGCACACAGATGACACATCCTCCTTTAATTTTTAATTCTTAATTTTTAATTAATACGCGTGTCCTCCCTCTTCCATCTCCTTCGCATCAATCTTGCGATTGTCGATACTGCGCCAAGCGTAGAAGATGTAGGCAAGAACGAAAGGAACAAGGATAGAGACATAAGCCATAACCTTCAGTGTGAACTGGCTCGAGCAACTGTTTGCCAACGTGAGTGAGCTTTGCAGGTCGTGGGTAGACGGATAATAGGCCGTATTGTTATAGCCTGCCACAAGCAGCAGTGCCAATACCGTAAGCACCGTCCCTGCACCGGCAAACCAGATACCCTTGTCGAATGCCGGCTTCCACAGCGTGCGGATAATGCCCCAGAGCACAGCCACCACACCAACCAGGAATACAAGCAGCACTACCGGCATCTGCAGGAAGTTCGTCAGATACTTGTAAGGTTCCATGAACACCTCTCCCGTTTCCGGGCGTACAGCATAGCCGTCGGCAAGCAGCGTGCGGATGACGAAGGCCAGGAAGAATACCAGGAACAACGCCGTATTTCCCCAAAGTGCCCGGCGGCAGCGTTTCACCAAATCATCCTCATTGATATTATTAATAAAATAAAGCGCTCCCAAGATACGTGCCAGGAAGAACACAGCCAGCCCCAGCACCACATTCCACGGATTAAGCAACGCATCCAAACCATGCCAGCCGTTAGCCCATTGGCTGATAACCGGCATTGCCGCATCTGCGATATTCCCTTTATTGATATAGAAGTTAGACCCCGTGAAGAACGTGGCCACTGCCCCACCCAGCAATACCGGACCTACCACTCCGTTTATCACCAGGAACGTGCGATACGTTGTCTTGCCCAGCAGATTTCCCGCCTTCGACTGAAACTCGTAGCTGACAGCCTGCAACACAAAGCTGAACAGAATAATCATCCACAACCAATAAGCTCCTCCGAAACTGGTACTATAGAACAACGGAAACGAAGCAAAGAACGCGCCTCCAAACGTGACAAGCGTTGTAAACGTGAACTCCCACTTCCGTCCCGTAGAATTAATCATCATCTTCTTCTGCTCCTCCGTCTTCCCCAGACAGAACAGAAGCGAATTACCTCCCTGCACGAACAGCAGGAATACCAGTAGTGCTCCCAGCAAGGAGACTACAAACCACCAATAGTGTTGAAGAAATATATAAGCATTCATTGTGAGTTATGAGTTATAAGTTATGAGTTATGTGACGGTGTGTGCGTTTCGGTTTCAGGACCTTTGCGAATAGCCTTCAGCATAATTCCCACCTCAGCAATCAGCATGACAGTGAAAAGTACCAGGAAAATAAAGAACGTGGTCTGCACGGAGCCTACATCCAGCTTAGAGATGGCGGCACTCGTGGGCAGCATATCTTGGATGGCCCACGGCTGACGACCACACTCGGCAACCACCCATCCGGCTTGTCCAGCCAGATAGCCCAGCGGAATGGTGAGCATAGCCACCCAATGCATCCATGGCATCCGCGACAAGTCTTTCTTATAGGCCAGGAACAGCACCACAATAAAGAAGAGGATGAAGTATCCACCCAACATCACCATCACACGGAACATGTAGAACGTAAGGGACACATTGGGCACCAGCTCGTTCACGTCCTTGATATAACCATAACCGAAATAGGCTACATTATCTTTCAACACTTTGGCTGCCACCTCTGCATCTGCCTCATTGCCCGCAGCCTTGGCTGCACGATAGGCGGCAAACGCACCGATAGCCGTTTTTCCTTTTTCTATTTTCTCCTCTGCCGAAAGCGCTACGGTACCATCGCTCAACGGATATCCACCTTTCAGCAGGTCATTGATGCCGGGAACAAAAGCATCCATCTTGCGCTCGGCAAGCAGCGACAGCATCTTCGGAATTTCCACACGGAAAAGGAATGGGTCTACTCCGTCCTGCGGTGTCTGCTTGGCAGGATTCAGCAGCCCGAACGCTACCAATCCGGCACCTTGCCGCCCTTCATAATAGCCTTCCATAGCAGCCAGCTTCATCGGCTGCTTTTGCGCCACCTGATAGCCCGAGCCATCACCCGTCCAGGCAGAGAGCACAGCGGCACACAGACCTACCCATGCGGCAATCTTTACACTTGCCAGCGCAAATTTCTTCTCGCGCTTCTTCCACAGATACCAGCAGCTTACGCCTACTACAAACACGGCAGCCAGCACCCAGCCGGACAGCACGCTATGGAAGAACTTATTGACAGCCATCGGCGAAGTTGCCACAGCCCAGAAGTCCACCATCTCGTTGCGTGCCGTATCGGGATTGAACTCCATACCTACGGGATTCTGCATCCACGCATTGGCAACCAGAATCCACCAGGCAGAAATCGTGGCGCCCAGCCCCGTGAGCCAAGTAGATGCCAGGTGGAAACGCTTGCTCACCTTATCCCAGCCGAAGAACATGACGGCGATAAACGTTGCTTCCATAAAGAAAGCCAAAATACCCTCGATGGCAAGCGGCGCACCGAAGATGTCGCCCACAAACCAACTGTAATTACTCCAATTCGTACCGAATTCAAATTCCAGAATAATACCGGTTGCTACACCAATAGCAAAGTTGATACCGAAAATCTTCATCCAGAATTTGGCAGTACGTTTCCAAAATTCGTCACCCGTACGGTAGTACGCTGTCTCCATGATGCCCATAATTACCGCCAGTCCAAGTGTCAGCGGCACAAAAATCCAGTGATAGATGGCGGTCAAGGCAAATTGGGCTCTCGACCAGTCAATCAGGGAAGTGTCAATGTGTCCAAGCATAAGAATCAAGTTATGAGTTATAAGTTATGAGTTATTAAGTTTTTAAGTTATCGGGTAAGAACAGAGAGACACGGAGAATTTATAAGGGCAAGGAAATAAACTCTGTGTCTCCGTGTTTAGTCGCCCAGACTCCGATGGATAAGCTCATTACTGACATAGCCTTCCTTGTCATCGCCCACCACGGGGGTATTCAGAAACCGTGGGAAGAAGAAAAGGCGGAGAATGAAAAACATGATGAACAACTTCACAAGAATGATAAGCCACAAAGTACGCCCTAACGTCATACTTCGAAAACCTTCCAAATAAAAACGCCAAATGTTTACCGCAGTCTGTTTCATGCCGATAAAATTATAATGATTACAAATATAAAATACTTTTATATAAAGAACAAATAAAAAGGTGAAAAGTTGAACAGAAAAAAGACTTCTCCCATTCATCGGTACAAAAAAGATTTTAGGCGAGGAAAATTTCCCCAACGTCTATCACTTTTGCAATCCTTTCTCCACCCTACTACATTTGCAAATGTAAAACCATAGAATAACGAAGATATGACGAACGTAAAAAGATTGACAGTGATAGCGCTATGTATGGCAAGCTGTATGGGAGTGGCCGCCCAAAACGGCACTTCCACGCAGATACCCGGCAGTTCCGAGCAGCCAGCCGACAGCCTGCCCGCCCAATGGGACTTGCAAGCGTGCATCGACTATGCCTTGCAGCAAAACATCACCATCCGCAAGAACCGCCTCAGTGCGGAAAGTGCCCAGGTAGATGTAAAGACCGCCCGAGCCGCTCTCTTCCCCAGCCTTTCGGCCAGTGTGAGCCAGCGTGTCGTGAATCGCCCGAAGAGCGAGACAAACACCATCATCGACGGCGACAACATCACCAGCAGCCAGAGCAAGACTTCCTATAACGGCAGCTACGGCATCGATGCCAACTGGACCCTCTACAACGGCGGGAAACGCCTCAACACCATCAAACAACAGCAACTGAACAACCGCATTGCCGAACTTAGCGTAGCACAGAGCGAGAACAGCATCGAAGAAAGTATCGCACAAACCTACGTACAGATACTCTACGCCGCCGAAGCCGTGAAAGTGAACGAATCGACCCTGGAAGTGAGCCAAGCCGAATGCGAACGCGCCCGCCAACTTCTCGAAGCAGGAAGCATAGCCAAAAGCGACCTGGCACAACTGGAAGCGCAGGTAAGCACCGACAAGTACCAACTGGTGACCGCACAAGCCACCCTGCAAGACTACAAACTACAACTGAAACAACTCCTGGAACTGGACGGCGAATCCGAGATGAACCTCTACATCCCCACACTCGGCACGGAAAACGTACTGGCACCCCTGCCCACCAAAACGGACGTTTACCGTTCTGCCCTCGTGCTCCGTCCGGAAATAGAAGCCGGCAAACTGAATATACAGACATCCGACCTCGACATCAAAATTGCCCGCGCTGGCTATCTGCCTACGCTGAGCCTCAGCGCCGGCATCGGAACCAGCCATGCCAACGGCAATGACTTCACCTTCAGCGAGCAAGTCAAACAGAACTGGAACAACTCGCTGGGCTTCACCGTAAGCGTGCCCATCTTCAGCAACCTGCAGACCAAGAGTGCCGTAGAGAAAGCCAAGATTCAGAAGCAGACCAGCGAACTGGACCTGCTGGACGACCAAAAAACGCTGTACAAGACCATCGAAACCCTCTGGCTCGATGCCAACAGCGCCCAGCAGCGCTACGCCGCCGCCACAGAGAAACTGAAAAGTACGCAGACCAGCTATGAACTGATTCAAGAGCAGTTCAACCTGGGCATGAAGAATACCGTAGAACTGCTGACTGAGAAAAGCAATCTGCTCAGCGCACAGCAGGAGACACTGCAAGCCAAATACATGGCCATACTGAATATGCAGCTACTGAAGTTTTATCAAGGAGAAAAAATCGAATTATAATACCTTATATATATATGAACAAAAAAAGAATCATCCTCATTGCCGTAGCTGCCGTAATCATAGTGGGCGGCGGCGTATGGCTCTTCGGTGGTGCCAAGGCCAAGCACAAGGTGACCTACGCCACAGCAACCATCCATAAAGGCGAGATTTCCGAATCCGTAACCGCCACGGGGACCATCGAACCGGTGACGGAAGTGGAAGTGGGTACCCAGGTGAGCGGTATCATCGACAAGATTCATGTAGACTACAATTCCGTAGTAACCAAAGGCCAACTCATTGCCGAGATGGACCGCGTGACACTGCAAAGCGAACTCGCTTCGCAACGCGCCGCCTACAACGGTGCAAAGGCCGAATACGAGTACCAGAAAAAACTCTACGAGCGCAACAAGACGCTGAACGAAAAGCAGCTCATCGCCGCCACGGACTATGAGCAGTCCGTCTATAACTACGAGAAGGCCAAGAGCAACTACGAAAGCAGCCAGGCATCACTGGCAAAGGCTGAACGCAACCTCTCCTACGCCACCATCACCTCTCCCATCGACGGTGTAGTCATCAGCCGCGACGTGGAAGCAGGACAGACCGTGGCTTCCGGCTTCGAGACACCGACACTGTTCACCATCGCTGCCGACCTGACGCAGATGCAGGTTGTGGCCGACGTGGACGAAGCGGACATAGGCGGTGTGGAAGAGGGACAGCGCGCCACGTTTACCGTAGACGCCTACCCGAATGACGTATTCGAAGGAGTGGTCACACAAATTCGTCTGGGAGATGCCAGCTCAAGCAGCACGTCGAGCACCAGCACCAGCACGGTTGTGACCTACGAAGTAGTCATCTCCGCCCACAACCCGGACCTGAAACTGAAACCACGCCTGACAGCCAACGTCACCATCTTCACCCTCGACCGCAAAGACGTACTGTGCGCTCCTGCCCGTGCCCTGCGCTTCAACCCCGAAAAACCGCTTATCGGCGACAATGATATCGTGAAGGATTGCGAAGGGGAACATAAACTCTGGACCCGCGAAGGCAACACCTTTACCGCCCATCCGGTGAAGATAGGTATCTCCAACGGAGTCAACACGGAAATTATCAGCGGCATTAACGAAGGTACCGTAGTGGTGACCGAAGCCACCATCGGCAGCATGCCCGGCAGCAGCGCTCCGGACATGAGCCAGGAAGCTCCCGGAGGTGAGAAGAGTCCGTTCATGCCTGGCCCTCCGGGAAGTAAGAAGAAGAGCGGAAAATAATACAAAAAAAGAATTATGAATAAAGCAGTCATTGAACTTCAAAATATCAAACGCAACTTCCAGGTGGGGGACGAAACCGTGCATGCCCTGCGCGGCGTCTCGTTCACCATCCGTGAAGGCGAGTTTGTCACCATCATGGGTACATCGGGCTCCGGAAAGTCGACTTTGCTGAATACCCTCGGCTGCCTGGACACGCCCACCAGCGGCGAATACCTGCTGGACGGTATCTCCGTACGCACCATGAGCAAGCCTCAACGCGCCGTACTACGCAACCGTAAAATCGGCTTCGTATTCCAGAGTTACAACCTGCTGCCCAAAACCACTGCCGTGGAAAATGTGGAACTACCGCTGATGTATAACTCCTCCGTCTCGGCTTCCGAAAGGCGGAGACGTGCCATCGAAGCCCTGCAAGCCGTGGGGCTGGGCGACCGACTGGAACATAAGTCCAATCAGATGTCCGGCGGTCAGATGCAACGCGTAGCCATCGCCCGCGCCTTGGTGAACAATCCCGCCGTTATCCTGGCAGACGAAGCTACGGGTAACCTGGACACCCGTACTTCCTTCGAGATTCTGGTACTGTTCCAAAAGCTGCATGCCGAAGGACGCACCATCATCTTCGTCACCCACAACCCCGAAATAGCCCAGTACAGCAGCCGCAACATCGTGCTGCGCGACGGACAAATCAAGGACGATACCATCAACACCCAAATCCAGAATGCAGCCGAAGCCCTGGCAGCATTGCCTAAACAAGAGGAGGAGGAATGAGGGATAAGGGATTAAGGATTAGGGATTAATTTTAAACTTTCCATTAAAACGATATGAACGGAACAAACCTTTTCAAAATAGCCTTGCGAGCCTTGAACAACAACAAGCTGCGCGCATTCCTCACCATGCTGGGCATCATCATCGGCGTGGCGTCCGTCATCACGATGCTTGCCATCGGACAAGGTTCGAAGAAAAGCATCCAGGCGCAAATCTCCGAGATGGGCTCCAACATGATTATGATTCACCCCGGTGCCGACATGCGCGGCGGTGTCCGCCAAGACCCCAGCGCCATGCAGACCTTGAAGCTGACCGACTACGAAGCCCTGCGAAACGAAACCAACTTTCTGGCTGCCGTCAGCCCCAATGTCTCCTCCAGCGGGCAGCTCATCGCGGGCAACAACAACTACCCCTCCTCCGTGAGCGGCGTGGGCACGGACTATCTCGAAATCCGGCAGCTCAGCGTGGAGAACGGCGAGATGTTTACCGAAGCCGACATACAGACCTCTGCCAAGGTGTGCGTCATCGGAAAGACCATCCAAGACAACCTCTTTCCCGGAGGAGAGGACCCTGTGGGACGTATCATCCGCTTCAACCAAGTGCCCTTCCACGTGGTGGGCGTGCTGAAGTCCAAAGGCTACAACTCCATGGGCATGGACCAGGACGACGTAGTGCTTGCCCCTTACAGCACCGTGATGAAACGCCTGCTGGCACAGACCTACCTTAGCGGCATCTTCGCCTCCGCCCTCACCGAGGACATGACGGACAATGCCACCGACGAAATCACCGAGATACTGCGCCGCAACCACAAGCTGAAGGAGAGTGACGACGACGACTTCACCATTCGCAGCCAGCAGGAACTCAGCACCATGCTGAACTCCACCACCGACCTGATGACCACGCTGCTTGCCTGCATAGCCGGCATTTCGCTCGTAGTGGGCGGCATCGGCATTATGAACATCATGTACGTATCGGTGACGGAACGCACGCGCGAAATCGGCCTGCGCATGAGTGTAGGCGCCCGCGGTGTCGACATCTTGAGCCAGTTCCTCATCGAAGCCATTCTTATCAGCATCACCGGAGGCATTATCGGTGTCATCATCGGATGCGGAGCCAGCTTGATAGTGAAGGGCGTTGCCCACTGGCCCATCTTCATCCAGCCGTGGAGTGTATTCCTCTCCTTCGCCGTATGTACCGTCACCGGAGTGTTCTTCGGTTGGTATCCCGCCAAGAAAGCTGCGGACCTCGACCCGATAGAGGCCATACGCTACGAATAACCTTTTCTCCCTTGCCGGAAGTTAGCCAAATAGTTCTTAAGTATTAGGAAAAAAGTTTCCGGCAATAGGGAAAAAAGTTATGCGAAACTAAGAACAATCTCTATCCCAAGCCTTGGGATAGACATCCGCAAGCTTGGGATACATATCCGCAACCTGGAAACGCTTATCCGCAACCTGCGAACAGAGATTTGCTTCGCAGGCAGCGGATATTTCCAATATCCACCTAAAATCCGTATCTTTGTATCATGATGAAACAACAGCTCCCTAACCCACGCCGCCGCGGCATCGAAACCCTGATACACATCATTGTCTGGGGTATCGTCATCGGTTTCCCCTTTCTGATGATGACACGCAGCGGCTTCAATATCAGCCTTGCGGACTATCTGCGCCACGGTAGCAGCAGTACCCTCTCATTCTTCCTTGTATTCTACATCAACTACTGCCTCCTCATTCCCCGCTACTTGTTCGAGGGACGCATCCGGCAGTATCTCCTGCTGAACACACTGCTCATCATCTGCATTACCACCGGCGCCCACCTTTGGCAAGAATACACATTCCAAAACCATATGCGCGGCGATGATGACGGTCAGCACATGGGGCCTCCCAAATGGATATTCATCTTGCGCGACGTCTCGACCATGATTCTCACCGCCGGCCTCAGCGCTGCCATCAAGCTGAGCCGCCGCTGGGCGCAGATGGACGCCGCCCGCCGCGAAGCCGAGAAAAGCCGCACGGAAGCCGAGTTGAAGAACCTGCGCAACCAGCTCAACCCGCACTTCCTGCTCAATACGCTGAATAACATCTACGCCCTCATCGCCTTCGATGCCGACAAGGCACAGACTGCCGTGCAGGAACTGAGCCGACTGCTGCGCCATGTGCTGTATGACAATCAGCAGAACTTCGTCACCCTGGACAAGGAGATGGACTTCATCCGCAACTACATCGAACTGATGCGCATCCGTCTCTCCGCCAACGTCCGTGTGGAAACAAAGATAGACGTCCGACCGGACAGCCGTACTGAAATAGCTCCGCTCATCTTTATTTCCCTCATAGAGAATGCCTTCAAGCATGGCATCTCCCCCACCGAACCCAGCTTTATCCGTATCCACTTCAGTGAAAGCCCCGGAGAGATACATTGCGAAATAACCAACAGCTATCATCCCAAAAGCGTGGCAGACAAGAGTGGAAGCGGCATCGGGTTGGAACAAGTGCGCAAGCGTCTGGAGCTGACCTATCCCGGTCATTACGACTGGCAGCAAGGAGTGAGTGAGGACATGAAAGAGTATAAATCTATTTTAATTATAAAGATATGAATCTGAAGTGCGCCATTGTAGACGACGAGCCCCTCGCCCTGGGGTTGCTGGAAAGCTACGTCAACAAGACCCCGTTTCTAGAGTTGGTCGATAAATACTCCAGTGCCGTACAAGCCATCAAGGAGTTGCCCGAGAAGCACATCGACCTGCTTTTCCTCGACATCCAGATGCCCGAACTGAACGGACTGGAATTTTCGAAGATGGTCGATTCCGGCACCCGCATTGTCTTTACCACCGCCTTCGACCAGTATGCCATAGACGGCTACAAAGTCAATGCGCTGGACTACCTGCTGAAACCCATCTCCTACGTCGACTTTCTGCAGGCTGCCAACAAGGCTGTGCAATGGTTTGAATTGCTGCAACAGTCCAAGGAAGAGATTCAGAGCATCTTCGTAAAGAGCGAGTATAAGCTGGTGCAAATCGAATTGAGTAAAATTCTGTACATAGAGGGGCTAAAAGACTATCTCAAAATCTACGAGGAGGATTCTCCCAAGCCTATCCTGTCTCTCATGAGCATGAAGGCAATGGAGGAACTTCTGCCTGCCTCGCGTTTCATGCGCGTCCACCGTTCCTACATTGTTCAGAAGAATAAAATACGTATTATAGACCGTGGCCGCATCGTGTTCGGAAAGAATTACATCCCGATAAGTGACAGCTATAAACAAGCTTTTCAAGAATTTTTAGACCAAAGAAGCTAAAAAAATCGACTAATCCGTCGATAAAATCGGAAAAAACGTCGATTTATTATAGAATCCTTTTGCATATTAAAATATGTTTTTTTATCTTTGCACCGAACAGATAGGAGTTGTGAAACTCCCCCAATAGAATAGTTTAGTTAAGTCTAGTTTAGTTTTTGTGTGAAGCACTTCCTCCGTAAGCGAACGTTGGAAGTGCTTTTATTTTAGGTGTATCAGGTACTTACGGAAAAAGCAGATTTCCATCATTTCGCAGCAGGTTGTAAAATTTGATTGTCGGACAATTGTCGGACAGTATTTTTTAATAACCAAATTGTCGCAACTTTATTAAACAAAAAGATGGCAACACTTAAACTCTGTATCGTACCAGCTAAAGTGCTTATCAACGGAAAGCACAAAGTAAGAATATCTCTGGCACACAACTCCGGTACCAGGTACATTCCTACAAACTGTATCATCGATGACTTGTCCCAATTTAAAGATGGTCAAGTTGTCAATCACCCCGAAGCTGCATCTATGAACATGAAGCTCCGGAACCTGCTCAACCATTACCAAAAAGTCATAGACAACATCTATGATGTGGATGTATATTCATGTTCCGAACTCCGGGAAATCATCATCAAGAAGAAAGACCATACCAATGCCAAATTCTCCTCAGCTATGAATTCTTATCTATCTGAACTCGCAGAAGAGAAAAGAAGTAAATCAGAGAAGTTATATAGGCTATCCTGCCAGTCCTTCATTAAGTCACAAGGTGACTTATTACTTTCTATGATTACACCTCGGAATATAAAGCATTTCGAGATGGACCTTGAGGATAAGCGGTTGTCGCCTACCACAATTAAAATCTACCTTACACTACTCAAGGTAATTATCAACTATGCGAAGAAGCATAACATGGTGAAATATGAAGTTGACCCTTTCGAGTTCTGTAGAATGCCCTCCGCTAATATTCGTGAACTAGACCTTACTATTGACGAAGTAAAAGCTATCCGGGATATGGAAATTCCCAAATACAACATAGGTGTAGTACGCGACATATTTATGCTAAGTTATTACCTCGGTGGAATCAACCTTATAGATATGCTTGACATTGATTTCCGTAAAGATTGGATAGAATATTACCGACGGAAAACAAAGAACAAGAAAAGCGGTGAAAGCAAAACCGCATTTTCAATCCAACCGGAAGCCAGAGAAATCATAAACAAATACATGCAAAAAAACGGAAAGCTTGTGTTTGGCAAGTACAAAACATTCGGGCAATGCTACTCCGTGGTATCACGTAAAATGGAAGAACTTGCCAAGATAGCTGGCATAAAGAAACATGTGATATATTATTCAGCCCGTAAATCATTCGTCCAGCACGGATTTGAATTAGGTATCTCCTTAGAAATACTTGAATACTGCATCGGCCAGTCGATGAAAACCAATAGACCAATATTCAACTATTTTAGGGTCATGCGAAAACATGCGGATGATGCAATGAGAAAAATCTTCGACAGTCTAAAGTGATTGTTCTTGGACGAAAGCTATTGCCTCGGCAGTAGCTTCTTCCCTCTCCTTTTCTATGTCGGAGTTCAAACGGTCTATTAAGTCTGTATCTCCCGTCAGTGCAGTTTTCACACAGTCGGAATATGTGACTGTCAGCTGATAGTGACCGTAGCCAATAAAGGACTTTGTGAGCTTCGGAAAGGATGATTTAGACTTACCCATAACGCAACCGGATTAAGGAGCGGAAAAAAGAACGGTTCCGCTTTCCCGTTGCGTTACATATCTTTCGAGGAAGGATACAGTGTAGCCATTATAGCGACAACACGGGGGTCGGAACCGTATATGACAAACTACTGGCAGAGATAAACTTCACCAGTAGTTCTACGGTCGGAATAATATTCCTTCCTCAAATCAAAAAGTATGTAACGCATTGCAAATATGGAAAAAATATGCGAGATAACGAAAATAATTCATGCAATAATTGTATAATAACCAAAAGATTATTATCTTTGCAATGTCAAATAACAAAAGTAATCAACATGAGTAACGAACAAATTAAAAAGGACCTGCTTATACAAAGAGCATTCCTCAAAAAAGAGTTAGACCAGCTAAGGTTTATTGCCGAAGTTACCGGAACTAACCAAGAAAAAGAGATTGATAAAAGATTAGACCGATTACTGACAATCGACAAAATATTGAAAGAGTTAGAAAAAAAGAAGTAAAACAAAGTCCCTCTCTTCGGAGAGGGCACTAAAAAACAAATATATGGCACTGAAAGATGAATTACTGGCATTAAAGCCATTACTTGGTACAGACTCTCCAGAGTTCTATACCAAAATGAGAGAAATAGCCGCCCAGCACAATTCGGAAGAAGATAAGAAAGCTATTGCCAACTTTGTATCAGAACGCTTACAGAACATTGATAGGAAACTGGACGTTGTAGAAGAAAATGCAATCAAATTGCAATTACAAGAAGTTGCCGAAATAGTTTCTCTAAGCTATCTTGCAAAAAAGTATTTCAACAAGAGCCGTTCGTGGTTATATCAGAGATTAAATGGCAATCTGGTAAACGGGAAACCGGCACGCTTTACTAAAGAAGAATTACAGACATTCAACAATGCACTACAAGACATATCTCAAAAAATAGGCTCACTTAGTATCTCATATTGATACTCTGTTATTTGACACCATCCCCGTAGTTGAGCCGCTACGGGGATTTTTACTGAAAAGGAGTAGCTTATTCTATTATAATAACTACTATATATCTTATATGAGATAAAAAATTACCGTTTAATTAGCCTAACTGGTATGCCTCCTGAAGAAATCCCGCTTCCAAAGCCAAAAAAATGCCAAGCAATATCAACTATCGCGGATTTCATATCTCCATAATTATCCATGCAGTCAGCCGCCTTATAAAAACAGCGTTCACCGATACCATAATCAGAAGAAAATGCATTTCCCTTCTTTCCTGCACCGGGCAAAAATATTGAATTCCCATTGGGAGCGACAAAGAGCGCTCCCTGGACACCTTTATAAGTTCCCCAGCAAAATCTGCATTTCGTCGCAAGATATTTAAAGTCTTCAGACGTCGGTAATCTATAATCAGGATAATCTTCTATCACAAAATTATAAAAGTAGGTTCCATACTCTTGTGGTGTGCTTGCACCTACATTACTATTACACCATTTTACACCGTTTCCCATGTCAACAAACTCTTCCGTATGAGGTGTTACTGAGCTAAAATTGATGCTGTCTTTGTATATTCCTTGTCTCATTTTTGCTTCAATCCAGCAAGTATACTCCTGATGAGGCTCCAAATCCTCTATGGAGAAAGTTATGTCAAATTTATAATTAGGGTCAGTCAAATCGTTGGGATAAGAATAGCGGTGATAATTTGGATTTATTATGTTGTCTCTTGAGGTACCATAGTAATATTTAAAATCAATAATATCTGTGTGGTTGATATTTTTATCCGCAAATGATAGGGTGAAAGCAGCTTCATCTACCCCATTTCGAGGACTTCCCATTTGACTTGAGGTATAATTCACTCTCCATGTGTCAAATCCACTATCACCAGGAGGTACTGGAGATTCATTTAAAGTAAACTCGTCCAAAACAATACATGCCGGACACTGGACGCTCATATATGTATCTTCTTCAATATCCAAATCCGCAGTGAAATATACTGGCTGTGACGCGTCTTGGTTTGTAAGAATGTTTACAACCGTTACTTTGACCTTTTGTTCCCCTTTTTCACCGACAGTCCAATCTGTACTGGCAAAATTTTCATTATTGGGAGAGACCAATTCCTGACTTACACGCCCTCCACCTGATACGACTTCAAATTTAACTTTATGATATGGGGAAATAACCCCTGCTTTTCCATCATTGCTGACCGTAGAAACAAATACAGTAAGCGGTTTCGGCAACTGCTCCCATTTCTCCGCTGTTTGTTTATCACCTCCGTATTTCAAGAGTGAACATTCAACACAACTGGATACAGTGCCATTGTAATAACACAGACAGAAATTTACTTCCAATGGCCTGGCTGTTAAGGAATAGCGCATGCGCACAGCTGCATTTCCTATGCCTTTTATTTTATTGTACCAATTCCATGTTCCCGACAAGAATTTAAGCGTAGACATGACGACTTCTTCAGAAACATATTTTTTTTGCAAATTCTCAAGTAATACACTGTATCCAATACCCAAAAATTCCATTGGAGATATGACCGAGTCGTACACGCCAGAACCACTCTTTGTTATAGACAAAGCAATGGCGGCAGCCATATCTGACACAATCTCGTTCTTTAAATTCAACCCCAAAGTGCCAAGTAGGTTACGTGTTAATCGAAGATAAAAATCTATAGTCGCAGCAGTATTTATCCGTGACAAATTGAACTTGTATTCTCCATCTTGTTTAAAAGTATAGTTACATTTTGGTCCTAAATCATATTCGTCTTTAGATTTCAGTATGTCAAGAGCACCACGGTCATCTCTAGACAATACAGCTATATCATCCACTGTGCCGTTCGCATGAGTTACTGTTCCATAATAACTTGGAGTAAGGTTCTTATTCCTTAAAGTTAATACATTCTTATTGATTTCTGCGTAGAAAGGAGCTACTTTAGGACTTTCATATATAGCTCTGGTTGGAAAATCGGCAATTCCTTTATCATTAACAAGTTGGTCATTTTCGATATTAATGCAAAGGTCATCTATCAGATTGTCAAAGGCGTTCAATAAAGCTTCATTTGAATCATCATAAAGATTCCGTTTGGATTTGACTGCATTCTCGACTTCAGACTGCAACTCAGAAAACTTATCACTATTTTTTATGAGAGTTATGATTTCATCGTATTCATCTGATTTCATTGGTGAGAATAGAGGGTACATCGTTACCAATGCCAAAGCTGTAGATTCTATGCTGAGTTCTACATTTTCATTCCTGTCTATAGGAACTCTGCTCATTAAAAGCACATTGAAGTTTTTGTCATAAACGACAAACGACTGAATATAGTTATTTTTTTCTACATGAACATTGAATCCAGTATTATCCAATCGGACTTCGTCTGTAAAGGTGTTTATATAGCATTCATTTTTAGTTATATAATCTTCAATCTCACTGACAACAATCTTACCAGAAATATTGGGAGATAATTTACCGTTCCCTAATTGTGTAATAGTCAGTGTCTCTCTGATATTGGTAGCCGTATTCTTGAAAACAATTTCTGCCGTTCTTGAAGTTTCGTTCGTGTTTTTTTCTATCTTTAAATATTTTTTATGTGTTGACAATGCACGAGTGGAAGCCTCGCTTATCCAGTCCACATCCGGAAGCTGCATCTCAAAATCCACATTCGCGTCAATTTTCACCTCAACAGTACCGCCTTCACTGTCAACCTTCACTTCCTTTTCTGAAACAATGATGGCATCTTTCTGCGCCTGCAAGATGGTCAGGGTATCGGCTGTGCTGTTATCCAGCCTGTCGCGATATACAATTTGGGCTTCCCGTCTGTCATAGGTGTCATTGGAGGCAACAGTATAATGCAATGTGTGGCTGGACATGGCGCGCGTCACAGTTTCCTTTATCCAACTGACAGAAGGCATGACGACCTCATAATCACAATTGCTCCTCAGTTCCACCGTAATCTCTTCCCCGGAAGCGCTCACATGACAGTCATTCCGGCTCAAAAGGATTATGGAACCACCACCCGTCTGGTAAATATGTACCGTTTCCGTTAAGGAACCGTCTGAAAAGACAATTCTTCCCTCACGTTTTTCACCGTCCTCGTTCATGGCAATATCATAGCTTTTCGTCGTGGAGGACAGTGCCCGGGTGTTGCCGTTTTCCTTTATCCAGTCCTTGCATTCCTCACCGATAGTTGCAGTATAGCTGACGTTGGCCTTCACTTCCACTGTGACAGTTCCTCCTTTCTGGTCCACCTCGAACTTGTCATTGGTAAGCAGGAGGGCATCCTTCTGTTTCTGGGAGACCACAAAGCTTTTGGCTTCTGCACCAGCTTTTAAGGTAACTGTCACACTACGGTCATCATAGGTGTCATTTGGAGTTGTGGTGACCTTTATAATATGACTTCCGGCATTTCCGCTTGTAGGGGCAACGGTACACCAGGGAGTCTCTCCATTTTGTGTAGGCGCTACGCTTATCGCCCATGCAGTATTCGTAGTGAAAGAGAATGTCTGTTCACCAGCTTTTTCCGTAAAGTTCATATTCTCTTGATTGAAATTCTTAATAACATTTCCTGATGTCTCAGAATTGCTGTCATCATCTTTACTGCAACCGATAAGAACTAAGGAAACTGTAAACACAAGCAATAGCAGTATTATGCTTTTTTCATTTTTTTTCATATACTATGGTTTTAATGAGCATGTTCAAATATATCAAAAATATCAAACTATATGAAACCTTACAGTTAGGCAAACTGTCCTATCATGTACCATTATGAAATAAAAAGATGAAAACAAAGATTATCAAGCATAAAATTCTTCCTTCTTCCTATTCCCGACGTTGTCATAATCCGACTCGTCCGGCTCCTTCATGCGGACTTTGGCACATTCCATAAACAGACAGTTTTTCATATTCTGTTGTAATTTATTGGTGATTTGTATTAATTTTGCTGTCGGTTATGAAATATTTATAGACATTATGAAGTTAAAGAATGTGTATGAACTAGTCCAAGAAAGACTGGAAGTGATTTTTAAAGAGTTCGACAATATATACATTTCCTTTTCAGGTGGAAAGGACAGTGGGGTATTGCTGAACCTATGTCTGGACTACATGCGCCGGAACCGGCTGAACCGTAAACTGTGTGTGTTTCATATGGACTATGAGATACAGTACAGCATGACCATTGATTATGTGAACCGGGTATTTGAGACGAATAAGGATATGCTGAACGTGTACCGGGTCTGCGTGCCATTCCGTGTAACGACTTGTACCTCCATGTACCAGAACTACTGGCGTCCCTGGGACGAAGTGGAAAGGGAAGCGTGGGTTAGGGAAATGCCGGAGGACGCAATGACCGCAAATGATTTCCCTTTCTATAACCGCAAGATGTGGGACTATGACTTTCAGATTGAGTTTTCACGTTGGCTTCACCAACGGAAGGCTGCACAGCGTACCTGCTGTCTGGTGGGCATACGTACCCAGGAGAGCTATAATCGCTGGCGGGCTATATATGGAAAAAACAAAGAGCGTTATAAAGGATATGAATGGAGCACCCGGATAGATGATGAGATATACAATTTCTATCCCCTCTATGACTGGAAAACGGAGGATATATGGATTGCCAACGGTAAATTCCGATGGGATTACAACCACTTGTACGACTTGTATTACCAGGCTGGGGTAAGCCTTGACCGGCAACGTGTGGCAAGCCCTTTCATCAGCGAGGCCATCGAAAACCTTGCCTTGTACAAGGCCATTGACCCCAATACATGGGGACGGATGATAGGACGTGTAAACGGAATTGGCTTTGCCGGACTTTACGGGAATACACGTGCGGCAGGAAGGAGGAACATCCGTCTGCCAAAAGGATATACCTGGAAGTCATTCATGGAATTCTTGCTTTCGACCTTACCGGAACACACCCGGAAAAGATACCAGGCCAAGCTGGAAACCAGTATCAAGTTCTGGAAGGAAAAGGGCGGGGTTCTCAGTGATGAAACCATACAAAAGCTGAAAGACCGCAACATCTCCATCCAGGTGGGTGACAGCACCAACTATAGGACAAACAAGAAGCCAGTACGGATGGACTACCTGGACGACATCGACATAGAGGAGTTTCGGGATATTCCTACCTATAAGCGTATGTGTATATGCATCCTGCGCAACGACCACACCTGTAAGTATATGGGGTTCGCACTGACCAAGGAGGAGAACGAAATGAAGAACAATGCCTTGAAAAAATACAAGCATGTTTTATAAAGGCATCGGCAACCTATAGGGTTACCCGACTTTTCAGAAAAGGCAAAATATAACTTTCAAACATAAAAAAGTAAAGGCGGCTTATCCAGCTGCCTTTATAACCTAAACCAATCATTTAAAATATCTCTATTTATCTTCCGCAAAAATGGCAGTTGTCGGAAAATAAGGGAACTACCACCCAACTGTCCACCATTTTCGTGCAGAAAAGACGTTATCTCATCACTGAAAGCATTCTTAGCCCCAAAACTGCCCTATAGACCTCGCCAATTTCTTTCCCAGATTGAAATAACTGTAACCAAAAAAGAGGCACTAATTTAACCTTTTGTGTAAGTTATTTTATAATACTCCTTATCGTACTCCGACAACTGGATAAAGAACTGTTTATCATTAATATAACCGATATATGCCCCATGAATAATATTATACTCATATCGTTCTTTCATAAAGAGGCATAATTCATCATAGGACATCTTACTTTTACCCATAATAAGATATGAAGTATGTAGTACACCATCCCTATCAAAGAAATACCAGTCACCCGTAGGGCTAATGCCACCATGTCTGTAATAAAACACAGCCGGATCTGTCTGTATTTCATACCTATCGCCAAGTTTGGACAGCAGCTCATTTTTAGTCAATGAAAAATCATGGATAGGCTCTATGAAGTTCATATATTTTGGAACAACTTCCACCTTAACATGTACAGTCTGGTTATCACCTTGTACCTTTATAGTCGTTTTACCCACATGGATTCCCACAACACTCCCCTTTTCGTTGACAATTGCAACATTCTCATCCCCGGACACGAAACTAACCTTTTTTACTCCGGAAACCTCAATCTGTCGCACAGAAGGCGGATAGTCTTTCTTTACATACATAGAACTCAGTAAAAAATCATCAGGCTCTACAAACATTTTCGGGAAACGTTCCATCTCCTCATTACTACAAGAAGAAAACGATACAAACATAAGCATAAATAGCCCGGCTAAAGCCATAGCAAATGCAATTACCATATAAAATACTTTTTTCATAACTAATAATTGGGTTAAACACATATTTCCATCGTACGTTTAACAACGTACTCTTATCTCCGACAAAACCTCAGCTGCATAAAAGCTGAGGTCCAGCATGTTCCTTTCAATATATACAATCAATTAGAGCACACAATGTTGGAACATTCTGTAAATCCAGTATAAAGAAACTGCAATGGCTGAAAGAAGGACTATACTAACACTATATACCGGATTCTACTATAAAGACAACTGCTTTTCTGAAATTCCCTACGTGACTTGAGGGAATTTTTATAAAAGAAAGGGCACGCAAACGAAAAAGCCCCGACATGTCATACACAAGGCATGAATTGTTACTGAAATATGAACAAAGGGAAAGACAACTTATTAGGCTACCTTTCCTTTTATATAATCTATTCCCTCATTCCCCATACCTTTTTTCCAGATATTATATGTAATATATGATAAATAATCACAGTTTTCATTTATAATATCTTTATCAATACTGAACTCATTACATCTTAAGGCCTCACTGGGTTTGCAATGCCTTTCAATACCTTTTTTCTTATACAAACAACATATCCTCTCGCTCGTATAATAATTCGTTTTATAATATTTACATAAGAAACAATTTCTCACATTTTCATAATTTTTATAGGCAATTACCCAACCAAAAGTCAAAGGATCTATAGCACGATTAGTATAATAATCGAATGTAATCTCAAATATAGCAGATGAACATCGATCGGTATATTTATTACAACTAGTACGATTATATAAACCTTTCATTGATTCTAATAATACGAATTTATTGAGTTGCATCCCACATGTTCTAGTAATCCCATCTTTACGCCTAAAATTATAAAACATTGTTGTCTCATCTTCTGAAATCATTCCATTTCTTATAATATCGTCTAATTCATATTCAGAGCTTAGAGCAACTTCAATAATACGCATCCCAGATTCTATCTTCTCCTTCTCACATTGATGTGAAACTAAAATCTCAATAAAAATAGGCTCATGTCTATTTTCAGAATCAGAAAGAAATAAATCAGCCCGGAAACCTTTATATGTTTTTTCTCGAGTGATTACATTGTAATAATTCTTTAAGTTAAAAGATTGGCTCGATTCTTTCTCACAATAATAAGAAGTATAGTCATCATGATTCCATAGACAATGTTCAAAATTAGAGCATCTATCTTTTGTTCTAAAAGAGATATTTAATGCACTATCTGAATTAAACCACTCTTCAATTCTTTTCTTGGCAAGAGCATGAAGATAAGTTTCGTAGCTACAGTTTTGCGGTCTTATTTTATGAGCATAATGCTTTACTTTAATAGAACCTTCTTTTACGACCATTTCTCCTTTGCAATGAGGACATCGATATTCTATTCCTTTCTGAGCATTTCCAATACCAATGCAATTTTCATTCTTATCAAGAGCATACGTATATTTGAGTTCCGCCATAATATTAAAGAATCATGCTTTATTCAACAAAAGTCATATTCATTTTTATCTTTGAAAAATGGAATTATCAGTCGTCTGCACGTTGGCTAATAAGAATTCTTCTAAAGCGGCACATTCAAAAGCCGAATCAAACGGAACCGCAATAGCTACAATATATTTAGGTGACGTGCTCCAATAAGGGCTTCTAACCCAGCATTTCCCTTCACCATCATAACAAAAATAACTTCCAAGCCTTCTGCCAATGGCAATGGATGATTTACCTATATATAGCACATTGTCCCTATCGTCCATAATCAAATAGACTCCAGGCCTATCGGCATATGGGTAGCATTGAGGCCAGCAGTTTTCCATATTCTCTTTCCCAGGAAACAAATCATACTTGTTACTAACTGAAAAACGTGTAAGACTTGGGTGACGATACTTCTCTTCGTATAATCTCACTAATTTTAAAACCTCATCTAATTTTGCCATTCTTGGTTACTCTGTTTTTTAAATCATCGAATCCCTTTTGCCAAAAACACATATCTACAACTTTCATTGATGGATAGCGGTAGTGAAGTTTTTCAGAAATATATCTTTGGCATTGCTGTATTGTATCTTTATTGCTCTGAGAACAATCAATTATTCGCTTTAATAATTCTTCGTCAAACTGCTTGCCTTGACAATGAAATGCCCGCTTAAACAAGTCATCCAATGCAGGAACACAGCCAATGGTTCCCAACATGATTTTAGTAATCAGAGTATCTGTCGCAGCAAGGTTTAAGGATGAAGTCTTATTTTCCGGTTTATAATATGTGATTTTACTATAGTAATCTTTGAGCGCATTGTACAACTTCATTATTTGAGAAACATCATCCATTGTAAGCCATTCTTTTCGTAGAGAATGAAAACCCCTTATTATGTTTACAGCACCCATATGAATCGTATAATCTTTCCAAAGTATTCCACAACTACCTCTATACATTCCCCAACTCGCTAAATAAAAAGCAAGGTGAAGGGATAAATAGTCTGCTGAATCTGAATTACCGAATGCCGTATAGCAATATTCCCATGATTTAAAGCGATGATTTGAGTCTTGAACCATATTACTCAAATATTTTTCAACGCTACTTTTTTCTATGTCTAAAATAGGAAATGTCATTTCTATATAGTTAATTGTTTGACTCAATAAATTCCTTCAACCGATACAATCTATCAATGGCCGGATTATAGAAAGCATCCGGATAATGCTGCTTAATATCGCAGATATTCGCATTAACAAACAGAGAGGTGTCAAAAATATGTTCTGCCTCGCTTAACATCACCTCCTTGGGCAATTGGCTGTTTGTGCCCATTCGATTATTGCCTTGACGGATTCCTCGTCATAAGCATACTTACTTTCTTGTGCCATAGTTATTGTAATATATAATAGCTATTTAAGCAATTCGTTTAAGAGTAATTCTTTTGTATCGTATGATTTTATAGCTGGAATTTCATCGGGTAATCTACCATTAACTGCTTTTATTAAAAGACTCTTTTTAAATAAGTATTCAACTTGTTCAGATGGAGAATTCCCCTTCACATACTTATACTCTTTATCTTTACCATCATAATATACTTCTGCCCAAATAGGACATCTATTACTTTTAATAAACATTTCTGTTTTATCTTCAGATGGACTGACGTTTTTTGAATCTCGTATAAAATATTCACTTTTAAATTCCGCAGTACATTTACAGACATTTATTCTTTGCATACTTTGCATACCACCATTCTTGTAAGCATATGCTATGCTTATAATATCATTAAGCTTCCTAATTTTATAAACTAATGAGATTACCTTATTTTCAACAAGAACATCTTTACGTATGGTATATAGATTTTTTTCATAATATTCTGTTTTGTAAAATCTAACACATTTTACAATACAGTTTTTGTACAATTTTTCCACACGAAAGAAGGGTATTTCTATTTCTATCTCAGGCATAATCATTATTTTAATTACATACTTTTATCTTAAATTACCATTTTCTTAGTTTAGTACCTTACAAAAATTAAGTAAAGACATTTTTCAGAGACTTCTATTTATTCTGCATTTTTAAGAGCTTGCTCCCTTTCAAATAGAAGATGCTCATATTTGTCACACTCATCATTGAAATATTTTTCTGCCAAAGCAAAAGCTCCTCCCCAAGTTATATCACAAAAAGTCTTAGTAATAAAATTATTTATAATATGAACTCTATTATGCCAATAAAAAGCATTACGTCCCCATAAATCCGATTTGAACTTGTGAATCTTTGAATTAGCTAAAATAAGAACCAAACATCTTACAACTACACGATTCCCTTTTTCTGCATCTTCTTGTCCATCTCGTTTAATAATACACCGAAAAGGAGGACGTATTATCTCTATTTCACCAATTGGACGTTCGGTGATTACATTTCCTTCTGTATCTTTAACAATTTTCTGAATCATGGTATTAATGATTAAAGCCAGTACAAAAATACCAAACAATATCAATTTAGCAAGCGATATGATATAAAAAAGCCTCAATAGGAGCTGAAGCGAAAAAGTAAAGGCAACTGTAAAGTTGTCTCTCTTTCTCAATCTGGAACATCCCAGCTATCCCTTAAACTTTCGTTTGTATAAGAAGTACCAGACTCACCACCATTCTCTATTACCCCTCCATTGCTTCGTCTACATCATAAGGCTTCTTAACGTATATATTTTATATATACAATAAAGATGGATAAAGAAAAAGGTAGTCTAATCGGCTGCCTTATCCATGGGCAATTAGCGAATAATATTATCCTATTCATTAAATAGTTTTCCATGACATTTTTTACTACTCTTACATGGGCATTTATCATTGCCAGATTTCATCCATATCTCATGAATTTTGATATTTTTGGCTTGGAAAAGTCTCAAGATAAGTCATTTTGGCAGTTTTCTGTAATGTACACATTGCAAATCACCATACAACCAAGTTCCAACTCACCCCAACACCAACATACCAACCTCCCGGCACTCCATAACCAGCCTGCAAGCCCAATCCCCACCGCTTCTTCTTCGACTTGATGGCGACCGGATGGTATATATCATTCGTCACTGTCTGATACACCATCTTAGGAAACACCTGCAAACTATCCAGCCGAGGATCTAGATATCCGCTCACTACCGCACGATATAAACTATCTGAATACACCACTTGTCGGCGATGAAGTAAGGTATCACCTATCCGTGTCGTATCATCCGGTACGAAACACCAGAACACAGCCATCGGCTTAGAGATAAGAAGTGTATCTACCTTGACAACCGTTTTTATCTTCGTCTCGGTACGTATTTCTGCCGGCAAAGGCTCGCGCGGACAGAACCAAGACGTCACGCAAGCAATCACCAGCAATGCAATTATTATATAAGGTAGCTTTTTCATACTCCCAAGTATTGACAGATACCTTTCACATGTAAATCCACAATGGCACGTTTGCCCGCTTCAGACAGCAGGAAGTCCACATCTTCTCTATTATCCTGAAAAAGATTCTCGGTGAGCACAGCTGGACATTTAGTATGTTTGAGGATATAGAACTGCGATTCCTTATCCGGGTCGCCGTCGCTCATATCCTTGCGAATCTTCATACCGGGAAGGCATTCTTCGGCTGCTTCATATAGAGAGGTAGCCAGTTTATCAGCTTTCGTTTTCCCAATGCTGGTCCATGCTTCCCAGCCACGTGCCTGCATCCAATCGGAGCCATTACCGGCTGCATTGCAATGGATGGAGATTAAGATAGCTTCACTTGCCTTGTATTCATTCGCCCGACGGCATCGTTCAGCAAGGGGAACATCTATTTCTTCCTTAACAATACGTTCAACATCAATACCCCTCTTTCGCAATTCCATTTCCAAGCGTTGGGCAATCTCACGGGTATAGGCATACTCTCTCAACCTTCCATCGGGGGAACGCTTACCAAGAGTATTACTACCATGACCATTGTCGATTAATACTTTCATGTTTGTACCTCCTTATCAAATTAATATCCATTTTGCGGCTCCCTGTCACCACATTTTCTTCGTTCACACCGTTTCATAGCCAGTTCCAACTTCAAGTCAGAGCAATTCTCTTTTACAGAAAACAGTTCATCCTGCACCTTACGGAGCCGGTCGGTTTGTTCTACAAACCGTTGTTCTTTTTCGGACAGTTGTTTTTGTAGAAACTCATTATATTCACGTAGTGCCTTGAACTCTTCTACATCTGCATGCGCATCTTCAATACGTGCATTAGTCTTGCGTGACATCCACCACTTCAAAAGTTGTTTGAAGCCCTCGATACCACCAAGCGCAGTCACCAGTACAACCCAATCATTCATATTCATTTCATCACTTTACTTTTAATCTGACAATTACAAAAATAAGCAAGGTAGTCTCAAGCTTAATCGTAGATTCGTTGCTTTCCACTGACACAAATTGTCAATGCAAAAGTACCGATCTGGTATCGTCCAAAAAGGGACAGGAGTCTACCCCATTTCTACCTTATTTTTTGGGGTACTATTTTACCTTTTAAACAGCTCTCAAAACTTACGCAACGGCATATGTTCATTGCAAAAATGCCCCATAGTTCCCGCGGAACTTAGGAACGTGGGGCTGAAGGTGTCATTCGTGGACAGTGCCGGGCAGGTAGAAACGTGGGAGTACCAGGGTGGAACGTTCACGAATACCGGAAGCTGGAAGCAGCAGTCATCGGGTGGCAACAAGATACTGGAGTGGAATACGGATGCTGTGACAACAAGAAAACAAATCCCTAAAGCTGACAGGAAAGCCGGTATGCAGGTTTCTTATAAAAATGCAGAGGGTAAGTGGGTGAATGAACTGTACACAGGCACTGCGATTGATGATGTCAATTTTCCCCAGGACAAGAACTGGCAGATAATCGTATTGGATGAGGATATTAACATCACCAATAATCCTGCCTTTAACAAGTGGTTTTATCAGAACCGATTCAAAATCCACGGTGACATTCAGATAAACGACAAGATTGAACTGCGTATTTTTGTTCAGGACTCAGATACGGGATTGATGTATCTGTATGTTAGAAAAAATGACGACACCTTATTTGATACCCCCTCAATTCGCAGACAGGATATAGTTACCGGACAAAAGATGTCTATACATTCGGCAAAATACAATTTAGACATTGATTTTGTATTCAAAGAGAAATTTGCACCCGGTGAATCGCTTGACTCATCATTCTGCAAGGTAAATCTTGATGTCGTACTGTCTAATGATGAGGAGGCATTTCGTGAAGACATTGAGTCGTTGAAGCAGGAAGTGGAGGCTCTAAGACCAACCTCATCCACCAAGACATTCATTGATTATATCAAGGAGATTCCTGCTTCCTTGAGGAAGTTCGGATACAAGCTGGATGTCTCTTTGGTCAACAAACCTAAAGAATACAGAGTAAACCTTTTCACCAGAAATATAGCCAATGCAACGTTTACAGTACGGACCCGATTAGGTGATACTGTTATAACGAGCAGTCATACTGTAGGTGTTGCCACGACCTTCAGTAAAGCCGCCCAAGCTATATATGAAGACATTGTGAGCAAACTTCCAGATGATTGGAGTTTGAAACCCTACAACAAGGAACCATATTTCACGTTCATTTATTCGGGGAACAACGGCTTTCCGGCATTCAAGTGCGAAGAAACAAGCGGGAATGACTTTGAGATTATTTTCAAGCTTGCATACACAGACGGTAAATACCCAAGATTGAAGGAGAAGTATGATTTTTCAGTTGGTCCCAATGGAATCGTATATATAAGCTTGAAGTACAACAAGGATATGACGATAGAGGATATCGAACGTGACTTGCTGAACTTTACAAAGACCAAAAGCCAGTATGCGAAACTTTTCTTGCCAAAGGTTGAGAAAATGGATGATGAGCCCCACAAATACAGAGTGGTGATACCCAGCGAGTCGTCGGTTATAGCCCATGGCAGTAAGACCCCGGAAGCGCCAGCTTCTGAAACAGGAATCACGACAACCATTGTATCGTGTACGGAAATGAGTCCCAAATATCTGATAGCGGACACTGTGCATGCTTCATCTGAAAACGAGCATGTTCACAAACAATTCGCTTCTACCGATTTGTCGAAATTTGAGGACATAAACTATTGGAACGACTATGACGACAATACTGATTACCTGAATCAATATAGTCTGTGGGATAGAATGTCCGATACTATTGAGTTGGATATTTCTGACGGGAGACCGGTATATTTCAGTCTGCCTTTGAATATGAATTATTCCGAACCTTATACATTCTCATTAAGCAATATGGACGGGACTGTCATTCAGGATGTCAAGAAGAACATGTACGGTTCCAATTACATTCAATCTGCCGTATCCGACTTGTTGAACTGGAGCAACCGGCATATACTGGTCAGTGATGATGGCTGGTCCGTTTTTAAAGGCTTCTCATACGGCATGTCCAAGATGACAGTCAATATCAACCCGGTCTTAAAGGAATGGTTGGTAAACAAGCTGTTCATCCTGAAAGAGGATGACTTCCACAGGCTTGTCGGCGTGAAGGACAAATACAAGGTCAGCATCGGCACAAGGAACCTGGGCACATTCGCAGGCGGGTATAATACGCTGGTTGACGAACTGTTCAAGGCCGATCCTTTCCAGAATGTTGTATTCCTGAGTACTATCTATAACCAGGGTTATCTGCATTCGTTTGCCAAAATTCTTTCCAACTTCGATAATGTAAACAGAACGATTAAGGCGCTGGCTGAATATTGGAATGTACCTTATATAGATATGACAAGACAAGCCTTGTTCACGCACAAGAATAAAGACAACTTGCTGGAGAGGATGGCCGACAGACTGCATCCGGCTGCATCCAATCCGGAAGTGAAGGTATACGTCTCGATTGACGGTGCACTGAATTCAGGAAACATTATATTCGGTAAAAGTGACTGGAATGCTGAAAGTACAGTTTCCGTAACAGATAATGATACGGTTGATAGCTTGCTGGAGAAGATTAATGCCGGACTGGCTGTCAAGGCTAATGTGAGCAAAAGAATCAACAGCGACTATTCCTACATGGCCATGTCATTGGTTTATAATGCACAGTCCACTTCGCAGAAGACATCCATTCCGACCGTGAATGCCGGAGATACCGGAGTTATTATTAAGGTGGTACAGAAAGAAGACCAAGTGAAAAAGTATGCGAATTACCTGAGTGCTCAACTGACTGCCATGTTTGGCGACCTGAAGGACAAGCATGTTCTATGGATTGGAACATCAATTCCTGCCGGAAACACCTATAGTTTTGCGGTTGGCCAAAAATATCCCGAACTCATACAGGGCATTACGAAATGCCGCATGACGAACAAAAGCAAGGCCGGTTCTTACCTCCGCAAGTATGGTTTTTATAACCATAAAAATCAAGAAGGATTGGAACCACCTCAAATTTCATGGAATACTACAAAAGCGGAAGGTAATGATACTGGATTTAGTATTGACGATATTAAAGAAATTGTAAATTCTTCAGATAGCCCGTATTTGGTTGTTATTGATATGGGTATTAATGACTATATGAGCGACCAAGGCGTGGAGTTCGTGGTGTATGACTTTGATCACCCGTTTAATGAGGATTAAGTACTTACAATATAAATTCATCCCGGACTGTAAGGTCTGGGATGGATAAATTAAGTACAGAGGTAAAATATCCCTCAAAAACATCTCGACAATTCTACAAAATCATTACCTTTGGACGCTTTTGTTCTTACCAACGTTGTCAGTAAAACGCCGGCTGACATAAAACGCAAGCGGCAATCAGATAATATTTATAATAAAATTTTCATTATGAAAAATAATAAAAATAAATGTTAGGCTGGGCGTGATAATGCTCAACCTAACGCTATCAAAGAGGTAGGGCGATTTATGCTTGATACCTTAGGGTTCGTTCTTGATGTGATTACTATTGTAGGTATAATATATCTTATATTTACAACCGGTATAGTCACAGAGCTTTAGTGGATAGGATTAATATATGCATTTCGGTGCATATATAAATACCTAAAAGTATAAATAGGTTTGGGCAGTAGCAGGAACTGCCCAAACTTTTTTAAAGAGTAATACTTCATATCCAAATAATGTTTTCTCCGTCCCATTTAAAGTGAATGGATTTTCGTCCTTTCAGCTGACTGGCGGAAAAATGGAACTCCTTTTTAAAGTTTTTGTCACTCTCATGAGTGACGGTCAGATGCAAATCATCATGTTCTCCTCTTTTCTCAATACCAACTTTATAGCTGGAAGTTACTTTTCTTGACGAAGGTCGTATAACCCGTGTCTTTTCAATAGTTGTCATTGGAATGTATTTTAAATTAGAAGATGCAAGTTAGAAATAAAAAAGAGAATATACAACTTTATCATATAACAAACTCAGAGGATATTAATCCAATAAATTACCCTACTATCCAATAAAACAAATCCGGTAAATCGATGGATAACCTTCTGTACATTTCAATCTGTCCGGCCTGATTCGGGTGCAAATTGTACGGTTGGGTGTTTCTGGAAAACAGACTCTCATCCGGAAGTTGTGATTCATCATTCACCGGATTGTTGTCTAAAGCAGTAGCTATGTCGTATCTTGCCCCGATTACACCGTTCTCAGCCGACCAGTTTTCTATCATGGCATTCACATACTGGTGTTTTCTCTCTTCCACCGTACTCGTATAACAAACATTGTAACACAAATACAATTTACATCCAATGGCGTCACACCGTTGCTTCAACGTATTGAGCAGTCCCGTACTGTTACCGCCGTTAGCTCCGATATTGACGACCATCCTTTTAGGTCTGTATATGTCAAACTCCGTGCTGAAGCGTTGAAGTATGGCTTCAATCGTGCACCCGCCACGGGCGGCAATCATAACCTTGTGATTGGGATGTTCGGTCCTGAACAGTTCGGCAACTCGATAGCGTAAATCCTCTACGCAGAACCCTTCCGTTATGCTGTCTCCGACGAATACGACATCCGGTTCTTTTAATGTGCAGATGTCGATATACCGAATAATCGGCATGTCACTGCCTTTATCAAGGTAAACAGACAAAGGCCCGTTCTGGGCGCCGACCGACCAGATTGTATCGTCACAGACAATTTCAGAGCTTTTGCCGGACAGGTAGCTTGTCAGCCGGAGAATACTTGTCCTTCCGTTCTTGATGATGTCAATTATATATTCACCGCTTCCAAAGCTATCAGAGAAACCGGTTTCTCCCCAGATTTCATCGGATACACTTTCCGCATACGCCAACGGCCCCGTCAGCTTATACATACCCAACTTTTGAGTGGACATATCCACATAGAATGTACTCGGTACAACACCTTTCCCTATGCCTTTTGAAGCAAATGCAAATACGAGCCTGTTGTCAGAACCTAAATGCAGCTTCATCCGGATATGCCTGATGTCACAGAAATAATCCTTGTCTATCTTGAGGTAATTACCGCTTCCGGTATTGGTAGCCTTGATTCCGTCCGTGTCCTTTATCCAAGTGGTGTTGCTGAAATCGGTTATATCACTGCCGGAGAACAGCTTCACCATATCTTTCAACCCATAAATGGATTCAAATAAGGATATTTCACTGGTGTTGCTGAGCAACACCCCTTCTGAATGTGAGAGTGCATATACTCTTTTGCCTTCTTGACTTAACTCTATTATTTTCTCCATATCAATGTATCTCTTTAAAAACTGAATAAGACGTCATGCTTCCAAAATTATTCTCCAGTCCGGCAAAGCGAGCCTCGTAACCTTCTACGATTTTGTTTCCAATACAGGAATATTCTATGGGCTTGCCATCAACCTTGCTGTATGAATGAAAACGGACATATCTTGCATTGTCCGGATATTCCGAACGTTCCAAAACAAGTTCCGGGTATTGCCTGACCACACTTTGTCCACCCGGCGAAATCGTCTTTATAATCTTTCTGTCGGCATCGTAAAACACGCCATAGGGAAATGAAAGGATACATGCACCATTTACCACAAAACGGTCATAAATGGTCAAATCCAGATAATCCGTAGCGTACGCATCCGGATAGGCGTCAGCAGTAAGGTCGCTGCCGTTTTGGGCAAACAGGCAAGGATTAAATGGAAATGGAATGGAAACATCCTTGTTTCCACCGTAAGCATCAACCTCAAGCCCTTTTATTCGCCCGTCGAACAAAGAAACTTTACCGAACAAATCCTCAATACGATTATCTAAGTCTTCTTTTGTTGCATTCTTGAAATACTTCTTTTGTGTAGTTGCATAGACATTCGTGTTGGAAGGTCCGGTATAATGGTTCTTGGAATCTGAGAGGATGATAAAGATATGGGTGTATCCTGCAATATGATAATTGTCAAGCCATTGGCTGTTTCGGAAGGATGTACCATTATCTGTGGAGTAACAACATACAAAATCCGCATTCTCATCAGTCTTGAAATCGAAAGATTCCCCTTCAACATCTACAATATCACTGACGAAGTAAGGACCTTCCTTGAATGCTCCCGTGGCATAGTCCCTATTCCCTTTCTGCCAGCCCCAATCTGAAATGAATTTGGCATTTGTGTTGTTGGCTTCTTCCAGTAACCGGTCTTCTTGTTTCAACTTCATAATTTCGGTTCTCTGCACTTGCCGCTTCCAGCTTCCGGTATTCGTGAACGTTCCACCCTGGCACTCCCACGTTTCTACCTGCCCGGCACTGTCCACGAATGACACCTTCAGCCCCATGTTCCTAAGTTCCGCGGGAACTAAAGCGATGGCACCGTCAAGTGTATATTTGTTTGTGCCATCGATTCCGGAATTGGGATATACAACAGACACATTAAGTTCATTGAATAACGTATTGATGGATGTACGCGTACCAGGATGCACTACGGCATCCGAGATGGTGGCAGGATAAATGGTGCTACCGCCCTGGGTAAGTTTGTGTATTTTCTTTGCCATAATCTATGTTCTTAAAGTATTGTTTCAATATTTTCAATCTCTTCGGTTGATATTTGTCCGGACAAGACCTGCTTTGCCACGGCATCCTCCAATTCTTTTTTCTGTTCGTCGGTCATGGTGTCCCAGGTCAACGCGTCGCCTTTCTCCCCCTGCTGGTAATAGGGCGGCAAGGCCACATCCACATGACACTCGTCCGTTTCCCCGACGGTCAGCGTCACCCCCGTACTGCGGTGGTCGTGCAAATGGCAGATGCCGTCGGAATAATCCCCGTCGTCAAGGAAGAACCGGCGGTGGCACACCAGGTTGCCGACGCCCATACCGTGGCGGTCAAAGATGACAAGCAGGCGTCCGTCATCCATGCGCTTGCAATTAGTGTATACTCCGTCGATATGACTAGCTGTGAAAGTTCTGCCGCTACGGGTGTTATACTTGAAGATGAAGGGGACGGAGAAATCGCATCCCGACTCTATCAGCTTGAAGTCCGATTTGTAATTTATGCTTTTCATTGCTTTATAATATGGTTGACACATCCGTTATCTCGGTCGCGGTCAGATAGGCGTCGAGGTTGACGTCGCCACCGCCACCCGTCTGCCCGGTATTGGTCCAGGTGCCGGCCGTGGTACAACGGTAGACCGGTCCGGGAATGCTGTCCCCCACAACGGCCCAGTCACCGACCTGGGGTGTCGGATAAGCCGCGCGCAGACTCTCAAGGCTCCCGAACAGCCCCTTGTTTTTTGAGGAGGCAAGCCTTGCCTTCTCAACCTCGGCGTTGACCTTGGAAAAGTTCTCGTTCAGACGCGCCGCGGCATCACCCCAGCTGCCGGTATTGTTTATAGTGTTCAGTTCCATGCTAACTTCTTCTGTTTAAAAGATAATAGATGCCGTTGTAATAATACAGTTCCAGCACATCACCCTTGTTCATATCTATATAGTCCACCACATTGTCATTGCTGTCGTGCATTTCTCCGGTCGGGAAATCATCACCCCAGAACGGGTCGTTGTTCCGGGGACGTGAGGTTATCCGGAAAGTCGGATTGAAGTTTATCGGGTCAAACGGGTTCCCGGGGATTTTGAACATGGAACCCGTGACGATGACGGTCAGCCGAAAACCGTACTCGCTGCTTATTCCATTCCTGCCCAGGTCATCACGGGACGGAAGATTGACGGTATACCGGTAATTCAACTCCCCACGGTTTACAGAGAGCAGGATTGTCGTGCTCTTGGCAATCTGGTTGATGATACAGTCCCGTACACGTGCAGCAATCTGTTCCTGGGTCTCTATCGTTATGGGGGGCAGACCGAAAATATAGGAAATGTCCTCAAACACGGCATTGCCCCCAATTTGGGCGCCATTCTCATTGACGGTCAGATTGCCCAGCCTGCTGCCCCCTCTGGCATTCAGTTTCCCGTTTACGGTCAACAGACCTGCCACGGCATCCCACACAATGTTGCCGAAGCACAGGGAACCGTTGCCTGCCGCATCCCATTTTGCAAAACATCCGTCAGCCAGACGGCCGATCCAGCCGGTACCGTCCTCATCCAGGTGCGTACTCCCGTTTGCGGCTTCGAAAGTTGCGCGGATAAAACCGCCCAGGGCATAGACATATCCCCGGGCAATCACATCGTTGAGGATGGCCCTCCCTCCATGGGTCAGTACGATGTTCGCCATCGTCTTCAGCTCTTCGGGCGTGGGCTGGTATTTAGGGTTTTCCTTGTATTTCATCACCGTGCGGATGGCCTGCTCCAATGTGCCGCCGCCCCACGTATATACATCGTCATCGTCGTTGTACACACCGGAAACGCCCGCCGTCACCTTACGCATCTTCCCGTCCTTGTAGTTCCCGAGCTGAATCATGCTGGCAAGGATAAGACCGCCGAGGATGTCCACGCTGCCGTTCTTTATCGCGTCAGCAATATATTGGATAGATTGGAACTCAGCCATCGTCTTGTCATTATCGAGGGGCGAGGGTTTCCAGTCCGTTGGAATGGTGCCTCTCTCTAACTGAAGGTCACAAATAGTCGCGGTACCGCTGACAAGAAATACACTACTGCCATCGAAGGTGAACTTATGCGTATATCTCTGGTAAGAGGATGTGAGAGGCTGAGACACGCTGAAAGAGCCGCACGAAACAGATACTGACGTACCCTTTGCCTTATAGCTGATAACATATACTTCTTTGCTAATAAGTGAGACTGATTGGGACAGGCTACCGATTACAGCCGATTTGCCGGACACGGCATTTATATCATCACTGACGGTTGCAATGCCGGTCCAGTGCTTTAGCGCCTTACTATACATTTCACTACCGGGAGCCAGAACAGTAGTGGACGAAAGATTTTCCGTCTCATAGTTCCCGCAGAATCCACTATTGCGGAGCAGGTTCACAGCGCCGACAGCAGCATTGTCTATCGTATCTTGAGCTTTCTGCGCCAAGTCTGCAGCGGCTTGTATCTCATCCGGTAGTCCGTCCATATTCTTCCACCCGGAACTGCCCTTCTCTATGTGGAATGTGCCCTTGATGTCCACACCGACGTTCCGGGTATACCGGACATAGGAGCTTCCATCCTTGGCACCGATATAAGCGTCACCATACACATTGATATAGGCGTGTCCGGTGGACTTGTCAAATCCCAGTCCGATAACCTCCTTCCCGGCAAGGGAGAAAGAACTGATTCCCTGATAGAAGGTGATGGAAGGGGAACACTCATTGACAGAAGAGAGGATGATGGCCGCCTGCCGGGTCATATCTGTCAAGTGCCCCAGCCCGACAATGTCATCACCGGCTGCCGGAACATCACTGTCCTTGTCACACCCCGTCTTGCTCAAATCGATATAGTCGGCACCCACCGACGTAACCTCGCGCCAGTAATACCGGTTGGACACATCGTGGGATATTCCCCCCTTGATATTGCACTCTTGAGCCAAGGCCAATGTGCCGACTGTGAATTCATTGTCAATCGTCACACCGTCCTGCTCAGACAGGAAGAAGCAACGATAGGATTCGGAAAGTTCCTCCACACGGATGCACTTCATCCCGGCCGGAGAAAGTATCTGCTCCCCTCCGACATGGGTCTTCTTCTTGACTTCCAGTTCGTCAAACACCGCCTTGGCCTTGACATAGAGGTAGTCGACCACAGCTTGAGACATGCCGTTTTCAAGGACGGTAATGCCACTGCCGTTCTCACCGATTAGCAGCCCCTTGAGGAAGGTTATCAGCTCTTGCGCTGTGTCAGCCCTATCTTTCCTCAGAAAGACCTTTGATAATTCCTCGATGCTCATTCCTTGTTGAATGAGTTCAAGAATGCCAATAAATGTCCGTCCAACCCTCTCTGCGGTATTCTCTCCCTCAGAAGAGGCGTTCCTTATCTGTAGAGCAAGTTTCCTTAATATGTCAAGTGTATCAGGCATTATTCACCAAGTACTCTAAAAGTTACACGATTAGCATTAATCCCTCCACTTCCCCTATACAGCGGAAAGTCTTTTTTATTATCATTCAAATACCGAACACATTCTTTCATATACCTATCAGCAACAGAGAAAGCATCATTATAAGCCATAAGTTTCTCCTTAAAATCAGAACGCGACGAATACTCGTTATCTTTATTGACAAATCCAAAACGGGTGACATTTCCATCTCCATTTTTCACGATACGAGCATAGGTATAATATGCCAATGTCGTTTTCAGCCCTACAAAGGAACGTTTGCCTCCACATTCTATGGTATAAGAACTACCATTAAGCAACTCACTATAATTTTCCGGATGTTCTTTCACATCTAAGAATAAAGCATCACCCAAAGCTGACTTCAAATCAATGTTCTCCGACTCCCGAATATATGCCTCTATCTTTTCCGGGTCCAGATGTACCGACATTGTACGGGATAACTCAGCAACTTCATTATATGTTATTAGGTTTGGTAGCATTTCTTACATATCTAAGAGGTTGTACACTAAAGTCGTTGGAAGGATTGAGAGTTTCATACCAATGCGCAAAAATTTTCTGAAAAGCCCGTTCAATCATGCGTTGTTGCTTTGACACAATAGAGTTATAGTATTCAAAAGCATCTTCCAAAATATCACCGGAAAAACCGACTTTACCAATCCGGATACAATACCAAGGCTCCTGCCCGAAAGCTGAATAAATACGTTCAACCACACTGGCATCAGTAACGGTAAACTCCTTATCATAATTTTTAGGACTAATATCCACAAACTCCGGTTTTTCTTCATCAGATTCCAAGGTTACCTCTAAGACCTTTGTCGCATTGGTGTCTCCTTGTAATTGCACGATAGTATCAGAAAAACCAGTATCTTCATTAGTCCTATCCTCTTTTATAGGATTTCCGTTTTCATCAAAACGTACCGAAGAAGCACCTTTCTTTGTAATTATCATCCCGGAAGGCATGAAGTTACAACGCACATTACGATACTTCACATTGGCTAATCCCTCATCCGTACTCATTTCCGTAATCACACGGTCAGCTCTTCCGATAGGATACACGAATTTCCCTGTGTTGCTAATCCATAGTATCTGCCCCTTATAGTTTTCAATCCCTCCGGCAGCCCGAATTTGCGCATAGACCACCTCCTTACGTGGATTAAATACATCTATAAACTCCACATTTTCTTGTACGACCTTTATGGCTTTTCCCTGACGGGTTTTCTTTCCTGTCCAATCCGGATGAACTGCGATTTTTGCGATATATCCGGATTCATCCTCCTCCAACAAACGGCAATTTTCAAAGGGGATGTGCTGTACTTCCACTATATCTGCGAACATATTATAATTAACATGTATCGCCATCCCATCGTAATCAGCAACATCCTTACAGACGAAAGCATGGATGTCATCTGCCGTATCTCCACGGCGGTTAACCACATATTCAGAAAAAGCAACCTCACGAAACCCATTTCCCTCTATGAAATTGGCATAACGTTCTGCACATTCGCTACCCGTTGAACTCGCAGCGATGATATTTCTTAGATGTTGGGGATATAAATTATCATCACCGTAGCTTTGGATGCCAAGATTACGTAAATAGCCCGTGTCAACACGCCTATTACTCTTCTTCTTTAATTCATTTACATTCATCGTTCCGTGAGGTTATTCTTTATTTCACCGTTTCTACGACTTCTATAGTCTGCTTAGAGTCAACTACAGATTGAGCCTCTTTAATATGAGCATCCAATACTTTAGCTGTAACTTTCTTCCCGTTCAGTTTATAAGTCTTGAACGCATCTCTCACAATCTCAGAAGTAGCACCTTCCACTTCAAAGGCTTTCACCAATTCTGAAACCAAAGTTTCATCCAATGGTAAAGCAGGACTCATCCGTCTTTCAACCCTTTTCTTCCAATCGGAAGGCGTTGAAGCAAAAAAGACTATCCCTTTAGGATTTTCCGCAAGATACCTTTCTGCCGCTTCGTCAGTAAGATTGTTGTTGGTGTACATTTCACTGCTTCCAAAACCTACTTGGAGCAATACACCATTTTTCAATGCATAACTTGATTTTTCTTTCATTTTTCCATATCTTTTTAAGTACGAATACATTTCAATCACAGCGTCACGATAGCAATCTCCACATGAAGTCTTGGTAAATGTCCTACCAAGAACTTCATGAAACATCAGTTCAATGTCTGATTTATCAGAAGAAGAAAGGGAGACCTTATCTCCCAATCTCTTCAACTTATCAACCACCTCCAAGACAAGCATATTCCCTCCTATGCTGCCGGTTCAGCCGTCAAGGTATTGACAGCTGTCTTAGTTGCTTCATAACTCGTCTTGAACAAGAATAATGCAGATTTAGGCGTTTTCTGCTCTTCCAAGGTAACAGCCCATCCCCCTTCAGTATCCTCGCTATACTTATCATTGTCGATTGCTGTAGCTGTAAGTCCTTGGTAGTAACCATACACCTGAAAAGCGGCATCACCCGGGTTTCCTTCTTTCTGCAAACCCTTATATTTATTCTCCAACACCACAACATAGGTACCGTTAGCCAATCCGTCAATAACATCAGCGCATACATCCGGGTCATTTGCCAATATCACAATCGCAACAGTATTGGTAAACGAACTACGATATGTGCCAGCCACTAATGAGGTCTTTGTACCCGTAAATGGATTTTTACCAGGAACAACAACCTTATAAGCCTTCTTCCCGGTTTTCATAGCCAGCGTTTCAATCACATTCTTTTTTGTAGAATTGAATACTGTGGCCGCAAAGTCCACATCCGCACGATTCATTATTACCCCTTCCTGCTCCAATCCTTGTACTACAGGATCATCACACGACGGAACAATATCTTTCTTTAAAATATCATCACATACTCCCATAGACTACCTCCTTTTGTCAATATGCTACTTGCACCAAGTTATCCTCGCCAATCATAGAACCGAGTTTACCAGTGGAATAGATGTAATTCTTACGGGGTTTTCTTTCAAACCAGATATCAAGGTCAGATATCGGGTTATCACCTTCACAACCGTACATTAAATTGTCCGGAGAACACAGAACCGCACGATGAGGAAGGTTCAGTTTTGTTTTATCGTTCTGATATGCTTGGATAAATCGGTCCCAAATAGAGCATTTTACAACCGTAACGCCGTCATACTCTCCTACTTCAAGGCCGTCAAAAATGACCGTCCAAGGCATAATAACCTTATATTTCTCCCTCACATCACGTGACAAAGAATCACATAATGATTTTGTAGCAAAAATCGCATGTCCGGTCTTCTGGAAAATACGGCTATCCGCATCTTCAAGCATCGCATCAAACACAGATGTAGCAGCCCCCAATTCTTTCATCTTGGACTTCTGCAAAGCATAAGATGCTTCAGAGTTGGCTGATATAACGGTATGCTGACCGGAATTCTCTGTACATATGGCAAACAGGCGTTTAAAGAAACCGTCACATGTCTTGAACAATTCTACATTCAATCCATCCGTAATTTGACCGGAACCGTCAATATTAGCGGCATCCTTGTCTCCAAACCAAGTGAAGCGCCATAACATTTTCATCATTGCTTCCGTCAGTTTTGGAAGGACAATCCCATCCATATATTCAGTAGAGGTAAGGTCCGCAATATTGGTACCGGTCTTCAAGCAGTACTTTGCAATCGTATTCTCCAAATCCTCATAGCACATTTCCAACGGGACTTGCCAGTCACCAATTTCCCATACTTTCTGGGCGGCAGCGATAGCCACTTTTTGATATTCAGGGTCACATCCGGCGCCTGCGATACCTACATCCTCCATCTCACCGATGAAGCCAACTTTCTTGCCATTGGTCACTTTAGGCATGAACGTCATAAAACGCTCCATATCCTCATTTTGAAAGACTGTCAGTTCAATCAAATCTTTCAAATCTTTCACCGCCTGATTGTCTGGCGTCAATTTTGAAAAATCTAAAATAGGCATACTCAATTCTCCTTTCTTTACTTTCTAACTCTCTTTTCTCTTTCCTCCCTCAACTTCCTTTGAATAGGTGTCTCCTCTGCACTCGCTTGTGTCTCAACAGTATTCTTGAAGGATTGGGTACGCAAAGAGACTCTATAGGTTGAACAATGTTTTGCTAGCCAATTCTCACCCCCTGCCATCTTTACAGCATTCAGTATCTTATTGTCCTCAACTGTACGGGCATTGGTTTTCAATGCCGCATTTTCCTCTTCAAGTTCTTCAATGCGCGCCTTTAAAGCTTCAATCTCCTCATCACCGTTTGCTTCTTCCGGGTCTTTGATTTCTGTAATCACTCCGTCTGTTACAATGATAGTCTTACCATCGGGCATAACATGCTCGCCATCGGGGGATGCCGCATCTCCCACTTGCGGTTCTCCTTCTTCACGTTCCACCATCAGTGTATTACCTTCGGCATCTGTCAGTTCCATAGATACTACCGGAATGTCTTCTATCTTCTGGTAGCCACATTTTGCAAGCAGTCTGTCAATGATAGATTGCTTTACCGTTACTTGTTTCTCTTTGTTCATTTTCTCACTATTAAGTTTATAATCAGTTCCTTTTGCTGTAGTCGGTATGAGAACATCAGATATAAATCCAAGTTGTTTTGCAACCTCACCGCCAAACCATGCCTCCTTGTTCATCTGGACCTCCAAAATGGTCGGTTCAACTCCTGTCCGTTCAACATATACAGCCATCATCTTGTCCTTTTCCGCTTCCAAACTTGATTTGATGGATTCTATAGTTTCAAGGTCCAATAAATCATCATATCTTGCCAAATATGGTTTGTGGATGAGAAACTTTGCATGAGGATAAGCTTTTCTGCGTTCAAGTGGAGCAGAAAGCAAAATAATGGTAGCCATAGAAGCACATCGTCCAACAACGGTACAAGATATTTCCTTGCCCGACGCACGTAATGCATCATAAATAGCATAACCCTCAACCGTATCACCGCCACACGAATGGATTTCAATGTCAATTTTAGGGTCAGCTGGGTCAAGCCATGAAAGGAAGTATTGGATATCCGGAAACGAAAGGCCCTCGTCACCGGTCAAATACCAATTTTCCATTTTATCCTTATCGGCTACAATGTCCTTGTTAATGTATAATTTAGCCATATCACATAATTGTTTGTAACAAAGGTAGAAAACATGATACGGCTTGAAGAAAACAAGAAGTCTATTCCACTGACACGCTTTGTCAGCAACTTTTTTCAAAACAAAAAAAGAGCGGAATAATTCCGCCCTAAATATCCACTTTACTCGAGAACTTATCTATTATCCGGTAAATCGTCCGTTCCGCAATATGGAAAATCCAGCGTATTCTCCGGGGCATTACATCAAACATTCCCAATCCTATCCGATTTCGCATTACCTTTCAGATAGAGCCAACGGCTAACCGATGCCGCGCGGATGATCCCTGCGCTATCTTCGCCCTATTTTCGGATTAAAGCGGATTTTCTCTCATAAAGGGTTGTGGACGTTGACGGACTCGAACCGCCAGTCTCCTCGAATGAGGTGTGTTAGCCATTACACCGAACGCCCATGTTCGCCCGCCCCATCTTCACAGACCGGACAAGCAGGTCAACAAAGTTGCTCCCGGATAGGCGGTCAAGCCACACCGGGATAGTCACTTAAAACAAAAGCAAAATAAAAACTTAAATGAGGCCTTTCACCTCACGTTGTCCTTTACAACGGAATTATAGGTTAAACAATAAAAAGCTTGTGGACAATGCGGGATTTGAACGCCGCGACCTGTACATGAAACCTTTAAACAATACCATGACAAATTACCAATACTAACTACATGTACCGCTCTACCAAGCTGAGCTAATTGCCCGTGTCTGCCCCTGCTCTCACGAGTAGAGACAGCTCCCATGTCTAATTCTAAATCAATCTAATTATGTGTGAAACACTTCCTCCGCTGAGGTCTATATCTTGAACACCCTTTTCAGGACATTGTGATAAAACCAATACGAATACACAAGGCCAAAAAGGTTTATACCATAATTCCAGTCTCCCGTTACCGAGTCTACATCATTAAACATCAATAAACATGGTAGTGCCAATACGTTAAGCAGTAGCACGTTCATAATGATTCTTCTTTTCATTGTTCTTTCCCTTTCTTACTTTTGCAAAGCTCAACACATCCGAAGCATTGTAATAGCTTCTCCCATTAGATTTATACTCAACTCTCACTCTTTGAGCATTTACCAACGCTCTTAACCTACCCGGACCTCCTACTATTTTTTCAGATTCTCTCTTTGGGAAAGTGCGCTTATCCATAATAGTGAGGATGTCTGCCAATCTTGCCTCCGCGGTCCCGTCAATCAACATGGAACTGCGTAAATCACCATTCACTTCGTATATCATACCGTTAAAAAATAAAGTCGTTATTATTCTTTCGGCCAGTCCTTATATATCGCATAGCTGTCCGTGCCCGTGATGGTATTCTCATTCTCCGTAAATCAATATCATTGCAAGTAACCTGCATCAATAAGAATAAAATGGAGAAGAGGAATTCAAGTCCATGCCTGCGTAATTCCTTCAGGTCAAAATCACGCTTAAGCTTATCACAAATCATATACAGCAGCAGTTCCGTATCTTTGGAAATACCCAACTTCCGGTATATCGTTCTTTTCTGGGTCTTGACAGTCCAAACCGATTTATTCAGATTGTCCGCTACCTCCTTGTCGGCAAGACCCTTGCAGTACTCATTTGCAACCAGCATTTCCGTAGGAGAAAGAGACACCATCACGCGACCCTTTCCACATCAAAAATGCCTTTCCTCTTATCAACCTCCCCTACTTTCCAGTCGGCATCTTCAACGCAGAGTTCCAATCTCAAACGAGGGATGATTGTCCCCTTTATGGAGTTATACGCCTTAACTGGAAAAGTAAGAACTTCCCCCACCCCCATATCTCTCAAAGCTGGAGTGTAGTTTTCTGTGATTATTCGCTTTTTCATCGCTATAAATTTTTAATGATTAGTATTTGAGCTCTCCCGAGCCAATTCGATTGGCGGCATCACGCTTTATTCGGGAGATTTACTTAACTTTGGAGTGCAAATCAAAAAATTAAGTAAGTATGAGTAAATTCATTGAAATCCCTGTTAACGGGGAAAAGTGCATCATCAATCTTGATGCAATTCAGAGTGTATGTCCTCTAAAAGGAGGTGGGTGTGAAATCCACTTCCTTGAAGGAGCCTTGAAGAGTGTCAAAACCCAATTTCCATATTCCGAGTTACTAAAACTCATTTGGGTATAATTACTTCTTTTCTGTATATCGGGATTGAGAACAACTTGATAATTACTATGCAAGGTTCTCTCCCGGTATTACTCTTACTGATAAACCCGCTATTTGCAGGAAGTATTGTCACCTGCTTTTCTATAATTGCTTTCATAAGTTAATCTTTTTTTAAGATTGGATTTTCTATTTCCATTCTTATTTTGAAAAGTTTATCTTCATTATATTTTAAAGAATTTACCAGGCTTTTGGAAACAAAAGCCGATATTGATTCTTTGTCAAGAAATACATTTTTACCGGTATTTTCATTATCTAAAATGAACCCATTTTTTGCCTTTTCGATAGTAAATTCAGTTTTCGTAATTGACATCGTTAATATCCCCCTATTTCTTTTTAATTAATATTCGTGCCCCGATAAGCTCTCTCTGCTCTTCCCACCGGAGTTATCAGCTACTGTACTTCGCTGCATGACCGTTCGGGGCATGTCGGCTTCCTATTTCGCACCGTTGCAAGTCTTCCGCTCATATCATCGCAGGATTATTGCTACTCCGGGTATCTCTCGCGTCCTCTATGCTGGGATTGAGGGTAAGCGCCAGTATCGCTTTCTGGAACGGATTGCTTAGGGCAATCACTCCATCTCGCTCTCCGTCTCCCATCAAAGGGTAGGTTCAATGACCGGACGGAGATTTTTCATTCGCCCATGTAAGGCTTTGTACACCACTTGCGCAAGTATTCATATTAAGTGTACAGCTGTTCTGCATGGTATATGTAGCTGCCTTTTCTGCGAACAAATACTTTAATCACCTACATAGCGAGAACCTAGAAGTCCTTTGCTATTCATATTGTAGTAAGCTGAAGCTGGAGCATTGCAGTAATCATAAAAACTTCTCTTTTCCGATTTCTGTAAAGCAGCTCTCATAGCTTCTTTTTCAGCTTCTCTTGCTTCTTCATCAGCGATACGTTTCTTTTCGTTAGCCCAAGCGAGTTTCAAGCAATCACCGAAAGTCTGTACAGCGTGAGTAAGCTGGTATAGCTTGAAATACTTTCTGTATATTTCGTGAGCCGCTTTCATAATCTTGTGTAAATCGTACTTTTTCATTGTCTTACTCCTTTTTAGGTATTACTTTAATTTTGCCAACTCAACTATTTTTCATTATTTTGTAGTCGTTGTTGACGTTGATGTTGCAAAGATACTAACAGTTAGTATAAATACAAACTTTTACCATCTAAAAGTTAGTTTATTTACAACATTTAACTAACTGTTAGTGCATTCAAATATGGAAGCTTGGAAAAGAGTTGAATTTATTATTGAAAAAGAAGGCTTGAATAAGAATTCATTCAGTAAAGCTATTGGTATATCTAATAATGTAACTATCACTCGCATTATTAACGAGCATCGTACACCTTCACGTGCAACATGTGAAAAGATAGTTAGTGCATTCCCTGCATACAATTTAGAATGGCTACTAACCGGTGAAGGAAATATGCTTACCGATGCTCCATCACAGACGTACCACTCCAACGCCCGCCCAGTTGACGATTTAAGCTACATGAACGTGCCCGTTATACACATCAAAGCACAATGTGGTTATCTCGCCGGATATGGAGATACCGAATATATAGACACCTTGCCCACAATGCCGGTAATCGTAGATAAGACCTATCACGGAAAATACCGCATATTTGAAGCAGAAGGTGACAGTATGGATGACAACAGCAGGCTTGCCATCTGCGATGGTGACAAGGTTTTAGCAAGGGAGGTAAGACGTGACCTTTGGCTGCCCAAACTTCATATCAACGACTGGTACTTCGTTATTGTACACCGAACGAAAGGAATATCCATCAAGCAAATCACGGCCCAAGATGATAAAGGTAATATCACCTGCCACTCGCTCAATGAGTTATTTAACGACTATACGGTTAACCTTGACGATGTGGTGGAGATATACAATGTGATTAAGGTCGTTGAACGTAATATGAGACTATAATATCAATCTAAAAAGTAAAATACTATGGATTTTAAAGACACTATTAAACAGCTTGCTGATAGAATTGAAAAGCTGAAAGATAACATTCAAACAGAAGAAGCTACTAAAAACGCTTTCATCATGCCCTTTATTAATGCTCTGGGATATGATGTGTTCAATCCTTTGGAAGTATTGCCAGAAATGACTTGCGATATTGGGACCAAGAAAGGAGAAAAGATTGATTATGCCATCATGAAGGACGACCAGCCTATATTGCTGATTGAATGTAAGCATTGGAAGCAAGATTTAAACCTACATGATAACCAACTACTACGTTATTTCAACGTATCAAAAGCTAAGTTCGGACTTTTGACCAATGGAATTATCTACCGCTTCTATACAGATTTGAAAGAACCCAATATAATGGATGATAAGCCTTTTTTGGAAGTGGATATTACGGATTTAAGGGATAATCAAATCGAGGAACTGAAAAAATTCCATAAATCATACTTTGATGTGGACAATATTCTGAACTCAGCCAGCGAATTAAAGTACATGGGAGAATTAAAGGCTATTATCCAAGAAGAATTCTCCTCGCCTAGCACTGATTTTGTGAAAATGTTTGCTACCAAAGTTTATGAAGGTAGAATGCTTCAAAATATAATAGACCAATTCACACCTTTAGTCAAACGCGCTATCTCTTCACATATCAACGATATTATTAATGACCGTTTGAAAGGGGCTTTGACAGTTAGTGATTCCAAAATAGAGGAAAGCCAAACAAAAAACAGTGGAAACACATCAGAAGAGACTACAGAAGAAGTAAATACAGAATCCAAGATTGTCACTACAGAAGAAGAGTTAGATGCATACAGAATTGTAAAAGCTATCTGTAGAAAGAAAGTAGATATATCCCGCATAGTATATCGTGATGCACAGACTTATTTCAGTATTCTGCTTGATGACAACAATCGCAAACCTATTTGTCGTATGTATTTCAATACAGCCACTAAGTATGTAGCCACTATTGATGAAAACAAGAAAGATGTGAAACATGTTATTGAAACCCTAGATGACATCTATAATTACGAGGATGATTTCTTTAAGACAATAGACATGTATGAGCACAAAGATTGATATCAATTCGATATATAACAAATATGAATCAAATAATAACTGAATGCTCATGTCAGTGGAAAAGTCCAAACCATTGTTCCCTCACCCCTGCCTGCAAAGGCTGGGGGTGTCGGTTTCTTGCCACTCCCATAGATGAGTTGCCGGCCACCGACAAGGAGAAAGCAAAACTATTCTCAAAGGTGTACCGGGAAGCGAAAGAAAAGGGAGTGTTAGAGTGTCCGCATTACCGTTCGCTTTTTATCGACGAGGTTCTGGAGAATATTGAGAAAAGTAACGTTATGCAACAAAATATGAACTGATTTTTCCTATTCATTGTCGGCTGCAAGTTTAAATCAACCTGCAAAGAAGTGATACACAGATTATAGTGGTATTTCCAATACTATAAGTCTAGTTTAGTTTTTGTGTGAAGCACTTCCTCCGTAAGCGAACGTTGGAAGTGCTTTTTACATATCAACACTATTTAATCCACAAGCAGAAAAATTATCAAAGCAAATTTAAAAAACTATATATAACTACATATCAAACACCAACATAACATTCATTTTCTTATCTTTAATACAGAAACAAGTGGGCACGCATGTTTTATGATTTTACTAATCACATCTGTATAATGTTAGTTTCGCGACAACCATTATACGGTAATAATCTTGTAAATTATGGAAATCAAGAAAACATCCAAAGCAAGCCTGGAAAACAAGAAGTCAAGTTGGCTACTTGTAGGTTATGTAATTGTGCTGGTCTTCATGTTCGTTGCATTTGAATGGTCGAAGCGTGATGTTAGGATTGACATGAGCGGTGCTATTACCGAGAACGTATTTGAGCAGGAAATTGAAATTCCTATCACGGAGCAACCCGAATTAGTAGCTCCACCACCCCCTCAAGCTCCTGCAATTGCCGAGGTATTGACAATTGTGGATGATAATGACAATGTGAAAGAAACAGCCATTGCCTCTTCCGAAGAAATCGGTGAAGCTGTAATCATCAAAACCATATCTCCAACCGTAGATGAAGAGATTCCGGTAGAGGATGAGATTTTTGAAGTTGTAGAGAAGAATCCCGAGTTTTCTTATAATGGCATGAGTCTGATGCAATATCTGGGTAAGAGTATAAAATACCCGACTATTGCACAAGAGACCGGAACCCAGGGGCGCGTAATAGTACAATTCGTTGTCAACAAAGACGGCAGCATCGTAGATGTAAAAGTAGTAAGAGGCGTAGATCCCTATCTGGACAAAGAAGCTATCCGTGTGATTTCCACCATGCCCAAATGGAAACCCGGTGAGCAACGAGGCAAACCGGTCCGTTGTAAATTCACAGTTCCCGTAATGTTTAAATTACAATAGCAGACATGCCAGTGTCCACTTTCCACTTGTCTTCATAAGGTAATCTCCAATATCCGAGGGCGTGTCAAAACTGGTATTCACCACAGATTACACAGATTTGCACAGATAAGCATCTTTGATTATCAGTAGATTAAGCTCATTCTGTGTTAATCCGTGTAATCTGTGGTGAATTTTGACACACCCCCATTTTTTTAAGTATCAACACAGCCATTTCCTTCTTCCATATTTTTCTTTCCACAGAAAAACAAAAACATTCAGCCCTCTCAGACTGTTACATAGAAAAACAATATATCACTCCTGATAAAACCACACGATAATGAAATCACAACTCTTTGACATCAGAAGAGAATATAAGAAAGGCAGGCTGACACCGGGTAACCTCAACGACAATCCCTTTGAGCAATTCGACCATTGGCTGAACGATGCTATCCATAGTGATGAGTACGAGCCCACCGCCATGACGGTAGCTACAGTCTCGACAGACGGGCATCCTTCTACACGCACAGTGTTGCTGAAAGGGGTGGAAAATGGCCGTTTCATCTTCTTCACCAACTACGAAAGCAGAAAAGGCCGGCAACTGACTGCAAATCCGTATATATCCTTATCTTTCGTATGGCACAAACTGGAAAGGCAAATACACATTGAAGGAAAAGCTGAAAGATGCGCTCCTGCCGATTCTGACGCCTATTTTGCAAGCAGGCCTTACAAAAGTAAAATCGGGGCGAGGATTTCACCCCAAAGTCACGTCATAGGCAGCCGTATGGAGATAATGCGCGCGTTCGTCCGCGAAGCGGCAACATGGATAGGGCAAAGTATCAAACGTCCCGACAACTGGGGAGGTTTTGCCGTTACCCCTTTCCGTTTTGAATTCTGGCAAGGACGGGAAAGCAGGCTACACGACCGTTTCCTCTATTCCCAACAAGCGGATGGCAGCTGGAAAAAGGAGAGGCTGGCTCCCTAAATACGGACAGGGAAACACTTCTCATCACAAATAAATCTTAAAAGGAGGAACAAAGCCACAGAAACGCTGTTTGAAGGGGAAACTCTAAAAACAACAGTTATGAATTACGGTATCAGTATTCTTTTCAGGGCTATACCCTTGTTGATGGCCCTTTTCTGTTTCGGCTACGGAGCCTTTGTGCTCCACGAAGGACTGGATTCGGCAAAATTTGTGGCCGGTCCGGTAGTATTTTCCTTAGGGATGATTTGCATTGCCTTGTTCGCCACAGCGGCAACAATCATTAGACAAATTATTCATACCTACAATCCGATAGCCAGATACGCACTTCCGGTTATTGGTTACCTGGCAGCCGTACTCACAGTAATCTATGGTTGGAATTATATGCACGAAGCTGCCACGGCAAGCAATTTCGTGGCAGGACACGTGATTTGCGGAGTCGGTTTCATCACAGCTTGTGTAGCTACCACAGCCACAGCCTCCACCCGCTTCACCCTCATTCCCGCCAACTCGGAACGTACCGACCAGCTACAACCTGCCGATGCATTCAATTCCTCCCAGGGATATATCCTGATAGCAGTTGCCACCCTTATGGCAGTAATGGCATGGATATGGGCCTTCTGGCTATTGTCAAAAAGCAGCGAGCACAATGCATATTATGTAGCAGGCCATGTCATGGCAGGACTTGCTTGTATCTGTTCCAGCTTGGTGGCGCTGGTTGCAACCATCGTCCGCCAGATACGCAACAACTATACAAAGTCTGAACGGAAACAATGGCCGGCCCTTGTTTTGATAATGGGCAGCATAAGCATTCTCTGGGGACTTCTGGTCTTGGCCAACAGCAATCCGGCACTCTCCTCCACAGGATATATTATGATAGGCCTGGGACTGGTATGCTACAGCATTTCCAGCAAAGTCATACTACTTGCCGCCATCTGGCGGAACACTTTCAAGCTGGCCAACCGCATCCCGCTGATTCCGGTCTTCACGGCCCTGGCTTGTCTGTTTCTCTCCGCCTTTCTGTTTGAGATGGCAAGCCTGCACAATGCCTATTTTGTCCCTGCACGCGTACTGGCAGGTTTGGGAGGCATCTGCTTTACATTATTCTCCATCGTAAGCATTCTGGAGAGCGGTACATCTAAGTAGACATTTTCCCGCCATTGGCCTGAGCATCGAGGAACAATTCCACACGCTCGGCATGGTGGGCCACATAAGCTGCCGGACCGGTATCCCCGGAATCAAGAATATCGCGGACCACATCCGCCTTATTCTTGCCGGTAACAAAGAAAATAAGATTCTTCGCAGCAAACAAAAGGCAGCCGGTCATGGCTATGCGTTTCTGCCCATTATAGGGATTGACACTCACCTCATAAGGATGAAAGGAAGAAAGCAGATATTCCTGCCCCGGAAAGATAGAGGAGGTATGCCCGTCGTCTCCAGCACCGAGCAAAACGACATCGAAGGCCGGGAAGCCACCCCAAAGCGGAACCGTGCGGCAAACCAGCGTCGAATAGTTCTTTGCTTCAATCTCCGGGCGGTTCACTCCATAAATAGGATAAACGTATTCATCGGGCATGCCTACTTCATCCAACAGCAAACGGCGCATGGTACCATAATTGCTCTCATAATCCTCTGCCGGCACACACCGTTCATCCACCCAATAAATCCGCATCCGCATCCAAGGAGTCACCTCCTTGTACTCGTTGGCCCAAATGTCAAACATCAGCGAAGGAGTACTTCCCCCACTGAATGCAAAATAAAAGGTCTTTTCCGGCTCACGCTCCATCATCGCAATCAAATGTTCAATCAACGCATGTGCCGTAGCTGTAGCCGAATGGTAAACATAACTTTTCATAACTCGCAATATTCATCTGTATTAGTCAAATTCTTACACGGATTAGTCCACTCAGCACCATGTTCGTGCATCATCGCTTCACTTTCCAAAGGTCCCCACGTACCTACGGGATACCCATATAAAGGAGCATCCGTATGCTCTTTCCAATAGCGCAACACGGGATCGAAAAAGCGCCATGAAGCCTCTACCGCGTCGCTGCGGGTAAAGAGTGTAGGGTCACCTTGTATGCAATCCTCTATCAGACGGGCATAGGCATCGCCGGTAGGCAGCCCGCCCAACTGGTCATAACTGAAGTCCATCATCACCTGCTTCACGTCAAATCCCGGTCCGGGAGTCTTCATGCCGAATTTCAGCACAATGCCTTCATTGGGTTGCAGGCGGAGAATCAGCTTATTCGCGCGGGGACAATGTCCACCCTCGCAACGGAACATCTGATGGGGCGTCTCACGGAAATGTACAACAATCTCAGTCACCTTTGTCGGCATTTGTTTGCCGGTACGGATATAGAAAGGAACACCCTTCCACCGCCAGTTGTTAATACCGATTTTCATGGCAATATACGTTTCGGTACGCGAATCAGGTGCCACGTTCTTCTCTTCCCTATACCCGGCTTTCGAGCCCGAAGCCGTATATTGTCCGCGGACAATGTGTTCCTCCAAATCCTCCTCTGTCAAGGGAGCCAATGACTCATAGACCTTCACCACCTCGTTGCGGAAATTATCGGCATTGAAAACGGCAGGCGGTTCCAATGCTGTGAGCGCCACAAGCTGTATGAGGTGGTTTTGTACCATATCGCGCAGGGCTCCGGCACCTTCATAGAATCCGCCACGTCCTTCGATACCCAGATTCTCTACGGCTGTAATCTCCACATAGTCTATATAATTACGGTTCCATAGCGGTTCGAAGATTCCGTTGGCAAAACGGAAGGCGAGAATGTTCTGCGCCGTTTCCTTACCCAAAAAATGGTCGATGCGGTAAATCTGATGCTCCTTGAAAACGGAAGCATAAATGCTATTCAGCTTTCTGGCTGACTCCAAATCGTAACCGAACGGCTTTTCAACGATGATACGCGTATCAGGACGGTTCAGACCGGCCGCCTTCAAGTGCAAGGGAATGACACCGTACAAGGAAGGTGGAGTAGCCAGATAGAACAGCAGGTTGTCCGGTTTCTGCTCACCGGTAAACTCTTGTAAACGTCCGTCCAGCAGATGATAGCCTTCAACCTCGGCGGGATCCAATGTCTGGTAATGCAGATGGCTGCAAAAATCCCTCATTTTATCTTCCACCTGCTCTTTGGAAGCTACGAACTTACTCAATTCACTCATTATATATTCTTGGTAACGGGCATCCGTATACTCGGTGCGTCCTATCCCCAGAATGGAGAATCCTTCCGGCAACCGCCCGCCACTATACAAAGTATAGAGCGCCGGCATCAGTTTGCGCTTCGTCAAGTCACCCGAAGCGCCGAATATAACAATCACTAATTTCTTCATCATCTTCTCCCCCTTTCTCACACATTGTACGTACCCGATTTCGTATCTCCTCCGTGTCCCGTCCAATTTTCATGGAAAAACTGTCCACGCAACTCGTCTGTCCTTTCAAAGGTATGCGCACCAAAATAGTCACGTTGCGCCTGAATCATATTGGCAGGCAACTTGGCAGACACCAGCGAATAGAAATAATTCAAGGCGGACGAGAATGCAGGTACCGGAAGTTCCTCTTTCATGGATTGTGCCACCAGATGTTTCCAGCCGGAAAGCAACAGCTGCATTTCATTTTTGAAATAAGGAGCCAACAGCAAATGTTTGGGCTTGTCTTTAGCCTCGAAAGCCGTAGCTATGTCGTTCAGGAAAATACTACGGATGATACAGCCGCCCCGCCACATGCGGGCGATGGATGCCAAATCGAGGTTCCAGGCAAAAGCGTCGGATGCACGCTGCAACACAGCAAATCCCTGAGCATATGACACTAATTTGGAAGCATAGAGTGCGGAATAGATATCCTTCACCATCTCCGACTTGTTGTACACCGCCTGCGAGCGTCGGCATACAAATTGCTTGGAAGCCGTTTCACGCAAGCCCTTCTGTGCCGACAAACTACGTTCGAATACAGCCGTAGCAATCAGCCCCAACGGCATGCCCAGCTCCATCGCATTGATAACGGACCACTTGCCCGTACCTTTCTGTCCGGCGGTATCCAATATCTTATCTATCAGGTAACCTCCTGATTTGTCCTTATGACGCAGTATGTTGGCGGTAATTTCAATGAGATAGCTACGCAACTTACCCTCATTCCAATCAGCAAAGATTTCTGCCATCTGTCCATTGTCCAGACCAAGCAGATTCTTCATCACCCAATAAGCTTCGGCAATAAGCTGCATATCTCCATATTCGATACCGTTATGTATCATCTTGACGAAATGACCGGAACCGGCAGGACCAATCCACTGGCAGCACGGGGTACCGTCAGATGCTTTTGCCGCAATACTCTGCAGGATAGGCTTCACCTCAGGCCAGGCACTTTCAGAGCCTCCGGGCATGATAGACGCGCCGTTCAGTGCTCCTTCCTCTCCACCGGAAACTCCGGCTCCCACAAAACGGAAGCCTTTCTTTTCGGCCAATGCCACACGCCGGTTGGTGTCCTCATAATTGGAATTGCCACCGTCAATCAGGATATCCCCTTCGGACAAATGGGGAAACAGCTGTTCCATCAGTTCATCCACCGCACTGCCGGCACGAACCATCATCATTATTTTGCGGGGTATGGCAATGGAAGTTACAAATTCGGCTATATCTGTATAGCCTTCAATTTTTTTCCCTTTGGCGCGGCCGTTCACAAAACGTTCCACCACCCCTTCTTCCACTCCCGGAACCGTACGATTATATACCGAAACATTCCATCCCTTATCTGCCATATTGAGGGCCAAATTCTCGCCCATAACTGCCAGACCGATAAGTCCAATGTCTGTTTTATTTAAATTCTTCATATTCATGTAAATTTTGTCTTTATATGGAAACAAAATGCTAACAGCATTTGTTCGTATGAATTACGAAAATAAAATAGTACTTTTGTCAGCGAAAGCCTATTTTTCAACCAGACAGAAAACCAATGCTCATGAAGAACTTCCACATCGGACTATTGCCACGCATCATCATTGCCATTATCTTAGGTATACTTTTCGGAAATTTCCTACCGGCTTCGCTGGTACGGCTGTTCGTAACATTCAATGCCATTTTCAGTGAATTCCTGAACTTCTCCATCCCCCTCATCATTGTGGGACTGGTCACGATTGCCATTGCCGACATCGGCAAAGGAGCCGGACGGATGCTGGTCGTCACAGCGCTCATTGCTTACGGAGCTACCTTATTCTCCGGCTTTCTCTCCTACTTCACCGGTATGGCGGTATTTCCTTCCCTCATAGAAACCGGGGTGCCGTTAGAAGAAGTCAGTGAGTCTCAAGGTATTCTTCCCTATTTTTCCGTGGGTATCCCGCCATTGATGAATGTTATGACCGCACTCGTACTTGCCTTCACACTGGGGCTGGGCCTGGCTCATCTGAAAAGCGAGGTACTGAAAAATGCGGCGCGCGATTTTCAAGAGATTGTCATCCGCATGATCAGTGCAGTGATATTGCCGCTGCTTCCCATCTATATTTTCGGCATTTTCCTCAACATGACGCACAGTGGACAAGTATTCGGCATCCTGATGGTCTTTATTAAGATTATCGGTGTAATCTTCCTGCTTCACATCTTTCTCCTGGTATTCCAATACAGCATTGCGGCACTGTTTGTCCGCAAGAACCCTCTCAAACTACTGGGACGAATGATGCCTGCCTACTTCACGGCTCTAGGCACTCAATCCAGTGCCGCCACTATCCCTGTAACATTGGAGCAAAGTCGGAAGAACGGCGTCTCTGCCGATATTGCCGGATTCGTCATCCCACTTTGCGCCACCATCCATCTGTCGGGCAGCACATTGAAGATTGTGGCATGCGCCCTGGCACTGATGATAATGCAAGGCATGCCCCATGATTTCCCTCTATTTGCAGGATTTATCTTCATGCTGGGCATCACTATGGTAGCCGCTCCCGGGGTACCGGGAGGCGCCATCATGGCATCACTGGGCATCCTGCAATCCATGCTGGGCTTCGACGAGTCGGCACAAGCGCTGATGATTGCACTATACATAGCGATGGACAGCTTCGGTACTGCCTGCAATGTGACGGGCGACGGGGCAATCGCACTGATTATCGACAAAGTGATGGGAAAGAAATAGTTTATATTTTGCTATCTCGTGGAAAATAACGAATATTGCAGTCCGAAAAGACATAATAACAAGAAGCATACATTATGAAGAAAGCCCTTATCTCCGGCATTACCGGGCAGGACGGCTCGTTCCTTGCCGAATTCCTCCTGCAGAAAGGATATGAAGTGCACGGTATCCTGCGTCGCTCTTCCTCTTTCAACACCGGCCGCATCGAACACCTCTACTTCGATGAGTGGGTACGCGACATGAAACAGAAACGTACCATTAACCTGCACTATGGAGACATGACAGACTCCAGCTCTCTCATCCGTATCATCCAGAGTGTGCAGCCGGACGAAATATATAACCTTGCCGCTCAAAGCCATGTCAAAGTATCCTTCGACGTGCCCGAATATACCGCCGAAACCGATGCCGTAGGCACCCTGCGCATGCTCGAAGCCGTACGCATTCTCGGTATGGAAAAGAAGACACGCATCTACCAGGCCTCCACTTCCGAGCTCTTCGGAAAAGTGCAGGAAGTGCCGCAAAGCGAAACGACCCCGTTCTATCCCCGCAGCCCCTATGGCGTAGCCAAACAGTATGGCTTTTGGATTACAAAGAACTACCGCGAAAGCTATGGCATGTTTGCTGTAAACGGCATACTCTTCAACCACGAGAGCGAACGCCGAGGTGAAACCTTCGTGACAAGAAAAATCACACTGGCGGCTGCCCGCATCGCCCAAGGCTTCCAGGACAAGCTGTATCTGGGCAATCTGGATGCCCGGCGCGACTGGGGATATGCCAAAGACTACATCGAGTGCATGTGGCTCATCCTGCAGCACGACACCCCCGAAGACTTCGTCATTGCCACCGGAGAAATGCATACCGTACGCGAATTTGCGACACTGGCATTCCGGGAGGTAGGCATCACTCTGCGCTGGGAAGGCCAGGGAGTGGACGAGAAGGGTATCGACACACAGACCGGAAAAGTCCTCGTGGAAGTCGACCCCAAATATTTCCGGCCTGCCGAAGTGGAACAATTGCTGGGCGACCCCACCAAAGCAAAAACACTGCTGGGATGGAATCCGAGGCAGACCAGTTTTGAAGAGTTGGTACGCATCATGGCAGAGCACGACATGAAATTTGTGAAGAAACTGTATTTAAGAAGCAAAGAGCTTTGAATGAACAATTAAACTTTCAGACAACAATGTTAGACAAAAATGCCAAAATATATGTAGCAGGCCACCGGGGACTGGTAGGTTCTGCCATCTGGAAAAATCTTGAGGAGAAAGGATACACCAATCTCATCGGCAAGACCCACACAGAACTCGATCTGCTCGACGGAGTTGCCGTACGCCGCTTCTTCGACGAGGAGCAGCCCGAATATGTATTCCTTGCCGCCGCCTTTGTGGGTGGCATTATGGCCAACAGTATCTACCGTGCCGATTTCATCTACAAGAACCTGCAGATACAACAGAACGTCATCGGCGAAAGCTTCCGCCACGGAGTGAAAAAACTTCTCTTTCTTGGCAGCACCTGCATCTATCCCCGTGATGCCGAACAGCCGATGAAAGAAGACGCACTCCTCACTTCTCCGCTGGAATACACGAACGAGCCCTATGCCATCGCCAAAATAGCCGGACTGAAAATGTGCGAAAGCTTCAATCTTCAATACGGTACGAACTACATTGCCGTGATGCCCACCAACCTTTACGGTCCCAACGACAACTTCGACCTGGAACGCAGCCACGTGCTCCCTGCCATGATACGCAAGATACACCTCGCCCACTGCCTGAAACAAGGCGACTGGGATGCCGTACGCCACGACATGAACCTGCGTCCGGTGGAAGGCATCAACGGCGACAGCAGCAAAGAAGACATTCTGAATATCCTCCGGAAATACGGCATCAGCGAAGAAGAAGTGAGATTATGGGGTACCGGCACCCCCTTGCGCGAATTCCTCTGGAGCGAGGAGATGGCAGATGCCAGCGTCTTCGTCATGGAACACGTCGACTTCAAAGATACCTTCGAGCCGGACGACAAGGAAATCCGCAACTGTCACATCAATATCGGTACGGGCAAGGAAATCACTATCCGCCAGTTGGCAGAGCTGATTGTCAACACCGTAGGCTATCAGGGCCGGTTGACCTTCGACACTTCCAAACCCGACGGCACCATGCGCAAACTGACCGATCCCGGTAAGTTACATGCATTGGGATGGCATCATAAGATTGATATCGAGGAAGGTGTGCAACGCATGTACCGATGGTACTTGGGAAAGTAATTAGTGACGTCTGATTAGCCATGAATGCCATACGGTACAAGGTGGGAACTGTATTGTTTATATTGCTGATACTTTTATCAGGTATCAGCCCAACCATGAATGCCATGATAGCTCCCGTGACCTATTCCGTTCGCGGCAAAGTCATCGACAGACAGTCCAGACAACCCGTGGCCTACGCCAACGTTTTCGTTGCCGGCATCCCCGGGAAAGGGGCATCCACCGATTCACTCGGCACATTCAAGATAGAGCAGGTACCTCCGGGCATCTATAGCCTTGAGGCATCCTGCATAGGATACCAGACTGTTTCCACCCCCGAATATATTGTTTCAGCCTCAACCCCGTTCATCGAGATAGAGATGGAAGAGGATGCCAATCTGCTGAACACAGTAGTGGTGGTGCCTTCTCCCTTCCGGCGAAGTATCGAAAGCCCGGTCAGCATGCGTATCATCGGCTTGCAGGAAATAGAGAAAAGTCCCGGAGCCAACCGGGATGTTTCGCGCATCGTACGCTCCTATCCCGGCGTCTCTTTCTCTCCCATCGGCTATCGCAACGACTTGATTGTTCGGGGCGGTTCTCCTTCCGAAAACCGCTTTTATATGGATGGCATCGAAATCCCCAACATCAACCACTTTGCCACTCAGGGTGCATCCGGAGGACCGGTAAGTATTGTCAATGCCGACCTGATACGCGAGATTACATTTTATACGGGCGCCTTCCCCGCCAACCGCTCCGGAGCCTTGAGTTCCGTCCTCGACTTCCGCCTCAAGGACGGAAATCCGGACAAGCAGGCGTTCAAAGCCACCATCGGCGCATCGGAAGTCTCGCTCAGCGGAGCAGGCCATCTGGGGCAGCGCACCACTTATCTGTTCTCCGCACGCCAGTCCTACCTGCAACTTTTGTTCAAGGCTTTGGGACTGCCCTTCCTGCCCAATTTCATTGACGGACAATTCAAAACAAAAACCCGTTTCAACGAGCACAGCGAGCTGACCCTGCTTGGTCTTGCAGGCATTGACAAGATGAAACTGAATACCGATGAAAAAGGAGAAGATGCCGAATATCTGCTCAGCTATCTCCCCACTATCCATCAGGAAACATTCACTCTCGGAGCCTCTTACAGACACTACAATGGAAGGCACGTACAATCCCTTATACTGAGCCATAACTACCTGAACAACCGCAATCTGAAATACCGCAACAACGATGACTCTTCCGAAGACAACCTGACCCTGCGCCTACGCTCCACAGAACAAAAGACCACCCTGCGTTTCGAAAACCAAACGCGCTTGGGAGCATGGACCCTAAAAGAAGGAGCAGAACTGAACAACTCCATCTATACAAACCACAGCAGGCAAAGACTATACGGCAGTCATTCGGGTACGCTCTCCATCTACGAAACCTCACTCAACATCTTCGGCTGGGGGGCTTTCTTCTCTTCCAACTATACCACCGCCGACAAGCGTCTGGCCCTTTCTGCCGGTATCCGTATGGATGGCAACACTTACAACCGAAAGATGCGGCAGCTATGGAAACAGTTCTCCCCACGCCTCTCTGCATCCTACAAACTCTCGGAACAATGGACCCTGAGCGGAAGTACCGGCCTCTACCACCAATTGCCTCCCTACACCGCTTTGGGATATAAAGACAATGAAGAGCAATATCTCAACAAAAACCTGAAGTACATGCAGGTCTTTGAAAGCAGCCTCGGTGTGGACTGGCACCTGCAAGACCGGTTCATGGTTTCTGCAGAAGGTTTCTTCAAGCGTTACAGCCGTATGCCACTTTCCCTCCAAGACAACATTCCGTTGGCATGCAAAGGAAACGATTACGGTGTCACCGGCAACGAAGCACTCGCCCCTACAGCCAGCGGCAGGGCCTACGGACTGGAAACCATGTTCCGCTGGCAGGCATCCGGCAAGTTCAATCTCGTATCCTCCTTCACCTTATACCGCAGCGAATACCGCAACCGTCCAGATGGAGACTTCATTCCATCCACCTGGGACAACCGTTTCATACTCAACATGAGCGGTACATACAACCTGCCCCGGCGCTGGAGCATAGGAGGCAAGCTAAGCTATATAGGCGGCAGCCCCTACACTCCCTATGATGAAGACAAATCATCACTCGTAGAAGCATGGGATGCCAAAGGACAGCCCTACTACGACTATGCGTACTATAATACCGGGCGGCTTCCCAACTTTGCCCAGTTAGACTTGCGTGTGGACAAGTCCTTCTACTTCCATCACTGCATGATAGGAATCTACCTGGACATACAGAATATCACCGGCAACAAACTGAAGCAACCGGATGTGATAATGAGTACGGGCATCATCGAAAATCCGTCCGCTCCCGTTGCCGAACAGCGCTATAAAATGAAATACCTCAAGCAGGAAAGCGGCACTATCCTGCCTACTTTAGGTATAACTGTCGAATTTTAACAAATAGCCACCATAAAAACTATTTTCCTTATAAAAGTTTGCTTTCTATATATAAACCCTTATATTTGCACAATTTTCAACCAAATGTGCAATTAAATATCATGGAACAAAGTTTTATCGCCTATATAGAGAATAGCATAAAGGAAAATTGGGATTTAGACGCTCTGACCGATTACAAGGGAGCAACCCTACAATATAAGGACGTAGCCCGCAAAATAGAAAAGCTGCATATCATTTTCGAGGCAAGCGGCATCAAGAAAGGCGATAAGATTGCCGTCTGTGGCCGCAACAGTTCCCACTGGGGCGTAACGTTCCTCGCAACATTGACCTACGGTGCGGTAATCGTCCCCATCCTTCACGAGTTCAAGGCAGACAATGTACACAACATCGTGAACCATTCCGAAGCCAAACTGCTTTTCGTAGGCGACCAGGTTTGGGAAAACCTCAACGAAAGTGCTATGCCGTTGCTGGAGGGCATCATGATGATGGCAGACTTCTACATTCTTGTCTCCCGCAGCGAAAAGTTGGACTATGCCCGCGAACATCTCAACGAAATGTTCGGTAAGAAATACCCCAAGAACTTCCGCAAGGAACATGTCAGTTATCACAAGGACCAGCCCGACGAACTGGCGGTCATCAACTATACATCCGGCACCACCAGTTACTCCAAAGGAGTGATGCTGCCCTACCGCAGCCTTTGGTCAAACACTACTTTTGCTTTCGAAGTATTGCCGCTGAAAGCCGGTGACAAGATTGTCTCCATGCTGCCAATGGCACATATGTACGGACTTGCATTCGAGTTTCTGTATGAATTCGCCGTAGGTTGCCACATATTCTTCCTCACTCGCATGCCCAGCCCCAAAATCATTTTCCAAGCTTTCACCGAAGTGAAGCCTAACCTGATTGTGGCTGTTCCGCTCATTATCGAAAAGATTATAAAGAAGAGCGTACTGCCCAAGCTGGAAACTCCCGCCATGAAGCTGTTGCTGAAAGTACCCATCATTAACGACAAGATAAAAGCAACCGTACGCGAACAAATGATTCAAGCCTTTGGCGGAAACTTTGCAGAAGTCATTGTAGGAGGAGCTGCCTTCAACCAGGAAGTGGAGCAGTTCTTAAAGATGATAGATTTCCCCTATACGGTAGGCTATGGAATGACGGAATGCGGCCCCATCATCTGTTACGAGGATTGGACCCGCTTCAAACCCGGTTCTTGCGGAAAAGCCGCACCGCGTATGGAGGTGAAAATCCTATCATCCGATCCCGAAAACATTCCGGGAGAGATTGTCTGCCGTGGTCCCAATGTCATGCTGGGTTACTACAAGAACGACGAGGCCACCGTACAGGTACTCGACAAAGACGGCTGGCTGCACACCGGAGACCTTGCCCTGATGGATGCCGAAGGCAACGTAAGCATCAAGGGACGCAGCAAGAACATGCTCCTTGGTCCGAGCGGTCAGAATATCTACCCGGAAGAGATAGAAGACAAACTGAACAATATGCCGTATGTAGCCGAAAGCATCATCGTGCAGCAGAATGAGAAACTGGTAGGTCTGGTTTACCCCGACTTCGATGATGCCTTTGCCCATGGGCTGAACAATGACGACATCGAACGCGTCATGGAGGAAAACCGTGTGGCACTGAATGCAGAACTGCCCGCATACAGCCAGATATTCAAAATGAAAATCTATCCTGAAGAATTTGAAAAAACGCCGAAGAAATCTATCAAACGCTTCTTGTATCAGGAGGCCAAAGGATAATGTAAAAAACAATTAAACTACAACCTATCTAACCCTTTCTAAATTATTATCTAAATGAGAAACGAATTATTATTATCCGCCATGCTTCCGATATGCGGAATGGCGGGAGAAGCGTATGGCATGCCGCCTGGGGATGCCGTACCTGCTCCAAAAGAGCAGCCAAACATCATTCTGTTCCTAGTGGATGACATGGGATGGCAAGACACGTCCCTCCCCTTTTGGACACAGCGTACCAAGTACAACGATACGTACCATACTCCCAACATGGAACGGATGGCTACACAAGGCAAAATGTTTACGCAGGCCTATGCATGCAGCATCAGTTCACCTACGCGTGTCAGCCTTTTTACGGGAATGAATGCTGCCAGGCATCGAGTCACCAGTTGGACCCTCCGTAAGAACACTACCCATGAACAACCCGACTCGGTCATGATTTATCCGGAATGGAACGTTAACGGCATTTGTCAAGAGCCTGGCGTGGAACGGACCACACAAGTCACCTCCCTGGCCGAAGTGCTCAAAGACCATGGCTATCACACCATTCATTGCGGAAAAGCCCACTTTGGTGCTGAAAGCACTCCCGGAGCCGACCCGTTGAAAATGGGGTTTGAAGTGAACATAGCCGGACATGCTGCCGGTTCACCTGCCAGCTACTATGGCAAGGAGAATTTCGGTAACAAAACAGACGGTAAAAGCCCGCTGGCTGCTGTACCCGGTCTGGAGAAATATCATGGAACCGACACTTTCCTAAGTGAAGCCCTTACCATAGAGGCCATGAAGGCCCTGGACGATGCACAGCAGACTGACAAGCCATTCTTTCTATACATGGCACACTATGCCATCCATACCCCTATACAACCTGACATGCGTTTCTACCAGAAGTACCTGGACAAAGGCCTTCCTCCGGTAGAAGCCGCCTATGCTACTCTCATTGAGGGTATGGACAAAAGTCTGGGAGACATCATGGATTATTTGGACAAGAACAACCTGACGGAAAACACTATCCTCATCTTCATGTCCGACAATGGCGGTTTGGCGGCCCATACCCGCGCCGGACAACTGCATGTCCAGAACTATCCGCTCAACAGTGGTAAAGGTTCCGCCTACGAAGGAGGCATACGTGAACCGATGATTGTCCGCTGGCCGGGCATCGTAGCGCCCCAAACCCAATGCGACCATTACCTGATGATAGAGGACTTCTTCCCCACTATCCTTGAGATGGCAGGCGTAGACAACTATACAACCGTACAGCAACGCGACGGCATCAGTTTCATGCCATTGCTCACCGGAAAAGGTAAAATGAAAGACCGTGATATCTACTGGCATTATCCCAATAGCTGGGGTCCTTCCGGCCCGGGCATCGGAGCCACTTGCTCCATCCGTTCGGGCGAGTGGAAGCTGGTGTATTATTTCGGTGACGGTAGACGGGAACTTTTCAACATCCCCGCCGACATCAGTGAAAAACATGATATGGCCCGAGAGAAGCCTGAAGTTGTCAAAGAGTTGTCACGGAAATTAAGTAATTACCTCCGGTCTGTGGATGCGCAGCGCCCTCTGTTGCGTGCCACCCGCCAACCAGCTCCCTGGCCGGACGAAATATAGAAAAAAGTATGAAACGAAACCTTTCCCTCCTCCTCGTGTCCCTGCTTTTTGCAGGGACAGCTCTTGCCCAAGAACATAATCCGGGCAGCGTACAGCCGGATACGATTCAGAAATCCTCCGAGAAATCTTTCCGGAAACAACGCTCTCCACGAACAGACCATGGCCCGGTAGGTATCAATATCTCCTTATGGAAAAACATCTCCACACAGCGGACTGATACCATAGGAAGCACCTGTTTCAATCTGGGTGTGTTCTCCTCCATGAACCGTCTGAATGGCCTCGGCATGAATATTCTTGGCAGTGTAACCGGCAGGGATGTGAACGGTGTACAGATGGCAGGTCTGTCAAATATGGTGGGGGGAAGCATGCGAGGCATGCAGATAGCAGGAATTACCAACATCAATGGCAACAACCTTATCGGAGTATCCGTTTCGGGACTGGTAGGTATCACCGGAAACCATGCGCAAGGCGTCATCATTTCCGGTCTGGCAAACATCAGTGGGGACTATAATCGTGGCGCCTCCATAGGCGGCCTGTTGAATATCAGCGGAGAAGGTGCTTCCGGCATACACTTTGCCGGACTCGCCAATATTTCCGGTGGAAATTTCAAAGGATTTTCAGGGGCCGGCCTGCTAAGTGTAATCGGTGAAGACTTGAATGGCATGCAGATGTCCGCCCTTACCAACATCACCGCCGGAGATATGACCGGTGTTCAGGTTTCCGGCCTGGGCAATGTGGTGGGTGGTACAGCCCGAGGATTACAAATAGGCGCTGCCAATATGGCCATACGTGCCAAAGGGCTTCAAATAGGTCTATTCAACTACTACAAAGAAAAATTAGATGGTTTCCAGTTGGGATTAGTCAATGCCAATCCCCAAACAAAAGTTCAACTGATGTTTTTCGGTGGTAATGCCACCAAGCTGAATGTAGGTGCCCGTTTCAAGAACCGGCTCTTCTATACCATCCTCGGTGGCGGTACCCATTATCTGGATTTTGGCGATAAGTTTTCCGCTGCCCTCTTCTACCGTGCCGGTCTTGAATTACCGCTCTACAAACAGCTGTTCATCAGCGGAGATCTGGGATACCAACATATAGAAACCTTCAAGAACAAGGACTACGGCATTCCGGCACGTCTCTATGCCCTCCAGGCACGTGTCAATCTGGAATACCACCTGACCGAGCGCTTTGGCATATTCCTCACCGGCGGTTATGGCGGCAGCCGCTACTACACCCAAGGGAAAACCTATGACAAAGGCATCATTGTAGAGGGCGGGGTGACGATACTGAAATTATAAATTATTGTTTCTCCTTAATCAGCCCCGTCCTATACGCCACCAGCAGTTTCATCAAATCCTGAATCTGCGTAACGAGTTCACTTCCTTTATCCGTATCCTTCACCATCATACGCTGCGAATTGAATTCGACAACCAGGGTTGTAGACTTGATGTCTTGTCCTTCTTCAATGGCTTTCTGACGGCTCTGGAACGGCTCATGCTGCACCAACTGCAAGCCGTGGGAATGATATACCAGCGTATATCCCGCAATTCCCGTTTCCGGCTGATAGGCTTTTGAAAAACCACCGTCAATCACCAGCAGCTTACCATCCGCTTTGATAGGCTTCTCACCTTTAATGGTCTTTACCGGTACATGCCCGTTGATGATATGCGAATGTGGCCCCGGCTTCACGCCGAACTCTTCAAGAATGCGGTCACACACCTCAGCCTCGTTGCGCAAGGCATAGTAATGTCCTTTCGTCTCCTTATGCAATGTTTTGTCGGCCACAAAATAGCGTTCAAAGGTAGCCATCTTGTCTTTATCGAAGGAAGGGGCATCCGGTCCGCACCACATGTACCAGACATAATCCAGTGCAAACTGTTTCTCTTCCGAACCGTCCTCGTCAAAATAAGCGGTACGTATCAGCTGGTCGGTCTTTTTCAGCAACTTACGTCCCCAGTATTCCTTTTGGCCGATGCGGACATGTTTGAAACTGCCGTCCGCATTCAGAGGCACGGAAGCATGATAAAGCAGGTTACTGTTGCACACCAGATACATGCCGCCATACGTAAACAAGCAGCGCATGTGCTTCTTCATCTTCTCGCTGTTCATGAAAGAAGAATGAATCCGGTGCATCAGTTCGCGCTCCTCGTCCGACAGACGATACGGGTCTGCCGGGTCTATGGTGGGGAAATTTACATCGCGCAACGGATATTCCTTGCCTTCGTATACAAACACACCACGCTCGAAATCCACCAGATGCAGCAGTTTCCGGTTCTCCATACCGAACTCAGGACGGCGGCTGATGATTTCCGCCTCCAGTTTCAACTGGATAACCGTAATCGCCTTGTGCATCTGTGTAATCAGCCGCAAGGTCTTCTCATTGTATTCCGCATCGGCAAAGTTCATTTTCGGCGCAAAGATGGTGCAAGGGTCATCCGCATAGGTATCCATGGCAAACGTTGCAAGCGGCAACAGATTGATGCCATAACCATCCTCCAGCGTTGCTAAATTGGCATAGCGCATCGACATACGGATTACGTTGGCTATACAAGCATCATTACCTGATGCGGCACCCATCCACAGAATATCGTGGTTACCCCATTGGATGTCGAAATTATGATAATCACAGAGAGTATCCATGATAATATGCGCACCCGGTCCGCGGTCGTATATATCGCCCACGATATGCAGCGAGTCGATGGTCAAGCGCTGGATAAGGTTGCACATCGCCACAATAAAATCATCCGCACGCTTCGTAGAGATAATGGTACTGATTATGACATTGATATAGGCATGCTTGTTAGGTTCGATGCTCGATTCGTGCAACAGCTCTTGAATGATATACGAGAACTCTGCTGGAAGTGCCTTGCGTACTTTCGAACGGGTATATTTGGACGAAACGTTCTGGCATACTTTTACCAACTGGTTCAGTGTTATCAAATACCAGTCATCCAGGTCCGTTTCCTGCTCCTTGATAAGTTGCAGCTTCTCTTCCGGATAATAAATTAACGTACAGATTTCCTTCTTCTCACTTTCGCGCAGTGTATGCCCGAATATTTCGTTCACCTTACGTTTCACTGCCCCCGATGCATTCTTCAGCACATGCTGAAAAGCCTCATACTCGCCATGAATATCCGTCAGAAAATGCTCTGTACCTTTCGGCAGATTCAGAATGGCCTCCAGATTGATGATTTCTGTACTGGCATCAGCAATGGTAGGAAAACTGCGTGATAATAATTGCAAATAACGCAAGTCATTGACAATACTTTCCGGAGTTATATTTCCCATAGTTATTTAATTGATAGTTGATAATTGACAGTTGATAATATCCCTCATTCTTCATTATCCATTAATGAAGAACATGAGCAGCACTTGGGCTATAATTACCCGTAGAAACATGCACAGCGGATAAACCGTAGCATAAGCTACAGACGGATTGTCTCCCGGAATGGTGTCGTTGGCGTAGTTCAGCGCCATGGGGTTTGCCATGCTTCCGCACAGCATACCCGCCATTGTTCCGAAATCTATCTTCAGCCACTTGAAGGTAACGATACCCATAATCAATACCGGAACCACAGTCAACGCAAAACCCGTAGCAATCCATAACAGCCCTTCCGGCCGGAATACCGTATCGAAGAAATGGGCACCTGCATCCAGTCCCAGGCAAGCCAGGTAAAGAGACAATCCCAATGCACGGAGCATCAGGTTCGCACTGCGCGTAGTATAAGTCACCATGTGCATCCTCGGACCGAATGTCCCGATAAGAATACCTACGATGATAGGGCCTCCTGCCAATCCGAGCCGCACGGGAGCGCTGATGCCGGGAATGGAAATAGGAATTGCTCCCAAAGCCAGACCGATGACAATGCCGATAAATACCGCCACCAAGTTCGGTTCCTTCAGGCTTTTCACAGCATTGCCCAGCACCTTCTCCACATTTTGTATAGCAGCGGCTTCGCCCACTACGGTCAGGCGGTCACCCAATTGCAAGGTCAGTTCCGCTGTGGCCAGCAGCTGCACGCCGCTACGATAAACCCGGCTGATATTGATACCGTAATGATTACGCAGATGGAGAGAACCCAGCTTCTTGCCGTTCAACTCCGGGCGCGTCACCACGATACGTTGCGAAATCAACTGGCTGTCTATGGCATTCCAGTCTATATCTTCCTTGTTCCAATCAGTATGCTCCTGCTCGCCGAAAAGCACGGTCAGAGCCGGCGTATTTTTCTCCGAGGTAATCACCAGCAGGCGGTCACCTTCCTTTATAATCTTTTCCGAGGTAGGAATACTCACATTCCCATCCCGCCACAAGCGGGAAATCACGAACTTCGGATAGCTGTTCAGCCCGCCTATTTCCTTGATACTCTTGTTGAAGATGGCAGGATTGTGCACCTGGAACGCAACAATGTAAGGCTTGTTCACGTCATCCTTCTCTTTCAATTCCAGGTCTTCCTTATGCGCCAGCGTCTTACGGATGAACAGTACGGCCAGAATGACCCCTACCACCCCCAGCGGATATGCCACCGCACACCCCAAAGCAGGGGTACTGGACTCCAATCCCATCTGTTTCAATGTCTGCTGTGCCGCACCGAGTGCCGGTGTGTTTGTCGTGGCACCGCAAAGTATGCCCACCATATCCGGCAGGGATACTCCCAACCCATAGCTGCCCAGTACAGTCAGCAGGGTGCCGATAAGCACTACACCCGTGGCGAGCATATTCAGTTGTACCCCTCCTTTACGGAAAGAGCTGAAAAAACCCGGTCCCACCTGCAAACCCAAAGCATACACAAATATCACCAGCCCGAAGCTTTCCGCATAATTCAGCATCTGCGGGTCTATGGACAACCCGAAATGCCCGGCAATGATGCCGGCAAAGAATACAAACGTCACTCCCAATGAAATGCCGCAAACATGTATCTTCCCCAATCCCAATCCGATAGCAGAAATCAGTGAGAGTACCACAACCGCCTGCAAGGCGGAGTGCTCGACGAATAAACTATATAGCCAGTCCAATGTGCATTCTATTTTACAGTTTCAGGCTGCAAAGATAGTGCAAACCTCATGCAAAATAAAACGAACCCGTCTATTTTTTATGCGGCAGCACTTCTAAAAAAGGGATACGATACAATAAATCCCTGCTGCCAGCAAAGCACTGACGGGGATAGTCAGCACCCAAGCGGTCATCAGACTCTTCGTAACTCCCCAACGCACAGCCGAAAGCCGCTTCGTGGCCCCTACTCCGATAATAGCTCCCGTAATGGTGTGTGTCGTACTTACCGGAATCTTCAGATACTCCGTCAGATAAAGCGTAAACGCACCGGCAGTTTCCGCAATCACCCCTTCCAGTGGCGTCACCTTCGTAATCTTAGTCCCCATGGTCTTCACAATCTTCCACCCGCCGGACATGGTACCGAGTGAAATGGCCGTAAAACAAGAGAATGCCACCCAGTCCGGCAGGTCATCAATACTGTTTATCCCCATTCCCAGTCCTTCCGAATGTCCGGCTATCATAGCCGCAGCAATGATACCCATTACCTTCTGTGAATCATTCAGACCGTGCCCGATGCTGAACAAAGCCGAAGACACCAGCTGCAGTTTCTTGAACCACACCTCGGCCGTATGGGGATGCGCCCTGCGGCAAATGTACAAGACCAACAACGTAAAACCAAATGCCACCACCATACCAATCAAGGGAGCCAGAAAAATGAATGCCGCAATCTTCAGAATGATACTCAACTGGATGGCCTCAAAACCGTGTGCCATGATGGCAGCTCCGGCAAAACCTCCGATAAGCGTGTGCGAAGAAGAGGAAGGGATTCCCTTCCACCAAGTGAACAGATTCCAGGCAATAGCCGCAATCACGCCGGCCAGAATGATAGGCAAAGTAATGTAAGGCTCCATCACCGTTTTCGATACGGTGTTGGCAATGCCGAAACCGCCGATGACACACTTGGCGATGAAAAAGGCCACAAAATTGAAGAAAGCCGCCCATATCACCGCCTGAAACGGTGTAAGCACTTTGGTAGACACAATGGTGGCAATAGAATTGGCCGCATCATGAAAACCGTTGATATAATCGAATATCAGAGCCAGTACAATGATAATCACTAATAGTTCCATGCGTCCGTTCGTTTATGCGTATTTCACAATCAGGCTCCTCAAAATCTTGCCCACGTGTTCGGCTGCGTCCGTCGTTTTTTCCAACTCATACATAATCTCCTTGATTTTGATGAGTTCAATGCAGTCCTTCTCTTCTTCAAAAAGCCTGGTGATGAAAAATTCATAAATATCATCTGCCCGGTTTTCTATGTCATGCAGCTGGTTGCAATATGCGCGCAGCTTATCCGGACTCTTGCGGAATGCCTCCAGTTCATCCATGGCCTGGCCGATGAGGGCCGCTTCTTGTTGAACCATATGTCCCAGCTCTTTCCCCTTGTCCGAAATAGGATGCGGATTATAGATAGTGATACGCTTGGCACAGCTGTTTATTCCATCAATCACATCATCCATGCCCGAAGCCAGGTCATGGATATCCTCCCGGTCAAAAGGAGTAATGAAAGTAGTACCCAGTTCATCCAGAATCAGATTGGTCAGCTTATCGCCCTCGCGCTCCAAATCTTTGATTCGTTTATAATCTTCCGCCCTCTTCTCAGGCGAGTCATGGCCCAATATTTCTATCAACAGAGCCGACGAGGACAATAAAATCTCAGACAATTGCTTCAGCAAAGGAAAGAATTTCGGTTCTTTCGGTGTGAACCGGCTAAAAAAAGAATTCTTCATAATGGATAAATGTACTAAGTATATTAATTTATTTTTGTTTTCGTTGTTTCAGTCTTGCACGCAGCACTTCTACCACGGCCGGCAGTATGGAAACCACAATAATGGCCACAATCAGCAGTTTGAGGTTCTCTTGTACAAACGGAAGGTCACCGAAGAAATAACCCGCATAACAGAAGATGGCAATCCAGCAGGCGCCCCCAATCAGGTTGTACAGCATGAAGTAATAGTAATGCATCTTACCCATCCCCGCCACGAATGGCGCAAACGTACGGACGATAGGCACAAAACGGGCTATGATAATTGTCTTGCCTCCATACTTCTTATAGAACTCATGGGTCTTGTCGAGATGGCTTTGCTTGAATATTCTGGAATCGGGATTATTGAAGAGCCTTTGCCCGAAGAAATGCCCTATCATGTAGTTGCAAGAGTCGCCCAATACCGCGGCAACAAACAATATCAAAGCCAGCACATTGACCTCGAGAGGCATGTCGGGCAGTGCGGCAATAGCTCCCGCCACAAAAAGCAGGGAATCGCCCGGCAGGAAAGGTGTGACCACCAGCCCCGTTTCGCAGAAAATAATCAGAAACAATATGGCATACGCCCACATATGATATTCCTGCACTATATCAATCATATACTGATCGATATGGAGAATAAAATCTAATAGAAAATCCATTATATATTGATTATCAGTACTTAAAAAATAGAGAAAAACTCGGCATGGGGAGACGGGCAATCTCTCTGGCTCCCGAAAGAGAGGAAGGGAAAGTACTAAATAAGAATACGCCTCAGCGTATATACATAATATCTATATGAAATCTTATGGGGATGGAAAGTAAAGGGGAAAGAAGTTGTCTTTTCTTCCGGGAGCAGAGTTTTCAGGGTTCTCGCAACCTTGGCGGCAATGAAGTCCGGATTAAGCCTCAACAATTTCGAGCAAGAGGCATGCCGTAATGAGAAGGTATTTCCTATGCAACCGGCATCTGCCAGGCAATTATAATTCGCGTCCTCCCCTTTTTCCTGGCATTGTCTGCCATCTGCCCCCGACAAGCTGTGCTGGGCTCCGGAGAAATAATGCACATCCGCAGTAGGGAGTGTCTTACATCCCTCCATATCATCAGAAACGGAAGTGAACTTCGATATGAGGAACAACCCTAACAAGATATAGAATATACATTTCGCCATAGCGGGTGCAAATATAGAAACTATTTTCGGATTACAACAGAAAAATGAAAAACAAAAAGCGGTTAACCGTTTCATCAGTCAACCGCTTTCTTGTTTTTGTAGTGGGTACGAGAATCGAACTCGTATACCATGCGTGAGAGGCATGTATCCTAACCGTTAGATGAACCCACCCTCGCATTTGTCTTGTACACCCTCAGGGATTCGAACCCTGGACCCACTGATTAAGAGTCAGTTGCTCTACCAACTGAGCTAAGAGTGCATCTGGCGGAAGCTGGGGGATTCGAACCCCCGGTACGGTTACCCGTACGTCAGTTTAGCAAACTGGTGGTTTCAGCCACTCACCCAAACTTCCTTTTTTATAACCAGCATTCTTTTCAAATGCGGTGCAAATGTAGGGCAAACTTTTGGACTGTGCAAATCTTTCCTACATATTTTTTTCACCGTTTTCATACAATTTGAGATAACACGTTAACACTCAAACCCTAAAACAAGAAAAAAAATTTGATACATATCAAACCGTCCTTTTCAACCTTTCCTTATCTTTGCGCGATTTTTAAAGTATAGTGCACATACACGGACAATGATACAACAAGAAAGCCTAAAAAAGCGGCTTGCCAAGCTGGCCGCCCCCATTTTTATAGAGACACTTCTCATCATGATGCTCGGTGCGGTGGACACCATCATGCTGAGCCGCCACTCGGACAACAGTGTTGCCGCCGTAGGGGTAGTCAACCAAATTATCATGCTCACTTTCCTCGTTTTCGAAGTCATCAACCTCGGAACGTCCGTTCTGTGTTCCCAGTATCTCGGTGCGAAACTACACAAGAAAGTAGTGCAAGTAGTCGGCGTATCCATCCTCGTCAACCTGGCGGTAGGTATCACGGTCAGCCTGGTACTGTTCTCCTGCGTCCATCCCATCCTCCGGCTGATGGGGCTCACCGCTGAACTGATGCAGGACGGCATGGACTATATGCGTATCGTAGGCGCTTTCGCCTTCTTCCAGGCACTATCCCTCACCCTCTCCGCCTCCCTGCGCAGTGCCAACAAGGCCATCTACCCGATGATGGTCACCGTCGTAGTCAATATCCTCAATATCATCGGCAACTACTCCCTCATCTTCGGCCGCTTCGGCTTTCCGGAACTGGGCGTGGAAGGCGCCGCCATCTCCACAGCCTTCAGCCGGGGTGTCTCCATGATTATACTGTTCGTCATACTGTTCCGCAAGCACATCCACCGTTTCCCACCGGCATACTTCCGCCCTTTTCCGTGGATAGAACTAAAGAACCTGATGAAGGTAGGCCTGCCCTCCGCCGGCGAACAATTGTCGTACAGCTCGTCGCAAGTCGTCATCACCTACTTCATCAACATGCTGGGAGTGGAAGCGCTCGCCACCCGTACCTATTGTGTCAACATCATCATGTTCGCTTATCTGTTCAGCATCTCCATGGCACAAGGCGGCGCCATCTGTATCGGGCATCTGATAGGCGAGAAGAAACCTCACGCAGCCTTCCTTATGGGAAAATACGTCATGAAGAAATCCGTCATGATTACCGTCATGCTGTCCTGCATCCTCGCCCTTTCGGGGCATGCCATCTTTGGCTGGCTCACGTCCAACCCCGACATCATACGTATGGGTGCCACCATCCTTATCATAGATGTACTCCTCGAAATAGGCCGCCCCATCAACATCTTCGCCACCAACGCCCTTCGTGCGGCAGGAGATGTCAACTACCCCTTCTACGTAGGGTTGGTGGTGCAGTGGAGTGTAGCTGTAGGTGTGGGATACCTTTTCGGCTTCCCCTTCGGCTGGGGTATCTGCGGCATGTGGGTAGCCTTCCTGTTGGACGAGAATATCCGCGGCTTCATTTTCGTCCGCCGCTGGTATGGCATGAAATGGGTAAACAAAAGTTTCATACGGAGCTGATTTTTTCTCGTAAAAACCTTATCTTTGCCCCTCGAACAAACAAATTATGGCTTTATGGATGCACTATTGAAAGAAACCGTAGATGCCGCTATCAACTCCCGCTATCCAGGCATGGCTCCCGAGGGAAGAAGGTTGATAGAGGAAATCCTCATTCGCAAGGAAGTAGAAAAGGGCGCATTATTACTCAATGAAGGGCAGATAAGCCATAATATCGTATTTGTAGGAAAAGGCATGTTGCGCCAATTCTATTATAAAAACGGTAAAGACGTCACCGAACACTTTTCCTATGAAGGCTGCATCATCATCTGCATAGAAAGTACCTTGAAGCAGGAACCCACCCACCTCATGATTGAGGCACTCGAACCGAGTGTCGTATACCTGCTGCCATACAACAAGCTGCTGACACTTACCGAAATCTCATGGGAAATAAACATGTTCTATCGGAAGATTCTGGAATATTCCCTGATTGTTTCACAGATAAAGGCTGACTCCTGGCGGTTTGAGACTGCACGCGAGCGCTATAACCAGCTCATGGAACATCAGCCCGAAGTCATCAAGCGGGCTCCTTTGTCGCACATTGCGTCCTATCTGCTGATGACCCCCGAAACACTGAGTCGGGTACGTTCGGGCATACTGTAACCCTCCTCCTGTCTGCCCGGAGAATACATATCTGAATTTATATAGAAATTTTACCATTTCTCCCCTAAGCGTGCATTGATTGCCATACAATCATTTCATGCTCAAGGTTGTTTTATATGTATTTAAAATATTAAAATTCAGATTATGAATACTATACATAATTTTTCCGCTTCCCTGATACAGCGGACAAAACAAGCCGGACGATACAGTACATCCGGTATATATACCAGTACAGTGAACAGCTTTTTCCGCTTCGTCGGCCACCGTTCCATCACTTTTGCAGAGCTTACCCCCAGCCTCATCAAGCAATACGAAGACCGGCTGCTCGGTGAAGGACGGCGCCATAATACCATATCCACCTATATGCGTATGCTCCGTTCCATCTCTCACCAAGCTGCCGAACAAGGCATTCCATTCACACACAGTATAGACGATTTGTTCGCCTATGTATTCACCGGTTATGAGCCTACCGCCAAACGGGCCATCTCTCCTTTACTAATCCGGCGCTTGGTAAATCTTGATTTGGAGAAGAAACCCGCCTTGCGTTTCAGCCGCGACATGTTTCTGTTAAGTTTTTACTTACGAGGCATTCCGTTCGTAGACCTTGTACATCTCCGCAAAACGGATGTCAAGCACAATACCATTTATTATTACCGCCATAAGACCCGTCAGCAATTGTCCGTACATATAGAGTCGTATGCCGCACAGATTATAAATAGGTATAAGAACGAAGCCGCCTCTTCCCCCTATTTGCTACCGATATTATCACTGACCGGGGAAGATGGTTACAGACAATACAAAAGTACTTTACGGCTCTACAACCAACATTTACACACACTTTCGAAGATGTTACGGTTAAGCATTCCATTAACATCTTATGTAGCCCGCCATAGCTGGGCCACCACTGCCAAAGACGAAGGAGTGGCCATTTCTGTGATTAGTGAAAGCTTAGGACATACTTCTGAAAAGGTAACTCACGTTTACCTTGCTTCTTTTGACAACAATGCGATGAGTAAAGCAAATAAAAAAGTGATTGCAACAATCCATCCAAACAAAAAGAAAAAGCCCTAAAAACTAGAATTTGTAAAAGTATTCCTATTTGTATAGGAGTACTTTTATTATCCAATTTTATTCTCTTACTTACAAGGTAATGGATACCAATACTCTCTTACTTACAAGGTAAGAGAATATGTTTTATGGCTGCAAAGATATGAAAAAGATTACTACAATCGCAAAAAAATAGATTTATTTTTTAATTCATATTTATCTCATATATAGATATAAGACACATTGCAGCCACTTGTATTTCAGTCTTATATATTTACATAAACGCCCCCATTTTGAATTCAAAAATTAAATTTAATTATGAGATAAAATATCGTTTTACATTTTAATTACATATATAGTCTTTTAATGTAAAATACCTTTTAATGGCTGGTTTATAAGATTATTCTCCAAATAAAATACCACCTCTTACCTTGTAAGTAAGAGAATTATTAAACAAACAAGAATGAACAGTTTTTTCTCTTTCAATACCATTGAGAAAGAAAAAAGCTATTGAATTAGTGTGAATTATGAAACAAGTTCTCCATTTCAATAAAGTGATTAAGTTCGTCATTATCTTTGGTGACTTATGCTTACTGAACATCATTTTCATCTCGCTATATCACATTTTTGACTACCAAACACTGGGCAATGAATTTACACATTCATTGTCCCAGCTATTGGTATTATTGAATCTAGTCTATCTACTTTGCAATTACTCCAATGGCGTCGTACTGCATGAACGTATTGTACGTCCGGAACGCATTGTACGTCGGGCTCTCCGTAATACAACTTTTCACGCCACGCTGTTCATCAGCTTGGCTACTTTAGCAGATATCGGTACCAGTTCACTCCGTTTTTTTACATGCTTTTATAGTATTTTCTTTATCTGCCTCGCTATATATCGTCTTCTTTTCCGGTATTTACTGAAAAAATATCGAGAACATGGAGGTAACTCACGTACCGTCATTTTAATCGGCAGTAACAAAAACATGACAGAACTCTATCAAGAAATGACCGGAGATCCCACCACGGGCTTCCGCATTACCGGCTATTTCTGTGATGTACCTTCTGATGATTTTCCCGAAGATGTCCCCTATTTAGGGCAGCCTAAAGAAGTTGTCACTTATTTACAGCAACACCATATAGAACAAGTCTATTGCTGCTTGCCTTCTGCACGTAGCCATGAAATACTTCCAATCATCAATTATTGCGAAAATCACTTGATTCGTTTCTATAGTGTACCTAATATTCGCAATTACCTGCATCGTCGCATGCACTTCGAGATGTTTGGCAATATCCCCGTACTCACTATCCGCGAGGAACCTTTGGCACAAATGGAAAATCGCCTACTGAAAAGAGCCTTCGACCTCTTTTTCTCCCTCGTTTTTCTGTGTACAGTATTCCCCTTCGTCTACATCATCATAGGTACCGCTATCAAGCTATCCTCCCCCGGTCCTATCTTCTTCAAACAAAAACGAAGCGGAGAGAATGGAAATGAATTCTGGTGTTACAAATTCCGTTCGATGCGTGTCAACATAGACAGTGACGAACTACAAGCCACCGCCAATGACCCGCGCAAAACAAAAATTGGAGATTTCATCCGTAAAGCCAGCATTGACGAACTTCCCCAATTTATCAATGTGTTACTAGGGCAAATGTCCGTTGTAGGGCCACGCCCCCATATGCTGAAACACACAGAAGAATATTCACGCCTTATCGACAAATATATGGTCAGACATCTGGTAAAGCCCGGCATCACCGGTTGGGCCCAAGTCACCGGCTACCGTGGTGAGACCAAAGAACTCTGGCAAATGGAAGGACGTGTACAGCGCGATGTATGGTATCTGGAACACTGGACTTTTCTATTGGATTTATACATTATATACAAGACAATCAGAAACGCCATTCAAGGCGAGAAAGAAGCGTATTGAGAATTAAAATTGAAAATCAAAAATTAAAAGGAGCAGTAATGAAAAACAAGAAAAGTATAGCCATCTTGATGGCGGCAATTACATTGGCAAGCTGCCAATCTTACAAAAAAGTACCTTATCTACAAAGTTACGAATCACTTACAGATAAGAGTTATAAGGAAATCGTCATCAATGAAGTCAACCAGCAGGATACCCTCTACGATGCGCGTATCCAACCTAAAGACTTGCTGAATATCACCATAAACACCACTGATCCGCAAGCTGCCGCACCGTTCAACCTGACCATGCAGACCTATAATAACATAGCACAATCCAATGCCAGCACTACATCGCAACCAGCTCTGCAACAATATCTCGTAGACAATGCAGGTGAGATAGACTTCCCCGTGATAGGCAGACTGCAAGTAGGCGGCTTAACTAAAAATGCAGCCGAGAACCTTATCCGTGAACAGCTTCGTCCTTATCTCAAAGAAATACCTATTGTCACTGTACGTATGTCCAACTACAAAATTTCTGTCCTCGGTGAAGTGAACAGTCCCGGAACTTTCACTATCAATAATGAGAAAGTGAATATTTTCGAGGCGCTTGCCATGGCAGGCGACATGACCATTTACGGTATACGAAACAACGTCAAGCTCATCCGCGAAGACTGTAACGGCCAGCGAAATGTCATCAGCCTAAACTTGAACGAGCAGAATATTCTTCATTCTCCCTACTACTACATGCAGCAGAATGATATCCTTTATATAGCTCCAAATAAAACCAAGGCAAAGAGTGCAAGCGTCAGTAACAGTACCACTATCTGGGTTTCTGTGATTACTTCCCTTGTTTCACTCGCAAGTCTGATTGTCAACATTGTAAGATAATTTTAATCCTCAAAAAATGAAAGAAGATTTATACGATGACCTTTTAAACGAAAAAGAGGAAAAAACAGATTTCCAAGCCCTCTTTTTCAAATACATCATTCATTGGCCCTGGTTTGTGGCAAGCGTATTGATATGCACTGGCCTGGCCTTTGCTTATCTCCGTTACCAAATACCTGTCTACGAAGTGTCATCTTCTATCCTAATTAAAGAAGACGACAAGAAAAGTACCAACAATGCACTGTCTGCCATGCAGGATTTTGGTATGCTTTCCATGACCAGCAACTTTGACAATGAGCTGGAAATTCTGAAATCAAGGACACTCATCAAGAAAGTCGTGTCACGTCTGAACCTTTATACCAACATCGCCATCGAACAATCTTTCGGCTACGATGTTCCACTTTACAAAAACTCCCCTCTTGATGTGTTCATGACCGCCGAGGAAGCTGACAAACTGGAAGGGAACATTCGGCTGGAACTGATATACTCCCCTACCGGCCAACTGACTGTCACAGCCTTTTATATACAAAACGGAGACAAGCAAGAAACGACCAAATCTTTCGACGAACTACCTGCCATTCTACCACTCCCGGTAGGTGTCATCACCATTTCGCACAATGATTCATTGCCTGCTCCGCAAGAGCCCGTCAATCTGAAGGCTATCATCAGTACCCCCACTGCCGCAGCAGCAGGCTATAGGGCAGGTCTGACCGTAGCCCCCATATCCAATACCAGTACCATTGCCACCATCAGTGTACAAAACACCCATATACAACGAGCCTCCGATTTCACCCAAGAACTGATAATACTCTATAATCAGGACACCAACACCGAAAAGAATGAAGTGGCCCAGAAAAGCGCCGACTTCATCGAGGAACGTATCAGCATCATCAACCACGAACTGGGCACCACAGAAACCGAACTGGCGGAATTCAAGCAACGCGCCGGACTGACCGACATCAGCAGCGACGCGCAGCTTGCCCTTCAGGAAAGTTCCAAGTACGAACAGCAATATGCAGAGAACGCCACCCAAATCAACCTCGTGAACTATCTGCGCGACTACATCAACAATCCTGCAAACAACGACGAGATCATCCCTGCCAACGTAGGACTGAGCGACATGAACCTGACCTCCGCCATAGACAAGTACAACAATCTCATCGTGGAGCGTAAGCGCCTGCTACGTACCTCCTCCGAAAGCAATCCCGCCATCATCAATCTGAACACGGGGATCGAGGCCATGCGCCACAATGTGAAAACCACCGTAAACAGTGTTTTGAAAGGCCTGCAAATCACCCGGAGCAACATCGACCGACAGTCGCGCAAGTACGAAAGCCGCATCAGCAACGCCCCCAAGCAGGAGCAGGAGTTCATGAGTATCGCACGCCAGCAGGAAATCAAGGCCACCCTCTACATCATGCTGCTGCAGAAACGCGAGGAAAACGCCATCACACTGGCTGCAACCGCCAACAATGGACGCATTATCGAAGAGCCCATGCCTGCCGGCATCGTTTCTCCCCAAGGCAAAAAAATCTATATGATTGCCTTTGTCATCGGCATCGGCATTCCCTTGGGCATCATTTTCCTATTGAACCTGCTCCGTTTCCGCATTGAAGGGCATACCGATGTGGAAAAGCTCACAAAGGTTCCCATTATCGGTGACATCCCCCTTACCGGTTCAAACAAGCATGAAGAGTCTGCCATTGCCGTACGCGAAAACGACAACGACATCATGACGGAAACCTTCCGCAGCCTGCGCACCAACCTGCTCTTCATGATGGGCGATCCGGATAAGAAAGTCGTCCTGGTTACCTCCACCATAAGCGGTGAAGGCAAGACTTTCATAGCTTCCAACCTCGCCCTCAGTCTGGCGCTGCTCGGCAAAAAGGTCATTCTGGTAGGATTGGATATACGCAAACCGGGATTGAACAAGTTGTTCCATCTTTCACACAAAGAAAAAGGAATCACCCAATACCTTGCCGCCCCCAAATCCACAGACCTTCATGCGCTGATACAGCCTTCCGGCATAACTTCCAACCTCGACCTGCTATTGGGCGGTCCCATCCCACCCAATCCTACGGAACTACTGGCACGCCAGTCACTGGAAGACACCATCAGTACATTACGCAAAGAATATGACTATATCGTACTGGATACAGCCCCTATCGGCATGGTGACCGACACGCTCATCCTTTCGCGCGTAGCGGACGCCAGCATCTACGTCTGTCGTGCAGATTATACGCATAAGACCGATTACCAGCTCATCAACGAGCTTCAGGAGCATCATCGTCTCCCCAACTTATGCACAGTAGTCAACGGAATCGATATGAAGAAGAAAAAATACGGTTATTACTACGGCTATGGTAAATACGGAAAGTATTACGGCTACGGTAAGAAATACGGATACAGTTGAGTTAGCGACTAGCTATTAAGAGTTGAGAGTAAATAATCGAGTGTCTAATTTTTAATTTCTAATTTCTAATTTTTAATTAACCCCGCCCCTCCAATGTGACAGGCGACCGCGTAGCGCGCCCGAACCTCAACTATTTATGAACCATAGAAATACACCTTTAAAGGATTTTACATGAACCATACTGATATCACCCCTCATATTATTCCTCGTCGCCAATGGCTGGTGGCATACGTGCAGTCTTGTCTGGAAAAGAAGACTGCCGAACGGCTGAAAGCTATGGGAGTGGAATATTACTTACCCATACAAAGCGAAATACGCCAATGGAGCGACCGGCGCAAGAAAGTGGACCGCCTGGTCATCCCGATGATGATTTTCGTGCATGTCACTCCGCAGGAACGCCCCCTGCCGCTTACCTTACAAGCTATCAGTCGGTACATGGTATTGCGCGGTGAAAGCCGTCCCGCCGTCATTCCCGAGGAACAGATGGAACGTTTCCGCTTTATGCTGGATTATAGCCCGGAGGCTGTAGAGATTTGCAGTACACCTCTGGCAGCAGGTGATGCCGTGAAAGTAATAAAAGGCCCCCTTGCCGGATTGGAGGGAGAACTGGTCATGATAGGAGGAAAAAGCAAAGTGGCAGTCCGGCTGGATATGCTGGGCTGCGCACATGTGGACATGCCGATAGGATACGTGGAGAGAATTAATTTTTAATTGTCTCGTATTCGCTTTTGGCGTCAAAACAAGGACAAGCCTTATGGATAGAGGAACTGAGTTGCCGATGCCCTGAAATACGGGCATTGGGATAGTCGGTCTTCAGCTGCCGAAGCAAGTCAAGCAAAGAGCATTTCTGCGCATAGGTACGTGTATCGGCAGGGACACCATTCTCGTCGAGCCCACCCTCATAGCAGATGCCGATACTCTTGTCGTTCCAGCCGGTGGCATGGGCTCCAATCTGATGAACCGGGCGACAAATATGCACCTCGCCGTCACGGGTGATGTAGAAATGATAACCGATATCGGCAAAGCCCCGTGCCAGATGACTGCGGCGAAGCGCCTCCACCGAGAAGTGACGGTCACAGCGCGTAGCGCTGCAATGAACTACCAGGAGGGTTACCTCCCGATAGTTCTGATAGAAACTGCCTGCTTTCATCCGGCTAACGGTTGATGCAGGAAGTCAAGCCAAACACTCCGGCCAATGTAGTGGCCACGGTAATAATCACTTTAAGGACAATGCCCCATACAGATTTTGATTTTGTTTTCTCACTCATAACAATTTGCAATTAAGGAATTAAACACTATGGTTAGCTGCATTTTTTAGACAGAAGAACATATTTATTTTCTCTCTTTTGTCTTTTCGTTTCATCCTAACGGATTTTCCCCCTGGTCTCCGTCCGAACCGCCTCCCGGGTTGCTGCCTCCACCGGCATCTTCACCCCCGCCAGTGGCTCCGGTCAGGTCCACGGTAGTCTTTCCGGCCTTCAGGGCTTTCACCACGGCACGGGCTGCACTTCGGGTTGCCACCAGATTGAATTCCGCCTCCTCCAGCAGCTCTCCAAAACGCTGGCCGCAGGTCCAGTTCACATTCAGCCTACGGATATGGATGGCAGGATTGAACTCCTTGGCAGAAGCCGCGCCGATACTGTTGATGCTGATGTAGAAACTCCCCAGGTCGCCCAACTGGATTTTTTGTCCGGCCAGCAACTGCTCCCGCATGCAATCCACGGACATGGTGAGGATGGCAACGATATCCGAACGCTTGTACACGCAGCCATGACTGGCTATATGCTCGGCAAAGCGGTTGATGTCCATCACTTCCGAATACTGCGCACTTGCGTACGCTTTTTTGGCAACCGTCTTATCGGTAGGATTGCCACGCATCACGATACTGTAGTTAATCATAAATTAAAAATTATAAGTTAAAAATTAAAAGATAGGGAGACGATACTAATCCCAGGGGCTTACGATTACTAATCTTCGCGCGTCACGATTACTAATCTTCACCCTTCATCGTCTGACAGAACAAAGATACGACGTACCTCCGGGCAGAATAAGAGATGCGGTGAAGTGATATGAAGGGATGTGGGAAAATGTGAGATTAGGTAAGATTATACCGGGTTCCGGCAATGGGTATACAGAAAAAATTCCGTACATTTACAGTGTAATAACCAGTTAAAGCATTGTTTATGAAGTACGTTGAAGACTACGAAAATATCCTCGGCAAAGAGTGGCCCGTCCGCCCCTATTACAAACGTGAACTGGCAGAGGCATACGCCCCCACCATTTCACCGGCATCCGCACTCAACCGCTTGTCCAAATGGATGAAGCTGAATTTGGAACTGGACGAAGCCCTGCGGCATACCGGCTACAAAGGCTCCCAGAAAATATTCACCTCCCTGCAGGTGGAACTTATATTCAGGTATTTAGGAAAACCGTGAAAGAATCAATCCCCCACATAGCGCGCCATGGCGCATTGGTTGCGGTAGATTTCATCCCCTTTCAGCTCGACCACCCGATAACCACGGCGGCCACCGGAACGGACAGCCTCATAGCCCTCCTGCTTCATCACCAGACCGAGGCGCGTGGGACTCAAGGGTTGCCGGATACCTATGTTGATATGTCCCAGTATCTGGGCATTGGTCAAGAACATACACTCCTCGCCTGGCATGGGGCGGCGATAGTACACCTGAACGAGCTCACGCTCCAGGCAGGGCACCTCAAAATAACGGTTATGAAGATTCACGGCATCAATCTCCTCCTGCTCAAACCAGTAGTGGAAGCCGCTCTTCCAGAGGGCATAGCCTTGCGCATACACTCCGGCATAGTCTATGGGATAATCGAAAGGACTGTCTATGGAATCCACCTCGAAGGGAAGCCAACGGCGGTTGCCACTGAGGTCGTTGAGGAAGGTGACGTTGTTGCTCGTGCCGCAGAAGCTGGCAATATGCGGACGGCTCTCCTTGAAGTGCCCGTAGGCGGCACGCTCGTTCACGTCTGTCATGCCGGTGATGGCCTTCAACTGGCTGACCTGGGCAGAGGTCATCTCCTCCAGCTCTTCAAGGCATACCAGTGCAAACTCGGTCAGCGTAAAAAGGTCGTCCTTGCTGACGCGCCGGCTGTTGCTTTTCACATAAAAATAACGCTGAAGTTCGACAGGAAGCAGACGCTGCATCCAGGTAGTCTTGTAGATTCCCTGCTTACCGATGAAGACCAGAATCTCATGATTCACCACCTTGGTATCGAGCAGCGAAGCAATGGTGGCCACCAGCCACTTCTTGAAATAGATGCCGAAAAGCTTCTGGTCGTCCTTCACATGTACGCCGGCAGCCAGACGAGCAATAGGGTCAGTAGTACCGTCCCAAGCAGGCAGCCCCTCCAGATAGGCTACAAAGGGATTGAAAAGCGGTGTGTACTCCGAATCGAGCACGGAACGTATGTCCGCAATGCGGGCAAGCATCCCTGCCTTGTTCATGCGGCTCCACAACGTGTTGACGTAGCGGTCGGTCAGCTCCGCATACTCCTCTCCGCAGTCGGCCATCAGGACTTCGAACTTGCCGCTCACCGTATTTTTGCGGAACTTCGCCTGTTCGGAAAGGAACTGCTCGATATCTGCCACCGTGGCAAACTTTTCATCGCCCTCTCCCCTGCGGACAAGGGAGCGGGTGCCATGCTCCCCGGTATTCGCGTAGCAGGAGCCGATGACAGCTGCCACATCCCCGTCATAGTCGGGAAAGTGCTCCGCTGCCCAAGCGGCGGCTGTCTTCCGAGCCACTCCGTACTGGTTGAGCAGATAACCCATGCGCATCACATATTCGTTATGATGATGTTCACAATAACTCACTCCCTCCTCTTCCAGCAGGCGTTCGGCAGCTTTCACCACCTTCTCCAAACGTTTGTTGCGCTTTGTCGGCACAGCTTCGGAAGCGCTATCCTGCGGTTGGGGAGCAATCGGACTATCTTGCAAAACAAAAGAAGTGGCACTGGGATTGTAATATACATGAGGGTCGGAAGCCAGTCCACTGATACGGGTAGCATTCTTGCACTGCCCGTCGCTTTCGAAGCCCACCAGGCAGGAATAGTAGTCGTTGACTTGATTGAAATACTTGGCGTATTGCCGGAAGGCTTTTCCCTTTTCCGCTCCGTTCAGGTCATCGATGCGGCAGATGATACGGATGCCATGACCACTGATGGTGGTGTAGGCCATCAATGTATACTTGTCGGCACAAATCAATGTCAGTGTGGCAGCCATCCGCTCGGGAGCGATATGGTCCAGGTCGACCAAGGTATAGCCGGTCCAGGCACAGATATGTTCGCGGGTCTTCCCACCTTCAAAGCAGACGGCAACAGCGAAGCAGGGACAGCCGGACTTCTCGCGGTCGGCATCCCTACGCAGGTCTTGCTGCAAGTAGTAGCGATGTTTCTCGGTGCGGTCTCGCAGGGCAGCGTCGCATTTAATGATGTTGACTATTTCTTCAAGAGAAGTTTCTACTGATTCTGTGTCCGAATAGCCTCTGAAAAGGCTGATATTGCGGCGTTCCATAATTTACTGATTTTTGTTTATGTTTAAAATTACGACGCGAAGGAACGCATAAGTACCCAGATACACAAGTCCGGTCGTTTCCACTACATGGAAATGATTTCGCTTGTTTTTATTATTGTTTAACAATTAAAAGAGTCAACATGACAAAGAAAGAGCCGGTGACACCGGCATTCGGAGCCTTTCTGAGCAAATGCCAGAAAGAACAGCTCGTTAACGGCAGACATCTGACCAACGAGACCATCGCCCAAGCAACGATGATGAGTACCAGAACCTACAACCTTTTAAAAAAGGGCTGAGCAACAACATCAACCAGATACATGCCATAACGCATTTCTGGAGGTCGTTCCCGAAAACAGACCAAGAAAGGGAGAGTTTTGAGAAAGAGGTGGCAGATTGCCTGGAGAGTGATTTGAGGAACTACAGAATCCATACCGGAGTCCTGAAGCCTTAACTTCACTTGCAACCTTGACACTTGTGGCACCCTTTTTCCAATACTCCCTATTAGGCTAATATTTATCACACACAAACGATACAGGTCTGTGCATATTGATAATTTGTCTCGCGCGCGTAACGGGTATTTATGTTTAAGGGGTGACACAGGTGTCATTTCGGCTTACCACTGATTACATAAATTGACAGAAATTGAAAAGAAAAATTACCTACAAGAATCTGTGAATTTTATGGTATAGATATTAGAGAAAGTAAGCAGCTATTCCATATAAAATATAATCATGATTATGAAACAATATAATATTGCCGTTGCAGGTACCGGCTATGTAGGTCTGAGTATTGCAACTTTGCTTGCACAGCACAACCATGTCACTGCTGTCGATATAATCCCTAATAAAGTAGAACTTATCAACAACAAGAAATCACCCATTCAGGATGAATATATAGAGAAGTATTTGGCAGAAAAGGAGCTTGACCTAACTGCTACTCTGGACGGCAAGGCAGCCTACAAAGATGCGGACTACGTCGTTATTGCCGCTCCTACCAACTACGACCCGGTGAAGAACTTCTTCGACACCCATCATATCGAAGATGTGATAGACCTCGTCATCAGCGTAAATCCGGATGCGGTAATGATCATCAAATCAACCATCCCCGTGGGGTATACCCGTTCACTCTATATAAAATATGCACAACAATTCCTTCACAATCCGGAACTGGAAGGCAAGAAATTCAACCTGCTCTTTTCTCCGGAATTTTTGCGTGAGAGTAAAGCACTTTACGATAACCTTTATCCTTCTCGCATCATAGTAGGTTATCCTAAAATTATTGAAGGAACAGAATTTACAGAAGAAAATACAGCTATAAATGCCATCAGCAATCCCAATGCGGAAGAATATGCCAAAATTTTCGCAGCATTGCTCCAACAAGGTGCTGTTAAAGAGAACATAGATACCCTATTTATGGGTATGAAAGAAGCCGAAGCCGTAAAACTTTTCGCCAATACCTACCTTGCCCTGCGTGTCAGCTATTTCAACGAACTCGACACGTATGCCGAAATGAAAGGGCTTGATACCGCAGCCATCATCAACGGAGTATGTCTCGACCCACGTATCGGCACACACTACAACAACCCCTCTTTCGGTTACGGCGGCTATTGTTTACCTAAAGATACAAAGCAACTCCTTGCCAATTACGACCGCGTCCCCCAAAACATGATGACCGCCATTGTGGAAAGCAATCGCACACGCAAGGATTTCATTGCTGACCGTGTATTGCAGAAAGCCGGTTACTATAGTTATGCAGAAGGTAATTATGATGTTGCAAAAGAAAAGCAAGTTGTAATTGGCGTATATCGCTTGACGATGAAGTCCAATTCGGATAATTTCCGACAATCATCCATTCAAGGTGTAATGAAACGGATAAAGGCAAAAGGGGCAGAGATTATCATCTACGAACCGACACTGGAAGATGGAAGCACGTTCTTCGGCAGCAGAGTAATGAATAATCTGGATGAATTCAAACTACAGAGTGATGCGATTATCGCCAATAGGTATGACATCTGCCTGGAAGAGGTGAAAGAGAAAGTTTATACGAGGGATATTTTTAGAAGAGATTAAGAAACTATTTTTTGAAAAAGTGATAAACACTCCTTATAAAATCCGATGAATTATATTCATAAATATACAACCTGTATCATTCAATACCTCTATATATACATAATGATATCCTCCGCAGGAATGGCCTTACCCGCCTATATAGGGAATGATAATTTCATCATATTGACACTATTAATGGGAATATACTATGTATTGAAGAAAAAGACATTATTTCATCTTCAAAAGCAATATTTACTTTTCATCGGATGCTTGTTTTTTTCAATGCTTCTAGTCATAATAGGCTCTACATTAAGTTTAGGTACAGCACTCAGTGTGACTTCTATACCATTAATCATATACGCCACCTACAAAATAGATCCGGCCAACTACCTACAAAGATTTATCAAACTCATTTTTTATATTGCTTTAATCAGTATCATCCTCTTTACTATCACGCGTATATATGGCTTCAATTCATTTTCAAGTATATTTCCACATCTGTACACTTCATTTTTTAGAGGAGGAGAAGTGTACAGTTACGGAGGATTTTTATACCGTTTTGTGACTTTACACAGTGACAGAAATTGTGGTCCGTTCAGCGAACCTGGGCAATATCAATGTGTGCTTTCCTCTGCTTTATACTTCATCATGTTCCATCCTCGCCTTTTTGAAGCTAAAGAGCGAATACGATATATAATCGTGTTCTTCCTTGCCTTGATTACAACTCTTTCTACAAGCGGTTATATCGGAATAGTAATATTGGTTTTCTGTTACCTATTGCATTCCTTAAAAACAATAGACAAACGAATGAAATACGCTATTATAATTACGATTATCGGCACTATGCTTTTTATGTCAATGACAAAACTCGGTAATGAATTCATGAACACAGTTGTATTCCACAAAATTTACGCAAATGGTCAATTGGATTTCTCTCTTAATTCCGGTGGTGCACGTACAATAAGTATAAGTAGCGTATTGACTACCATATACAACCACCCTATCACCTTGATTGGAGTTGGTTATGACGAATTACATAATATGGGAGTGGAAGGATGTGCTGGTTTTCTCTTCCTACTTCTCGCCGTAGGAATAATGTCATTTTCCATATTATTTGGCTTTTGTTTCCATCAAGTATTTAAGTATAATAAGAGTATCTGGGACATTATGGTACGAATTTTATTAGTCTTAAATATGGGATTAAGCCAGCCCCACATTATGAATGTTGCTCTCTTTACCATGATGTTATATCCTTACTTCATAGCTAACAGCTTAAAAAAAACAAATACATCCTATGTCAGAAGTTGCTAACAGAGTATTGAAGAATAGCGGATATCTATATTTTAGCATGGGACTATCCATGTTTGTTTCCCTCTATTCCACCCGTCTAATTCTCAATGCACTCGGAAGCTCCGATTTTGGCATATTCTGCATTATCGGAGGAGCAATCGGTATGTTAGGGTTCTTAAATGCAGCCATGTCAACCACCACCCAACGCTTTATTAATTATGCAGAAGGAGAAGGAAAACCCGAAAAACAAAAAAGTATTTTCACTGTAAGTATAAGTATCCATTTTCTATTATCATTATTGATGGTTATCATTTTCGAGATAGCCTATTTTTTCTTCTTTGATGGTATATTAAATATTCCTTCTGATCGAATTCCTTCAGCCAAATGGATTTATCAGTTAATGCTTTTATCGACAGTATTAACCATCCAGACCGTACCTTATAATGCTATTATCAATGCTCATGAAAACATGCGGTATCTAAGTATTATAGGCGTTTTTCAAACACTTATGAAGTTAGTTATAGCATTAATAGTAGTCCATGTATATACAGATAAATTAATTCTATATGGTATCCTCACAACCTTTGTCTCATTAATATTCATGATTATTCTTCAAATTTATTGCCATCGGAATTACTCAGAATGTACATACAGCATCCACAAATATCACAATAAAGAACTAATGAAAGAAATGACTTCATTTGCTGGTTGGGGATTTATAAACTCCTCTTCTTCGATGTTTGCACAATACGGGATGGGAATTGTATTAAATTCGTTCTTCGGTACAATATTAAGTGCAGCTCAAGGGGTAGCCAACCAAATATCCGGTCAGCTAATGGTGTTTTCACGTACTATGCTAATGGCAATCAACCCTATTATTGGGAAAAAGGCCGGCAGTAATGACATAACTAATATGATGCGTATTTCATTATTCAGTTCAAAAATGTCTTTTCTCATCATCGCCTTTTTTGCCTTTCCTTTTATTATTGAAACCCCTTATATACTCCAACTATGGCTAAAAAATGTTCCGGAATGGAGTGTATGTTTCTTTAGATTTGAAATAACAAGAAATATGTTAGACCAATTAACTATCACATTAACAAGTGCCATCAATGCAGAAGGACGGATAAAATATTATTCGATACTTCGTGGATGTTCATATTTCCTGCCATTACCTATTAGTCTATTTCTTTTTCATTTAGGATTTTCACCTTATTGGTTTTATATCATATGGATATTTACATGGAATGGAATAGGCAGTCTCATCATTCTATATTATGCACATAAAAATTGCGGAATGCAATATGCTGATTTTTTCAAAATTATAATATATCCTATACTACTAATAACAATCTCTACATTATCAATCAGTGGGATAATTACAGTATATATGGATGAATCATTTTTGCGTTTAGTTATCATTTTATGTACTACTACGATAATATTTATTATTTCATGTTGTTGGGGATTTGTGTTTTCGCCTAAAGAAAGAAAAATCATATTATCGGCATCTATGTCATTATTGAAAGAAATAAAAGTGAAGCTACATCTTTGAATTAAAAATAATTGTAGCACCAAAACTAAAAGGTCATCACAGGTAATCATCATTATACCAACATACCATTTATTGAATAGTGCTTACCAGACTCAGGAAATCCAACAAGAGTTATTAAGATCGTACTCGCCTGTGAAAATATATTGACTTTATAACAAAAACATTTATCATCAAATACTTTTAAAAGCATCAAGAAGTATATATAAATAAAATATCATAAAACAATGAACTATTTAACAGATAAAATTCTACGCGGAACACATCGACTTTACGTTAACCATTATGGCTCATACCTAAAACCGATTGACAGCATAATGGATCCTGAGAAGGCGTCCAACATTATATATCAACAACTAAAATCAGATTCACCTTCAATGGTTGCTCGATATGGAAGTACAGAAATATTATGCGTAAATAACTATTTAGGGATAAAAAAATATAAGCATAACATTATAGATTATATCACAGATAAAATACCCCAATTTTGGTGGAATCAGATTGGCATATACAACATGCAACATCTTTCTGGTTTTTTTCCACTTACAGAACTAAATTTAGAAAGATTTGGAGAATTAATGATCGAAGATTCAAAACATGTTGACATATTAGGTTCATGGCGTATAGAAGAACGTAGACTTATTGATATAAACAAAGTAAAGACTATACAATTACTACTTTTAGAACCATACCATGCAAAACATCCATGGTCAAGAGTTCTTAAGGGGAAAAAGGTATTAGTCATACACCCTTTTGCTGAAACAATACAACATCAATATGAACAAAAAAGAACATTATTATTCAAAAATCCAGATGTACTACCTGAATTTCAACTAGAAACAATTAAGGCTGTTCAAAGTCTTGGCGGGCAAAGTCCTTTCAATACCTGGTTCGATGCATTAGAATATATGAAAGATGAAATTGATAAACGAGATTATGACATTGCACTCATTGGATGTGGAGCATACGGATTCCCCTTAGCTGCTCATGTAAAACGGACAGGAAAAAAAGCAGTACACTTAGGTGGAGCTTTACAATTACTATTTGGAATCAAAGGAAAACGTTGGATCAACCCTTATTATGGTAAGGTATTCCTTCCATTCTTAAAGGAAAACTATTACAACAATTTAATGAATGAATTTTGGGTTTATCCATCAGAATCAGAGCGACCTTCGAATGCGGCTAATGTAGAAGGGGCATGCTATTGGTAAATTAAATTACAATATACTTTATTTTATAATATGTCATCAAAGATTAAAGTATTATATATTACAAAATATAATCAAAAAGAAATCTTAGAAAAACCTGATAATTTTACATATTACATTAAAAGCATAATGAATAGCAATTTAATAGATGTGTACTTGCTAAATCCATTATCTTTACAAAAAGGCAATAGCATTCAGGTTCTAATCGCCTTAGTAAAAACAATAAAAGATATCAATCCTGATATTCTGTATCTAGGCGCCCTGCAAGGTCTCGGCAAGTTGGTAGTTTTAAAACGAATCGGAATCCTAAAATGTAAAATAGTTGCATGGAAATATACTTACTGTAAAGAATATTCCAACCCTATTAAAAATTGGTTTATCAAGTTCTTTTATTGGAAAGGAATAGACAGAATTTACATGATGTTTGATAACCATACACGGCATGCACTGAGTCATAATATTGTAAAAGATTGCCAAATAACAACACTGAGCAGAGGAACAGAAGTCGAATGGTATCAAAAATATCTTATTCCCCAAAAAGACAATTTTCTGGTAATGGCTACAGGAAAGGATAGCAGAGATTACCAAACACTCAGTGAAGCCTGCGAGCAAACTCAGACAAACTGCCATATCATTACCCGCCGCCACGAAAGCAATATAAAAGCAGCGGAAAAGTTCAAAAACAGTCAATACATAAAATTCACATTTATGGAAGACCTGCATATAAACAATGAATATGAGTACATTATGCAACAACAAGGTCAAGCATCCATATTGGCTATTCCTTGTGAGAGAAGAAAATATGGAGTAGGCTACACCAATATAATAGAAGCATTGCCCTACTACATTCCAATCCTAATGACACATAACCCCGATATACACATAGATTTAGAAAAAGAATGCATCGGCTATTTAATAGAACCTTACGATGTCGAAGCATGGAAAGAAAAAATCATTTACCTAAAGCAACATCCGGAAGTCATAGAAACAATGAGCAAACATGCTAAAAAGTTGACAGAAGGAGAATATAATGCACGAACCACCGCTTCCTATATAATGAATGACTTTATCCGAATCACCCAATAATGCAAGTATGAGCTTCAAAACATGCCGCCAATTAATACACGAAGATTTCCGTAAGGTGCTGACACAACAGCCACATGGAAAAATATCCGAATACTTATATATCCTAAGATATTTAATTACCAACAATTCATTCAAATTTTGTTTTTGGTTCAGATTGGGCAGCTGGTCAAAAGGAAAGAAAAGAGTACTACCTATCTATATCCTTTCATGGATGATGCATCGGCATTACATGTTTAAATTTGGAATTCAGATGCCATTAGGTACCCCCGTAAAAGGAGGATTAAGCTTTAATCATTTTTCATGTATCATTATTAATGGAGCAACCCAAATAGGACATAATTGTACCATATTTCATGGCGTAACAACAGCTCTAAAAATGGGAGGAAGCAATGCTGGCGTACCCTCTATTGGAAATAATTGTGTGTTGGGACCAGGAAGTAAAATTCTAGGTTCTGTAACTCTTGGAGATAATGTTTTTGTGGGAGCCAATGCTGTAGTTACTCATGATATGCCATCAAACAGCATAGTAGCCGGAATCCCTGCAAAGGTGATTAGTATGAATGGACTGCAAAGTACAGAATTAGTAAGACAGCATAAATGAAAAAAAGAATAGAATGGATTGATTTATGCAAAATCATAACAATGATAATTGTATGCTATGATCATACAATTCAAAGCATTGCTCCCGATGAAGCCTTGAAAAACAGTTTCTTCATAGGCACTATATCTTTTCATATGCCCCTATTTATGATATTAAGCGGCTATTTTATCAACCCTAAAAGAATGAGAACTGATAAAATTACAACATCTTGTTTTTCGAAATTTAAGCATCTAATGGTACCCGCTTTTTCTTGGTATATAATCCAATGTTGCCTATTTAGAGAAATACCTGAAGTAAAAGCATCATTAGAATCATATTGGTTTTTAAGCTGCCTATTTTTCTGCTTCTGCATATTAGCCATTATTACAAAAATCACTACCAATAACCTTATTGTATTTACGGTGGCATGTATAATAACCTATTTCACACCATACTGTTACTTTGTAAAGATTAATTTTTTAATGCCTTTCTTAGCTATAGGATATTGGTTGAATAAACATAATAAATATCTAACTTGGCAATTAGTATTACCTATATTAATGATTTACATAATCCTATATCAACATTGGACTTTTGAGGATTCTGTTTATATTACTCCTATTCGCTTTCACAAATTCAGTTCTATAATACCGATATCACACATAGCCATATTTCGATTTGCAATTGCTGTAACTGGAAGTTTATCAATAATATATGGTTGCATATTAATCACAAAGTATTTTAAAAACAACATCCTTATAAAAAAACTTATTCATTATGGGAAATATACACTTTGCATATATACCATACATTTCATTTTTATAAAACTCATAAAAGACTTTTTCAATAAACATTTGTGGAGCAATGACTATCCTCTTATGTTATTTTCAATATTAATATCAGCATTAATAATCATACTATCTCTATCAATTGCATCCTTACTTAGGTATAACCATTATACTAGAAAAATCCTACTAGGAGACTTTTAAAATACAACAAATATGAAACTTACATTTAAGAATGTCTTGATTACAGGCGGAGCTGGTTTCATCGGCTCTAACATTGCATCAAAGTTAGTTGACAAAGGAGTTAACGTGACTGTATTAGACTCTTTGTCTGAGCAAATACACGGACAAAAACCGGAAGAGACATCCCCTCTTTATCTATCTATAAAAGATAAAGTCAAGTTCATCAAAGGAAGTGTCACATCACGGGAAGATTGGCTAAAAGCCATTGATGGTCAAGAAGCCATTATTCACTTGGCAGCAGAGACCGGTACAGGGCAGTCTATGTATGAAATAGAAAAATATGTAAATACTAATATCGGTGGAACAGCGTTAATGCTTGATATTTTGACCAATGCCAAGCACAACGTAAAGCGCGTTATTGTAGCTGAAAGTCGTGCCATCTATGGAGAAGGCAAATACTATAGCCCACTATTGGAAAAAGATGTTTATCCGGAAGAACGTTTAGACGAGAATATGTGCAAAGGAGAATTTGAATGTACTTATCCTAATGCCGGAAAACTGCAATTAGTGGCTACCACTGAAGACTCGAAGATACATCCCTCTTCCGTATACGGCATAACCAAACAAGTACAAGGCCAATTGGTACATTTGGTATGCCCTTCCATTGGCATTGATGCTGTTTCATACAGGTACCAAAATGTATACGGTCCGGGGCAATCACTCTCCAATCCATATACAGGAATTCTTTCCATATTCTCAACCAGAATAAAAAATGGAAATGAAATCAATATTTTTGAAGATGGAAAAGAGACAAGGGATTTTGTATTCATCGAGGATGTAGTAGATGCAACTATTTTAGGCCTTGAAACCAAAGAAGCTGCTGGTCACGCTTTCAATATCGGTACAGGAATCAGCACCGATGTCCTTACAGTGGCACATACACTGTGCGAAAAATACAATATGAATGTTCCCATCACCATATCTGGGAATTATCGTTTAGGAGATATCAGACATAATTATGCTGATATAGCATTAGCACGTACCATATTAGGATACGAACCCAAATGGAGCTTTTCTGATGGTATAGGCGAATTCTGTAAATGGGTAAATACACAAGAGATACAAGCAGATATGTATGATGCATCTATCCTAGAAATGAAAGAAAAAGGACTATATAAATGAAAATTCTTATAAACTACGCAGACAAGCAATATGAGCCCGCCCGTAAATGGAATACATTAACTGGTAAATATATTGCCAAATTTGATAAAGTATATGAATTTTCTCCTCACGACATAGACCCATCGTTTGCCATACTATATCACGACATCCTATCGCAAAAGAGAGGAAACGGCTTATGGCTTTGGAAACCTTATTTCGTGAATAAGGTATTGGAAAACTGTAATAACGGAGACATTATATTTTATTGTGATTCGGGTTCTTTTTTTACACGAAGCATTAAAAAAATAGTAACAATCATTTCCAAAAGACAGCCACTATTTGTTTGTGATATCCCATTACTTGAATCCTGCTTTACTAAACCATTATGTTTTGAAAAATTGGAACTTACGGAGGAAAAGTATAAAACAAGTAATCAAATCATTGCAACTTACTTCTGTTTCCTTGTAACGCCTACTACCCGTAAGTTTATGGCAGAATGGTTATCGTTCTGTTGTGATTTGGAGTTGTTATCACCGGCAGGATTAGGCAAATTCGATACAGCAAAAAAAGATTTCGGAGAATCATTCGTTGCCCATCGCGAGGATCAAAGCATTTTCTCATTACTCTGCAAAAAGTATGAAATTGCTCCCCACCGAGATATCAGTCAACGCGGAAAGTACCCCGAAACTTATAAATCAGCATTCTATGCCTACAAAGTACCTATACACCCAAATGATAAGTATAAACCTATAATTTTCCTACACAAATCACCTCGATTGAACCTACAATGGTTTATACGATATATTTATCATAAAATTAAGCCATAATATATTCCCCTTTATCAATTGCAATATGAACCATATAGCCATACTTTTGACTGTATTTAACCGTAAGGAGAAAACCATAAAGTGCCTGCGCAACATAACAGCACAATCACTTCCAGCTGACACTAAGTTTGACATTTATATAGTGGACGGAGGTTCTACTGACGGAACTGTAGAAAGCGTAAAAACACAGTTTCCCCATGTTAACATCAAAACCGTAGATGGAGTATTCTGGAATCGCGGTATGATAGAAGCATGGAAAATGGCCGAGGAAAAAAAACGAAATGGATGCAACTATGATTATTACCTTTGGCTAAACGATGACACCTTCATATACAAAGACTGTATCGCATCTTTGCTTCGTGTAAGCCTATTGAAAAAAAACAGAACCATCGTACTTGGGTCTACAGTGGATACTCAGACACGTAGCAAACTAACGTATGGAGGCAGAGATAAAACTGGAAAAGTGGCACGCCCATCTTCTGATGACAGCCCTGTGCCAGTAATTATGATGAATGGAAATATAGTATTGGTTCCTCACAGCGTGTACAAGAAATTGGGGACACTTGACCCCTACTATACACATGCGCGCGGTGATTTTGATTACGGGCTGCGCGCCCGTAAAGCTGGAATAGAATTATGGCAGGTAGGACATCCACTTGGCGAATGTGATGCGCATGAACACATTGATGCCTGGTGCGACCCAGAAATACCGCTAAAGAAGCGTTGGAAACTTATGTACCGCCCCAATGGAATGCCTCCAATGGAAATATTTCATTTAGAGAACAGACATTATGGATTCTGCATTGCACTGAAGCATTATTTCACAATTCATCTCCGTTGTATTTGGCCAAATCTTTGGATAAAAGCAGGTAAAGCAAACATAAATAAGCTACACTTAATATAACAAACAAAGAGTAAAAATAAAGCACAAACGACAAAAGTGATGAAAAAGCTTTATTAATACCTCCTTTCGGATTTCCATATTATTCATGTATGGTCATTAATGGAGCAACTATAATTGGAGACGAAGTGATGATTAGCAGTGACACTATCGTTGTAACAGATATGCCGGAAAACTCTGTAGTAGTAGGTAACCCAGAAAAAAAATCCCCAAAATGGTTAAAAACATATCAGCTATTAATATAAAAAGCATGATAGCATAAAAAAGACATAATTATGATACAAAGAACTAAAATTGCGCTTATCATGCCCTATTTTGGCAATTTTCCCAACTATTTCGCTTTATGGGAATGTTCTGCATCCAAAAACAGGGATATTGATTTTTTAGTTTTTACAAATTATCCAAGGGAGAATTCATACAAAAACATCATTTATATACAATGCGAGTTCCATGAAATCAAAAAACGAATAGAACGCGAAATTGGTTTTCCTCCTATGCTAACCAACGCATACAAAATCGTTGACTACAAGCCCTTATACGGATGCATATTTCACGAATATTTAAAAGATTATTCGCACTGGGGATATTGCGATTCAGATGTTATTTTTGGAGATTTAAGTAAGTTTCTAACTGATGCAAGACTAAATACATACGACCGCATATATCAGCACGGACACTTATGCATCTATAAAAATGAGCATAACATAAATTACAGATGGAAAACTGAACATAATTTAATCTCATACAATTATAAAGAAGTATTCAAAGTAAAAGGAGTAAAGATGTTTGATGAACGTGGTGGTATGTGGGACATATGGAAAGAAAACCAATGGAGCCAATATCTGAATGACAAAGAATTTGCTGATATTTTACCCACCAAACATGAATTCACAACCAGTTGGAATAGCAATCCTATGTGTTTCCATTATCAATCCGGTCATTTATACAAATACAAAAATGGAATCAACAAAACAGAATTAGCCTACTTGCATTTACAAAAAAGGAAAATGGAAGTTCAAATAACAAACCATGATGATTTTTTCATAAAGCCCAACTTATTTTGTAGCACTATAGATGCCAGTCCAATATCTATTACTCAAATTAAGCAGCCTATTCGTCCGAATAAATTAAAACGTATAGTTAATATTTGTTTTAACTTTGATGAGATAAGATTCCATATAAAAGTTGCCTTTAGGCGCTTTGTAATGTATATAAAAGGCGAAAACCGGCATATAAAATACGAATTATACTAACACCCTATTACAAAATTATGAATTTTCTTTTTTGCATCAACAACCAATATTGTGATACTATAAAGGTGCTCATTCACTCATTAGTTACACACAATCAAGGGAAACACCATTTCTATTTCATATATAACAACATCAGCGAAAAAAACAAGCAAATTTTGATTGATTACACCCATTCTAAAAAGGGGGGGGACAGGCAATTTCTTTTCATCAATTCAACAGAAATATAAACGACCTTCCTATAAATGGACAAAATTGGAGTATAGAAATATATTTCAGACTGTTTGCTTGCTATATTCTAAAGGACGTAGAAAAAATTCTATATTTAGATGGAGATGTCATATGTACCGGAGATTTATCTGAATTATACAATATTCCATGTACTATTGCTGCTGTAAAGAATGATAATCAATATGCCTGCAAACGACTTTCAACTGAGGGTGTTACTACATATTATAATTCTGGAGTATTACTATTAAATCTTAAACAATTGAGAAAAATGGATGATGAAAACAATCTCTTAAATGAGATATTTTCATTGAAAGAGAAACTCATATTTCCGGATCAAGATTTCTTAAATATCAAGTATAGGGAAATAATTATACCTATTCCTAAAGTATATAATTACATGATTAGTGTAGCAGAAATAAATCCTAACTATATAAAAGAAAATAGACCAATATTGATACACTATGTTATGGAAAAGCCTTGGAGTATCAAATTCCCATATAAGACAGACCACCCATATTTCAAATGCTTATGGCAACATAACCAAAGAATGAAAGTAATCAAACTTTGGATTTTACACAGATTATATCGTATATATCAACTCACACTAGTGTCAAAGGAAGGAAGACGAATATGATTCCCAAAATAATCCATTATTGTTGGTTTGGAGAAAGTAAAATACCTCCATTAATACAGAAATGTATCAAATCATGGAAAAAACATCTGCCCGATTATGAATTTAAATTATGGAATGAAGAAAACTTTAATGTAAACAGTACCTTATGGACTCAGCACGCATACGAACTAAAAAAATATGCTTTTGTGTCAGATTACGTCAGATTAAAAGCACTTTACGAGTACGGTGGAATTTATCTAGATACAGATATAAAAATACTAAAATCATTTAATCCACTACTTAAAAATGAAGGATTCATCGGGTTTGAAGATGTAAAAGGAAATGTCATTGCATCATGTGTAATTGCTGCAAAGCAATTACACCCTTTCATCCAAGAGTGTATGCAATATTACAACCAAGATTTCACGATAGAAATTATCAATAAGAATGAAGCCAATGTTATAGACATTACACAAAGATTGATAAAAAAAGGTATGCAACTTGGAGGTGGCGAACAAGTAATCAATGAAATGCACATATATCCAAGAGAGTACTTCTGTCCAATGGATTTTTGGGGAAATTGGAATAAAACAGCCAACACATATTGCATACATTTGTTTAACGGCTCTTGGTTGCCTGACAGTGAAATGAAAAAGCTAAATAAACGAAAAACATGGTATTTTAAGCTATGTAAATGGATATATGTGCACATTGGTTTACAAAAGTTAAAAAGCAGTCTAAAGCGATGAAAAATATTGTTCTCGACCTCATATACATAATATTAAACTATTTTGTATGCTATGTGCCATGCTGGCATTTCCGTAAACTATGCTATCAACTATTAGGTATGAAAATAGGTCAAGGCTCTCGAATTTTAATGGGAACAACTATCATCAAACCTTGGAAAATAAAAATAGGAAAAAATTCAATTATCAATGAAAAATGTCATTTAGATGCACGAGGTGGAATTATTATCCACAATAATGTGTCTATTAGCATATATACCGTTCTCATCACAGGAAGTCACAATGCGCAATCGCCCACATTTGAATTCTTAGAAATGCCTATACACATAGAAGATAATGTATGGATAGGTGCACGCTCAATCTTATTGCCTGGAAGTTATTTAAAAACATCATGCTTGATTGGTGCTGGAAGCACTGTGAGAAAAGGAGAATATCAAATTGACGGTTTTTATTCTGGTGTACCAGCTACATATGTAAAACAACGAAACTTAAAAGGACTCTACCAACAACAATGGAATCCTTGGTTTAGATAAATCTAATGGAATGCAAAAGAAAATTCTTATCACATTTTTATTCAAAGAAGGTGCTGGCCCCGTATTTACCTTGGAAATGTCTCGTGGATTGGCTCAAAATGGTTGCGAAATACACGCGTTACTTTCTTCTAAAATATCCAACAGAAAGGATTGGGAAAATGAGAAATCATTCAAAAGTGTAACTTTCATAGAAACGGGCACCCGTAAAACCGCTATCCAAGCAACCTTATCTTTCTTCTTCAATGAGAAATATAAGTTGAAAAGGATGTTTCAAAAAAAAACATTCGATTATATCATCAGTACATTCTATCATCCTTGGAGCACAACGGTATTCAAATGTTTTGAAGCAAGAAAAAAAATAGTTATCTGTCACGACCCTATACATCATTCGGGTGTCGGATTATTGGAAAAATGGATGACTACTCACTACATCAAAACAGCTAGTGATATTATAGTGCTTACGCAAAGTTTTATTCCAATCATTGAAAAACGATTCGGTTATAGCAAAGAACATATTCACTATATGCCACATGGAAGAATGAGTACATATAAGCAACAAAACACAACCGCACCTCAAACCGACTGCAAAAACATTAATTTTCTCTTTTTCGGGCGCATTGAAGAATATAAAGGTCTCCATATCTTAGGAAAAGCCTACAAAAAACTTGTACAATCGTATTCGAACATTTCAATGACGGTGGCGGGAAGTGGAGATTTCAGCAAATACGATTCAATGTTCAAAGAATTGCCACAAGTAGACATTGTCAATCGATATATTGAAGATAAAGAAATAGACAACTATTTCAGTATTCCTAATACAATTTTAGTGCTACCCTATTTAGATGCCAGCCAATCAGGAGTTATTCCCGTTGCCTTGGAATACAAAATACCCATCATCGCCAGTGACGCTGGTGGATTGAAAGAACAAATGAATAATGGTGACTTTGGATTATTTTTTCAACCGGGAAATGCCAATGCACTCATGCAACAGATGGAATACGCCGTTAAGCATCCTGAGTTTTTGGCAATAGAAAAGAAAAAGATGGCTGAATATCTGAAGACCTTGAATTGGGATGTCGTCACTCGGAAGGTAATTCAAATTTAAATGAAAAACAGACAAATGAACATTGGATATATTCATTTAGACTATGGGGAATGGACTACCGGAAGTTATAACATCCAAGAAATCGGATTGGCAAAAGCCTTGGAACAGATGGGACACCAAACAACGATTGTGTACTGGATGTCTACCAAAGACAAGCGATGCGGTACGGAAGTAAACACGACCGCTAATATTAAGAAAGTGTACTTACCCTATAAAAGAAGATTGGTACACCACGTATGGCCTGATTTTTCATTGTTACTAACACTTGGCATCGATGTGTATCACTTGCAAAGCGACAACTTGCTTTGTGTACCGGAAGCCGTGAACTTCTGCCTAAAACACGGTCTGAAACATTATTGCTACGTAGGTACAGTACATAGCTCTTCGCCTAGAGCAATTTCACGCTGGATAATGGACAAGTTAAGCAGCAGAAACTTTTCCGCATTCAGAAAAACAAAAGTCTTTTGTAAAACTCCAGCTGTAGTAAATGAGTTAAAGCAAAAAGGGGTAACAAGTGCAGAATGGGCGCCTGTAGGCTTAGATACGGATATTATTCCATTGGCGACAAGCTCTAAAGAACGACAAAGGGCAGAACTGAAATTACCTGAAGATAAAAGTATCGTATTCTTGGTGTGTGCATTAAGACCGGACAAGCATCCGATGGATATTTTTCCCTTAGCAGAAAGATTAGGAGACAAATACTTATTAGTGCATGCAGGAGCCCTTTGGATGCAAACAGAGGAATATATGGCCAAATTAAAGTCAAGTGAGAAATATAGCAATATATTATTCATAGGGAAACTTCCAAATGAAAAAATCCATGCATATTATGAAGTTGCTGATTATGTGATAAATTTCAACCCCAATGAAATTTTCGGAATGGCAATTCTTGAAGCAATGTACCATAATGTAACAATAGTAGCGCGACATGCACCCGGCCCAGACTGTATCATAGAAAACGGGAGAAGTGGGTTCCTATGCAACTCAGTGGAAGAAATAGCCCAAACAATACTCTCCGGTAAAAAAGTTCAAAATGCACGAAAACGAATCATAGAATATTTTACATGGGAATCAACCGCTAAAAAGTTTTTGGATTATATACAACACTAAAACTACTAATATATGCGTATATTCCACATTATCACTCATTTTGATATAGGAGGGGCAGAAAGAGTAGCTGTCAACATTGCCAAGTCACAAACTACAGGGATGGAATATCATCTTGTGGAAGTAGTACGTGGAAACGGAGAATTCAGCCAGGCTTTCATTAAAGGACTGCATGATTGCGGTATTTGTTTCCACCGTTCGCATATTACAAACAATAAAATCGCTATTTTATTGTTTCCTCTATGGTTTGTATATCTGTCACTAAAATGGAAACCACAAGTAATCCATACACATACAGAAATTCCAGACCTCAGCATATACTTATGGAACAAAATATTCGGTTGGATGTTTCCATCCATAAAATATGTACGAACAATCCACAACACAGAGCTATGGAATCAATGGGCCCAAATAGGCAAAAAAGTTGAATATTTTTATTCTAAAAAGCATGCCAATATAGCCATCAGCGAGTCAACACAACAATGTTATCAGCATATTTATGGAGAGACACCACAAATCATATTCAATGGATTGCAATCTGTAGAACAGAAAAAATTCAACCACATCATAGCGGACAAAATAAATATCTTATTTGCCGGCAGATTGGAATATCAAAAAGGAGTAGATCAGCTGATAGAAGTCGTAAAAGCATTAAAAGACAATCCTAAGTTTTACTTTCACGTTGTGGGAAATGGCTCAATGAAAGAGAAAGTACACAAGGCTTTAGAGCCACTATCTAATGCATCTCTTTATGACAAGATTTTCGGACTGAACCAATACATAGGAGATTTTGATTATTTATTTATGCCCTCAAATCACGAAGGCCTTGCCTTAATGCCTATCGAGGCAAGTTTGGCACACACGCCGACCATTATCAATAGCTGCCCCGGTTTAAAAGACACATTGCCTGAAACATGGCCTTTAAAAGTAAATGACAACAAAGTGGATGATTTTATCAGACTAATTTTATCCTTAGAAGACACAACGTATTATGAGGAATACGCAAGCATAGCATACGGGTATGCGAAAACAAATTTTTCTATAGAAAAAATGCAATTTGAATATGAACAAATCTACAAAATATAGCAAAGTCCTATTTATCCTCCACATGCCTCCACCAGTACATGGTGCATCCATGGTAGGAAAATACATACATGACAGTAAAATTATAAATAATGCCTTTGAATGTCATTATCTAAATCTTGCATTAGCAAAAGATCTGGATGATATTGGTAAAGGAGGAATAAGAAAACTGAAAGAGTTCTATAAGCAACTAAAACAAATTAGGAAACAAACAAAATTAATAGTGCCACAACTTTGTTATGTAACTCCTAACGCAAAAGGTGGTGCTTTCTACAAAGATTTTTTTGTAGTTATGCTTTTAAAAATGATGAGACAAAACATCGTTGTACATTATCACAACAAAGGCATAGCTACCAGACAAAATAGATATTTTGATAATCTATTATATAGCACTTTTTTCAAAAATCTGAAAGTTATTCTATTGATAGAAAATTTATATCAAGACATAAAGAAATACGTAAATTACAAAGACGTTTATATCTGCCCCAATGGAATACCTACCCATGAAAATCTACCTACAGCTCCTCAAAAAGAATTTAACATTCTATTTTTGTCAAATATGATAAAAGAAAAAGGTGTATGGGATTTAGTAGAAGCGTGTGCGATATTACAAAAAAAAGGAAAGCCTATAAAATGCCATTTTGTAGGAAAATGGAGTAATATTACAGAAGATAGGTTTAAAGACGTAATAAACAAACAGAACCTTAAAGAATGTGTATTTGCCCATGGAGCAAAATATGATAATGAAAAAGACGCATTTCTGCAAAAAGCCGATATATTTGTTTTTCCTACCTATTACGATAATGAATGTTTCCCATTGGTGCTATTGGAAGCCATGGAACAAAGCCTCCCCTGCATCAGCACAAACGAGGGAGGAATACCCGGTATCATAGAGGAAGGCAAAACCGGATTTATCGTGGAAAAACATAGTCCGCAACAGCTGGCAGAAAAGATAGAATATTTAATAGACCATCCCATGATATGTGCTGAAATGGGTAAAGCCGGTAAAGAAAAATTTCAAAGGGAATTCACTTTGGAAAAGTTTGAGAACCGGATGAAAGATATTTTAAAAGAATGTATAGCTTCATACAAGAAGTAAATAGAAAAAATTAATTTTATAACTAGGGTATTAGTCATGTTAGAAAAAAATGCAAAGATTTTTATAGCAGGGCATCGTGGTTTAGTAGGTTCCGCCATCTGGAACAACCTGCAACAAAGAGGTTACACAAACTTAGTAGGACGCTCACACAAAGAACTGGATTTGCTGGACGGAACCGCCGTAAAGAAATTCTTCGATGAAGAACGACCGGAAGCGGTGGTACTGGCTGCCGCCCATGTGGGTGGCATTATGGCAAACCTGCAATACCGGGCGGACTTTATCTACCAGAATCTGCAAATCCAGCAGAACGTAATCGGCGAGAGTTTCCGTCACGGAGTAAAGAAGCTGCTCTTCTTGGGAAGCACCTGCATCTACCCGCGTGAAGCTCCGCAGCCCATGAAGGAAGAAGTGCTGCTGACCTCTCCGCTGGAATACACCAACGAGCCGTATGCCATAGCCAAAATAGCCGGGCTGAAGATGTGTGAAAGCTTCAACCTGCAATACGGAACCAATTACATAGCCGTGATGCCTACCAACCTATATGGACCGAACGACAACTTCCACCTGGAAAACAGCCATGTACTGCCTGCCATGATCCGCAAGATTTACCTTGCCAAATGCCTCAACGAAGGGGATTGGGATGCTGTACGCAAAGACATCAACCTGCGTCCAGTGAAAGGGGTAAATGGCAGCTATAGCAACGAGGAGATTCTGGCAGAGCTTGCCAACTTCGGAATAACCCCGGAAGCGGTCACCTTGTGGGGAACCGGCAAACCGTTGCGTGAATTCCTATGGAGCGAAGAAATGGCAGATGCCAGTGTACATGTACTGCTGAATGTAGACTTTAAAGACACATATGCTCCGGACAGTAAAGAAATACGCAACTGCCACATCAATGTGGGCACAGGAAAGGAACTCAGCATAAAGGAAGTGGCTGAAAAGATTATAGCCGAAATAGGATTCAAAGGTGAGCTGCGATGGGATGCCTCGAAACCGGATGGCACACTGCGTAAACTGACGGATGTGACCAAACTGCATAACCTGGGATGGCATCATAAAATAGAAATAGACGAAGGAATACACCGTTTGTACGAATGGTATCTGAAAGGTATCTGCATCAATCATCAGACCAACTAAATTACATTTTTCACATTCCTCTTGTATATTACACACATAATCTTTACATTTGCGCAGTTTTCATACATGATTACATCGTTCTGTTCAAAATACCTTTCCATGTGACAGGCGATAGCGTAGCGTACTCTGCGGAAAATTATCATTCCTTTTATACATGTTGAAGTTAAAGACAATTTCGCTTCTGGGACACAGAAGTGAGCTTGACGCATTGCCCGAAGGCAAACTGCTGATTAACACCATCAATGCGCACTCGTATAACACAGCATTGAAAGATCCTGCCTTTGCAGAAGCTTTGCTGAGGGGAGACGCATTGATTCCGGACGGAGCAAGCATTGTACTGGCATTCAAACTCCTGAGACATGAGAAGATAGAGCGCACAGCGGGATGGGACTTGTTTCTGTACGAAATGGATAAGCTGAACCGGAAAGGAGGAACCTGCTTCTTTCTGGGAAGTAGCGAAGACACCTTGAGGAAAATAAAGGTAAAAGCTGTCCGGTTATATCCCAATATCCGGGTAGAAACCTATTCCCCACCCTACAAGCCGGAATTCACCCAAGAAGACAATCAAGCCATGATAGCCGCCGTAAACCGGGCACAGCCGGATTTGCTCTGGGTGGGCATGACCGCTCCCAAACAAGAGAAATGGACTTATACACACCTGAAAGAACTGGAGGTAAACGGTCCCATCGGTACTATTGGCGCTGTGTTCGACTTCTTTGCCGAAAACGTGCAACGTGCTCCCGTATGGTGGCAGGAACACGGGTTGGAATGGCTGTACCGGCTGATAAAGGAACCCAAAAGAATGTGGAGAAGATATATCATCGGGAACTGCTTATTCTTATGGAATATCACAAAAGAGAAATTTACATCATAACATAAATAAAAACTGATTTTAAAACCCGAATCATGGATAAGAAAATAGCATTGATTTCAGGCATCACCGGTCAGGATGGATCGTTCCTAGCCGAGTTCTTAATTGAAAAAGGATATGAAGTACACGGCATTCTGCGCCGTTCGTCATCGTTCAACACCGGACGCATAGAACATCTCTATCTGGATGAATGGGTACGGGACATGAAGAAGAACCGTCTCGTAAACCTGCACTACGGGGACATGACGGACAGCAGCTCGCTTATCCGCATCATACAGCAGGTACAGCCGGACGAAATCTACAATCTGGCGGCACAAAGCCATGTGAAAGTATCATTCGATGTGCCGGAGTATACTGCGGAAGCAGATGCCGTAGGCACCCTGCGTATGCTGGAAGCAGTACGTATCCTGGGACTGGAGAAAAAAACGAAAATCTATCAGGCTTCGACTTCCGAACTGTTCGGTCTGGTGCAGGAGGTACCACAGAAAGAGACAACCCCGTTCTACCCACGCAGTCCATATGGTGTGGCCAAGCAATATGGCTTCTGGATTACGAAGAATTACCGGGAAAGCTACGGCATGTTCGCCGTAAACGGCATTCTCTTCAACCACGAAAGCGAACGGCGCGGAGAAACCTTCGTGACACGCAAAATTACACTGGCAGCTGCACGTATAGCCCAAGGGTATCAGGACAAGTTATATCTGGGTAACTTGAATTCGCTGCGCGACTGGGGATATGCCAAAGATTACGTGGAGTGCATGTGGCTGATTCTGCAGCACGACACTCCGGAGGATTTTGTCATAGCTACCGGAGAATATCATACCGTACGTGATTTCACTACACTTGCCTTCAATGAAACCGGTGTGGAACTACGTTGGGAAGGAGAAGGCGTGAATGAAAAGGGCATTGATACCAAAACCGGTAAAGTGCTGGTGGAAGTGGATCCCAAATACTTCCGTCCTGCCGAAGTGGAACAACTGCTGGGTGACCCGACCAAAGCCAAGACACTGCTGGGTTGGAATCCACGCAAGACTTCTTTTGAAGAACTGGTGAAAATCATGGTGACACATGACATGGCATTTGTGAAGAAGCTCTATATGAGGGCACAAATGGATGGTGAAAACACTTCCCAGACATGCTGAAAACGAAAATGAGAAAATGGTGCCTGCTCCTACTACTGCTTGGTTGCAGCATGGGAGTGCAGGCCCAATATTCCATGGGCAACACCGGACTGCTGAACATCCCGACAGCAGATATGCAGGAGACCGGTACTTTTATGGGGGGCGGCAATTATCTTCCGAACGGCATGACACCGTTTAACTTCAACACTGGAAATTATTTCGTTAACATCACATTCTTATCCTTCCTGGAATTGAGTTATCGGTGTACGCTACAAAAAGCTAAACGTTACGATGGGAAAGAAGGATATTTCCATCAGGATCGATCTATGACTGCACGTGTACGTCCACTTAAAGAAGGTAAATTTCATCCAAGCTTATTACTTGGTGTAGATGATCCTTTCAAAAATACGGGAATAAACTATTTTGCTACTGTATATGGTGCATTAACTAAAGGGTTCTCTATTGCAAAAGGAGATAGGCTTGCACTGACTGCCGGTTACTATTTCCCACTGAACGACCATAGCATAAAGGATGGTCCCTTCGGAGGCATCAGCTACTCCCCTGCTTTCTGCCGGGAAATGACTGTCATGGCCGAATATGATTCGGAAGGTTTCAATGTGGGAGCCGCCGCCAGATTATGGAGGCATCTCTCCATCCATGTGTTTACCAGAGAATTCAACAGCATATCGGGAGGAATACGGTATGAATGCAGGTTGTTGCACTAAGAGAGAGATAAGGGATGAAGGATTAGGGATTGGAGAGTAGGATGAAAAACAAGAGAAAAAGCGGTTTGAAGTGGATACTGGCAGTATGGTTCTGTAGTATTTCTGCAACGGTGGATGCCCAAGTGACAGAGAGCTTGAAAGCTATCGGAATGGAAAACATCCGATGTGCACAGACACCGGGAATGACCACTGTAAGTTTTGAGAACAACGTATATAGAAGTACCTACACCGGAGTGGGCAAAGCCATAGATGCCTGCTTGGGAAGCAAGACGAAGGGCGATTTGCAATTGGTGGTACTGGAAAACCGGATTCCCAGGCTTTGCATCAATCTGCCGGATACATTGACGGAAGCATACAGAAACGGGGAAATCAACCTGACACAAGTATATCAGCAAATGGGGATTACAGTAGATACGGATCCTGCCATGAAGGCATTGAAAAATGCCGGTCAGGAAGAAGTGCCGTCTGCCTGGAAGATGGATTTGGTGATATACCCCGATTTGTTTTTGGAGAACAATACGTTTGACGAACTGTATACATATGCCATCAACCTGAATCCGGCAGTGGAAATGGCTCTATGGAAAGGTGGGAAAATGACCGCACAAGTGATACTGCCCGTAGCCACCAATCTGAGTGGAGAGATGAAACGGATAAGACCGGGAATCATAGCTCTATCGCAGGATGTACGCTTCAGGCACAACATCTTCGGGAAAATGACGGTGGGTAACTTCACCAACAACAGATATGGTGCACAACTGGAAATAAAATACCGCACCAACAACGGACGTTGGGAACTGGGCGGAACGGCAGGCTCCACCGGTTTCTCCGCCATCACCCGGGAAGACGGCTGGTATATAGGCAGAAAACAGCGTATCAATGCCTCACTGAATGCTTCGTACTACGAACCACGCCTCAACTTGCAGTTCGACTTGAAAGCAGGAAGATATATTTACGGTGATTATGGAGTGAGAGGAGACTGTACGCGGCACTTCGGAGAGTATGCCATCGGCTTGTATGCCCTTTGTACAGACGGAGAGATAAACGGAGGATTTCATTTTGCCATCCCCCTGCCGGGAAAAAAATGGAGTAGAAAAGGATTCTTCAGAGTAAAACCGGCTGACTACTTTGCATGGGCATACGGCATGGTGGCAGATGGAGAGTACATAGAAAAACAACTGGGAAAAAGTTACAGTACACGCCCTAACGAAAACCGAAGCAGCAACTTCTACCAGCCGGACTATATACGCTATTTCCTTATAAAGGAACTGCAAAAAGAAAAATCGAAATAAGTATAATTTAAACAGATTAGTTTTATCAAATGACGAAAATTATGAAAAAGAAAAGTTTATTTTTAGGAGGTGCATTGATGTTTGCAATGACCTTCAGCACAACAGTCCTTACATCTTGCCACGATGACGACAAGAAATATGAAGAAGTGGAAGACCCGCTGAGAAGTCAAACAGCCTACTACATTGCAGGTACCATTACCGATGCCAACGGTCCATTGGCAGGAGCCACCGTAAAAAGCGGCGAATACTCTGCCACAACCGATGCAAAAGGCGTATACTCACTGACTGTGAACAAAACCGGCATCTACACGCTCACCGTAACAGCTGAAGGACATGATGACTACGAGGCCACAGCAGAATTTACAGACGGAACAGCCAACCACAGCCTGATGGTGGTAAATGTAAAAATGTCAACAACCATAGAATTCGGCGAAATGCAGGAGGCTGACGGAAGCACCATTGAGGCTCCGAAAATAGAAAATCCGGAAAAGGAGAATGCCGCCACCATCAACATACCCACCGGAGGTACGGAAGAAAACACCAAGATTGCAGCCGTCGTGTTTGAAGAGGCACGTGAGGCCAATCCGGCAACTTCCACACAACCGGAAGCATCAAAGGCTTCTGTAAATAACGTAGCCATCAAGACAGAGCCGGCTGACGCTGTTGCCAAGGAAGATATCATCATTGCCATTCCCAATCCGTCGACTGATGCCAACCTGGGCTATTTTGATCCGGAAAACATGGAAGTGGAATCCAGCGAGGCGCCTGCAACCAGAGCCGCTGCTAAAACCGTAGGATTCAACAATAACAATTACATCATTACCATTCCGCAAGGCGAGAAGATAGCCGGCAAATATTCACCTAGAGTGAAATTTACCAAACAAGCTGCCGCCAGTGTAGCAGACGGCTACAACGAAGTGAATGGAAAAGCCGAGGTAATCAAGATTGAGAACAGAGATTACGATGCACTGGAAAACATCATCCTGACCCTTAAAATCAAGAACGGATGGGACTATACCGTTTCTCCGGCTGAAGCGCTGAAAGCTGCAGGAGCATCCGATGCACTGGCCACATACATCAACAACTACATTGAAACTGAAGAGGGAGGTACGAACGGTTCTTATGAAATTGAACAAAAGCTGACTGCAAGTGTCAGTGGCAACCATGTACTGCTGTATGGCAGCAAGCGTATGGTACGCGTGAAAACATATACCTTTAAAGTAGTGGTAGGCAACCAGAGCAAAGACGTAAAAGTAGAGCTGAAAAGCTACACGGGACATCAGGAAGAATATTCAAACAATCCGGTCAGCCAGCACTCTGGCGGCACCACAGGCGGTCAAGGATAATTTTCTCCGCAGTCTGAAACCAATAAAAACTATTCATTTATGACCATAGCCGTTGATTTTGACGGTACCATTGTAGAACACCGCTATCCCCAGATAGGAGAAGAAATTCCCTTTGCCACCGCTACGCTGAAGATGCTGATAAACGAGCGTCACCGGCTGATTTTATGGTCGGTACGTGAAGGGAAGCTCCTGGAGGAAGCTGTGGAATGGTGCAGGGAACGGGGTGTGGAATTCTATGCCGTCAACCGGGACTATCCGGAAGAAGACATCGCACACACCGGTTTTTCACGCAAAGTAAAAGCCGATCTCTTTATCGATGACCGCAACCTAGGTGGACTGCCTGACTGGGGAAGCATCTACCGCATGATACATGACGGAGTGACCTACGAAGAACTGTTCCGCGAAAACAGTGAACCGGTCCGGCAGAAAAAGAAGGGCTTTTGGGCACGTTTGAAAAAATAATATCCGAATGAGATTTTTGACTTATGTCAATTCATAACCCGCAAAAACCTTCTAATTTTGTACTCGAAATAGAGAAAGATTAGTTTTTATAAGAGTAAAGAGATTAGTTTTTAGGGTGCACTAAAAAAATAGGCAATATCCACAATGGTTATTGCCTATTTTTATATATAGCCGGAAGCCAAGTACATCAATACAGACTTCCTTGACCGACTTCCGTAAAGAGCTTCGACAACTTCTCCACCACCGGTTTCATATAACGTTCTCCTTTCTCGGCAGAAGCTTTTTTGGGGTTCCCTACCCCGCTGTCGACTGTAGCCTTATCCCAATGGCGAGGAGCCCAGCCAACCTTTTCATTCAAGGAAGGAATGGCAAACGGTTTGGATTCCCCGTCACCGGCCTCAGCCAAATTCACCAGCTCGGGATGGTAATGCATCATAACGGAAGTCTCAGACTCGCCGGCATGGTCGTCGACAACAGCCTCAAAGTAGTCTTTGGGAGGGACGATGCTGAACCAGTCGACAGCGATAATCAGAAAATCGGGATACACAAACGCCAGGTCACGAATCATTCCCTTGAAGTTGTTGCCGCCATGACCGCTGAGAATAATCAGCTTACGCATGCCTTGTGCATAGAGGGAGGCAACTATGTCTTCCAGAATGGCCTGCTGGGTGGAGTAGCGCGTATGAATGCAGAACGGAAGTTCGCGCTGCCCCGGATTGTGTGCACCGAAAGGTACGGGAGGCATCACCATGCAGCGTACACCGGAATTCTGCAAAGCCAGCGCAGCCGCGTCTACAGCAATGTCATGCGGCAAAATACAATCAGTGAGATAAGGCAGATGCAGATTATGGGGCTCCGTAGCTCCCCACGGCAAGATGACAACGTCATACTTCACTCCTTTCACCTTTCCATAGCAGGAAACAGTAAGGTCAATTTCTCTTTTTTCCATGATAGTTTATTTTGGGGGTAAATCTTTACCGCAAAAATAAACATTATTCCGTCACATTGAACCTATTGCCGGCGATATTCTTTAGGTGACATACCGGTGTGATGCTTGAAATACTTACCAAAGAAGGACTGGTTGGCAAAATGCAGCTCGTCTGCAATTTCCTGAATGCTCAGCTCGGAAGACTTCAACAAGGCTTTGGCTTCCAAAACGACGAGACTGTCAATCCATTCGCCTGCCGTCTTTCCGCTGATTTCCTTCACTACGGTGGAAAGGTGCTTGGCGGTGAGGAACATCTTATCGGCATAATAGGACACACTTCGCTCTTCCTTATAGGACTCTGAAACGGCACGGATAAAGCGTTCGAACAAGTCTTCCTTCCTGCTTTTGGGTATGCGCTCCTGAACGGCATGCCCTTGATAGATGTTGTATATCTCATAGAACAGTGCCAGCAGCAATCCCTGGGTGATTTCCTTACGGAAAGGATTGTCCTTCAGCTTCACCTTGCTCCAGAGGAAAGAGTGATACTCCTGGAATGATTGGGATTCCTCCGGAGTGATGTGGACGAAAGGCCGTTCCTTAATCATGAAGAACATGGGGAAAAGCTGTTGCATGGTGGGTATCACCATATCCATAAAATCTTTTGAGACGGCAATGAAAAGTCCGGCAAAGTCATCGGAGCGTTCTCCTTGCAGAACAATCTGGTCGGGAAGGATAATACCCAACATACCTTCCCGCATTTCACATTGCTGCAAGTTGAGTTCCAGTTTGCACCACCCTTTCAGGCAGACAGTCAGGCAAGCAGCATTCAAACGGGTGGGATAAGAGCTCAAAGACATGTCCTTGATGTCATCAAAAATAGCAAAATCATTGCCGATGAAATCGATCATCGGCAAATGATGTATCTGGGAAATATCTACATTTCGTATTCTCTTAGTATCCATGGTTTTTGTGCTTTGGCGACAAATGTAGGACTATTTTGCGGAATTTAGCTCTAAAAATCCTTAAATGGAAACTTTTAGTTCATTATCTTGAAGCCGACAAAGAAGGTTCTCGGCTGCGTAGGTCCGTAGAAATAGCCCGCATCGCGGAATTCCCCTTTATCCAGGTCTTTCTGGAAACTGTTGAAGATATTCTGTACACCCGTATTCAACTGAAGCTTGATATGGTCGTGAAGCACAAAGGTGTAGTTCAGCTTCACATTCAGGTCCAGGAATTGGGGGGTATGCTCCATGCGGTCCGAGGTGATATTGCAGAAGGCACCCTCGGGAGCATCTTCCGGTGCGTAGTGCGGCACAATCATCTTTCCCGTATAAGTGCCGGAAAGGGAGAAGTCGAAATTCTTCACCGGTGCCGAGGAGAAAGTGAAGTACCCGTAATAGTCCGGTGTACGGGGCATGCGCTTGGTGGTAAGGTCTTTGCCGTCCACCTTTGTCCAGGCTTCTTCATGGGTGTAGCGGCTGCGCTGCGCCGTGAAGCCGAGCTGGAACTGCGCCTCCTTGCCGTGGGCAATCTTCGCATCCAGATTGGCACCGTATACGCGTGCGCCGTTTCCGTTGCGGCGCTCCTTGATGACATCCCCTACTTCGTTCTTGCCGATATCTTCGAGCACAAAGACGTGGCGCAGGTCTGTATAGAAACCCTCCACCAGGATGTTTGCCTGCCAGTGACCCAGATGGGCGGTCCAGTCCACCGAACCGCTGTAACTGTTGGAGCGTTCTTCACTCAGGTTATCGGCGAGTTTGATTTGGACTCCCTTGCCGCCTACTGCCGTCACGTGCAAGTCCTCATCGTATGCCTGCGGAGCGCGGAAACCGGTAGAGTAAGTCAAGCGTGCCTGAAAATCATCTGCCGGCTTGTAGAGCAGGTTGACGCGGGGGCTGAAAATAAGCTTGTCTATCAGGTTGTGTTTGTCCAGGCGGGCGCCGACCAGCATGGTCAGTACGTTCATCTTCCACTCATTCTGCACGAAGGCGCTGGCAATGCGGACATCCTGCTCCATGTCACGATGATAGCCGGTCATGATGTCGTGCAGGGAGTTGTTCTGATATTCCAGTCCGCCGGTGAAGGTGGCGGGGGCAAAGAAGCAGTTGTCCATATTGCCCACATACATGCCGCCGGCAACCCAGGTCAGGTCTTTCGTCTTGCCGTAGGCATTCATGTTCTTTTGGGCACCATAGTAGCTGTTGCGGTCGGTGTGCTGGATGGAGGTGTAAGCCGAAATCTTATGCTTGTACTCTTTCCAGAACAAATCATAACTCACGCCTCCGCTATTGATGATATGCTTGGTCTGCTCGGTGATGTCCGTCTCGTGCGGCTGCAAATCGAATTTGTTGCCTCCGCGACGAAGTTCGTTGGTGGTATGGTATTCCAGATTGATGCGGCTGAAATGCGTAGGACGGTAATAGGCGCGGAAGCCGAAAGTATTCATGTTCAGCTTGCCCAGCTCGGAAAAGCCATCGCCATCGCGGTCGTAGGGGTTGCGGTTGCGGTAACTCTCATAAAAGGCAATGCCGTAAGAGTTATCTTTGGCAACCAGCGACACATTGCCACCCATATATTGCTCCCAGGACTTGCCGTCCATATTGGAGAACATGCTCGATACCTGAAAGGAATTGTTGATGGGGTCTTTGGTTATAATATTGATAGTTCCTCCCACAGCATTGGCCCCAAACAAGGCAGAGCCTCCGCCACGCACCACTTCTACCCGTTCAATCATGTTCACGGGGATTTGCTCCAATCCGTACACACCGCTCAATGCACTGATGATGGGACGGCTGTTTATCAATATCTGCGAATACGGACCTTCCAAGCCATTGATGCGCACCTGGGGGAAACCACAGTTCTGGCAGTTGTTCTCCACACGCAAGCCCGATTGGTAGTTCAGTGTCTTGGCAAGGTCGGTGGAGTTGACCATCTCGAACAATTTGGTACTCATCACATTTACAACTACCGGAGCTGCCTTGCGGCTTACCTCGTTGCGGTTGGCGGATACCACCACTTCATCGGTCATGAAACTCTCCTCTTCCATCGGGAAATGTATGACGGCAGTAAAGTCCTTGCTCACCGTCACCTCCTTCTCTTGGGTCTTGTAACCCACTGCCGACACACGGAGCTTGTATTTTCCCGCCGGAAGCTTGCGGAACTCAAATTGTCCTTCTTCATTGGAAACCGTTCCCTGACCACTGCCGATAATCAAAACCGTGGCATACGGTATATTTTCCTCCGTACCTTTCACTATCACATGGCCGGAAATCATATTGCCTTCTTTTATAGGATTTACGGCAAAAGCTACGCTGGCACTTACCACTGCAAGTACCAACGCCAAAATGTATTGTTTCATCAAATTAGCGCTCTAAATAAAAAAAATAATTCAAGTCTGAAAAAAGATAATCATCCGAGATGCCGCACTTCGTTCACTGAAATGCCGGACTTCGAGACTAAAATGCCTGGTATCTACATACAAAAAATCCAGGCGTTTTTAAACCTAATGACTATGAAAAAAGAGCGGGAGGAGCGCGAAGGGAAAGGGTACGTATCACTTCCCCCTTAACAGTAGGTGTTGCCGGTTTGGCTCTGAGCATGGCCAGCAAAGGACGCATCGGGTGCTGAACCTCATACACATCCACCCCGGAAGAGTAGAATGCCGACAAATGCCCGATGACCAGAAGGGAAGTCTGGGAGTGAGAGTGTGTGCCATGAAAAGGGTGCGAGTGCGTTATCATCACCCCATTCACATAATGGACGTGAGTGAACGCGGTGATGCTTGCCTGGTACATGATAAACAGTACCAGCAAGCTCAATGCGCCTATATTTTTTTTCTTCTGCTTCACGTCCAAAAACTTACATTATAGATTCTGAGCCGCAAAGATAGTGAATTATTCTTTAACTTTGCCAAACAAGAACTCATAATCACGCATGGAAGCCGGAGCCACCCATTCTTCGGGAATAAACTTCCACTGATTCAGCGCACGCGGTTCAATCACCTTCTTTCGCTCGATGTACTGCATCAGATAATAGCGTAAGTACTTATCCGTAGAGTGGATGATGCGCTCCTTCAATTCATCCTGCGAGATGCCGGAACCCTTTGTCAGCAATTCGCCGCCACCGTTTCCGCGATAAGAATTCACCGCTACCTTATACATTTTATCCATATCGAACGGGGTACCGTCTGCCATACTGAGAATGGCTACCTTCTCCCCATCCGGCTTGGTCACATCCACCGTGTAGATAATACCTGCCGCAGAATCGAAGTTGAAGCTGAAATTCTTGAATGAGGCCCTATCCGTAGCACCTTCGCGGCGCTTCTCACGGAAGAGAAGGATATGGTCGTCCGGAGACTTCATCCGATTGGTCCACAAATCATACGACATCTCCAAGGCATCGCGTATCTCCTTCCCCGTCAGACGCATGGTGTAAAGCATATTTTCGTACTTATACAGATTGAACATATCGTTCACAAAAATGTCTCCTTTACGGATTTCCGTATCATAGGACAAAGGAGCCGCAAAAGAAATATCCGCTCCGCTGATTGCCAACTGCAATTCGTGGATAAGGTCTATAAAAGCGGAAGAACCGAAATAGGCAGGACGTGTGGAGATGGTCTCGGTAAAGGAACCTATCTTCTTGGAAACAAAATTCTGCACAGCTTCATTTTCGGGGGCAAAGCGTTGCATGAACTCTTCGCTGACGCCGTAGTCTTGCGTATCGGACAGTATGCCGTCTATCTTCTTGTCTATAACTTTACCATCACGCAGTTTCAAGGTTATATCCACATTACTCACAACGACACCGTTGCTGGCAGGGTCCATCACCAGTACCGAGTCACCGGCTATGTTGCACACCCTCTTGCATTCGCGCGCATGGTCGTGCCCCATCAGGACAATATCGAATCCCGGCACGTTGCACGCCACTTCCACCGAAGCGTTTTCGCGATACTTGCCTCCCATCAGCTGGGCATCCTGGCCGGCATGGAACATACCGATAACCAAATCAGGCTTTTCCTGCTCACGGATAATCTTCATCCATTTGCGGGCAGTCTCCTCCATATCGTCGAAACGCAGCCCTTTCCACAGATTCTCTGAAAGCCATACGGGGATGGCAGGAGTTATCATACCGAGAACCACAATTTTCACTCCGTCACGTTCCAGCACCTCATAGGGTTTGAAATGGGTTTCTCCGGTAGCAGTATCCACAATATTGGCACCCAATATCGGAAAACGGCAGTCACCTGCCCAACGGTCGAAAACGGTACGGCCGGTCTCTACGTCATGGTTACCCATATTGCCGGCATTATACCCCATGAAATTCATCATCTCCGCTGCCAGATGAGGGGCAACGGTATCTATGTAATTATAATAATAGGCTGTGGGCTGTCCCTGCAGAATGTCGCCATTGTCCAAAAGAATCAAGTTTTCGCCATAAGCCACACGTTCCTTTTGCACCAAAGCATGCACACGTGCCAGACTGCCGGTTGCCTCCCGGCGGCGTATAAAGTCGTAGGGATAGTAGTTTCCGTGTATATCACTGGTCTGTACGACTTTCAGTTTCACCTCTCTTTCCTGCGCAGGCAGTATGCTTGTCAGGACAAAAATCCAGATAAAAAAACAACTAAATCTTTTCATTATATATCCTTATTTCTTGTCGGTTCTTATAAGTTCATAGGATGGGTAAACATAAACCGCGCTCCATCCGTATAGGCAGGATCTATCCAAATCTCGCCGCCCCACTTCTCAACGGTCAGCTTACAGATGGACAAGCCCAAGCCGGTTCCCTGCACATATTCGTTCAGCTTCTCGAAACGTTCGAACACCCGTTTCTGTTTGTCCAATGGAATGCCGCAACCAGTGTCAGTCACCGAGAATACTGCAACATTCCCCGCCGTATCCGGCTCCAGCTTCAAGGTTATCGTACCTTCTTTTGTAAACTTGTCCGCATTGGAAAGCAGATTTATCACAACCTGCTGTAAACGCTGCACATCCGTCCGCATCTCCACTACCTCACGTTCACACTCAAATAAGAATTGATTGGTCGACCTGCGTGCCTGGGCCACGGAAGCTACTACCTGCTGGCATATCTGCACTACATTGCAGCTCTCCAAAGAAAGGATGACGCGGTCGGCCTCCAAACGGGACACATCCAATATGTCATTAATCAACCGAAGCAGCAAATCAGAGTTGGTCCTAATAATCTCGAAATAGCCACGCTGTTCTTCTTCCGAGGCTCCTCCGGCAGACAGCACGTCCGAGAAGCCCACAATCGCATTCAATGGAGTACGGATTTCGTGGCTCATATTGGCAAGGAAAGCACTCTTCAGACGGCTGGATTCTTCGGCACGGTCCTTTGCTTCGCGCAAGGCACCCTCGGATACCTCCAGTTCATCCTTCAACTTCTTTGTATGATAATAAAAGTAAAGGGAAACGAACAAACCGCCCAACAGCACCAACAGAACAGCACCGACCGACCAGATATGATACTTGTACTGTTCGTAGAAAGAAGGGGTTACGTTCAGCATCTTTACCGGCTGCGGAAGGCCGGTGATATTCAGTTTCTTTTCCTTCACAAGTTTACCGTCCAGTATGGTCTCATTCGGAATGATTTCCATATGGGTCTCACTATCCTGAGGGGTGGTCAGCAGGCGGTAGGACTGTCTTGCCATCTCCTTGCCCAAAGCACGGTAGGCAGGAACGACACCTGCCACAGCCCAATATCCCAAGCCTACGGAACTGAGCGAGAAAGTGGGCAAAGTGGGAGCTGCTTCCATCATGGCGTAGGTTGCATTCCGCATGAAGTAACCATCGTTCATGTCCACACGCCATGTCCCCATCAATATAGCTGTATTTTCCGGTAACTCATGCAATCTGTCACAAATAGTATATATGGTATTGACGCGTCCGTCCAGCAGAATCAGGTTTAGTTCCGGGAACTTCTGCATCTCCTTCACTACATAGGCCTGCATGGCAACGCCGCCATAACTGTTGTCTGAGACAAAAGCGATATTCTTGGTGCCGGGATACATCTGCTTTATCATATTGATGTTGGCCTCCACATCATACTCATAAACGAAGCCGGCCTTGATAGGCGAACTGGGGAAATCCGTGAAGAAGTCGACAGATTCGGGCATCCAGGTCTTTAAGTCGACCGTATCGCCCGGCAGCAATATGGCATTACGACTGGACAACGCACTTACGACTGGAGTATTGCCGCATATAGAGTCGGGCAAAGATAGATAGGCTGCCCAAGCTTCCTGCCCTATAAGGACGGTCAGCGCCGGACTGTTATCGCCCCGGTATTTGGACAATAGCTCCGCCATCCTCCGTTCCCAAAGGGGAGATTCGGAGAAGCTTTTGCAGTTCATGTTCTCCAATGCGATGGTGTTTGTCCCGCCCAGACGTTGGAACTCCTCCATAAAGTCGGAGATGTTGCCGGAAGTACGGCCAGCATCCGGGTTATAGGAACTGATAATCAGTATCGGATGCTCCCCCGTAATAGAGAACACTGGTAACAGACAGCAGAATAATGCTATGATACATGACGATATGGTACGAAACACATCAGTCATGAAGGTCATAGTCATTAATGCCATAAAGTATGGCGTAGGACTTTGCTAAATTTGCTTTTTCAAATTTAGCCATAAATGTGGTGTCACTCTCGGCATTGGTATCACGATGTTTTGCTTCGTTAAAGTCATAAATATCCTTCAGGCCTACGGGAACGCCCTCCTCATCAAAGAAGATTGTCGCACAGCCCAAGGCATAATCAAATTCATCATTCTCATAGAAAGAAATGGTTTGGGAATAATAGACCTTTCCTTTAATGATTACCTTCTGTGGGCCATGAAACAGCTTCTCGCTTGCCGCACGCGAGGCAACAGCCGCTTTCGCAATCCGCTCAAAGACTTCTGACGACACGGTCATAGTTTGACCTTTTTTTGTAAAATACCAAAGCAGGCATTGTTTTTCAAAATCGCTATTCACTTTTGCCATGAAATGCTTCAATACCTCCTCAAGGTTTTTGCCGAAATGTGTTTGAGCCTCATTTTCGGCTGCTTTCACTAACGTATTGATAAATGTAGTGAGCATTTTATCTAAAATCGATTGACCTTTAGCTTCTTCCATATTTATTGTTTATTAGTTCGTTATAGTTGACAAACTTCGCAATAATAAATGATTTTTCCAAGAATATGGGGTTTATTTTCGTACGACGATTGTTTTTCGTACTTTTGGCATCCATTATAAAAAGAGAGAACCGATGATACAACATTTCCACCGCATGATATCTGCCGCCCTCGGCATATCAGAGAAACAAATAGTACAGACCCTCGGATTGCTGAACGATGGTGCCACCATCCCCTTCATCAGCCGCTACCGAAAAGAAGTGACGGGAGGACTGGACGAAGTGCAGATTGAATCCATAAAGACCCACTACGAAAAGCTGAACGAAATCGCCAAACGTAAAGAAACCATCCTGAACACCATACAGGAACAAGGTAAACTGACCACCGAACTTCAGAAACGTATCGAGGAGACTTGGGACAATACCCTACTGGAGGACATCTACCTCCCCTACAAGCCCAAACGGAAAACACGTGCCGAAGCAGCTCGCCAAAAAGGACTAGAACCCCTCGCCACCTTGCTGATGCTGCAACGTGAACCTCATCCGGAGGAACGCGCCGCCAGTTACGTGAAAGGAGACGTGAAGAACGTGGAAGATGCACTGAAAGGTGCCCGTGACATCATAGCCGAGCATGTTAGCGAAGACGAACGTGCCCGAAACAGCGTGCGCAACGCATTTGCCCGCCAAGGCACACTGACCGCCAAGGTGGTGAAAGGCAAAGAAGAGGAAGCGACCAAATACCGCGACTACTTCGATTGCTCCGAATCGTTGAAGCGATGCAGCTCCCACCGCCTGCTCGCCATCCGGCGTGCCGAAGCGGAAGGCCTGCTGAAAGTCAGCATCAGCCCAGACGATGAGGAGTGCGTGGAACGGCTGGAACGCCAATTCGTGCGGAGCAACAACCCCTGCGGACAGCAAGTGGCGGAAGCCGTGCAGGATTCCTACAAACGCCTATTGAAGCCATCCATAGAGACGGAATTCGCCACGCAAAGTAAGGAACGTGCTGATGAGGAAGCCATCAAGGTATTTGCCGAAAACCTCCGTCAGTTGTTGCTGGCTTCACCACTGGGGCAAAAGCGTGTGATGGGTATAGACCCCGGATTTCGTACGGGTTGTAAAGTTGTGTGCCTCGATGCACAAGGAAATCTGCTCCACAATGAGAACATCTACCCCCACCCTCCGGTCAGCAAGCAGAAAGAGGCATTTGCCAAGCTGCAAATGATGATAGAGTCTTATAAGATAGATGCCGTTGCCATAGGTAACGGAACTGCCAGCCGCGAGACGGAGGAGTTCTTGAAACATCAGCGCTTCAACCGCGACATACAAATATTCATCGTCAGCGAGCAGGGAGCTTCCATCTATTCGGCCTCTAAAATCGCACGGGACGAGTTTCCCGACTACGACGTCACCGTACGCGGTGCTGTGTCCATAGGCAGACGACTGATGGACCCGCTGGCAGAGTTGGTAAAGATTGACCCGAAATCTATTGGTGTGGGGCAATACCAGCATGATGTGGACCAAACCAAGCTGAAAAAATCACTGGACCAGACCGTAGAAAACTGTGTAAACTTGGTAGGTGTCAACCTGAACACCGCAAGCAGCCATCTGCTGACCTACATCTCGGGATTGGGGCCGCAACTGGCACAGAACATTGTGAACTATCGTGCCGAAAACGGTGCCTTCACCTCGCGCAAGGAACTGATGAAAGTACCTCGTATGGGTGCCAAGGCGTTTGAGCAATGTGCCGGCTTCCTACGCATTCCGCAGGCAAAGAATCCGCTGGACAATACTGCCGTACACCCGGAAAGCTATTGTATCGTAGAACAAATGGCAAAGGACTTGGGTTGCAGTGTAGCCGAGCTGATAGCCAGCCGGGAGCTGCGTCTGAAGATTAATCCCGAACGCTACCTCTCCCCCACCGTGGGCATGCCGACACTGAAAGACATCCTGCAAGAGCTGGACAAGCCCGGACGTGACCCACGCGGACCGATAAAAATATTTGAATTTGATAAGAACGTGCGCACCATCAGCGACCTGCGCGAAGGCATGGAATTGCCCGGCATCGTAGGAAACATCACCAACTTCGGCGCATTTGTCGATATAGGCATCAAGGAAAACGGACTGGTACACCTCTCCCAACTCGCCGACAGATTCATATCAGACCCTAATGAAGTAGTGTCCATTCATCAACATATACGCGTAAAGGTACTCAGCATAGATATGGACCGGAAACGCATACAGCTGACAATGAAAGGAGTGGAACAGAATTAGTGATTAGGGATTAGTGATTAATGGTTAGTGGTTAATGGTTTCCGTATTAATCATTAATCATTAATCATTAATCCCTAATCACTAATCCCTTATAATAGTGTCTTAAGATAATTACTGTACCAAGCACTAAAAGTAGTGAACACAGAATAGAGCCTTCGAACCCGAAAGTTCCTCCATTTATCAGATTTTCTTCCGGAAAGTGAAGAATCAGCAGATTCTTATTGCTAAATTCATTTCCACTGACTTTATATCCCAAAACAGAACCTTGAATCCAGTTCCAGAACCAATGCAAGGCAATGGGGAAACAGAGGTTACGCGTGTATATATAGGAAGCTCCCAAGAAACAACCCGCCAGCATGATATTCAAAAACGGGACGAAGGCAAAGCTGGGATTGAAAAGATGCATCAACGAAAATAACACCGCAGAGATAAGCAATGCCACAAACTTATTGACGCCTCCATCCAGCATACGCCCTAAAATGAAACCGCGTCCAATAACTTCTTCCGTAACTGCCACTAAAAAATAAAGCAAAAGACTCGACAACAACGAAATGGGAGAAAACAAGACCCCTGCCACTTCCACAGCCCCCAACAATAAAGACAAGCCAAAACCAACTGCATACAAGAACACGACAAACAAAGCTCCGTTCAGCAGGCTTCTACCCCATCCCTTCAAAGACAAGCCCAAGCCCGAAAAAGGAAGCTTCCTAAAGCCCAGCACCATACAAGCGGCAATAAGCCCACTGGCCAACATCAAGACTTCATTCAACATCATTAAATAGACGCTCATCCCACCAGCTTGTGTCTTCAACTCAGGGAAAGCAATCGCAAAAGGTATGGCAAACAAAAACAGAAAAATCATAAAAAGTACAGTAAACAGTACTATATCAACGAATGCCAGCCAAATACGTTTTGTTTTACTCATAGCAACACACTCTTCCTTCACTGTTTCTTCCGTCTCCATTTGTATCTCATTTTGATTAATATCCGACAAAAATAATAATAAAAAGAAAAAACTTCATGTATTCCTGCCGGTTTCTTCTTATATTTGAAAAATCAATCTGGAATCGACAAACATGAAACTAAGAAAAATACTTTTAGCCGTTGCCGGACTGGCGTTAATGCTGAATGCCTCGGCACAAAAATCCAAAAGATACTACGTGGCCAAACCTGGCACCCTGGTGGAACTGATGACAGAAGCGGAAGCCAATGAAATCACCCAACTGACCCTGCAGGGCAAGCTGAATGCCGTAGATTTCAGGCATCTACGGGATGAATTCAAAAACCTGCAACTGCTGGACATTTCCAATGCCTCCATCAGCATGTATGCAGGCAAGAACGGGACTTATCCAAACCGTTTTTATGTATATCCTGCCAATTGCATTCCGGCATATGCCTTCTGCAAGCAAATGGACGACAGTACATTTGTAGGTAAGGAGACGCTGACCAGGATTATCCTTTCCGACAAGACCAAGAACATCGAAGATGCTGCCTTTAAGGGATGCAAAAATCTCAAGATATGCCAGATACGGAAGAAAACGGCTCCCAATCTGTTGTCCGAAGCATTGGCCGATAGCGTTACAGCCATATTTGTTCCATTGGGATGCAGTGACTCCTATCGTACCAAAAAGAAATGGGAGACCTTTGCATTCATTGAAGGAGAACCACTGACAGTAAATGTGCAGATTGGTAAAATGGGCAGCCTTGCCAGCGAACTGTTAAGAGCCGGATTTCAGCCCAAAGACGTTAACTTTCTGACCGTTGAAGGAAAAATGGACGAAGCCGACTTCACATTGATACGCGACTATATGCCCAATCTGGTTTCCATCGACATGACCAACAGTAATGCCACTGCAATTCCCGACTATACTTTCACCCAAAAGAAGTATCTGCTGAACGTACGGCTCCCGCAAGAACTTAGAAGCATCGGACAGCGTGCATTCAGTGGCTGCGGCCGTTTGTGCGGCACGCTGGTGCTTCCTGCCAGTGTAACCGCCATTGAGTACGGAGCATTTATGGGATGCGACAACCTGCGCTATGTGCTTGCCACGGGGAATAAGATTACCACGCTAGGCGACAACCTTTTCGGCGAAAGCCAAGGCAAAATTATATATAAGGAGAAACAATAACTCAGACTATTCCCCGCCTTAATAAGAACAAAGAGACTCTTTTAATAGCAAAAGAAGGTGTGTCAGAATGATAGCTAAAAATCATTCTAACACACCTTCTTCTTTTTTTCAATATCGCACAAGCCTTTATTAAACAAAAAAGATATGAAAGAAGAATCGTTCCATCATGGCAGAAATATCGTTCCACCGTGGTGAAAAAATCGTTCCACCATGGTGGAACGATATTTCTGCCATGATGGAACGATTTAAAATATGCTTATTTAGTCCTTAGCTTCCGTTATCACTTTGTTGCGTACATACGTGCACGCAACTCCTTGATGTGGTCTGAAGTGATGTATTCGTCATACTCCATCATCTTGTCGATAATACCGTTCGGAGTCAATTCGATGATACGGTTGGCAACCGTCTGAATGAACTCGTGGTCGTGGGATGAGAAAAGGATATTGCCTTTATAGGTCTTTAGATTATTGTTGAATGCCTGGATAGACTCCAAGTCGAGGTGATTGGTAGGTGTATCCAGAATCAAGCAATTGGCATTGCGCAGCTGCATACGTGCAATCATGCAACGCATCTTCTCACCTCCCGACAATACGCTTGCTTTCTTCAGCACCTCCTCGCCGGAGAACAGCATACGTCCCAGGAAGCTCTTCATATAGACTTCATTGCCTTCACCGAACTGGCTCAACCAGTCCACCAGATTCAGGTCTGTATTAAAGAATGCAGTATTGTCCAGCGGCAGGTAAGCGGTGGTGATAGTCACACCCCAGTTGAAAGTACCTGCATCCGGTTTCATATTCTCGTTGATAATCTCGAACAGGGCGGTCATGGCACGCGGGTCGTGCGAAAGGAATACAATCTTGTCTCCCTTCTCTACGTTGAAGTTGACGTCGCGGAACAGCACCGTACCATCTTCCAGCGTTTTCGTCAAACCGGAAACTTCCAGAATCTGATTACCCGGTTCGCGTTCGGGCGTAAAGATGATGCCCGGATACTTACGTGATGACGGCTTGATTTCTTCTACATTCAGTTTCTCCAACATCTTCTTGCGGCTGGTAGTCTGCTTGCTCTTTGCCACATTGGCACTGAATCGGCGGATAAACTCTTCCAGCTCTTTCTTCTTCTCCTCGGCCTTTGCCTTCTGGTTCTGCTGCTGACGGAGCGCCAGCTGGCTGGACTCGTACCAGAAGCTATAGTTACCGGCAAAGAGGTTAATCTTTCCGTAGTCGATGTCCACCGTATGCGTACAAACGGAGTCGAGGAAGTGACGGTCGTGGCTTACCACCAGCACCGTATGCTCAAAGTTGGAGAGGTACTCTTCCAGCCAAGTCACGGTCTCCATATCCAAGTCATTGGTAGGCTCGTCCAGCAGCAAGTTATCAGGATTTCCATAGAGAGCTTGCGCCAGCATGACACGCACCTTTTCTTTGTTGTTCAACTCACCCATCAACAGATAATGCTTGTCTTCCTTGATACCCAAACCACTCAACAAGGCGGCAGCATCGCTTTCGGCATTCCAGCCGTCCAACTCGGCAAATTTCTCTTCCAATTCGGAAACCTTCAGCCCATCCTCGTCTGTGAAATCCTCTTTGGCATACAGCACTTCACGCTGCTTCATGATATCCCACAACACCGTGTGTCCCATCATCACCGTGTCCATCACCGTAAAAGCATCCCACTTAAAGTGGTCCTGGCTCAAAACGGAAAGACGCTCTCCCGGAGCCAGCATGATGGAGCCCGTCGTAGGGTCCAGCTCCCCGGAAATCGTTTTCAGGAAAGTAGATTTTCCGGCGCCGTTGGCACCGATGATACCATAACAGTTACCACTTGTAAACTTCAGGTTTACGTCATTGAACAACACTCTTTTACCAAACTGTACTGAGACATTAGAGACTGTAATCATCTTTATATTTACGATTTATTTATTTACAATTTACTATTTAATACCTATTAGTCTGCGAATTGCGAGTGCAAAGATAGTTATTTTTCCATGAATAGACACAGAGAAGCGCTGTCAATCTGACATAAAAGTATTACCTTTGCAGCGTTTTCGGCAAAAATATCCGTTTTGGCAAAGTTTTTGCTGGAGCACTAATATCGTATTAACTTAAACCCTTAACAGCAATGAAAGCTAAATCATTTTACAAGAATAATAAGCATAACAATATGAATCCGAAAGAAAAAGAAAACAACCAGGAAGAGGAGCTGAAAACTCAAGCTACTCCTAACGAATGTGACGAAGAAACTGTCGGACAAGAAACTTCACAAGAAAACGAAGCTCCCCTGACAGAAGAAGAAAAGCTCGCCCAGGAACTGGAAAAGGCCAATGAACAGATTGAAGAGCAGAAGGACAAATACCTGCGCTTGTCTGCCGAGTTTGACAATTACCGCAAACGTACCATGAAGGAGAAAGCAGAACTCATCCTGAACGGTGGTGAAAAGAGTATCAGCAGTATCCTACCCATTGTGGATGACTTTGAACGCGCCCTCAAAAACATGGAGACAGCCACCGACGTAGCTGCCGTAAAAGAAGGCGTTGAACTTATCTACAACAAATTCATGTCTGTATTGGGACAAAACGGCGTTAAGGTAATAGAGACAAAGGAACAACCGCTCGATACAGACTATCACGAAGCCATCGCCGTGATTCCGGCACCCAATGAAGCATTGAAAGGCAAAATTCTGGACTGTGTACAAACCGGTTACATCCTAAACGACAAAGTGATCCGTCATGCCAAAGTGGTAGTCGGAGAATAACATAAAACTGTATGGAAAAAAGAGATTACTACGAAGTATTGGAAGTCGAAAAGACAGCAACGGTAGAAGAAATAAAGAAAGCCTATCGCAAGAAAGCCATCCAATATCATCCGGACAAGAATCCGGGCGACAAAACAGCCGAAGAGAAATTCAAGGAAGCGGCAGAGGCATACGACGTACTAAGCAATCCGGACAAGCGTGCCCGCTACGATCAGTTCGGTCATGCCGGACTGGGTGGTGCCGCCGGTAATGGTGGTCCGTTCGGCGGCTTCAGTGGAGGCATGTCCATGGACGACATCTTCTCCATGTTCGGTGACATCTTTGGCGGACACAGTGGAGGAGGTTTCGGCGGTTTTGGAGGTTTCGGCGGAGGCGGTGGAGCACAACAACAACGCCGTTACCGTGGTTCGGACCTGCGTGTCAAGGTGAAACTGAACCTCAAGGAAATCTCTACCGGCGTGGAAAAGAAATTCAAACTGAAGAAATACGTGCCTTGTACCCACTGTCATGGTACGGGAGCCGAAGGTGACGGTGGTTCAGAGACCTGCCCGACTTGTAACGGCAGCGGCACGGTAATCCGTAACCAGCAAACCATACTCGGCACCATGCAGACAAGAACCACCTGCCCGACGTGTGGCGGTGAGGGCAAAATCATCAAGAACAAGTGTAAGGAGTGTGCCGGTGAAGGCATTGTATACGGTGAAGAAGTAGTAACCGTAAAAATTCCGAAAGGCGTTGCAGAAGGTATGCAACTCTCTATGGGAGGAAAAGGAAACGCAGGCAAGCACAACGGCGTGCCGGGAGACTTGCTGATTCTTGTAGAGGAAGAACAAGACCCGAACTTGATACGCGATGAAAACGACTTGATTTACAACCTGCTCCTCAGCTTCCCGACAGCAGCCTTGGGTGGTGCGGTAGAAATTCCCACGATTGATGGAAAGGTGAAAGTAAAAATTGACTCAGGTACGCAACCGGGAAAAGTGCTCCGCCTGCGCGGCAAAGGTTTACCCAACGTGAACGGATACGGCACGGGAGATTTGCTGGTAAATGTCAGCGTATACGTACCCGAAACGCTGAACAAGGATGAGAAGAAGGCGCTGGAGGAGATGGAAGAATCGGATAACTTCAAGCCAAATACTTCGATTAAGGAGAAAATATTCAAGAAGTTCAAGAGTCTGTTCGACTGATAAAAAAATAGAGATAATAAAGAAGGCCTCCCAATATGCACTAAAATATCGGGAGGCTTTCCTATTATCTGATTACTGGATTAACAAATAATTCATCCATATACACCGGCGTATCTGCCTCAAAAGCAACTTTGAGATAGCGGGTATTGACATCTATACCTTCAAACAAGACTCCGTCAATCCAGGCATCATGCTTGGCATTCTGGAAGGAAGGAGTGTCTTTAATAGATAATAAACGATACGAGTCTCCATCTAGTGAAGCATATAAATAGACTTTCGAGGGCAGTCTAATACCTCCCGGCCTATAATTTAACATACGCAGTAAAACGTCATGGAGCTCCATTTCCTTTTGCAAATCAACCTGCAGCTCATGATATCCCTTATTAAAGATTATCCAACAACTGTCTCCGGTGTTTTCCTCAGCAATCAAGCCATCCAATAATGCCGATGGAGTCTTTTCGTCCCTTATCATCTCAGGTGTCGCACCATTAGCCAATTTATCAAGGAAAGAAGCTTCAAGCAATTTCCAATATCTCGTACCCCGCTTCCAATCCATATAGTTCTGAAAAGTACAATTGGACCAAATAGGTTGTCCTAACTGAAAAGATGACATCGGATTCTCAATGATGCCACAAAACATGAAAGAAACAATATTCTCCACTCCCGCTGCCGATGCTGCTGCTTGCTGAGAAAGTAAGCGTGAATAGGCAGCCGGAATCAAAGCAGAAGTGCGGTCGTTAAGCTCATCTTCCCACGTAAACGTTTCACAGTTCGCCCATAAGGCAATATTCAGTTTATCATGAATAGTCCGCAGCTTTTGCCAGTTTTCCTTCAAGCGGACCAAAGGAAACTTTTCCCTCACACATCCCACTTCATCTTGATAGGTTATGACATCTACCTTTAGCCTAGACAACCGCCTTTCATATTCCGGATCATCAAAATCAGAATCGACCATGCCATAAGGAGAAATCAGAATTTTCTTATTCGGAGTCAATCTACGCGCCTGCTCTGCCAAAGCATTGACCGCATTCACAGCATGCTCAGAAAGTATAGGACACAAGCAATCCTCAACCGGTAAATACCATCCATAAAGCGCTTTATGTGTCCTATATATGGACGCCAACTCCTTCATCATATCCAATTGCCTTTGCTGAATCACCGGATCGCGTAAATTATCATCCTGGTCTTTAGCCCAGCCAATACTCATAAAAACCTTCATGCCTAGTCGAGCTGCCGCATCCATAATGGCATCCACCGGGCTTTTTCTATTCTCAGAATACGCCCACGGCATTAGTTTTGAAGGATAATAGGCTTCCCCTTCATTAGCTACTGCCATAAAAACTAAATATTCCATCCCCATATCTGATAATTCCTTCACCTTCTGTTCCCACATTCCAGGGTCAGTATTGTCAAAATATTGCAGATTGGTATATTTATTACGTACATCCTGATAAGCTAGATTTATCCATGTACCGGTAATTGGCTTTACTTCGGAAACAATCTTGTCTTTACCTTCTTTTTTTTGTTCGTTCAAATAGTCCAAGTATCCGTTAAACAAATCAATTGTCTCTTTTTCACCTATACAGACAGACATTTCCGGATCATTAAATACACCAGGAAACTGATAACACAAAATAGTCTCAAAATTCTCAAATTGATTTAAGTCTTGAATGATTCCATCTATAGGCCGAGGATATAATGAATTATCCTGGTTGAATAAAAAAGCCTCCAAATCAAACCATAAATGAGCTTTCGCTTCATCACATACTTTTTGTAATAAATTTGCAGCTTCAAGTCCTTTTAAATCTTCTTTAGGCATTCTAGCAAATCCAAATGGACATAATATATCCAGATGCTTCAATAAGTCCGGATAAGTATCCATTCCATTAGGAATATCAAAACTATTGGTAGCCAGCATCATAGGTTTCCCTGGTGCAAAAGTATTACAGTAGGCCTTAAACTCTTTAAAGAAGGTTACAATATCCTCCTTCCTCTTCTTTCTCATCAACGGACTCTTTTCCCAATTATCTAGCCCTCCTCCACTCTCTTCCGAAATATAAAACCCATAAAAGGACTCGTGATGTCCATACTTTTCCCAAAGCTCTTTAGCCACTCGTTTATGCCATTCTAGAGATTCAGTAGTAAAATCAAACCAAGCAAACATGCCAATTCCTAGAAATACATTCATATTTCTCCTATCTGCCTCTGTCAATATAGCCTCAATAGGATCATCAGCCTTGATATCCATCCGTCCCGGATACAGATTTGAAGGATAAAAGGCTTTACCAGTATAATTTGTGACATTTACAGAATGTTTGCCTGCATATTCTTCATTGCGAAAAACCTCCTGAATAACGATAATATTCATATTCAACTTATCCATGGCTCTCACCATCTCGCCCCAATGGCTATCCGTCATTTCCTGAAGTTTTTTGTTCCAATATTTTCCCTCAGTCTCACTCCAGTGATAGATGCCAGTCCAAGCACCAGAAAGTCTCTGAGTAGAACGAATATCGGACTTACAAATTTCAATATCCTTAACTTTCCTATATAGCTTATTTTGACTTTTAACCTTAAAGATTACTCGATTTTGGCCTATCCTCTTTTCTGTATCTACAATAGAACAAACAGTCTTTGACTGACCGGGCAAAAGTTTGAAAGTAGAACGACATATCAGATGTTCATCATCTTCTTTATTCCAATACAATGAAACAATATACATTTGCTCTTGACTGCTCTTATTTACAACTCCTCCACGAATATCAAGATCAACTTGATTCGTTACAATAGCAGGAGGTATCAATGTCAGATGAATCTCATTATCTGCATATAAAGAAATAGGTATAAGCCAGAAAAAGAGCAAAAAACATATAGTTACGAAAATACACATTGCATTCTTATTATATAATAAACAAGGTTAGAATTTTATTTTTTCAATATACGACTCAATTTTCTTATCAATTTAAAGTTATAATCCCTATAACCAACATTCCATGGAGCAATTTCTTCCGTTTCTTCATACTTATTAAGTATCTCTGTTGCCTTTTTCTTTTCATTATTATAAACCAATATACACCACTGAGCTATTTCATTATGTACATGTTTAACTTTCCATTCATTCACAAGACTATCTGCCATGTCAACTTTTCCTAAGTTACGCAATGCCAGCACAACCAAAAGGTTATTTGAGTCAAAATAAGCTTCAGACATATTGCTACTTGCAATTTGAGAGAACAATTTATCTGCTTGCATACTTTGCCCTTGTTCTACATACGCAATAGCTGCCATATAGTCTTCCAAGCGAGTATCTATCAACTCCTCATCAGGCTTTCCTACCCCCAAGTTCTCCGGCCATTCTTGTGTTTTCTCTATCATTGTTAACATTTTGGCATACCTACCATCTTCCCATTCTTTCATAGCTTGATACAGACAAGCCCTGCGATAAATATCACGTCCAATATACGATCCCTCATAAGGAAGTACCTGTAACTTCTTCAGACAATTGAGACTAGCCATATACTGTCCACTCTCACAAAGAGCCATTGCATATTTTAATCCAATATAATAGTTATCTGGATATCTCTTATAAGCATTCCTTCCCACTTTTACAGCCTCTGCCCATTGCTCATGATCAACATAATAATTTAATAAATAGTACTGTGTTCTCCATGATTGATCAAGTTTTTGAGCCATGAGCAAATCGGGCAAACCAGACTTATCCTTTCGCAACTCAGCACGACTTAAATAAAAAGCAGCATAATCAGGAACATCTTTGCAACTATTCAATAAATTTAAAGCACAACATGTATTGCCAACACTCCATTGAATCAGCCCACGATAATAACTTATTTTCCAATTATCAGACAAACCTGCTGCCCATTCCAAAACTTTCAATGTATGGGCACGAAAAGGAAACACCATTTTAGGAGACTTCTTATTAGCCTCATCCAAAAATACCATTGCCCCCTTTTCATCCCCTTTCAAATGATATATATAGGCCTTCTGATACAAAGCTATTGGATAAGTATCTACAAATGATAGAAGTGTAATAGCTTCATCCAGACAGCCAATAGACTCATACCATACAGCCATTTCCATATAAGTCTCGAAAGAGAGCTCATTACAAATAAGAGAACTGAATTCTTCAGCAGTCGAGGCTTCCAATAAATACTCTTCAAATCGAACCCAATGTAGCAATGGCAACTGTTCTGTCATTTTTTCTATTTCACTCAACGCTTTTTCCGCATGATTACTTTTTCTGTAAAGGACAATCAGCAACTGCTTCGCATATAAGTTCATTTGATTATACTCCAAACTTTTTAATGCATATTGCTCAGCTTTTTCCCAATTTTCCTCTCTCATATAAAGTTCACCCAACTGCTCATAAGCAGCCGTACGAAAACCTGGAGAAAATGTTGCCACGGAAAAGCCATCTTTGGCATCTGCCAGATTTCCCATAGCACGACTACATAATCCATACAAATAGTTGGCCTCTCCATGATAAGTATCTAAACTCAACACTCGTTTTACCAATTCACAAGCATCAAGATACATCCCTTTCTTATAATACAATGAAGATAAGCTTACCAATGCCGGAATAAAATATACATCTTTCTCTAGAGCTGCTTTCAAATATTTTTCCGCATTTCCATACATTTTCTGATTTAGCCAGTCTTTACCCTGCATATAAAGCCCATATGTAGAATTCCAGTCAAAATCAGCTGGTAGTTCTTTCGGACGGTTCAGTTCATAATCATTTTTTATCTCTGAATAAACCAATTCCTTATTCCCTATTATAATTCTGAGCTTTCCTTCCGGAATATCAAAAGGCAAAGGTATATTAAAATACTCAGGAGTTAATATTTTAGCTTTTATAGGCATCTTCATCAATAATTGCCTGTCATTGTAAATTTCCATATCGGTACAAATATCTTTCAGAGCAGATAAATGAACTTCAATATTTTTTTCAGAGTGCTCTACATATATAGCGCCTAGCGGACTTGCTTGAGAAAGACCACCGATCTCGGCTATAGGAAACCAATATTCAGTCCATTGGTCTGTCATCTGTGCAGCAAACTCATTATGATTAAATGGTGTAAAACCGCTGGTCACACTTGGCTGATTATACATTCTACCAGATTGTAGTTCCGCATATTGCCCACTATCATCAGTCAATAGTTCTTCCCAGATGGCCCCTTCACGTGAAAAACTCCAAAGATAAAATTTCATCCCCAATTTCTCATCATAATTGGAGTAATGAGCTGAACCATGTTTTTCATTATGCCAATAAATCCCAAAATAATCATTATAATCACCTATTATATGTAAAGATTTAGAAGCACCAAAATTATTATTATCATACCACGAGACATCTCGCCCCTCCTCATCAATCGGATAAGGATGCAAATCTCCCGAATGTCCTATACTATAAGTACCTGGATAATAAAATCTTGTTCCAGTTTTAGTAGCATAACCAGCATTCATCCATTGGTAATAAGGTTGATCAATAGAAGACTGATTAAACCAAGTTGTGTGCGTTGTGAAATAAGCCTTGTCCTTAGGTAAATTAATTTCGACATTCCAGACTGTACGCGTAATCCACTCATAAGAAAATATATGACAACTAACACTACCATCCACATTCTTTTTTGTAAGATAATCTATAGGAGTACTACATGTAGGAGCATGACCAATAATACCAAAATTAAATTCTATACCTCCCGATGTCCAGGGTCCTCTCATTGCCACATCACGAAATTTCACGACTCCATTAGTGTAAACAAATTCTTTATTATTAACTTTGTCTATGGCTCCCCAAATTTTCCCTCCGATTTCTGGAGTTACAGTTAGTTTCACATAATCATTTTCCAAAACAACCATTTTCCACTGCTTCTCCTGCGCTTGCATAGAAAAACCATCAAAGCGGAAATAAGGATAATAAGAATTATTAGGTGTCGCAACTGGAGATGGGTCTGAAAAAGGATAAGTCTTTGCATCACAAGTCCTTTCATAAATTTGTGCATCACTTTGTGCACAAAGACTACCATTAAAACAACACGCAAGAAACATAACAGATAAAAAAGTATTTCTATACATAGCGATCAGTTTTTAAGATATAACTATTTTTTCATACAAGGAAATAAGATATTGGGTTTATGAAAATCTGGTTTAGGCTCATTTATACTCACAGATGAATACCAAATAACCGTATTAGGCGTTGTAAAATCTGCTCTGAAAACTCCCATATAAAACTCTTCTAAATCAATTCCCAATTCCAAAAGTTCTGAAACAGACAGTCTGCCTGCAACGATATACCCTTTTTCATCTTTTATGGAACATATTTCCAGACTCTTAAAATTCCATTCATAATCAAATTTTCTATAATAGCTAGCTGAATAATCCATAACATGCCCGCTAGGATCTATCTCCATACAATAATATTGTCCCATATCTTTTGAAGCCGAAAAAAAGATTTCCACACGATCCTCAGCTTCAACATCAGACTCTTGAACAAACTCACGACACATGATTGGAGTGGCATCTGCTACATTAAAACTAAAATAAAAATATTGTGAAGAAAAGAAACACCTAAATACCGTCTCATCCTCCAAATAATCCCAAGGAGCGAAAAATGGTTTTATAGCCTTAATGGTATACCATCCCTCCCAATTGATCAGAGTCTCTAGCGGAGGGTCTTCTTTCTTCGCGTCTATGGAATAAGGAATAATTGGAGAAGTACAACTATACAGGATCTGAACAAATAAAATTATTCCTAAAAATACAGAAAACTTTCTCATAGTTCTTTTTATGCTTCTTATTTATTGTAGAATTACAAGTAGCATACATTGCTACTCGTAATTCTATTCATTTATCTTATTCCGGTAAACGATAATTCTTCAGACCATCACCATACTCTTGTACAAAATTGACATTCTTATAGGTTTCATAGTATATAGCATCGACATAAACTGCATATGCAATAATATTACGAATACCATAATGTGCATATGTGTTGATATCCGAAAGAAATACATTTTTATTCCAAGGTAATTGTACCGCTGGCTTTTTCCAGTCACTAAATAAAGACACATCCATCCAATATTCCAAAACTTGTGCCGTTTCTTTAGGGAAGACTTTTAAATTAGCCTCTAATGCATCAATATATTCACCATGAGTAATTGTCATTCCATCCCGAATAGCATCACGTTCTCTCAAAGGCTTATCCCAACGACGATTAAAAGGAGCAAATTCCAAAAAAATATCATTCTCTGGTTTTACAATTTCCGGTGCAGGAATAGTACCTTGATAAGCAAGATGTGCCAACTTTGCTTGTGGATTAACTTCTTTCAAAGCCCTTATTATCTGATTCTCTATCAACAAAGCTTGATCACTATCATTGTATTTATCACATAATTTGCAATGGCATCTCTTTCCGCCATCATCTAACCAGTAATAATATTTATTATTACTAGAAGTACATTTTTGGGCGGCAACTTTTGCATTAGCCGCTATTATACTCAAAGCCTCTTCCGATGAAGGACAACAATTAAAATCTGCTGTACGTTGACCGTTCTCATCCATACGGAAATATGCTGGATGCTCCTTGAACAAGTCTCTTGGCAACAAAGTCGCCATCATATGTTCTTGGTATTCAATATCAATAGACTTTTCACGACATTTTGAGACGAACTCCTGGTATTCAGCAGAATATATGTCAGCACCAAAAACACTAAGAGTAGTAATACCTGCATTTTCTGAAAGTTTTAACCAATCCAGAACTTCTGGTTTCTTGACGTCATCCCATGAAAGAATAATCCCTCTTGTTTGAAAAAACACATCGCCTTGAGACTCAGAAGAAGCCTCCCCTTCTTTATCTACATTTGTTTCAGTCTTTGATGAACATGATACTTGACCTAATGCCATAATACCCATCACGAATACTACACTCATTTTAAATATAAAATTCTTTCTCATAATTATCTATTTCAAAATAAAGTCATTTTTATCTTATAATCTAATATTCAATCTCTGTTAATTCCATCCTGGATTCTGAACTAAGTTACGATTTTTATCTATTTCAGACTGAGGAATAGGAAATAAATAATGTTTAGCCTTATCAAATACACGGTTTTGAAATACTGGATAACTATATGTTCCATCTGCATTTACCGTTATCTTATGCACCTTTTTATTATCAACTATTTCTGCAATTTTCCAACGTCTAACATCCCAAAATCTGTGATTTTCAAATGCCAGTTCCACACGCCTTTCTTGTCTGATCTTATTCCTCATCTCATCTTTAGTCAGATTTGCCGGTAAATCAAGTAATTGAGCACGTCTACGAATCTTATTAACTGCATTATAGACTTCTGCTGTTGGGCCTTCTGCTTCATTCAGTGCTTCCGCATAATTAAGATAAAGCTCTGCCAATCGAATAATTGCAAATCTTCGATACGAATTCCCCGATCCAGTCGTCAAATTATGTTGCTCCCATAAATACTTTCTTGTAAAATAATTAACTCGTGGTACACCACCTATATTAATATTATCTAGTCCAGTTGGAGATACATCAACCGCTCTTCCCTGCCATTGAGCCCCATGATAGAGGATACTTACATAAAAACGTGGATCTCTACCTTCAAATGGATGTACTGGATCATATCCAGATTTCAGATTAATAATCTGGTTATCATTCTCATCATAACCTAATACTGGGATCTCGCCTGTTGCAGCCATCTCATAAGAATCTACCATTTCCTGCAAAGGGCCATCTACATACCATCCTCCATATCCTAAAGGAAAACCATACCAATTCCACCAAACACATTCACTTCCACCAGAGTTTTTGCACCAAATGACTTCCGGATTAACCGTTGCAGAAAAAATATCAGCGTAATTATCAGCCAAACGATAACCATTTTGTTCAGCATAATCAATAGCAGCTTTTGCAGTACTTGCAGCCGTTTGCCATTTTGTAATGTCATTTTCTGGATTCCAATACTGACTTGCATAATATAATGTCAGCCTTGAAGCCAAAGCTTTTGCTATCGTTTGAGTAAAACGTCCCAATTGGCTTTCATCATGATTCGCCGGTAACATACTAGCAGCCGTTTCAAGATCTTGAAGAATAAAATCCACTATTTCACTAGCAGAAGCTCGTGTCAAAGTCGTACCAGTAGTTTCTCCTAAATCAATAGGTTTATCAACTATAGGTACACCACCCCACATGGTAAACAGCTGAAAATAGTAAAATGCCCTCAGGCCATAAGCTTCTCCTAACAAACGTTGCTTTCTGTTACTTGTACCGCCGGTAGAAACTTCATCAGGAATCAAATCATAATTACTCATAAAAACATTAGCACGTCTGATACAAGCATAAAAATCAGTCCAAGAACGTTGCATAGGAAATTGAGCCGCATTCCAGTTCCCATTGTTAAAATCATAGGGGGTTTGCGTAACGCCAGCAGTCTGTTGATATCCGATTTCATCTGTACCGCCTCCTAACTTATAGCGTCCTCCCAAATCTTCTGTACAAGTTTGGAAGTCCGGTAAAAATGTATAAGCATTGTTTAAGTATTCTTCAGCAGTTTGTATTTTCTGAAAAACTTCCTCCTCAGTAATACGGTCACTAGGATCTCTATCAAGAAAATCATCACATGAAGCAAATGAAATTAAAATAGAAAATCCGCACATGCTTTTTATAATAAAATTAATAAGTTTCATAATTATACTTTATTTTAATTATAATAATTAGTAATTATAACTCTACGTGTATTCCGATATTAAATACACGCTGTAAAGGATATGCCAATGCAGCACCACCTGCAGACTCCGGATCGCGATCCTTCAACCACATCTTATCCCAAACCGCCAAATTTTGTCCATTCAAATAGATACGTGCTGTAGAAATCCGCAATGAACTCAAAAACTTTTTAGGCAATGTATATCCAATTTCTACATTTCTTAATTTTATATAATCAGTATTTTGTACAAAATGATCTGTTACAACAGTATTATTCGTTGTTGAATGTGCAGCAGGTATACGTGCATTCTTATTTTCAGCAGTCCATCTCTCCAAATTGATTTTGCTACTTGGATATGTATATAAATAAGCAGTTCCACCTGTCGATGCATTCATCAGCATACTAAAATCAAAATTCTTATAGGTCACTCCTAATGATAGTCCACTCATACTACGAGGCACATTATTCACTTTAATAGGTACTCTATCAAACGCATCAATAACTCCATCTTTATTTGTGTCTACATACTTAATATCTCCAGGAACTACTGTACCAAAACTTTGTGTTGGACTATTTCTGATATCCTCTTCATCTTGAAAAAGTCCCGCCGATTTATATCCAAGTACATAACCAATTTCATAACCTCTCAGATCTTGATAATCAAAAGCTGGTATCGGTTCATCATTCTCAAGAACTTTATTACGCGCATAAGTCATTTGCAAATTAGCGAAAATTGACAAATCTTTATTTATACGCTTATTAAAACGAAGCTCTGCCTCAATACCTTTATTCTCTACTTTACCAGAATTCCTAGGAGCAACATTAGTTATACCAACATAATCAGGAACATCTCCAGGAGTAGTCAAAATATTATTTCTTTTTTCCCAGAAGTAATCAAAAGTAAACTGCACAGCATTATCCTTAAATAAGGACAAATCAAAGCCTACGTTACCTTTCGCTGATTTCTCCCAAGTAACAAATTTATTACCAACTCTACTCTCATTATATCCAGCTACTGATTGTGGAGACACTCCAAATTGATAGGTTCCCATAGCAGTTCCACCAGGAGTAAATTCCGTAATATACAGCCAACGTTGTCCACCAATTTTATCATTACCCACAGTTCCATAAGATCCTCTTAATTTAATTAGTTGGATCCATGATGGTAAAGATATAAATTTTTCATCACTCAACACCCATCCTGCAGAAAATGAAGGAAAAAAACCATAACGCTTTTTAGGAGGGAAATTTTCTGAACCGTTATAACCAATATTGGCTTCTAAATAATAACGAGTATCAAAATTGTAAGCAATACGGCTACTGATTCCTTGATAAGCATATGGGAGTTCGGCATTTTGCGAACGTAAGGTTCTATTTCCTAAAAGTTGTGCGCTAATTTGATGTTTCTCCGCAAAAGTTCTATCATAATTAAGACGTACATCCAGATAAGTATAACGCTCCACCCAACGGCTGTCAGTAGTCGATAAGCGAGATTTTACACTATGTGGTTGATAAATAGCTTCACCAGTAGCATCCTTGCCTTTATACCAAAATGAATCAAATGATTGTAATCTTGTCGTATGCTGATAGTTATTGCTTTCAAAGCTAAAATAAACCTGAGCACTCAATCCTTTGGTTATAAAATCTAATTTATGTTTTGCCGACAATGTTCCTGACATCACATTTGTATGCCTGGTGTAATAACCACTCTGAGTAACAATGCCATAAGGGTTCTGCTGAAAAGGAATTTCAAGGGCGCTACCAGCTCCCAATGTTCCATCCGGATTAAATACCGGTTGAGAAGACGGAGAACGCGTTGTAATAACACTAAACACATTAGAAAAATCACTACCAGGTCCAACACGAGTTTCCAGTCGTCCGGCCAAATCAATACGTATATTCAGCATTGAAGTTGCGTCCAAATCAACATTGGAACGAAAATTATATCTATCAAACTTACTTTTTACACCATAATTCTTTTCAAAAATATCCTGATGTTTCAAAAGAGTCCCTTGATTTACATAGCTTCCGGAAATAAAATATCGCAGTTTTCCCAATGCACTTCCTGATATATTGATATTATATTGGCTCTGCATAGAGTTCTTCTTCAAAATTTCATCAAACCAGTTAACGTTAGGATATAAGTAAGGATCTGAACCATTTTTAATAATATCCAATACTTCCGGCGTATAGCGTTCAGTCTGTCCATCATTCATATCCATATCTCTATAATAAAGAGCTTGCTCATAAGAACTCATTGTTTCGGGCAGACGAATAGGTTGCTGAACCGCTTGTTGAACAGTAAAAGAAATAAGCGGTTTTTCACGATCAACTCCTCGTTTAGTAGTCACAACAATAACTCCATTAGCACCTTGTATACCATAAAGAGAGGATGAAGACGCATCCTTCAAAATTGTTACAGACTCAATTTCATTAGCATCTAACTGATTAAAATCTGTTTGAGAACGAGGTAAACCATCTATAACAACTAGCGGGTTTGATGTCCCATATGTACCGACACCACGGATAAATAGAGAAGACGCATCTTCGCCTGGCTGTCCAGAAGTCTGTACAGTAATCAATCCTGGCAATTTACCCGCCAAAGCATTACTAAGATTTGCAACAGGACTCTGTTTTAATTCTTTCGTTTGAATTGTAGATATAGCCCCTGTCACTGAGCGCCGAGTCTGTCTATTATTCATACCTACAACCACTACTTCATCTAGAAATTGCGAGGATTCTTCTAATATAATATCGAAAGAAGTTTGCTGTCCTATCTTTATTTTTTTCTCATCAAAACCAATAAATGAAATACTTATTTCTGCATTTTTCGAAACTGATAATGTGAACTTACCATCAATATCTGTAATAGTACCATTACCCTTTTTATTCAGTTCTACAATGTTGGCACCAATAATTGGTTCCCCTTTGTTATCCTTTACTACTCCAGTTATTTTAATACTTTCTTGCAGAGAGAAATATATACCTTCCGTTTCATTCGCATATGTTTCCCAAACAGAATACGCAAAAGCCTTTTCACCTATTATCCCCAATAATAGGAATATACACAAGGAGATATACTTCCTTGAAAAACAATGTCTAACGATTGTGTTTTTTTTCATGATCTTATAGAAATTAAGTTATACAAATTATATATTACTCTTTAATTGTTCTAAAATCTGCCAGCATTGATATAGCCCTCGTGGAACATGAAAACATCCCTTCCATTTGCCACCTTTCAAAGGCAATAGAACTTCACCTCTACGATTCAAATACCCAAACCACTCTGGATATTCAGTATCTTTGAAATGACTCCATGTATAGTCATGCACTCGCTCAAACCACTCCAAACAATTTTTATCACCCGTCAATTGATATCCCTTTAGCATTGATATCAATGTTTCAATATGAACCCACCATAATTTCTGATCCCATTCCAGTTGCTGTGGAGGACATTTATCACGATCCATGAAATAGACAATCCCACCATACTCCTTATCCCAACCATATTCAGCCATTGTTAAAGTAATATCTTTAGCTTTCTCTATTAATTCTGGACGATTCAATCGTTTACCTAAATCCATTATAAACCACATCGCTTCAATAGCATGTCCTGGAGTCACTTGCCGTCCTTCAAATGAATCAGAAAGTTCCCCACTAGCAAGTACATTTTCTACAATAATACCTCCCAACTCCGGGCGGTAAAAGACCTCCATTACTTCATGAATACAAGTATCAATTGTACTCATTAGAAATTTGTCATCCAGAAGATGCTCTATTTCTAAAGACAGATTACAAAGGATCATAGGCAAGGCAAATCCTTTTAAATTGCGGGTTCCTGGATAAAGTTTATTCCATTTACCTTTAGGATTATCCACCTTTGATAATACAATATCAAAAGTTCTTTTGGCAATATCTGCATACTCTTGATTACCTGTAGCTAAGCTAAGTTGCCCGAAGGCCATCGTAGCAAATGTATAAGAGAAGATATTATAGGGTTCCACCAAAGGAGCCCCCTTCCGGTCCAAAGAAAAATACCAGTTATAATTGCCATCATGACCATGCTTTTTCAAGAATTCACCACCTTGAACTGCACAATCCAGCCACTCTTTCTGCTTTTCCACTTTATTATAAAGCATGGAAAATAACCAAACTTCACGGCCTTGAAGCCAGACAAATTTATCCGTATCGAATACTTCACCTCTACGATTCAAACAAGTGTAATAACCACCCTGCTCAAAGTCTTGCGAGCGATGCAACCAGAAAGGAAGTACATTTTCAAAAAGTTCATTTTTGTACTGCGCTGCTAACTGTTTAAAGTCCATAATTCATATTTTTATAAGGTCGATTATTTTTTCATCCAATAGCGTTCTATTTCTTCCAAAGACTTACCGGTAGTCTCAGGAATCAATTTCCAGACAATCAGAAGATAAGGTATACACATCACAGCAAACAACAAGAATGTCCCAGCGGGGGTAAGATTCTGAAGCATCCATGGTGTCAGTTGTCCTACAAGATAAGTACCTACCCATAAGGAACATCCGGCTAGAGACATTGCCATCCCACGAATACGGATAGGATACATTTCCGAAAGCAGTACAAAAATGACTGCACAAATAGAAATAGCACAACAAAAAACATAAAACAAAAAGAAAAACAACAAGAAGTTATTTGGCAAATTGAGCGTTTCAGCAAAACTAAAATAAAATCCAATTAATAATAATGAAAGTATCATACCAGACACACCATAATACACAAGTTTCTTTCGTCCAACTTTATCTATAATGAAAACTGCAATAACTGTGGTCACAGCATTAACTACACCTACCAGCACTTGACTAAACAGAGCATCTCCACCTGACAGACCTGCTTCTTCAAAAATGGTAGGTCCATAATAAAGTACCGCATTTACTCCCATAAACTGTCCAAGGATAGCAATGGCCGCCCCTATTAATACTGCTTTGAGAATTCCTGGTTGCAACAAAAAACTCCAATCGGATTTAACTTCTGACCGAATGACGGATTTTATTTCTTGCAATTGCTCTGTAGTATCTTGTGGAACAAGATATATTTTCTGAAGAATACTCTTTGCTAAACCATCACGTCCTTTCAATATCAACCAACGTGGACTTTCTGGAATAAAGAAGAGTATAAAGAAAAAGAGTAATGATGGAATACAAGAAAAGCCCAACATGCCTCTCCATACCTCTGAAACAAAAATCAGGTTCAGCCAATCAACACTTAGCACAAGTCCACTCTGAGACAAATGGAGTAATTGTAAATTTGTCAAATATGCACCTAAAAAACCTATAGTAATAGCTAATTGATACAAAGCAACCAACCGTCCCCGATACTGAGCTATTGAAACTTCCGATATGTACAAAGGAGATACAACAGAAACAATTCCAATACCTATACCTCCCAACATACGTGCAAACACCAGTTGTTCCAAAGAGTCACTAAATGCACAGCCAATACCTGATACTGAAAAAAAGACCGCTGCTATCAACATTGTTACTTTCCTTCCCCACATATCGCTCAACTTACCAGCAAACAGTACACCTATAATAGAACCGATCAAGGCACAACCAACAAACCAACCAATCTGGATTTCATCCAATCCAAACTTCACAGTTACTTGAGATATAGTTCCTGAGATGACCGCAGCATCATACCCAAACAAAAAGCCTCCCAAAGCTGCCACGACAGACAAAAATATTAAATAAGAAAAATTTATATTTGACTTCATACCTATTATATATTATTTGATTCCAAAATATTCTTTATATCTGTCATATAAGTGTCCTGCCTGCAGATAAGCAGATTGTGGACTCATAAAATGAGAGAATTCAAAAGTAATAGCTTTATCATAACCTGCACGTTTAGCTGCTTCCAATTTCATACGAAGCTTATCAAACTTAATGGGCAAGAAACGGATAGGCATATCACGATCAAATGTCTCTGCATTAGTCCAGCACTGTATACCATATTTATCTGCTAATTTTTTATTTATAGTAAAGAACGTATCTAACTCATCATAATCTATATGTCCATCCTGAAAGGCACAAGCATCAATAACTTCATGGATACCATAAAAAATTTCGTTCCATTCTTTTTCATGTTCTTCCACAGATATCACATCCGCTTTTGTCAACTGCCCCCCATTTACCATAACAGCCTTTTTCCCATCAATCCAAGGAGATATAAAAGTAGGTAAGCCACCAGAGACATCTTTACACTGCTTACCCATAGTATAAAATGCATTAATAGCTCCCTTAGTTTTCCGGCTAATTTCACCACTTATATACCAACCACCAAAACTTTTATGATGTTTCCCATAACGCTTCCAAACCTCATCAATAACATATTTATTATCTTCCACCTCCCAACTTAACTCCCCCGTATCCCAATAACGCCCAGAATCATACAAACCAAAATAGAAGATCATATCATACTTATCAGCCAAATTCAAAAACATATCCACCAAATCTACAGAAGGCATATAGCAACCTTTCTTGAGCAGATATTCAGAAGGATAAGTAATAAACTTCCTATAACCTGAACGTATTAAAATAACAGTGTCAATCCCCATTCCCTTCATATATTGAAAATCTCGTTCCCATTCCCTTACCCCCCAATTCTGGTGAGGAATATCATGCGAAATCTCATCTAAAAACGTTCCAGTTATTTTCAACCCATTATTTAAGAGAGTATCAGACTTACTTTCCCAAGTATTTTCCAGTACTTGAGATAGCTCTATATTACTATTGGGAATAGCACTCAAAAATGAGGGGACTGTAAATAGTGAAGCTCCAGCTAATACTGACTTTTTTAGAAAATCTCTTCGATTATTTGCTCTCATTTGTTTTAGGTTTTTCTTAGTATTCTTTTATTTATCTGCTACAAATATAGATATATTTATTAAATATGCAATAATTAATAAAAGATTTTATTAATATAAATCCAATAATTAACTTATTTAATTAATATAAAATAAAATATTCTCTCAGAATGATAGAAATTATATCATTTCATAAGGAGATACAACAATTTACAAAATTATTTTAGTATATTTGGCAGAAATACATAAAAGTATCACTATGAACCAAGCGCTATTAAAAGAAATAGAAATGGGAAGCAAGAATGCTCTTCTCAAAAAGAGGATCATTACGCATTATATATACAATGGTAGTTCCACCATTACTGATTTATCCAAAGAGCTGGATTTAAGTGTGCCTACAGTAACCAAATTTATCAGCGAAATGTGCGATGATGGCTATATTAATGATTACGGAAAGTTAGAAACTAGTGGAGGACGTCATCCCAGCCTCTATGGACTCAATCCTGAATCAGGCTATTTTATAGGAGTAGACATCAAAAAGTTTGCCATTAATATTGGACTTATTAATTTCAAGGGTGATATGGTAGAACTGAAAATGAATATCCCATATAAGTTTGAAAATACCCAGGAAGCCTTGGAGAAACTATGTAAACTCATCAGTAATTTTACAAAGAAAGCAGGAATCAATCCAGAAAAGGTATTAAACATTTGTATCAATATATCAGGGCGAGTTAATCCTGAATCAGGTTACAGCTTCAGCATGTTTAACTTTTCCGAACTTCCGTTAGCAGAAGTATTAGCCAAGAAAATCGGATATTCCGTTTGTATAGATAATGACACTCGTGCCATGACTTATGGAGAATATATGCAAGGATGTGTCAAAGGAGAAAAGAATATCATCTTTGTAAATATAAGTTGGGGACTTGGCATTGGAATCATTATAGATGGAAAAGTTTATACCGGTAAATCTGGATTTTCTGGAGAATTCGGACATGTCAATGTATTCGACAATGAGATTCTATGCCACTGTGGCAAAAAAGGATGCTTGGAAACAGAAGCATCCGGTTCTGCTTTGCATCGTATTTTGTTGGAACGTATCAACAACGGAGAATGTTCCATATTATCCAGTCGTATAGCCACTAAAGAAGACCCACTCACACTGGACGAAATTATTGCAGCAGTAAACCAAGAAGATTTACTCTGTATTGAAATTGTGGAAGAAATTGGCCAAAAGTTAGGAAAACAAATTGCAGGATTAATCAATCTATTCAATCCTGAACTGGTAATTATAGGAGGAACACTGTCATTGACTGGGGATTACATTACACAGCCTATAAAAACCGCTGTGAGAAAATATTCTCTGAATCTAGTAAACAAAGATTCGGTTATTATAACTTCCAAACTAAAAGACAAGGCGGGTATTGTAGGGGCATGTATGCTTGCACGAAGCAGGATGTTTGAGAGCTAAAGTTCCAACATCCGCTTCATAAAAGCCTTTATTCCTTCTGCATCAGAAGTCTGAGGAGCCCACGAAGCCAAATCCTCTGAGGGTAGAGGCTGATATGGGCCTTTTTTAATTTCAAAAATAACGGTACCTGACTCCAAGGCAATAATACTATGCCATGTATTAGAAGGAATTTCCAGACCATATTTACCTTCCGAAGGATTGAGGCATACCTTATCTGTTACATTACCGGCATCATCATAAAAAAATGCCAGCAGACTTCCACGCAAAACCAGATAAGTTTCTTCCTTATCTGTATGACGGTGAGGAGGAAGATAAGTTCCCGGTTCCAAAGCATTCAGCAACCGATGAATAGGAGCATCCATAGACGCATGAAAATTATAATTCATACGTAAACGAGAATTCTCCTTAGCATGTGAGGTAACGGTATCCAGCAGTTCTTCTGTAATCAGCTTCATCATAACTTCAGCAATTGGGCAAACTTGGCAGGAAGTTCTGCTTTGCCCGCCTCAATAGACAAACTTTTTCCTTCATTATCTACTAATATAGCAGCCTTCTGCAAGGAAGCCAATGAGGCAACTTCCGACACATTACCGGCAACAAACAAACATCCGGAAAAAAGAGGAGTAATCACCTTCCGGGTATGCCCTTTCCATTTTACAAACACAGCCTGCATCGGGCAATATGTAGTATATCCCGCAGCATTCAAACGCTGCATCAACTTATGTTCAGACTTGGGTGCTGTGTACAATGCATGCCAGCACATCATATCATTATCCGTCATCATATTGTTTGCTTTTTCCATCCCTTTAATAAATCTTTTACAAATAATATCCATCCCACACTGCCGACACCTGCCAAGAACATGAAGCCGATCAAAATCATCAATTTATTGGGCTTTGCAGGCTTCAAAGGTACCGTAGCCGGCTGAACAACCGTATATACCGGTGTAATCTCCTGTACCTTAGCTCTTGCCATCTGCAATTGTTGAGACACTTGTGTATATACTTGATAGGCTAAATTCATTTCATTCTGTAAACGCTCTTGCTCTGCGCGATAACTCAGCAATATTATATTCTGGTTTGCATCTACAAAATTTGCGTATTTCTTCTGGGCAGACTCATAACTGGCCTTTGCTTCTCCATAAAGTTTTTCGGTAAATGCCAAATCATGACGAGCCTTATTAGTCCGATAATCTGTGATGTAGTTCTGCAGGCAATGCATCACGGTATCCGTCAGCGAAGCAGATATCAAAGGATCCTGCATAGTAACAGACAAGGTTGTCACACCTGTCTTTTTGTCTACGGAAACAGAGATACGTTTACTTAAAGCATCTGCAATGGCAGACTCATCTTTAGTAAGACGAAAAGGATCCAGCTTTGCATCCCCCTCTTCCGGTTCATCCTTAAACAAAGACAATGTCCATCCCAACACCTTAAAAGGAGCGGAGAAAATTGCACTCCACCAAGGAGAACGCTGTTCTTCTTTCAAATAAGCATATAAAGTCGTGTCTACTTTTGCTTTCTGATCCTTGACTTTAACATCGAACAGTTCAATCAGAAAAGGAGTAGAACTTACAATATCAGGATAAAGTTCGGGTGACAAAGCATCCTCACCAGAAGAAGTGCCCAAATTGATACCCGCCATGGCTGCAAGGGCTCCCATACTTCCACCACCAGATTTGCCACCACTCTCCGGAGCCAATGTCACACTTGTAGAGTACTCCTTAGGAATACTAAATGCAACAACCAGTCCTACAAGAGCAGCGATACCACACGCCTTAAAAACCAATTTGCGACTAGCCCATACTTTCTGGGCCAGTTCTATCAAATCTATTTCTTGTTCCTCAGGTTGTGGAGAGGTTATGTTTTGTATTCTTTCTTCGCTCATAATTCAAATTACTTAAAGAGATTAACCATAGTCGCAATCATCGCTGCAATAGAAGCTGTCGTACTTCCCATTCCCAGAATTTCAGCAGTAGTCATCTTCTTTTTCTGTTCTTTACTTGGAACAATTATTTCACAACCAGGTTCAATGGCTTTCTTGTTCCCTGCTTTTAAACGAGAAACTGTACCATTCATGTATATTACATAGACCTTACGTTTCTTGGCATCATTACCAAAACCACCAGCCTGGTTGATGTAATATTTCAAGCTTTCACCCTTTTTATATAAAACTGTATTCGGATACATTACAGCACCGTTGATTTTCACTGTACTTACGTACTCCGGAACAAATAATACATCTCCCTCGCGAAGCACCATATCAGCATCTGAACCAGGATTTTTCAAGGCCTCTCCCAGATTTATACCTACAGAATAGGTATCGGACAAATCCAATCTTTTTACAGATATGGAATCTCCGCCTCCCGCTTGCGCCATACGCAGAGCATCTTCCTTACGGCGGAATTCTTCTTCGGTCATCCTACGTATAAGACGCGCTCCTTTTATATAAGCATCGGGAGTTACTCCACCAGCCTTAGCTATCAAGTCACTCAAACGTTCATTCTTTTTCGATAGTGCATAATTACCGCTAAAAAGGACTTCTCCACCCACCATAACATTCTGTTGTTTAAAATAGGACGGACTCTTACGAACATAAATTTCATCAAAAGGCTCAAGATGGAAATCCTGGCTTCCTTCTCCCACCAATAAGCCATCTTTCAAATCAAAAGAGAAATTCTGGCCTACTGTAGTACTGAAAGATGTACTCTTCGGATCTTTCATGCGCCGTGCAACTTCAACCTTTGTTGTAGCCGCCGCCTCCAACAAGCCACCAGCCTGCAACACCAAATCCTCTACTGTCATTTTATCAGAATAGAGATATGTACCCGGATTGGCAACTTCACCATGGATGGTAAGTGTAGCTTCTTCCTTCAAGTCATGAATACTTGGAATATATAAAATGTCATTCTTCTGCAAAGGAATATCTGCAGCTGTCCCGTTCAGCAAACCTTTCACATCTACTTGTATAATCTCATGCGACAAGTCTTCAAGCTCACGATCGATTATAGCACGGTTTAAGAATGCATCTCCGCGAAGTCCTTCCGCTTTCTTAATCAGCTGCTTCACTGTATTCATCATACCGTCCAACTGGTACAAACCTTCACGATATACAGCACCGCGGACTTCCACACGATTCTCAAAACGCTGTAAAACGGAATCAACCGTTATCTTATCACCGTCATCTACGCGGAATACGGAATAATCCATCTCATCCACATTATAAATTTGATGCTCACGTCCACTTTTACGGATTATACGTAATGCTTTCTTATAAGCATCACCCGTAAAACCACCTGAATACTTCAATAATGTACCTACGGTTTCAGTGGGTTTCATTTCATAAAACATCGGACGTTTTACCTTACCCAATATCTGTACCAATGACTGGTAAGGATCCACAAGAATTACATCACCATCCTGCAGACGGATGTCATCTTTCATTTTTCCTTTCATAAGTAAATCGTAAACATCCAAATCCGCTATTGTATTTCCATTGCGAATCACTTTAATACTGCGTAAACTACCAATCGGATTCACACCACCTGCACGATATAAAGCATGGAATACGGAAGCAAATGATGAGAGGGTATAAGTTCCGGGCACCATAACTTCACCCATAACGTTTACTTGAATAGAACGTATTTCTCCTAATGTCAATTTAACTTGGGTAGAGGGAACATTTCCAGTTACTCCAGAATATATTCTGGCAAATTCTTGTTTCAAATAATTATTGGCTTCACTTACTGTTTTACCACTCAGATAAACCGGTCCTAAATTATTCACAAGAATACTTCCTTCCGGAGATATTGTTTGTCGGATTGTTGTTTCAGAAGCTCCCCACACATCAATAATCACCTCATCACCAGGTCCCAGACGATAATTCTCGGGAGTAGCAACATTCACATTAGGTTCGAAAGTCAAATTATCGTTAGTAAAAATATTATGACCATAAATTTGCGAAGTCGGATCCCCCGCCCCTTTCTCTTGAGACAAGGAACGATTATCCATCATTTGTAAAGAATCCCCTGCAACATCCGTTTGCCTGGCAGAATACATTTCCGAAGTTGTACGCAACCCTTTGACTACGCCACTCATTTCACCACGTTGACGAGAACGTTTCTCATCTTGGGTATTGCTCTGCGGACTTCCAGATTTAGAATTTTCATACTTTTTCTGAATTCTTTCAACTTGTTCCTTTGTCACTCCCCGCCGCATTAATTCAGTAGTAATCTGCTTTTGATTTTTGCCCATCTGCTGAGCGCTTTTTACATACTGAACAACCTGATCATCTGACATCTGCTGAGCAAAAGCTACCCCTGACAAAGTAAATACCAAAAAGAATAGTGTTATTAATCTACGCATAAGATATTCTGATTAATCTTTTGAGTTCTTGTAATAAATATAAATCGGGCACAAAGGTAATATATTATTTTTATAATATACATTTATTCCACCTCTAAGTTTCAGAAAAAGCATTAAAAAACTGTCACTTTCACGTCTTTTCATCGGGTAGAAGAAAGCGGAAAAATTGGCACTATTTTTTTCATTAGTCCAATCAAAATAGCCTTTTTTTCAGTATAACTATGTTGCACCAAGGCCAGCACTTCTTCCCGCACATGTTCATAATCATCAACAGATGCCTTTTCACGCTTTATCTTTTCACCGATTACAGAATCCAAAAGTCCATCCCCAGGCCCTCCCACAATGTACACTTCTCCCCCATCCCCCATGACTCCCACTTCCAGGGTGAGCATACAAGCTTCAGACAAGGTAATCAAACAATGAGTATTCGTCGGATACACCTCACCCAAACGTACTATGAACATATCAGTTTCCCCTGTGTCGCGTTTCAACCTGCAATCAGATGATTGCACATATATTTCCGCCACACGCTTACTATATTCCATAGCATTCTCCGGATGACGTGCATTAGCAGCAGATATCATAACCATACGGGACACTCTATACTTTGCCGCCAGGTCCGCAATATTCACTGTCCCCGATATATTCGTTTGAATTGCCTCCGATACAAAATCATCCATCAGTTGTACATGCTTATACGCAGCAGAATGAAAAACAAGTTGAGGACGTGTTTCTTCAAATATAGCCTCCATACGCGTACGGTTAGCAACATCTGCAACCAATACACGGACCTCCAGATTCTTCCAATGATCAGACAATTCCAACTGTACATCATACAATGGGGATTCTGCCTGATCTACCAGAATCAACTGATAAGGATTCAGTGTAGCCAACTGGCGGACGATTTCCCTTCCTACAGCTCCCGCCGCTCCCGTAACCATTACTCTACGCCCCTCAATATGGGCCGTAATTTTACGCACGTCAACTTGTACCGGTTCTCTACGGAGCCAATCTTCTATTTGAATATCCTTTATCAGTCCATCGTCCATACAATCGCTTAAGGGAGGAACGGTCATTACATGAATATCATGAGAGAACAGTTTATCCAGCATTCCGGAATTTTCCAAATCCGACACCTTGCTTGGAGAGATAATGATTGTATCCACTTTCTTTTTCTTTAGACGGTCAAACAGCTGCTCATCATTGGGATATACCCTGCATCCCATCGTATGTTTACCTATCATATCAGGTTCGTCCGAAATAAAGCCACGCAGGCGATAATGATTATTACGACTAACTCTCAAGGATTTTGCAACATTGACTCCAGTCCCATGGAATCCATAAATAAAAACATTCACACAATGACGTGCATCAAAAGCAATAGCTTCATAAAGCATCTTCACAGCAATGCGCATACAAGCCATCAGAGAGAAGGTGAACATATATGCCATAAACAGAATGCTGTTCGGCAAAGTTTCTCCAAGCCCCGAAACAGACCAACAGCAATTCCCTAAAAACAGTACAACATAGCTTATCGTAAGACTCCAAAACACACGATAAATATCCACAAAAGAGGAAAAACGGATAACACCCACATAAGTACGGAGAATATGAAAGAAACAGACATTACACAAGACAGCCAAAATGGTCAGCCATACATACAAAGAAATTTCATAAGATACGGACGAAAGCCTATATTGCAAAAAACATGCAGAAAGCATGGAAATCACAACGATAATTACATCTACCAACAGCACCGTCCATTTGGACGCTATGCGTGAAGAAAGATATTTATAATAGATTCTTAAATTCATAATCAGTATCAGACTTATTTGCTATAGGACCTACGACAAAGATGCTTCTTTTCGTTTTATTATCCAATTTTTATGGCAATAAAGTTCAGGACATTCAAATAGAAAATTATCCCACTAAAATATTTCTAAAAAAACAGAGATTCTTTTTGCCTTTTCAAATAAAGATGTACCTTTGCACCCCGTAAACAAAAGCTTATTGCCGCTATAGCTCAGTTGGTAGAGCAACGCATTCGTAACGCGTAGGTCGCCAGTTCAAGTCTGGCTAGCGGCTCGATATTCAAGCACTGATTATCTGGAATAATCAGTGCTTTTTCTTTTCAAGAATCGTTAGAATAAAAAAACGCTCTTCTACCAATATATTTGCATAAAACACAATGCCCTTCCAAACAGTTTAATCCATAGCCGCATAATTATCCCAAAGCAAGTAAAGCTAGTTTAAAACAGCACCATCCGATTACAATGATAACTTGAAACATATAGGTACATTATTAAAAGCATAATACACCTTATATTATACATAGTAATCCCCAATATTTGCGGCAACTTTTCAATAACCCAATTTTTCAATCTTAAATAAAGGATTGAGGTGATTGAAGAACACAAGCCAAAATCAAAAGGCTACCATAGATTCCTATAACATACTATAAAAAAATGAAAAGAATCAAGTTATTTACAGCGGCTTTGCTGCTGGCGGCTATATCCGCAGGAAACGATGTGTGGGCGCTTTCCGATTCAAGAAAGAAAGACACGCGTCCGGTAAAATCACCCCAATTCTTCAGTGGAAACGCCAACCCGCTGTTGGATTTCATTTTTGTGGCCGACCCGACATCGGTGGAATACAACGGAAGGCTCTATGTGTATGGAACCAATGACACCCAGCAACTGGACAGTGTGGGAAAAGACGGCAAAAACACATACCAATACATCCATTCACTGGTCATGCTGTCCACCGATGACATGGTAAACTGGACTTATCACGGACTGATTGAGGTAAAGGTCCTTTCGCCATGGGGTATAGCCTCATGGGCACCATCCATCGTATCGCGAGTGGAATCGGACGGTAAGACGTATGCTGGTGAACCAGTTCACCCAAGGATTAGGCCACTGCAGGGCTCCTTTCGACCCGGGTGCCGTGATAGATGACGAAGGTACAGGATGGGTTGTCATTCGGCGGAGGCGGAAAGGGGGAAGTCGGCACCGACTACATGCCCGAAGATGCCCGCATTGTCCGCTTGGGCAAAGACCTGATTAGTCTGGACAGCGAGATAGTAGAGATAAAAGCTCCCTATCGTACATGACTTCGCACACGCCGCTCGACACCGACAACTGGCAGTATGTGGACAACTATTTCAAGAATCCCGGAGACTATTCATATGATAAGCACTACGCATTCGACCATCACTACAGATTCTCTCTGAAAAAAGCATGCTCCGACTATGTAGTTTCCAATAAAAAATGTATCTTGCGGAGATTTATTAAATACGATTTAAGTACATGACAAAAATTTGAAAACATCGAATTTAGGAGTATAAGCCGGAC